>Ga0209188_1000021_pt1 | contig 171863 bp, 169 predicted proteins | sample C_130625_EF_Meta_FD_187307 | JGI IMG/M metagenome (GOLD analysis project Ga0209188, IMG submission 187307) | Freshwater microbial communities from Lake Croche, Canada to study carbon cycling - C_130625_EF_MetaG (SPAdes) (version 2) | ecosystem: Environmental > Aquatic > Freshwater > Lake... | reverse complement strand
CAATTATTTTTTGCCAAAAATAACAAGGCTTAGCGCTTTGTTTTGATATTTCTATTATTTTTCATAAATATAGAATTTTCAAAACAACTATTACATGCGCTTTGTCATCTATTCATCCAACGGATCCCTTCGGCGCTTTGCAGGCCATTTCGCAAGAGCTTGCTTTTTTGTCGCCGCAATCAGTCGCTTGCGCCATTTTGGGCGACGGGCGTGTGGCCTTGATTCTCGACCCCGACACGCTAGGCACGCTGCAAAAAACCGTGCACAGAAATGCCGCTTCTGGCGCTGTTGCTTTTCATTGAGGCTGACATGAACACAAGCTCCATCCTGTCCAATGCCCCATCGGGTAGACAAACTTGTTCGTGCACCGGATGTGGTGGAAATTGAAAATGTGATCGATTTGGTGTCAACAAATCACACCTATTTTTTCCGCGAACCCTCGCACTTTGATCGACTGAGTCAAGATCTGCTGGCCACACTGATCAAAAGCCATCCCGCCAAAAAGTCGCTTTTGCAGTGTTGGTCGGTTGCCGCATCTTCAGGTGAAGATTACTTGCCCAAACCTTTCAGCCCGGTGTTGTTGCGGGCCAGATTAACTTCTTCGATTGAAAAAAAACGCTTACGCGATTTGGAAAAAATGCGTCTGGCGCAGTTGCAAACCCAGCATGAATTGCTGGCCCAAGAGCAAGCCAAGACCGAGAGCGTGCTGCTGAATATTTTGCCCAAAGTGATCTCCCAACGATTGAAAAGTGGCGAGACCTTGATTGCCGATGCACACAACGATGTGACTGTTTTGTTCGCCGATTTGGTGGGCTTCACTTCACTTTCCAATGGCATCTCAGCTGAACAATTGGTCAGCATGCTCAACGACATCATGTCCGCCTTTGATCTCATCGCCAACCACGAGGGTGTTGAGAAAATCAAAACCATTGGCGACTGCTATATGTTGGCGTCTGGCATCCCCTTGGCCCGCCCCGACCATGCGCAAGCCGTGGTGCGTACCGCCTTGGCCATGCTGACTGCCCTGAGTTCATTCAATCAACAACAAGGTGCGAATTTACAAATTCGTGTGGGCATACACAGTGGGCCGGTGGTGGCTGGCGTCATCGGCGTGCACAAATACACCTACGATTTGTGGGGCGGGACTGTGAATATCGCCAGCCGCATGGAGTCCACGGGTCTGCCTGGCCGTATCCAAGTTTCGACCGCCACCGCACAACTCATACGCGACCATTACACTCTTGAGAGCCGTGGACCTGTAGCCATCAAGGGAATTGGCGAAGTTGAAACTTTCCTGATTGTTTAAAAATTCATGGCTTAGCCCTCTTGAAACCAAGACCTCGCACCCAATTTACAGGGCTGAGTTACATCAGCCCTTTATTTTTTTATGTCCGAACCCCAACAACCCTCACCGTCAGAGCCCCCAGCTCAACCCACCCCACCTATGGACGCTAACCATTCCAACGATCACCCCGAGATGCCCGCCGACCCCTTGAGCGAGGCACTGGCTGAATTGGCGGTTTTGCAAGCCAAAAACACCGATTTAGCCGACCAATTTTTACGCGCCAAGGCTGAAGTAGAAAACGCCCGCCGCCGAGCCGAAGAGGAAATTTCCAAAGCACGAAAATTTGCAGTGGAAGCGTTTGCCGAAAGCTTGCTGCCCGTGGCTGACAGCCTGGCTGCCGGTTTGGCCATTGCCGACGCCTCGGCCGAGCATTTGCGCGAAGGCTCTGAAGCCACGCTGCGTCAGCTTAAAAGCGCCTTGGAACGCCATAAAGTGATTGAAATCAATCCAGATTCAGGCACCAAGTTTGACCCCCACCAGCACCAAGCCATTTCGGTCGTGCCTGCCGAACAAGAAGCCAATACGGTCGTTTCTGTACTGCAAAAAGGTTATTTGATCGCCGACCGTGTGCTGCGCCCCGCTTTGGTAACCGTCACTGCCCCCAAGTAATACAAGCTTGGACACACACAACACACTTGAAATCCACCGAGTTATCCACAACTGTTCAATATCAATTTATAGGAAATGAATCAGTCGCCTTGGGTGGCTGATTCGCACAGGAGAAAAAAATGGGAAGAATTATTGGCATCGATCTGGGCACCACCAACTCATGCGTGGCCATCATGGAAGGCAACACCACCAAGGTGATTGAAAACGCCGAAGGTGCTCGCACCACACCGTCCATCATTGCGTACCAAGAAGACGGCGAAATTTTGGTCGGCGCGTCCGCCAAACGCCAAGCTGTTACCAACCCGCGCAACACGCTCTATGCCGTCAAGCGCCTGATTGGTCGCAAGTTTGATGAAAAAGAAGTGCAAAAAGACATCAATTTGATGCCTTACACCATTGCCAAAGCCGACAACGGCGACGCATGGGTGGAAGTGCGTGGACAAAAAATGGCGCCCCCGCAAATCAGCGCTGAAGTACTTCGCAAAATGAAAAAAACCGCCGAAGACTACTTGGGTGAAGAAGTCACTGAGGCGGTCATTACTGTGCCGGCTTATTTCAACGACAGCCAGCGCCAAGCCACCAAAGACGCCGGCCGTATTGCTGGCTTGGATGTCAAGCGCATCATCAACGAACCCACAGCCGCAGCTTTGGCTTTTGGTTTGGACAAAACCGAAAAAGGCGACCGCAAAATTGCTGTTTACGACTTAGGCGGCGGCACTTTTGACGTGTCCATCATCGAGATCGCCGATGTCGATGGCGAAAAGCAGTTTGAAGTGCTGTCTACCAACGGCGACACCTTCTTGGGTGGCGAAGATTTCGACCAGCGCATCATCGACTTCATCATCACCGAGTTCAAGAAAGACTCTGGCGTCGACTTGTCCAAAGACGTATTGGCCTTGCAGCGCCTCAAAGAAGCCGCTGAAAAAGCCAAGATCGAACTTTCCTCCGCCACCGGCACCGACATCAATTTGCCGTATGTCACTGCCGACGCCACAGGCCCCAAACACCTGAACATCAAACTCAACCGCGCCAAGCTAGAGAGCCTAGTCGATGAGTTGATTGAACGCACCATCGCGCCTTGCCGCACCGCCATCAAAGACGCGGGCGTGTCGGTCAGCGACATCGATGATGTGATCTTGGTGGGTGGCATGACCCGCATGCCCAAGGTGCAAGAAAAGGTCAAAGAATTCTTTGGTCAAGAGCCGCGGCGCGACGTCAACCCAGACGAGGCTGTGGCCGTGGGTGCAGCCATTCAAGGCCAAGTGCTGTCGGGTGACCGCAAAGACGTGTTGTTGTTAGACGTGACGCCTTTGTCTTTGGGCATTGAAACCTTGGGCGGCGTGATGACCAAGATGATCGCCAAAAACACCACCATTCCCACCAAGTTTGCGCAGACCTTCTCCACCGCAGATGACAACCAGCCTGCTGTGACCATCAAGGTTTATCAGGGCGAACGCGAGATGGCCTCTGGCAACAAATCGCTGGGTGAATTCAATCTGGAAGGTATTCCCCCTTCTGCTCGCGGAACACCGCAAATTGAAGTCTCGTTTGACATTGACGCCAACGGCATTTTGCATGTGGGTGCCAAGGACAAAGCCACCGGCAAAGAAAACAAAATCACCATCAAAGCCAACTCAGGTTTGAGTGAAGCTGAGATTCAGCAAATGGTGAAAGACGCCGAACTCAACGCCGGCGAAGACAAGAAAAAACTGGAAATGGTTCAAGCGCGTAACAACGCCGAAGCCTCGGTACACAGCGTCAAGAAGAGCTTGGTCGATCACGCCGACAAAGTAGAAGCTGGTGACAAAGAAAAAATTGAAGCCGCAGTGAAAGAAGTCGAAGAGGCTTTGAAGGGCGAGGACAAAGACCACATCTTGGCCAAGACGGAAGCGCTGATGACGGTTGCCCAAAAATTGGGCGAGATGGTGTATGCCGATATGCAAGCGCAACAAGCGGCGACAGCCAGTGGCGCGGCTCCCGACGGAAACAAAAAAACCGACGACGATAATGTGGTCGACGCTGAAGTCAAGGAAGTGAAAAAAGGCTGAAGCTTTTCCACCCACTGCGCCGCGCATAGCCTGAAGAGGCTGCGCGGCGTTAGTTCATTCAACACCCTTCAATATAAACATGGCTACCAAACGCGACTTTTACGAAATATTGGGTGTACCCAAAAACGCCAGCGACGAAGAGATCAAAAAGTCGTACCGCAAATTGGCAATGAAATTTCACCCTGACCGCAACCAAGGTGACGCCACGGCGGAGGTGAAATTCAAAGAGGCCAAGGAAGCCTACGAGATGCTTTCGGACGCGGAAAAGCGTGCGGCTTACGACCAGTTTGGCCATGCAGGTGTAGACCCCAATATGCGCGGCGGCCCCGGTGGCGCAGCAGGCTTTGGCGGTTTTGGTGAATCGTTTGGCGATATCTTTGGCGACATCTTTGGACAAACCCGTCGCCAACAAGGCGCAGGCGGCAAGCAAGTGTTTCGTGGCAACGACCTGAGCTACGCCATGGACATCACGCTGGAAGAAGCCGCGGCTGGCAAGGAGTCGCAAATTCGCATTCCCAGCTTTGAAGAATGCAGCACTTGCGAAGGCACAGGTGCCAAGCCCGGCACCTCGGTCAAAGCTTGCGCCACCTGCCAAGGTCAAGGCGTGGTGCAAATGCGCCAAGGCTTCTTTAGCGTGCAACAAACCTGCCCGCATTGCCGAGGCAGTGGAAAAACCATCACCGACCCCTGCACACCTTGCCACGGTCAAGGCAAGATCAAAAAACAAAAAACACTGGAAATCAAAATTCCTGCGGGCATCGACGACGGCATGCGCATTCGCAGCACCGGCAACGGCGAGCCCGGCACCAACGGCGGCCCAAGCGGCGACTTGTTCATTGAAATTCGCTTGCAAAAGCACGATGTGTTTCAACGCGACGGCGACGACTTGCATTGCGCTGTGCCCATCAGTTTCACCACCGCTGCCTTGGGTGGTGAGATCGCTGTGCCCACGCTCAGCGGCGAAGCGGCCATTGATTTACCCGAAGGCACGCAAACCGGCAAACAATTTCGCCTGCGCGGCAAAGGCATCAAGGGCGTACGTTCTAGCTTTCCTGGCGACCTGTACTGCCACATCACTGTTGAGACACCGGTGAAGCTCTCCGAGCCTCAGCGCAAGCTGCTTAAAGAGCTCGATGAATCACTGAAAAAAGGCGGGGCTAAACACAAGCCCTCCGAAGCCGGTTGGGCTGACAAGCTGAAGAATTTGTTTAGCTAGGCAGTGCTTCCTTCATGCGCATTTGCACATGCGCCATGGATTCTTGAATTTGATCTATCAAGATGAGACACACGTCGCCAGCTTGCAATTTGTCTAAGGCGCGGTCGATGGCTTTGAATTCACCATACACATCTTCGATGTTTTGAACCCGGGTCGCGCCTTGCAAGCCTTCGCGCAACAAAGCAATGACTTCGCCGTCCGAGCGACCGCGCTGGCAAGCATCTTCAAAAAGAATCACGTCATCAAAAGCGTGACCCACACCACGGGTGAGTGCCCGCAAATCTTCGTCTCGCCTGTCTCCCGTTCCACAAATGACCACGCTGCGTCGATGGGCAGGGAAAATATTGACAGCGTCCACAATCGCTTTGACAGCATCCGCATTGTGTCCAAAGTCAACGATAACTTTGGCTTGTTTGTAATCAAACACATTGAAGCGTCCTGGCACACTTTGGGCATCGCTGACAAAGTGACTTAAGGCTTCGCACATGCCTTCCCAAGATAATTTCAAAGCCCATCCCGCAGCCAAAGCAGCCATCACATTGGCCACCTGAAACCGCAAAGCGCCGTTGTGGGTGATGGGGATATTCGACAAGGGCAAGCGCATGTGGAATTTACCTTCGGCCGCGATGATGTGACCCTCTTCCACAAACAGAACACGCTTGCCTTGCGCACGGTGGGTGGCCAAGGCAGGTGTTTTGGGGTCATAGGCAAAAAAGGTCACTGCACTGGGGCAATTGGCTGCCATGGCAACCACCAAAGGGTCCTCGGCGTTGAGGACCGACATGCCCGCGGGGTCGACATTGCGCACAATGACACGTTTGAGTACAGCCAAATCTTCGACGGTGGATATGTAGTTCAAGCCCAAATGGTCACCACTGCCGATATTGGTCACCACTGCAACCGCGCAGCGGTCAAACGCCAAGCCTTCGCGCAACATGCCGCCACGTGCGGTTTCAAGCACCGCGGCGTCGACATTGGGGTGCATCAGAACGCGAAGCGCACTTTGCGGACCTGCGCAGTCACCCGAATCGAATTGGTAGCCATTGGCATAAACACCATCGGTATTGGCAATACCCATGCGCAGACCACTGGAGGCTAGCAAGTGGGCAATCAATCGGACAGTGGTGGTTTTGCCATTGGTGCCGGTTACCGCCACCACAGGAATACGACCGTTTTCTCCCTCAGGGAACATTTGCGCGATGACGGCCTTGCCCACGTCCCGCCCTTTGCCAAATGAAGGGCTCAGGTGCATACGTAAACCCGGTGCAGCGTTGACTTCGATGATGCCGCCGTTTTGCTCTTCTAGGGGCCGCAAAATAGTTTCGCAAACAATATCGACGCCGCAAATATCCAAGCCCACCATTTGAGCGGCCAAGACCGCACTGGCGGCGACTTCCGGATGCACGTCATCGGTGACGTCGGTAGCAGAACCGCCGGTAGACAAATTGGCGTTGTTGCGCATGATGACGCGCATACCTTTGGGCGGCACGCTGTTGTCGCTGAGTTTCTGCTCTTGCAAACAAGCCATGGCGACTTCATCGATGCGAATACGTGTGAGAGGATAGGAATGCCCCTCACCGCGCAAAGGGTCGGCATTAACGATAGCCACCAGTTCTCGAACAGTGTGCTTTCCGTCTCCCACCACCAGCGCAGGTTCACGGCGGGCTGCCGCCACCAATTTGTCGCCAATGACCAGCATGCGGTAATCACTGCCGGGCAAGTAGCGCTCGACCATGATGTCCTCACGGAAACGCAAGGCGATGGCATAGGCAGCTTCAAGTTCAGCGCGGGTTTTCACATTGACAGCCACACCTTTGCCTTGGTTGCCATCTTGCGGCTTGACCACCACCGGCAAACCAATTTCTTGCGCCACAGCCCAAGCGTCATCCACATCTTTGACCGGACGGCCTTCGGGTACGGGCAGGCCAGCCATTCTGAAGAGCTTTTTCGTCAACTCTTTGTCTTGCGCAATCGATTCGGCAATGGCGCTGCTGGCATCGGTTTCAGCGGCTTGTATGCGGCGCTGCTTGCTGCCCCAACCCAGTTGCACCAAGCTACCCTCGGTCAAACGAATAAACGGAATGTGTCGGTTTAAACCGGCGTTCACAATGGAAGCAGTTGACGGGCCTAAACGCAAATCTTCATCCACTTCACGCAATTCGGCAATCGCCTTGGCAAGGGGGAAATCGGTATTGTTTAAAGCGGCTAACAACAATTCTTGGGCAAAGCCAATCGCCAATCGACCCACCTGCTCGACGGTGTACTGCACCACCACTTGGTAAAGACCTTCATTGGGCGTAGCTGTGGTGCGACTGAAAGTGACAGGACAGCCGGCTTCGATTTGCAGTGACAAAGTGGCTTCTTCCAGTGCATGGGCAAAGGTGTAAGCAGCCTCGGAAGACTGGTTGTAAATGCTGTAAATGGAGGGAAATAAATGCCTCAGTCGCTGGGAAAAATCGGGGGCGCTGATGCGTAAATCGATATTTTGCTGGACATCGCACTGCACCAAGGCTTCAATCGAAGTGTGTTTGGACCAGAGATTGGGGCCTCGCAAGGCCCTGGTACGCGTAACTTCAATCACTGGCTGATCCCCTTAAGTGATGTGGGTGATGGTGCACTCTTTTGAGAAAAACTTTTCAAGCCAGCGCGGATGAGGTCTGCGGGAATATCTAAACAATTGGCCGTCGCCACAGCCGCACACAAGGTGGACAAACTGATGCCGCCGTGCTGGATGAGCGCCTGTATGGGTTCGGCATCGGTGCGCAGCATGCTGGTCTCTTTGGCACCCTGCGCGAAGAAAATTTGATTGTCGCGGTAAAAAGCCACGCGTTGAGATTTCTTGCGGGCAGCAGCAATGACAGGGTGGTTGTCTTCATGGCTGTAAAAGCAGACATCGCCATCACTGAGTTCTTCAAACGACACCGCCACTTCATCGCAGGCGTTGAGGACCGCCACGCCTTCAGGCAGCACCACATCGACCTGGTTGCGTAAGACGTTTCGCATTTGTTCAGGGGTGCGAATGTCGTGAACCTCTAGACCCAAGGGCTCGGGCACACCAGTGACCACCCCCACCAAACAACGGTCGTAAGCCAAGCCTTCATCCATCAACTGCATGCCAGAGCTTTCAAACACAGCAGCATCCAAGACGCGGTTGATCAGCAAACGCTGGCCAAGTTCGAAAGAGCGGGCGTCTTTGCTGACCACATGACGCTGGTCGAGGAACAAGCCATCCGCACAAGCCAAGCCAGTGTGTTTGCCATTGAGCTCGAACAACCATGCGATGATTTTGGACAGTTCTGTGGATTGGTGGTTGCCCATGACGCCCACAATGGGAATGCGGCCTGAGTCTGAGGAAGAAAACAGTTGGTCGACGATGGCCTGACCGACTGGGCGTGGTTTGCCCACCACCGGCTTTAAATGCATGAGCAAGCCTGGGCCCGCATTGACCTCCACCACGGCACCATGCACCTCTTGTAAAGGACGCGAAATGTCGGGGGTGACCAAATCGATGCCGGCAATATCGAGGCCCACAACCTTGGCCGCCAAAATGGCCATGTCAGCGACTTGAGGATGAAGGTCATCGGTGACATCGTTGGCCATATTGCCGGTACGTTGAACGATGATGACTTTTCCTTGTTGAGGCACGCTGTCAACTTCATAACCTTGCTTTTGAATTTCCAAAACGATATTGCCTTGCTCGGAAAGAATGATTTTTTCCAGAGGAAATTCTTCTTCCAAACCGCGTCGTGGATCGGTGTTGACTTGCGTGTCTATCAGTTGCGCAACTGTAGATGTGCCGTCTCCGGTGATTTGCACAGTTTCACCGCGAGACACAGCCACCACTTTGTCGCCCACCACCAGCAAGCGGTGTTCCTCACCCACGATGAATTGCTCCACAATGACTTCGGTGTTGTCTTCTTCTCGCAAGGCAATGTGAAAAGCCGCGTGGACTTCTGCTTCGGTTTTCAAATCGAGTGACACACCTCGGCCATGGTTGGCATCTATGGGTTTGAGCACCACAGGCAGACCGATGTCTTGCGCGACTGACCAAGCTTCTTCTGCGGTGGTGACTGTGCGACCTTTGGGGACCGGCACGCCACACTGGGTGAGCAAACGTTTGGTGAGGTCTTTGTCGCTGGAAATGTGCTCGGCAATGGCGCTGGTTTTGTCTGTCTCGGCTGTCCAAATGCGCCGCTGACGCGAGCCATAACCCAGTTGAACCAAATTACCCGTTGTTAAACGTATGGAAGGTATGCGACGTTCTGTGGCGGCGTCAACAATGCATGCAGTGCTGGGACCCAAGCACAAGCGGTCCACCATGTCTTTGAGTTTTTTGACTGTGGCCTTGGCATCAAAAGGTTTGTTATTGATGGCTGCCATCACCAAATTGCGCGCATCGTGCAAACTCTCTAGTCCAATGTCTTCTTGCCGCGCTCTGAAAACCACTTTGTAGACGCCGCTGGTGCTGGTTTCGCGGGCTTTGCCAAAACTGACCTGCATGCCAGCCAAAGTTTGCAGCTCTATGGCCACGTGCTCGATGATGTGCCCTGCCCAAGTGCCATCGCGCAGTCGCCACACAAACCCGCCTACTTCGCCCACGCTGCAATGGTGTTGGTGCAAACTGGGTAAGTGTTCAATCAAGCGGTCGACAAAACCAGGGATGGTGTTGGAGGGAAATTTTTCTAACTCTCCGATATCCAACCAAGCTTCAACTGCAGAGCGGTAAGTCCAAAAATTGGGGCCACGTAAAAACCGCTGCTGAAGAATTTGGATATCGTCGAATGTCATAATCGAGGCCTTGTAATTAATTAGCGTTTATTTTTTGAAAATCGGAATGACCGACTACAGATTTCAGCGGGGAGTGAGTGGCTTGTCACAGGATTGGCGGGCTAGGGTGCAAGAGAAGATTCCCGCACTCTCCAACGTACTGGGATGGTTAGAGGTTGACCTCGATGCCCGATTATATTTCGCAAAGTCCTTGCTTTTGGTCTGTGAAGACAGCTTCTTCGCCTTAGAACCCGCCCATGAGACTCAATGGTCGTTGCGCGAATGGCCGCTGACACCCGACTTGCAAATGCGTTTGAAAGACTATGCCGGTGTGGGAACCTTGGAGCTGCACACCCCCACCCACAGTCTTGGCAGTTGGCGCTTTACGCTGGGGCGCAATGATCAAGCGCAGGCCTTCATCGAGATTTTCACGGGACTGATTTCCAATTCACACCGGCCGATTGAAGCTGCGGATGCTCAAAGCCACATAGAGTCGCCCGGCGATGAGCACCCAACCCCCTTGCAAGGCAACTGGGGCTTGTTTCGTTTATGGCGATTTGCCAAGCCCTACCAAGGGCAGCTGTTTTTGGGCTTTATGTTGACGCTGGCCTCCACCGCTGCCACCTTGGTACCACCCTACTTGACCATGCCATTGATGGATGATGTGCTGATTCCTTTTCAAAACGGTCAGCAAATTGACATTGATTTGGTCATCATGTACCTAACGGGTTTGCTAGGTGCATCCTTGCTTGCTTGGGGTCTGGGCTGGTACAAAACCTATGTGCTGGCACTGGCCTCTGAGCGCATAGGCGCAGATTTGCGCTCCACTGCTTACGAGCATTTGCTGCGACTGTCGCTGGAGTATTTTGGGGGTCGCCGCACAGGTGACTTGATGACCCGCATCGGCAGCGAAACAGACCGCTTGTGCATCTTTTTGTCGGTGCATTTTTTGGATTTCGCCACCGATGTGTTGATGATTGTCATGACCGCAGTCATTTTGTTCAGCATAGACCCTTGGCTGGCCTGCGCCACCTTGCTGCCTTTGCCCTTCATCGGTTGGTTGATTCAAAATGTGCGCGACCGCTTGCGCACTGGCTTTGAAAAAATTGACCGTGTTTGGTCGGAACTCACCAACGTCTTGGCTGACACCATTCCGGGTATCCGCGTGGTGAAAGCCTTCGCCCAAGAAAAGCGTGAGGCTTCACGGTTTCGCTTGGCCAATAAACACAACTTGGCAGTGAATGACCGCGTGAATTTTTTGTGGTCGCTGTTTTCACCCACCGTGACACTGGTTACCGAGGTGGGGCTGTTGGTGGTGTGGGCGTTTGGTATTTGGCAAGTGGCGAATCACCAAGTCACCGTGGGTGTGTTGAGCGCATTTCTCGCCTACAGCAGCCGTTTTTATGCGCGCCTAGACTCCATGAGTCGCATCGTCTCGCACACCCAAAAAGCCATTGCCGGTACCAAGCGGATTTTCGAAATACTCGACCATGTGTCTAGCGTTCCCGAACCCGTCAACCCGCAACCCATGCCCAAAATACAAGGGCGTATTCAAATTGACAACATCGGTTTTCGCTACGGCAACCGCGCCGTCATTCGCGGCTTGAGTTTGGACATTGCGCCCGGGGAAATGATTGGCTTGGTCGGGCAAAGCGGCTCGGGCAAAAGCACCATGGTCAACCTCATTTGCCGCTTCTATGACGTGAGCGATGGTGCGATTCGCATTGATGGCACCGATATTCGCGACTTGCGGGTCAGCGACTACAGGCAGCACATTGGCTTGGTGTTGCAAGAACCGTTTTTATTCTTTGGCACGATTGCCGACAACATTGCTTATGGCAAACCACAGGCCACCCGAAGCGAAATTGTGGCGGCTGCACGCGCTGCGCATGCGCATGAATTTATTTTGCGTCTCCCCCAAGGTTACGACTCCTTGGTGGGCGAACGCGGTCAATCTTTATCGGGGGGTGAGCGCCAACGCATCTCCATTGCCAGGGCTTTGTTGATAGACCCGCGCATACTCATCATGGACGAGGCCACCTCGTCGGTGGACACCGAGACCGAGCAGGAAATTCAAAAAGCCTTGGACAACTTGGTGCGTGGCAGAACCACCATTGCCATTGCCCATAGACTCTCCACACTCAGACGCGCCGACCGCTTGGTGGTGATGGAGCAAGGGCAACTGGTGGAGCAAGGTCAACACCAAGAGTTACTAGACCGACAAGGCGCCTACTGGCGTTTATACGAAGCCCAAGCCAGACGCGCAGAAGCCGAACAAGGCATGGTATCTGTGATCGACACCCGTGAGGTGCGCGCATGAACACCCTTAGCCACTTGGACAAAGACGAACGCGGACAATGGCAAGCCACACTAACAGATGGCTCGGTTCACCACAGCGTGACGGTGGTGCGGGCGTTTCCTATTTTGGCGCCAGACGAGGCCATCTCGGTCATCGACGTTGAAGGCCACGAGTTGTGTTGGATAGAGCAAGCTTCTGAGCTCAATGAGACGGTGCGTGACGCTGTGACGATGGCTTTGCAAACCCGTGAATTCATGCCGGAAATTGTGAGTGTTGAGCGCGTCAGCTCCTTTGCCACGCCCTCGGTATGGACAGTACAAACCAACCGTGGCAAATGCGAATTTACGCTCAAAGGCGAAGAAGATATTCGCCGCGTCAGCGCCCAGACCTTGATCGTGGCGGACGCCCATGGCGTGCAATTTTTAATTCGCGATTTGCCCTCGCTGAATGCTGCCAGCCGAAAGTTGCTAGACAGATTCCTTTGATTTTCAATCAAAGCCCACGTAACGCACAAACTTCTCAATGTCTTCGCGCACCGACTTGACCGTGTTGGCCACAAAGCTTTCATCGGGGTAGCCCATGGCAATGCAAATCATGATGTTTTGATCGTCTGGAATAGCTGCATGCTCGCGCACCACCTTAGACTGCATGATGCCTTGGCCGTTAATGACGCAACCCAAACCGCGCTCCCAAGCCGCCAGCACAATCGCATGCGAGAGTGCACCTAAATCGAATTGACTGATGGCTGCGGGCTCTAGGTATTTGTCGTAGGTCAAGACAAGCGACACCGGTGCATCAAACTGCCTAAAGCCGCGCATCACCCAATCGGTGCGACGCACCTTGTCGTCACGCTCAATACCCATAACCTCGAACAACTGAATCGCGATGTCGACTTGACGTCTGCGGTGAATGCCCTCGTACTCTTCTTTCATCGGGAAGTCACGTTTGGGGGGAACGCCGTTCATCATGTTCTCAGAGTTGCCTTTGCGAATACGGTCTAGGGGTTCACCCGTCACCACATGCACATACCAAGGCTGGGTGTTCATCGAAGACGGAGCCCACTTGGCCACCTCGATGATTTCTTCAATCACTTCGCGGGGAACAGCTTTTTGCTGGTAACCGCGAATGCTTTTGCGCTCTTTAATGAGTTCTGAAAATTCCATACGGTCGTTAATGCTGAATAAAAAAGATGAGACGATCATAAGTCAGTCAAGCAGCAGATAAAGGCGCACCATTTTTTTGTGGCTCTTTCACTGCTACCAAAATAACCAATAGACTGATGACGGACACCACCAAAGACTGTGTCAACACCTTTTCAATCCCAATGTGCTGCGCCATCGCACCTGCTATGGCTGGGGCAATGGCTCCACCCATCATTTCAGCTGCCCCTACCCCGACACCTGTGGCCGTACCCACCAAATGTGCGGGTGTTGTGAGATGCGTCAGAGGTCCGATGGTGATGGCAATCACGCCCGCATTCATGAAAGAAATCAGAAAAATAACAGCGAACAATTCCATGCCAGCAACTTGAACAGTTGGCAACCAAGCAACGCAAACAACCGAAATCAAGGTGCCCACCACCATCAATGGCTTGCGGCCCCATCGGTCTGACAACGCTGGCAATATGACTGTGCCTGTCAGACTACCTAAGCCCAAACCTATCATCATTTGGCTCATACTTTCTAAGGACAGATGCAAGTAGTCCGTCATGTAGTTGGGAAAGAAAATAGCCAATGGAATGGCGCTGGTGAACATGCACACCATCACCAAGGTGTTAACCCACACACTCTTGATGGGCAAGATGTCCTTGAATGAGACTTGATCTGTGGGGTTGGATTGAACTGCCGCATCACTGGCATGGGTATCACGCATCACCTTAGACAACACATAAGCCAATACCAATCCGGGTACTGCGATCACAGCAAACACCCAATGCCAGCTGGGTAAGACGTCCAGCAAAGCAATGCCAATCACAGGGCCTAGCCCCAAGCCAACAAAGGGAGCAGCCATTTGCTGTATGCCAATATTCAGTCCCATGCGACTGGGTTTGGAGGCCTCAATGGTTGCCACAATGCTTGAAGGTACATAAGCCCCTTCGGCCAAACCCATCAAACCACGAACCAACAACATACTGAACAAACCAGTAGCTAAACCGGTACTGGCCACCAGCAGTGAAAAAATAAGCACTGCAGGCACCAACACCCGCTTGCGCCCATACCGGTCAGACAATGGGCCTGACATGGCTGACGCCAAACCCCAAGCCAGTGCCAAGATGCCTGAAATCAGCCCCAGATCTTGGTAATTTAAATTCAATTCTTTTTGAATCACCGGAAACAAGGGGTTGATGATAAAACGGTCCAAGCCCACCAATCCAAAGCCTAAGGTCATCAAGGCCACCACTTTGAATTCGTATGCCCCATTCCATGCTGAAGTGGAACTTGATTGTTGCTGGCTCATGTTGAGAATTCCTTTTATTGGCTAATTAAGATGCGTCATCCATCCAAACGATAGGTTTGCTTTGCGCGGTCCAGTCCTCCAAAAAAGAGCCATAAGCATCTTCGATCTGGTTGCGCTTGACTTTGAGGGTAGGGGTGATGAAGCCTGAAGCGACAGTCCATGGTGTGGGGTCCAGCACCAGACACGACAGGCGTTCATGCGGGTCCAGTTGCTGATTCAGATTGACCAACTCCTGCGCAAAGAAGTCTTGTAGTTGCTGACGCGCTTGCGGTTGGTTGGCCTGTTTGACCAAGTCGGGGGTAAGCGCCAGTATGGCCAAAGGTTGAGCCATATTCGCGCCCACCACACAACAGGCTTCCACACCAGAAATCACCGCCAACAAAGACTCTATGGCCGCAGGTGCAACATATTTACCCTTGCTGGTTTTGAACAAATCTTTCACCCGCCCCGTGAGTTTGAGATTGCCCTGCGCATCCAGCGTGCCTTTGTCACCGGTATGCAACCAACCATCTGCAGTAAAGGCTTGGGCGGTCAGTTCGGGTTCCAGAAAATAACCCAGCATCAGACCCGAGGACTGAACCTGCACTTCGCTGGTGTCAGGGTCAAGCCGGCATTTCACACCATTGAGCGCTTGACCTACGCTGCCAGGCAAAGGATGCTTTACATCGGTCGAATGGGTGGCGCCGTTCTCGGTCATGCCATACAACTCAATGAGGTTCAAACCCAGTGCGCCATACCAGCGCAACAAATCGGGTGGCATGGGTGCAGCGCCGCCTGCTGCCACGCGGCATTGGTCCAGTCCCAAAGCCGTCAATATTTTTTTCTGCACCAAACGATTGAGCAAAGGAATTTTGAGCAGTCGTTGCAATTTCGCAGGTGGCATCTTGGCGTGTACACCTTCGCGAAACTTCAGCCATAGTCTGGGCACTGAAAAGAAAAAAGTGGGCCGAGCGCGTTGCATATCTTGCGCAAATGTCTCTTGCGACTCCGCAAAAAAAACCTGCATGCCTGTGGCCAACAACATGTGCTCAACCAAACCCCGCTCTGCAATGTGCGACAAGGGCAAATAGGAAAGCATCCTGTCGTTCTCATTCAGAGGAATACGCTTCAAGCCCTGCTCAATCATGGCTTGGAAAGTCCCAAAACTGTGCATCACGCCCTTGGGGTTACCAGTGGTACCCGAGGTATACATCACCGTACACAGGTCTTCTGCAGGTCGCACCACTTGGCCTTGCAGGGGGGCAAACTTACCCGCAATGTCAGACCATTGCGCGCCAGACCACTGAGGGCTCATGGGCAAGTGGATGCAGGGCAACTGCTCTGGTACACCCGCCCGCATGGCATCGGCGTCATCAAGCTTGCCAACAAACATGAGGCATGCGCCGCTGTGCTGCAAAATTTGCCGCACCGTCTTGACAGCCAAGGTGGGGTACAAGGGCACAGAAACATGGCCAGCCATCCAAATGGCCCAATCGGCCATGATCCAGTGGGCGGTGTTTTTTCCCCAAATGGCTATTCGACTGCCAGGCGCATAGCCCAGCGATTGCAGATGACTTGCCATGCAACGAACTTCTTGTGCAACTTCAGCCCACGTGTATGTCTTGACCACGCCCTGCCCTACAGGCTGAGTGAAGCACACGCGGTGGGGCGACGTCGCCTCCCAATGGTAGAGGCGTTGCAGGGCCAGCATATGGGACGAGCTGCTCATGGGGTGTGTCTCCTGTTACTTAAGAACCAGTAAATTGTTTTGCCGCTCTAAAGCACGCGGCAGACGCAAATCCATCACCGCCTGCCCCCCTGTGCGCTCGATACATGCAGCCAGTTTTTGCTTGGCCTGACCCGAGACGGCTTGCGCGTCATCCTGCGCCCTTTGAAACAACCACAAGGCATGCACAGCGCTGGCACGCTGCACCTGTACACCTCGCCATGCGTAGCTCACCATGCCCAATGAGGGATGCACCATGTGCTTATCGTTGACATGGACCAGATGTCCAGCTTGAACTTCAGGGTGGGCATCGAGCCAATGCTGATAGCTGGCGATATCGGCACTCAGCTGTGGCCCCCAGTCCTTAAACAACAAGGTCAACACGGGCTCCAGTGTGACGGGGATCTCATCATCGGCAAGCCAATCGGCAACGTAAGGCGCATATTCACCGTCTGGTGTGTTGGGTAGCTGCATGCGCTCCACCCAGCGAGCAACATTGGGTGCACGTTTCTTCATCAATGCGGTTGGGTAAGGGTCGCGCCCAAGGTGTGCATACATGGGTGCGATGAGGCCCAAGTCGGCAATACTGACCCGCCATCCCATCACATAGGGGTAGCTTTGGAAGTGGATGTCCAATGCTTCCAGAAGTTCTTCATAAGCAGTCTCTATGGCGGGCGCCGTCTCATGGGTGATGCCCAGTGCTGGCAAACTGGAACTGAAAAAATCCATGACCCGCTTGCCAGCGGCTCGCCGTGCTTCGCAGTCTGCGCCTGCATACAGTCCACGTCCAAACTCGGTCTGCAAAAAAAGCTCCTGCTCATCGCGGTAACTCCAGCGATAGTGCATGGCGGCCTGCAACATGCCTGCCAGACCAAAGCCGTCGATCAATCTGGCCACCACCCGTTGCACAGGTGTGAACGGGGTCATGGATGTCGCAGACGCCTGATCCTCGATCGAGTCCAAATACGTAACGATATCCGTGGAGTCTTGGATGAATTGACCCTCAGGCGTTTCAAGCACGGGGAAGGTCACCATCCCCACTGCGGGTCTAACGCGGGCTTTGTAGTCTGTGTGTGATGGGCAGCGCTCAACAAATGCAATCCCTTTTTTGATGAGGCAGGACCGAGCTTTCCCCGTGTAGAGAGAGTGCGGCGTACCCCAAAGAATGTAGGGACCCATAGGGCTCACTGCAAACGCCCCATCCAAGGGTGAAAACGCCCCTGCGGGTCGTACTTGGCACGGGCTTGGTCAAGCCTTGCCATATTGGCGTCAGACACAAACTTGGCCGGCCTGCGAGCTAAGTTTTCATCTGCCAGTTGTATGCCACGGCTCCATGGCTCCAAAGCTTTCATGTGGTCGGTTGCCCAATTCACATGTTGGGCTTCGTCCACCCCTTTGCCCAAGCCGCAATAGAGCGCCAAGTAGGTGCGAAACTGCATGGAGAAGGCCATGTCGGCTAGTTGTATCGGACCGTTCCAGTTCAGCCACAACACGTGGCTGGGGTGTGGGGGCTGGGTGTCCGCAATCCTGCGTATCGCCGGCAGCAGCGGGTCGATGGGGGTGTCCATACACATGTTGTCGGCACTCCAGCGGGTGTTCGAGAGAAACAGTGATTTCTCGCCCGCTTTCATCATGAAGTTCAGCGACATGGGCAGCAGTGGCAGCGAAAAGCTGGCTTTGGAGCGCACCGGACTGTTGGACATAAAGGCCACCATCTCGGATGCCTCTTTCCAACTGTCGGCCATCACCGGGGCAATCACCTCCATCCCATGCGCATTGATGACGCTGGCCTTGGGGTTCATGACGATCTGGAACTCCACCTTGGGCGACACGAAGGGCCCCACGCGATCGGCCCAAGCCAATACTTCTTCAAGATGTTTGATGCGAAATACTTGCAACTTCATGCCGATGAATTTGGCGCGCTTGTGCAGCTTGAGGTGAAAACGCACCACCACACCAAAGAACCCCGGCCCTGAACCACGCGCCGCCCAGAACAGGTCGACGTTCTCGGTGTCACTGGCGTGCACCAAGGTACCGTCGGCCAGTACCACGTCGATGCCGATGACGTTTTGGCACCCCAAGCCCACGTTGCGGCTGTTCCAGCCAAAACCGCCCTGAAGCAAAAAGCCCCCCAGGCCCACGGTCCATGCGTGTGCAGTAGGGAAAAATAAACCATGCGGCACCACAGCGAGGTTCAATTCGCCCGCAAGAACCGCCGGACCAATGACGGCCGTCATCTTGGTGGGATTGATTTCAATTGATTTCAGGCGGGAGAGGTCCAGCATCATCCCGCCCTCGCGGATATGGTTTTGCGCCCAACTGTGACCGCCCGAGCACATGCCAATGTGCATATTGTTTTGCGCGGCTTGTCGCACCGCTGCCATGACTTCATACACATCATTGGCTTGCACCACGATGTCTGGTCGCCTGCCTGGGTCGCGCACCGTGAAGCTGGTGCTCAACACAGCTTGTTCAAAGCCGGCTTCACCTCGTCGAACGACGCTACCTTTTGCGATGTTTTTATTCATCTAGATTCTTTCAATTAAGCATATGCATGAGGGCCAAATTTTTTGTACAAGGCAGGCAAGATAGCTGCCAGATGGTTCATTTCTTGTGCGCAATGCACCAACAGTTCCGCCCCTTGGTTTGCCTTTAAAGGGTTGAAATGCGCGGCAACACCCCCGAGCAACTTTCCTATGGCGTTATCCATGCCGCGGGGTCGTACGTTGTTGCCTCCCAGCCAAAACCGAGAACGCATCTCACAACCACCCTCGACGGGTCGCAGGTGGTGGATCAACCACCCCGTTTCCATGGGTGTGCCTGCAATGCCGCCACGGGCACAGATGGCCACCTCGCCTTGGCGCTTCAATCGGTCTTCATCCAAGCCCAAAATCGCCGGTGCAACAAAGCGAATAGTGAGGCTGAGCAACTCTGGGCCGACATACTCAACCACATGGGAGGTGCGACCGATGTAATGGTTCAAGTCGCTTCTTCCATCGGCCCACTTCGAATGGATATGGGCGCGCGGATGCCACAACTTGTAACGCTGGGCTTCGCTGCCGTGCCAAGCAAACCACCAGTCCCACATGGCGGGGGTCACCTTGGGCATCTGGGTCAATACAAACACCTGCACCGAACCATCGGGGCCTAAACCAAAACCAGTTTCAAGGGGCCAGTAGCCCGGCTCTAGCAATTCATCAGCACGGTCTACCAAGGGAAAGAGTTCATAAGCCTGACCACCTGTCAGCAAGGCTTCTTTCACATGCTCGGGCAAAGGCGCGAACTCGTCACTATAAAAAGAGGCATAAGGGCTTTGGGCTAGCTCTGTGGACGAGTAGCCAAGATGAAGGTGTGTAGGCATTTTCATGGTTTTATTATGCTAATCGGCATAATAAAATTCGCAAGCTAGGGTCTTCCCTAGACATTCGCATCAGTTAGAGTCAGTGACTTATGGCAACACAAGCTATTTCTCCTACCCCCAGACGACGCGGCCGCCCCGCACGTGACCAACACGACGCCAGCCTGGCCATTCGCCAAGCGGCCTTGAATGTGTTTGCCCAAAAAGGTTTTGACAGTGCCAGCATTGCAGACATCGCGCAGGCAGCGAATGTGGCCAAGCCTCTCATCCACTACCACTTTCAAAGCAAAGAAGTTTTGTGGCAGTCGGCGGTCAGCCATGCACAAGCAGCCTTGATGGCAGAGACCCTTGTTTTTCAAGAACGTTTGTCACACCTAGACCCCATGCAATCAATTGAATTCATTTCCGAAAAAATGGTCGAGTTTGCTGCACGCCATCCCCAGTTGGTGCGCATAGTGGTGGATGAAACAGGCAAAGGAGGCAGCCGAGCTGAGTGGCTTTTTGCGCATTTCTTGCTGCCCAGCTACGCCCTTGGCCAACACATCATTGACAGGATCAGCAAAGAGCTAAAGCTTGGCAGCGCCAAGCCCAAAGCAGAGCATTTGCTGCCGGTGATGCTGGGTGTGATGAACTTTCCTTTTTTAGAAGCTGAGGTTATTCGCCGAGCCTATGGCAAAGATGTCTACGCCAAAGCCTATATCAAAAGACACAGTAAAGTCATGTTCAAGGTCTTGGAAACTTTTTTCAAGCCCGAATAAATAACGTACAGGAAATAGTGATGGAAACCTTTTGGATTTGGATATTGCTGCTGATCGTGTTTTCGCCCTTGATTTTGGGCATCATGCTTTTTGGTTTGCAGAAAAAGGTGCGCATCATCCACTCGGTGTCTGGGATGGCCAAAAGCGGCTATGTGGGCTTTAGCTGGACTTACCTTTTGTTTGGTTGGTTTGTGCCGGTCATTCGCGGCGAGTTAGGTGTGGGGGTGTTGCATTTGGTCATTACCTTTGTCTCGTTTGGTTTGTCGCAACTGATATTTCCTTTTTTGTACAACCGCCAATACATGAACCGCATGCTCACTTCGGGCTGGGCGCTTGACCCTAACGACCCCCATTACGACATAGCCCGAGAAAAGCTCGATATCGTTAGCTGATTTTTCATCCAACTTTTTAAAGGCCATCTATGCAACGCAGAAACTTTCTCTCCACCTCCGCCGTGGGTGCGGGTGTTGCGGCCCTCAGTGCGCCCGCCCGTGCGCAATCGTCCAAACCCGAAATTCGCTGGCGCTTGGCGTCCAGTTACCCCAAATCACTTGACACCATTTACGGCGCGGTCGACATGATGACCAAGCGCGTGGCTGAGTTGACCGAGGGTAAATTCAAAATCAGCTTGCACGCAGCCGGTGAGTTGTTGCCGCCCCTGCAAGTGCTGGACGGCGTGCAAAACGGCACCATCGAAGCCGGACACAGTGCCAGCTATTTTTATATTGGCAAAGACCCCACATTTGGTTTTGGCACGGCCCTGCCCTTTGGCCTCAACACACGCGGGCAAAACGCTTGGCTGTATGTGGGGGGCGGCATCGAATTGCTCAATGAGTTTTATAGCAACTTCGGCGTGATCAATATGCCGGTGGGCAACACCGGCGCACAAATGGCCGGCTGGTACCGCAAAGAAATCAAAACCGTGGCTGATTTCAAAGGTTTGAAATTCCGTGTGGGCGGCTTGGCTGGCAAAGTCCTGACCAAACTGGGGGTGGTGCCTCAGCAACTCGCCCCTGGGGACTTGTACGCCGCACTGGAAAAAGGCGTGATCGATGCGGCCGAGTTTGTCGGCCCCGCAGACGACGAGCACCTGAGTTTGCACAAAGTGGCGAAATACTATTACTACCCGGGATGGTGGGAAGGTTCTGCCACGCTGTCGCTGTTCATCAATCAAAAAGCTTTTGATGCCTTACCCAATGACTACAAAGCTGCTTTGCGGGTGGCCTGCGCCGAAGCCAACCAATGGTCGACCGCCAAATACGATGTGGCAAACCCTGCGGCGCTGCGCAGGCTTATTTCGGGCGGTGCGCAGTTGCGCAAGTTTTCACCCGAGTTGCTGAATGCTTGCTACAAAGCAGCCAACGAGTTTTATACCGAACTCAACGACACCAACCCAGCGTTCAAAAAAATCTACACGCCTTGGGTCAAGTTTCGTGACGAGCATGTGTTGTGGTCGCAGTTTTGTGAAATGCCTTTTGACTCGTTCATGGCCAGCATTCGCAAAACCTAAGGTAAGCGATGCTGCCAATAGCGGCGTTGCGCATCGCGTTCGCACAGCATGTATGCGGGCGCGTCACTGCGCCAATGCATGGCACCGCAGTGCGGCGAGTCCCACACCGGTATGCCTTTGTCTGCATAGCGCTGCATCACCACGGGTGCAGGGTGTCCATAGCGGTTGCGGTATCCCGATTGCACCCAAGCGAAGCGCGGTTGAACCGCGCTTAAAAACGCATCGGTAGAGGATGTTTTGCTACCATGGTGCGGCACCAAGAGGACATCGGCTTTCAATGCCGAACCCATGCGTTCGAGCAAAGCTTGCTCTTGAAACGCCTCGATATCCGCCGTCAATAAAACCGTTTGGCCCTGGGCGTGAATGCGCAGCACACAGCTGCGGGCGTTGGGCGACAAGAGCTTGTCGTAGTCGCTGGCCAAAGGATGAATGATGTCAAATTGCACGCCATCCCATTGCCAAGATTGGCCTGCTTGGCAACGGCTCATAGTCAAGGCTTTTCCCAACCAATGCGATGAAGTGATGGAGCTGAGAATCTGGGCTTGTGGCTGTATCGCATAAATCGCTAAAGCACCAGCTGTATGGTCGGCGTCTTGGTGACTGAGCAGCAAAATATCTAATCGCTCACCCATGCTTTGCAGCAAAGGGACCCATCGGTGCTGCTGCCAAGCAGCACAGGGGGGGAATGGTGCGAGCTTGGCTTTGTTGGAAAAGCAGTGCGCGCCACCCCACACTGGCGTAGGCAAAAGCGGCCACGCTGAGCAAGACACTGGCAAAGCCCAGGTAGGCCAAGCAAGGCCCAAGAGTTTGCGGCCATGATGCAAACCGCCACCCCATGTGCACCAGCCCTGCAAATAAGCAGCAGCCAAGAACGGGCCAAAGGTAGTCCAGATCAGTGCCTAGCTGCGCTTGTTGCAATTGCAAAGCATTGCCCAAGACCCAAGCCAGCAGCAAGGGACTGAACCAAGTCAGCCGTGGAGAGGGTTTAGCGGGCAAATATTCCCTTCAGGTCGTTTCGCAAGCTGCAAAACGCTGAAGAGAAATTTAATTGGCTGAGGCAGTTTGTGTGGGAGCGCAAATCTGTTTTTTCAGAAGTGCGATGTGCGTGCCTGGGCGAATAGCGGTGTCATTGGGGCGCCACTCAGGCTTGTCTACGGTAACCAACTCCCGCCCCTTGCCATCGACTCGCTCGTAAATGCTTTCAGACAACTTTAAAAAAGTATCTGTTTTGCAGTTGATGCGGTAGCGGGTCAAGATGGACTGAAATTCGCTGCCGTTACCGAGCTTGGTTGGGCTTGTCAGGTTGGTGATGGTCCAGACCAAGCGTGAAATATGCACGTTTTGAACTGAATCTTTGTCCCAACCGTAGAACACCTCATCGTCCTTGGTGAGTTCGCCCCACTCGGCATGAACCCCAGAGCAGACCCATAAAAGTGCCGTACAAGCTAAGCGAGAGAAAGAAAATGGCTTCATAGTGAAAAGATCGACCCCAAGCTTCACAACTTGAATCTCAAAAGTCTCTTATTTTTATCGTCACTCAGGCACTTTACACTCGCTGCATAAGCCAGTACAGGAGACAAACCCCCATGGATATTTACCAGCGCCTTAAAGACTTGCACATCACCCTGCCCCCGCTGACAGCACCGGTGGCGGCCTATGTGTCCTTTGTACAGACCGGCAACTTGGTTTTCGTCAGCGGTCATATCGCCAAACAAGACGGCAACCCATGGGTGGGTCAACTGGGCACGGATATGGACACAGCGCTTGGGCAAATTGCCGCCCGCTCGGTGGCTATCGACTTGCTGGGTACCTTGCATGTCGCCACGGGTGGCGATTTGCACCGCATCAAGCGCATTGTGAAAGTGATGAGCTTGGTCAATTCCAGCCCCAACTACACAGAACACCATTTGGTGACAAATGGCTGCTCTGAGCTATTGGGCCAAGTGCTGGGAGAAGCCGGCACGCATGCTCGCAGCGCTTTTGGCGTGGCTCAGCTGCCGCGTGGGGCCTGTGTAGAAATCGAGCTTATTGCCGAGCTGAACTAAAGCGCCGCCACAAACGGCCCATCAGCAAACCCAAGTCGTCGATATACAAAAACACGGCAGGAATGACCAGCAGGCTGAGAAAGGTGGAGGTGATCAAGCCACCAATCACAGCCACCGCCATGGGCGAGCGAAAGCTTGGGTCTGAGCTGCCCCACCCCGCAGCGATAGGCAACATGCCCGCACCCATGGCAATGGTCGTCATGATGATGGGGCGAGCGCGTTTTTGACACGCGTCCATCAAAGCATCCAATCGGGCCATGCCACTGTCGCGCTGCGCCACGATCACGTACTCCACCAACAAAATAGAGTTTTTGGTGGCCACGCCCATGAGCATGATCAAACCAATCAGTGACGGCATGGAAAAACTTTTGCCTGTCAAGAGCAAGGCCACGAAGGCGCCGCCCAAAGACAGCGGCAAGGCAGCCAAAATCGTGATCGGGTGCAACACGCTTTTGAAGAGCAACACCAAGACCAAGTAAATACACAAAATGCCGGTGAGCATGGCCAAAGCAAAACTGGCAAACAACTCACCCATGATTTCTGCGTCGCCCACTTCCACCAGCCGAACACCGCTTGGTAAATCGCGAATACTGGGCAATTGGCTGACCAAGTTTTTGGCGTCACCCAGCCCCGTGCCAGAGAGTTCAACCACAAACACAATATTGCGTGTGCGGTTGTAGCGTTCGATCAAAGCAGGCCCGCCGCTCAGGCTCAAGGTGGCAACCTCTGCCAACATGACCGGCCCTTTGCTGCCGGGCACATACAAGCGGCCCAACACATCCAAATCTTGACGCGCCGAGTCGGCAAGCCTGACCATGATGGGGACTTGGCGTTGCGCCAAATTGAGCTTGGGCAAAGCCGCGTCAAAATCGCCGACTGTGGCGATACGCAAGGTCTCACCAATGGCCGCACTGGTCACACCCAAATCAGCCGCACGAGCAAAGTCGGGGCGAACCGCAATTTCTTGGCGAACCAAACTGGCACTTGAGTTGATGGAACCCAAACCAGGAACGGTGCGTAAATCTCGGACAAACGCGGTGGCTGAGGCTTGCAAAGCCACCGGATCTTCACCGGTGAGCATCACCAAATATTTTTCACCCGACCCGCCCAAGCCTACTTTGTAACGAATGCCAGGAATGCTGCCCAAGCGCTCACGTATGCGTTGTTCGATGACACCTTTTCTAGCACGTTCACCACGTGGCAGCAATTGGATGGTCAAGGTGGCTAAGGTGGTTTGCGCGGCCCCCTGCGGCATGCCGGGGTCGGTACCAGCTGTGCCACCGCCCACGGTGGTGTAAATACTTTGAATTTCAGGCACTTGTTGCAATTGCTGCCTGACGACTTCGGTGGCTTTGATGCTTTGACTCAAGGTTGAGCCAGGTGGTAGCTCTAAGTACACCTGGGTTTGCGAGTTGTCGTCAGCCGGAATAAAACCGGTGGGCAACAAAGGGATGAGCATGAGCGAGCCGACAAAAAAACCGCCTGCCGCCAAAGCTGTCCAAAACCGGTGACGTAAACACCAACGCACCATTTTCAAATAGGTGGACATCCAAAAGGGTTGCACTGCCGCATGCTTGGGCGGTTTGAGCATGTAGGCTGACATCATGGGTGTGAGCACCCGCGCCACCACGAGGGAAGCAAACACCGCAAGCGCTGCCGTCCAGCCAAATTGTTTGAAGAACTTGCCCGGTACACCGCTCATGAAGGCTGTGGGTAAAAACACAGCCACCAGTGTGAACGTGGTGGCAATCACCGCCAAACCAATTTCATCGGCGGCTTCCATCGCCGCTTGAAAAGGGGTCTTGCCCATGTACAGGTGGCGCTCGATGTTCTCCACCTCGACGATGGCGTCGTCGACCAAAATGCCCACCACCAAGGACAGTGCCAACAAGGTGATGACGTTGATAGAGAAACCTAAGTAGTCCATGGCAATGAATGCAGGGATGACTGACAGCGGCAATGCCACTGCAGAGACGAAAGTGGCTCTGACATCGCGCAAAAACAACCACACCACCAACACCGCCAACAAAGCGCCCTCATAAAGCAGTGTGAGCGAAGCGTGGTATTCCTCTTTGACTGGCGTGACAAAGTCAAAAGCCGTGGTGAAGGAGATGCCGGCATGCGCTTGACGCAACTCAGACAAGGCACTGAACACTGCGGCACCCACCTCGACCTCGCTGGTGCCGCGACTGCGCGCCACCTCGAAACCCACCACCGGTTTGCCATTCAAAAACGCGGATGAACGCTGCTCAGCCACCGTGTCTTTGACGCTGGCAATGTCGCGTAAACGTATGCGCCTGCCGTTACCCACAGCCAGCTCAATATCGGCCAACTCAGCCGCTGAACCTACCGTAGCCAAGGTGCGCATGGACTGCTCAAAGCCACCCAAATCGGTGCGTCCGCCAGAGGTTTCTCCTTGCACTTGGCGCAACTGTCTGGACACATCGGCCACGGTCAAATGCAAAGCTTGCAAACGCAAAGGGTCTAAGGCAATTTCAATTTGTCGGTCGACGCCGCCCACACGGGTGACAGCGCCCACGCCTTTGACAGCAAGCAAGCGACGGGTGACGGTTTGGTCAACAAACCAGCTCAAACCTTCATCGTCTAAGTCTGTGGCCGCAATGGTGAAAGCCAACACCGGACCGCCGGTGAACTCCAGCTTGCGAACCATGGGGTCGGATATGTCGGGGGGTAAATCGCTGCGCACCCCATTGACCGCCGAGCGAACTTCATCGAGTGCCTCTTGCACCGATTTTTCAATCCGAAATTCGCAGGAGATAAGCACTGTGCCGTCTTGAATCTTGGTGTACAGATTTTTCAAGCCCGACACCGACACCACCGCGTTTTCAATTTTGCGAGCGACCTCGGTCTCCAATTGCGCGGGTGCTGCTCCTGGCAGGGCGGCGGTGATGACGATGGTGGGCAAATCCAAATCGGGAAAGTTCTGCACCTTCATATGGTTGAAGGACAGCAAACCGGCAAAGGTGAGCAACACGAACAGCACCACCGACGGCACGGGGTTGCGTATAGACCAAGCGGAAACGTTCATGGTTTGGTCGCTGCTGGGGTTGTGCTGGGGGAGGTTTCTGAGACCACCTTAACCAAGTCTCCAGAAGTTAAAAAGCCCGCCCCTTTAACCACCACTTGTGCGTCGACGGGTAAGCCCGAAGTCACCTCCAGCCACTCGCCTTGGCGACGACCTAAATTCACTTTGTACAGTTTCACCCGTTGGTCGGCTTGCACCACAAACACCTGAGAAAAGCCATCGCGAATCACCACCGATTGCTGGGGTACCAAAGCGGCCAAGGATGAACCAAATTCGAACTCACCCCGTGCATACATGCCAGGCTTGACAGATTGCATGGCATTTGAAGGTAAATCAACGAACACCGTACCCGTTCGGTTTTGCCCATCCACCGTAGGTGCCACCATGCGCACGGTACCTAAGATTTGCGCTGAACCCGCGCCTTGTATGGAAACTTTTTGACCTGGCTTGATTTGAAACAACTCGGCTGAAACCATCTCTGCACGCCACTCCAAACGGTTGCCGCGCACCAATCGAAACAGCTCGGTACCGAGACCCAACACAGCGCCCACACTGGCACTGCGGGCCGAGATCACGCCGTTGTCAGGGGCTTTGACTTGGGTTTGGCGAAAACGCAGTTCATGCACCGCCATGGTGGCCATGGCGGATTCGACACGGGCTTTGGCGGTGGCTTCAGCGGTCAAACTTTGGTTGAATTGTTGGGCGCTGATCACGCCACTGGGTTGCAAGGCGCGAGCTCGGTCGGCATTGGCTTGGGCTTCAGCAGCCACCGCCTTGGCTTCGTTCAAGGCAGCTTTGGCTTGGTTGATTTCAGCCAATACATTTTCTGTGGCGAACACCGCCAACACTTGTCCGGCTTTGACTTGGTCGCCCACGTTGACGCGAACCTCGATGAGGCGCAAGCCACCAATTTCAGCACCGATGCTTGCCTCTTGCCACGCGGAAACCGTGCCGTTGGCGCTCAAGCGTTGCGACAAGTTTTGGTTTTGTGTGCGCGTCACCGTCACCGTCATGGCGGGTCGGGGTTCACTGGCCTTGCTGGGAGCCGCTTGGGCATACGCGTTGCCGGTGCAAGTGGCAGCTACAACCGCCAAAGACCACAGCATCACTGAGCATTGTTTCAACATACGGCCGTTTCTTTCAGTCTATCTAAACAAAGTGTTTTATTCAACCCGCAAAACAGCCGTGGGTTTGAAGCCCAGGTCTGCAGCTTTGCCTTTACGGGCTCTGGCTGCCCGCGCATTGTTGAGGCTTCTGATTTCCAGTGTTTCTTCACGGTCTTTGCCGCCGCGTCCTATGCCCACAATGCACACACTGCGTGTGTAGGCCGCTGCACCGGCCAAGCTGTCTTTGGCTTCCAAGTCGATCAGCATCAAGCCGCGACCACCTTTTTCCATGGCCTTAAGTTCGGTGATGGCAAAAGTCAAGATGCGCCCGCCGGTTGAGGCACACGCCACATGGGTGGCAATCGGAAGTGGTGTTTCGCCGTTGCCCCCTCCCACCAAGGACGGGCAGCACACGGTTTCGCCTTCGCCCAAGCTGATGAAGGCCTTGCCGCCTTTGTTGCGAGAGATGAGGTTGTCTATGCAACACACAAAACCATAGCCGCCTGAGCCGCTGAGCAACAAGGTGAGCGTGCCAGGACCCGCGAAGTAATGCACCAGCTGCGTGCCGGCTTCCACATCGACCAAGGTTGTCACCGGCTGGCCGTCGCCGCGTGCACCCGGCAAGGCGGTGACTGGCACGGAATACACACGGCCGTTAGAACCAAAGGCAATGAATTGATCCACGGTGCGGCACTCGAAAGTGTCGTACAGCTCGTCACCGGCCTTGAAGGCAAAGCCCAGCGGGTCGTGGCCGTGGCCGGTGCGCGCCCGCACCCAGCCTTTGGCGGACACCACCACTGTGACAGGCTCGTCAATCACTTTCACCTCGGCCACAGCTTTTTTCTCTGCCTGAATCAGCGTGCGGCGAGCGTCGGCAAAGGTTTTGGCGTCGGCTTCGATTTCTTTGACCATCAAGCGACGCAAAGAGGTGGCGCTGCCCAAAATATCTTCCAAGCGACCTTGCTCTTCGCGTAACTCTTTCAACTCTTGCTCGATCTTGATGGCTTCCAGTCGCGCCAACTGGCGCAAGCGAATATCCAAAATATCGTCGGCTTGGCGCTCGGAGAGTTTGAAGCGCTCTATCAACGCGGGCTTGGGCTCGTCGCTGTGGCGGATGATGCGAATCACCTCGTCGATGTTGAGCAACACCAACTGACGGCCTTCCAAAATATGGATACGCGCCAGCACTTTGTCGAGGCGGTATTGCGAGCGGCGCTGAACGGTGGTTTGCCTGAAGGCAATCCACTCCTCCAGCATTTGGCGCAGCGTCTTGGGCACAGGGCGGCCATCCAAACCCACCATGGTCAGGTTGATGGAGGAGGAGCTTTCCAAACTGGTGTGGGCCAGCAAGGTGGTGATGAGTTCTTGTTGCAGGGTCGTGCGGGTTTTGGGCTCAAACACCAAACGCACCGGCGCGTCTTTGCTGGACTCGTCGCGCACTCCGTCGAGCACCGCCAGCAGCGTGGTTTTGAGCAGGGTTTGCTCAGGCGTCACGGCTTTCTTGCCGGTCTTGACCTTGGGGTTGGTGATCTCTTCAATTTCTTCCAGCACTTTTTGGCTGCTCACACCGGGGGGCAATTCGTTGACCACCAACTGCCACTGTCCGCGAGCCAAGTCTTCAATCACCCAACGCGCCCTTACCTTGAGCGAGCCACGGCCCGTGGCGTAGGCGTCGGAAATGTCAGCGTCGCTGCTGATGATTTGTCCGCCGCCGGGGTAGTCGGGGCCGGGCAAAATTTGCAGCAATTCGGCGTGCGTGAGCTTGGGGTTTTTAATCAAGGCCACACAAGCGTCGGCCACTTCGCGCAAGTTGTGACTGGGTATTTCGGTAGCCATACCCACCGCAATGCCGCTGGCGCCATTGAGTAAGGCAAAGGGCAAACGCGCAGGCAGTTGTTTGGGCTCTTCGGTAGAGCCGTCGTAGTTGGGTTGGAAGTCCACCGTGCCTTCGTCGATTTCATCGAGCAGCAAACTGGTGATGCGCGCCAAGCGGGCCTCGGTGTAACGCATGGCAGCAGCGCCATCGCCGTCGCGTGAACCAAAGTTGCCTTGGCCATCAATCAGCGGGTAGCGCTGGGAAAAATCTTGCGCCATGCGCACCAGCGCGTCGTACGCCGCGCTGTCGCCGTGCGGGTGGTAGCGGCCCAGCACATCGCCCACCACGCGGGCGCTTTTCACAGGGCGTGCGCCTACCGCGTTGTTGGGTCCACCAAAGCCCAAACCCATGCGCGACATGGAATACAGAATGCGCCGCTGCACCGGCTTTTGGCCATCGCACACATCGGGCAAAGCACGGCCCTTGACCACGCTCAAAGCGTATTCAAGGTAAGCGCGTTGGGCGTAATGGCCTAGGGCGATGCCGTCGTCGGATTCGGACGAGGCGTTCAGGTCTACAACAGGTGTATCACTCATAGGTGTCAAACATCAATTTCAATGGCGTCACCATGCAACTCCATCAGTTCACGCCGCGCTGCGGCCTCGCCTTTACCCATCAACTGGGTGATCATGCCTTCGGTTTGGGCAAAGTCTAAAACGCCCAATTGCACCGGCAACAAGCGGCGGGTGTCGGGGTTCAAAGTGGTGTCCCACAATTGTTCGGCGTTCATCTCGCCCAAACCTTTGAAGCGGCTGATGCTGCATTTCTCACGCGGCACGCCCTCTTTGGCGCTTTTGTCCAAAATCGCTGTTAGCTCGCCCTCGTCGAGCGCATAGGCTTTGCTCGCCGGTTTTTTGCCGCGGGCGGGCACATCCACCCTAAACAGCGGAGGACGCGCCACATACACATGGCCGGTCTCAATGAGCTTGGGGAAATGCCTGAAAAACAGGGTGAGCAACAGCACCTGAATATGCGAGCCGTCCACATCGGCGTCACTCAAGATGCACACCTTGCCGTAGCGCAAGCCGCTGAGGTCGGGTTCGTCATTCGGGCCGTGCGGGTCCACGCCAATCGCCACCGCGATGTCGTGCACCTCGTTGTTGGCAAACAAGCGGTCGCGCTCGACCTCCCAGGTGTTGAGCACCTTGCCACGCAGCGGCAATATGGCTTGGCTTTCTTTGTCGCGGCCCATCTTGGCGCTGCCACCGGCACTGTCGCCCTCGACCAAAAATATTTCGTTGTGCGCCAAGTCGCGGCTTTCGCAATCGGTCAGCTTGCCCGGCAACACCGCCACGCCCGAGCCTTTACGCTTCTCTACTTTTTGGCCGGCTTTTTGACGCAACTGCGCCGCACGGATCACCAACTCGGCGAGTTTTTTGCCGTAATCCACATGTGCGTTCAACCACAAATCAAGTGACGGCTTGACAAAGCTAGACACCAAACGCACCGCGTCACGCGAGTTCAAACGCTCTTTGATCTGGCCTTGAAACTGAGGGTCCAGCACCTTGGCGCTCAAAATAAAACTGGCCCGGGCAAACACATCTTCGGGTAACAACTTCACGCCTTTGGGCAACAAAGCATGCAAGTCGATGAAACTCTTCACTGCGTTGAACAGGCCGTCGCGCAAACCACTTTCGTGTGTGCCGCCCGCGCTGGTGGGGATGAGGTTGACATAGCTTTCGCGCACCGGCGAGCCGTCTTCGGTAAAGGCCAAGCACCATGCCGCGCCCTCGCCTTCGGCATAGGTCTCGTGACCCGCATCAGCAAAACCTTCGCCCTCAAAAAGAGGAATGAACGGATCGTGGCTCAAGGTTTGCGTGAGGTAGTCGCTCAAACCCCCTTTGTAAAGCCAGGTTTGGCTGTCTTTGGTTTTTTCTTGCGCCAAGGTGACGCTGACCCCTGGCATCAAGACCGCTTTGCTGCGTAACAGGTGAATCAGCTCTTGCAGCGGCAGGTTGGCAGACTCGAAATATTTGGCGTCCGGCCAAACACGCACCACCGTGCCTTGGCGGCGCTCGCCCGCTTCGTGTTTGCGCAGCTTGAGTTTTTCCACCACGTCGCCGCCTGAAAACACCAAATGCGCCACTTGGCCTTCACGGTAAGAGGTGACTTCCATGCGTTTGGCCAAAGCGTTGGTGACACTCACGCCCACGCCATGCAAGCCCCCCGAGAAGCTGTAAGCCCCGCCTTTTCCTTTGTCAAACTTGCCGCCCGCATGCAGTCGGGTGAACACCAATTCAATCACCGGCGCTTTCTCTTCGGGGTGCATGCCAAACGGTATGCCGCGACCATCGTCTTCAATGCTGATGGAGGCGTCGCTGTGGAGTTGAACCGTGATTTTTTTGCCGTGACCGGCCAGCGCTTCATCTGCCGCGTTATCGATCACCTCTTGGATGATGTGCAGAGGGTTGTCGGTGCGGGTGTACATGCCCGGGCGCTGCTTGACCGGCTCCAAGCCTTTCAAAACGCGTATCGAGCCTTCGGAATATTCGGGTTGTTTGGTTGCCATGGTGCGGGATTGTAGACAAGACAGATGACATTACTGGATAGAACCACAGTACAGCCCAGCGCAATCTCTATTCAAACCCAAAATCGTTACAGTTAAGGCATGACGCAAACATCCAAAAACCTCCCCATGTGGCAGGTCCTTATTTGCGGCGCTTTGATCGTCAGCGTCGCCATGGGCATTCGACACGGCTTTGGCTTGTGGATGCAACCCATGACCCAATCCATGGGCTGGGGCCGTGAAGACTTTGCCATGGCGATTGCCGTACAAAACATCAGTTGGGGCTTGATGGGCGTCTTCTCCGGCATGCTGGCCGACCGCTATGGTGCTTTTCGCGTCATCATCATTGGCGCAATCGCTTATGCGCTGGGCCTGTTTGGCATGGCACATGCCGCCACTCCCTCTGCCCTTGTGCTGTTCGCCGGCGTGTTGGTCGGCGCAGCTCAAGCAGGAACCACTTTTGCCGTGGTGTTTGGTGTGATTGGGCGCAATATTGCGCCTGAGCGCCGGTCTTGGGCCATGGGCGTGGTGTCTGCCGCGGGTTCATTTGGACAATTTTTGATGGTGCCCACCGAGTCCCTGCTGATCACTGATTGGGGCTGGCAACAAGCTTTGGTCATTTTGGCCACAGGTGTTTTGATCATCTTGCCTTTGAGCTTGGGACTGCGTGAACACAGCTTTGCCGCGGGCCAAGTATTGCCGCGTCGCCAAAGTATTTGGCAGGCCTTGCGCGAAGCTTTTGGCTACCGCAGTTTTCAGTTGCTGATGGCTGGCTATTTTGTGTGTGGTTTCCAAGTGGTGTTCATTGGCGTGCATTTGCCCAGCTTCTTGAAAGACCAAGGCATGTCTCCCCAGCTTGCCAGCACCGCCTTGGCACTGATTGGCTTGTTCAATATCTTTGGCACTTATGCTGCTGGCAGTCTGGGACAAGTGGTGGCCAAACACAAAATTTTGTCGGGTATTTATTTGGCACGCGGCATCATCATTGCCATTTTCATCAGCTTGCCCATCACCCCTTTAACCGTTTACATATTTGCTGCCAGCATGGGCTTGTTGTGGCTATCCACTGTGCCAGTGACCAACGCTTTGATTGCGCAAATCTTCGGTGTATCGCACCTGTCCATGCTGAGTGGTTTTGTGTTTCTCAGCCACCAAGTGGGCAGCTTTTTAGGCGTTTGGCTGGGTGGCTTTATCTACGACCGCACTGGCAGCTATGACCAAGTTTGGTACCTCACCATCGCCTTGAGCGTCTTTGCCACGCTCATCAACCTGCCAGTGCGCGAAGCGGCGATTGCCCGCGCCCCCATGGCCGCATGAGTAACCACACCTTAGCTGCAAAGTTAATTTGGTTTGTTGCCATAGGCTTGGTGGCTTGGGTGTTCAATTTGTACCTGCAACCTGAATTCGCTCAGCAGGTGGCCGATCAACTTTGGATGTGTTTCTAAATGCCCAACATCATCATCACTGGCGCATCAGACGGCATAGGCGCTGAATTGGCTCGCCAACTTGCCCGCAGGCATGGCTTACAAGCCATGCTGGTGCTGGCTGCCCGCAACGCAGCCCGCTTGCAATCCGTGGCCGCTGATTGCATGGCCATGGGGGCGCGCACCCTCATCATGCCCACCGACATCACCGATGAACAACAATGCCGTCACTTGGTGGAAACCACCGTCAGCCAGCTCGGTAGCTTGGACATTTTGATCAATAACGCTGGCGTATCTGCCCATGCCTTGTTTGAAGACGTGAGCGCCCAAGACCTGAGCTGGTATGAAGAGTTGATGCGGGTCAATTTGTGGGGCGCGGTCTGCTGTACCCACGCCGCATTGCCTTACCTGAAACAAAGCCACGGACGTATCGTGGCGGTGTCGTCTTTGGCAGGGTTGGTGGGTGTGCCGGGGCGAACCGCTTACAGTGCCAGCAAATTTGCGATGTCTGGTTTTTTTGAAGCTTTGCGTGCCGAGGTCAAAGATGCCGGTGTGAGTGTGACCATCGCCTACCCTGGCGTGGTGGCCACCAATATCCGTGTGAATGGTCTGAACGCCAAAGGTCAATCCGCTGGCGTGAGCGGCTTACATGAAGACAAAGCCATGCCAGTGAAAGATTGCGCCAGGTTAATCATTTACGCCATGGTTCGCCGTCGGCGCGAAGTGGTCATGACCGCCAAAGGCAAAGTGGGTCGCTGGCTCAAACTGATTGCGCCATGGTTGGTCGACCACATGGCCATGAAAGCCGTGAAAAAAGAATTTCAGCCCTCATCGATTTGACACACCCACCATTGACAGCACCCTCGTCTTGGCTAAGGCGCTGGGCACACCTGATACCCGCCCAAGGTCAAGTACTGGACGTGGCTTGTGGCAGTGGGCGTCATATGCATTACTTGCAATCGCTGGGCTTTAGCCTGCTGGGGATGGACCGAGACGTGACGGCGCTGAACATTGCCCAATCTTTTGGCGATGTTTTATGCGCCGATTTGGAAAACGCTCCATGGCCACTGACAGGGCGCCAGTTTGATGCAGTGGTTGTAAACAATTACCTGTGGCGTCCAAGATTTACAGATGTACTGGCAAGCCTCAAACCCAATGGCGTTTTGATTTACGAAACCTTTGCACAAGGAAATGAAACGGTTGGTAAGCCCTCTAGAGCAGATTTCTTGCTAGAGCATGGAGAACTCATATATATGTGCCAACACATGAGAATCGTGGCGTATGAGGATGTGTTTTTGAATTCTCCCGATAGGTTTGTTCAACGCATCGTGGCCATACAAGGCGATCAACACAGCACAACACGCTTTGCCGGCAGTGCTGAGACAACAGGGAAAAGCTAGAATGAGGGTCTTTACCTATATGCCATCTCACTCAACATGAAACCCATACGCGCAAGCATCGTGGCCTTGATTACGCCAATGCTCGAAGACGGCAGCATTGACTACCCCGCTTTGCGTCGACTGATTGATTGGCATATTCAACAAGGCACGGACTGCATCGGTGTGGTGGGCACCACCGGCGAGTCGCCCACCGTGTCTGTTCAAGAGCATTGCGAAATCATCCGCGTCTCTGTTGAGCAAGCCGCAGGACGCGTACCCATCATGGCGGGATGTGGTGCCAACTCAACCTCTGAAGCCATAGCCCTTGCTCGATTCGCCAAACAAGTCGGTGCTGATTGCCAATTGCAAGTGGTTCCCTACTACAACAAACCCACCCAAGAAGGTCAATACCAGCACTTTCGCGCCATCGCTGAAGCGGTTGACTTGCCCATGGTTTTGTATAACGTCCCAGGTAGAACCGTTGCCGATATGCAGCACGACACTGTGATGCGCTTGGCGCAAATTGACAGCATCATTGGCATTAAAGAAGCCACTGGCAATATTGAACGTGCGCAATGGCTGATTCACGACGCCCCCAAAGATTTCTCCATTTATTCGGGCGACGATGGCACGGCCGTGGCTTTGATGTTGTGCGGCGGTCATGGCAACGTCAGCGTCACCGCTAACGTCGCTCCCAAACTGATGCACGAACTTTGCCTTGCCGCTATCGCGGGCAATGCCCAGCAAGCCATGGTCATACAGCGACAGTTGTTGGTCCTGCACAAAAATATGTTCACTGAATCCAACCCCATACCCGTCAAATGGGCTGCACAGCGAATGGGGCTTTGCGGCCCCGCCATGCGCTTGCCCCTGACCCCTCTTAGCCCACACTTGCAACCGGCGTTGGAAAACGCCATGCGCGAATGTGGCGTGATTTGATTCCCCCAAAGGACACCCCTGTGATGCAACGAACAAAACCTGCAGTTTTCCACCGCTTAGGTCTGATGTCTTTGATGTGTTGCTTGGCGGCATGCGGTTCTGTCATGGACTCCGATAAGGTCAATTACAAAAATCAAACTGAAGCCCCTCCTGCGACCTCGCTGGAAGTCCCGCCAGATTTGAGCAAAGTCACCCGCAACAAACGTTTTGATGTACCCGGTGGCAGTATCAGCGCAAATGATCTCGATGGCGTGAAACCTGCTGATGCGGGACCTTTGACCAGTCCTTTGTCGATGGGTGATATTCAAGTCAAACGTTCTGGCAATCAAATGTGGCTTGAAATCACACGCCCTCCCGAAGACTTGTGGGTTCCTGTGCGCGATTTTTGGAAAGAATCTGGCTTTACCCTTTTGCGCGACGAACAGGGCATAGGCGTGATGGAAACCGATTGGGCTGAAAACCGTGCCAAATTGCCACAAGACTTTATTCGGCGCAATTTGGGCAAAGTGCTTGATAGTTTGTATTCCACCGGAGAACGCGACAAATTTCGTATCCGTCTAGATCGCACCGATTCCAACCATACCGAGTTGTATGTTGTGCACCGCGGCATGGTCGAGGTTTATGCGGACAAACTCTCAAAAAGCACCGTTTGGCAACCCAGGGCCAATGACCCCGAACTAGAAAAAGAGTTTCTGCGTCGAATAATGCTCAGACTCGCACCCACAACAACTGATAACGCAAAAGCTTTTGAAGGCGGCCTCGCTAAGAGCTCAAGCCAACTTATCAGCTTAGGTGGCAAGCCTGCAGTTACTTTCAACCAAGGCTTTGATGTGACCTGGCGCCGCGTGGGTGTGCTTCTTGATCGCAATGGTTTCACGGTGGAAGATCGTGACCGTAAGCAAGGTATTTACTTTGTACGTTACGTGGATATGCCGTCCGATACTGAAGAAGGATTCTTTAGCAAATTGTTCAGCTCTTCTAAAAACAACAAAGGCCCTGAGCAGTACCGCTTGAAAATCTCCAGCCCAGACAACTCTGCTTCAACCATCACCATTTTGAACGCTTCTGGCCAAGCTGACGGCTCTTCCACCGCGCAAAAAATTGCACAGTTGTTGGTCAAAGAATTGCAGTAAGTGCTGCGGTTTAAAAATTTAGGCAGTGGCAGCGCCGGTAACGCCACTTTGGTGGAAGCGCGTTGCGGCACGCTGGTGTCTCGCCTATTGATTGACTGCGGCTTGAGCGTGAAAGAGTTGTCGCGTCGCATGGCCATGGCCGATTTAAGCCTTGAAGATCTGGACGCCGTTTTTGTTACGCATGAACATGCAGACCACATTGGTCACACCCAACAACTTGCCAAACGATCTGCCCTGCAAGTTTGGATGAGCAAGGGAACGGCATTGGCCAGCGGTGTGCTTGACTGGGGACTGCCCAGCGAGCAACTGTTGTTTGTCAAAGATGGTCAAACCCTGACACTGGGCAGTTTGCAATTGCAGCCCTTCACTGTTCCCCACGACGCCCGAGAACCTCTGCAACTGCGTTGCAGTGACGGCGCCACCAGTTTGGGCGTTGTCACCGATTTAGGTTATGGCAGTGAACATGTGGTGCAGGCCCTCAAGGCTTGCCAAGCATTGCTGCTGGAATGCAACCATGACAGTGAGTTACTTGAACAATCGGCTTATCCTGGGTTTTTGAAAAAACGCATATCAGGTCGCTTAGGTCATTTGTCCAACAGTGAATCAGCTCAGCTTGCCAGCGCCTTGCATCACGACGGCTTGAACCTGTTGGTGGCTGCGCATTTAAGTGAGCGCAACAACCGCCCCGACTTGGCGCAAATGGTTTTGTCGCAAGCCATTGGTTGCAGTGCGCAAGACATACCCGTCGCCGACCCTGTGCTTGGGACACCTTGGTACACCGTGCATTGAGGCCCTGTGTTGGGCCTCAGGCGTAGAGCAGCCTAAGCTCTCGCTTGAGTAATTTACCGCTGGGGTTTTTAGGTAATTCCTTGGTGAAAATAATGCGTTTGGGGCACTTAAAGCCTGCCATGTGCTGCTGGCAATGCTTCAACACTTCATCTTCGGCCAAGTCAAATCCTTGCTTGACCACAATCACTGCGGTCACCGCTTCAACCCATTTGGGGTCTGACAAACCAATCACCGCCACCTCACTGACGGCGGACAAGCGGTAAATCATTTCCTCCACCTCACGACTGGCAACGTTTTCACCCCCTGTTTTGATCATGTCTTTTTTACGATCAACCACCGTGATGAAACCTTCTTCGTCAATGGTGGCTAGGTCGCCACTGTGAAACCATCCTGACTCAAAAGCTGCGCGTGTGCGCTCTTCGTCCTTGTAGTAGCCCAGCATGAGATGGGGCGAACGATGCACTATTTCGCCCACCTCGCCACCGGCTTGGACATCGACCATGTTGTCGTCCACCACCCGTGTTTCCACATGGATCACTGCTTTTCCGCAAGAGCCGAGCTTGCGCATTTGGTCCTCGGGGCCGAGCAAGGTTGCCAAAGGTGCGATTTCGGTTTGTCCATATAAATTCCATAAACGCACCTGCGGCAAACGTGACGCCAGTTCACGCAAGACTTCAACAGGCATGATGGACGCCCCGTAATAACCTTTTACCAAGCTACGCAGTTTGTTCGCGTCCAGCAAAGGAGAACGCAGCAAAGCAATCCACACCGTGGGCGGCGCAAAGAAACTGGTGACACCAAAACGCTCGATTAATGACAACAGGTTTTCCGGTGTGGGCTTGGCGGTAATGATGTTGGTGCTACCCACATAGACGGCCGGCCCGAAAAAAACATCCAACTGAGCGCAGTGATACAGAGGCAGTGAATGCAAAGCCAAATCATCTGCATGAATTTCAGCGTTGATGACGCAACTCACGTATTGCCACAAGACCGCATCATGGGTCAGCATGGCTCCTTTGGGACTTGACTCGGTGCCACTGGTGTAAACAATTTGCAAAATGTCGGTGCTAGAAAAATTAGGCGGCGGCAACACGCCCTCAACGGCAGACAAGGTGTGAAAGTTGTGCATGCCAGGGCTTGGCAGCGTCTCCTCTTCCGAGGGTATCCAAATGAAGGTCGACACTTGGGTATCCATGGCAGCAGCAGCCTGGGCCAAGGGCGTGAGTTCGGTATCGGTAATCAACACCTGCGCTTGTGCATGTCTAAGGATGTAAGCCACTTCATCTGCTTTGAGCATGAAGTTGATAGGAATTAAAACCGCGCCCATTCGGGCTAAAGCAAAACGCATGGCGGCAAAACCGTGTGAATTGCGCGCCAACATCGCCACATGGTCGCCCGTTTGGATACCCATTGCGGACATACCCACAGCCAATCGGTTCACCAAAGCATCAAATTGGGCATAAGTCCATTGGGTTTGACCACAGATGACAGCCGTTTTTTGAGGCAGTCGTTGGGCGGTGCGTCTGAGCACGTCGCCCAAGGTTTGGCTTCTTGCAATCGAAATGAGGGAATTGGAAGTGGAAGTCAAAGAGTTCATGCAGGAATCTTAGGACAAAAAAAAGCCACCCGAAGGTGGCTTTAGCTCGAAGCAAAAAATTACTTCTTCTCAGCTTCAGTAGCAGGTGCAGCAGGAGCGGCAGCAGGTGCGGGTGCAGCAGCAGGAGCTTCAGCAGCGGGTGCAGGAGCGGCAGCAGGTGCGGGAGGAGCTTCTTTTTTACCGCAAGCGACCAAAGCAGCAGCCAACAAAGTTGCCAAGAGGAGTGATTTTTTCATGGGGGTTTCCTTAAAGATATATTCGAAAAATTTCGAGGGACGCCACATGCCGTGGTCTAAACCTCAACATGCAACTGAGCCGATGGACTCAAGCTCCTTCAACTCAGCCGTTTATTATAGGTGAAATCCCGTAGGATGAATTCATATGCTTTTGCAAGCTATTCATCTGCAGACAGAACGTGTAACCAACCTGCGAGAAGCCAATTTTGCAAAAGCTCCGAAAGTACAGGACTGGCAGTAAGTATGTGCTTTGCACTGAGCGTTCTTTTGTCTGCCAATAAATGCAGGGTTTTGGCGTCAGCACCTGCACATCGCCAACTTTCCCCATTGATAAAAATGTATTTATCGTCATAAAGCATCTTGGTTTTTCGATCCAACGCGACGCCTGGGCTGAGGTTTTGCAAGGGCTGTGTGTCAAACCAAACTTGCGCCTTGGGTTCACTTAACCATTCACCTAAGGCGTGCTGGCTGGACCGCTTTTGCAGCAAGATTTTTTCAAGCGCTTTTTGAGCAAAAACTTGTAACTGCTCGGGAATACGTGCGGGGTGCAGCGTGGCTGCTTGGTGCGGATCGCGGTAGAGCAAAGTCGATTCAGTCGTTTGCAAGTCGGCTAAGCGGGGCAACAGTTCTTCTGCCAATGCCTCAGGGCTTTGCGCCTTGAACCCTATCGAGTAGGTCATGCACTCCCCCACAGCAACACCTTCATGGGCGCAGTGCGGTGGCAAATAAAGCATGTCGCCAGGTTCTAGCACCCAAGTTTCTTCTGCTTTGAAATGACGCAAGATTTTAAGAGGTGTGTCGTCTCGCAAGCTAAGGTCTTTTTGTTGGCTGATGCGCCAGCGACGTTGGCCATGAACTTGCAATAAAAACACATCGTAGCTGTCGAAATGTGGCCCCACACCGCCTTGGTCGGTGGCATAACTGATCATCACATCGTCCAGCCTGGCATCGGGAATAAACCGGAATTGATCGCGCAAGGCTGCCACGCCATCGTCATGCAAATCCACGCCTTGCACCAGCAAAGACCAATGGCTTTTTTTCAAACTGGGCAAACTGCGCCTAGCCAGCGGTCCCGCACGCATGCGCCATTGGCCATGGGTGCTGTCTTGCATGACCAAACGCGACTCTACATCCTCAGATTCAGCCAAGGCAAACAACTGCTTCCGGCTCAGTAGAGGCGCTATACCCGCTATGGCTTGACGGATCAGCAAAGGTTTTTTTTGCCAGTAGCGGCGCATGAAAGTGTCTGCGCTCAAGGTGCCCAACAAAGGGTGTGGCAATGGCTTTTTCAAGTCGTTTCTCCAAACTGCGACAATTCTGCCCCATGAACATAACACCAGACAGCGTTGTTGCCCTGACCTGGGTGCTGAAAGATGCCCAAGGCCAAATTTTGGATGAACTCGACGATCCCGTAGAGTTTTACCTTGGAGGACATGATTTACTCGACAAAATTCAAGTGGCTTTGCACGACCACCACGTCGGCGATCAATTGGATTTGCACTTGGAACCCGAAGAAGCTTTTGGTGACTTCAATGAAGAGTTGATTTTTTTAGAGCCTCGCCAATTGTTTCCTGCCGAACTTGAAGAGGGTATGACGATTGAAGGCCATGCCCTGCCTCCAGGCTGCAGCCCAGACGTGCCCAAGGATGTCATTTACACGGTGACTGATATTTACCCAGAACATGTCGTGATTGATGGCAACCATCCTTTGTCGGGCATGGCTTTGCGAATTTCACTCACCATCACGGGTGTACGAGCGCCCACCCAGCAAGAGAAAACGCATGGCACATGCGGCTCAGGGTTTTTTACCTTGCCTAGTTTGCCCGGCAACGATACCTTGCACTAAAAACTTCAACGCTTGCCGGTGGAGCCATAGCCACCCGCACCTCTTTCGGTTGCGACATCAAAGTCATCGACCAGATTGAATTGGGCTTGAACCACGGGAACGATGACCAACTGTGCAATGCGTTCCATGGGTTCTATGGTGAAAGCCACATCGCTGCGGTTCCAAGCGCTGACCATGAGTTGTCCTTGGTAATCGCTGTCGATCAGACCCACCAAATTGCCCAAAACAATGCCGTGTTTGTGACCTAAACCAGACCTAGGCAAGATGAGCGCCGCATAGTTGGGGTCTTTCAAATGGATAGCGATACCGGTGGGCACCAATTGCCATGCATTGGCTTGCAAGGTCAGCGCTTGGTCTAGGCATGCGCGTAAATCTAAGCCTGCGCTGCCCGCTGTGGCGTAGTTGGGCAGCATTTCGCGCAAGCGCTCATCCATCAACTTCACATCCAACTTCATACCTGCCCTTTTGTATTTGTACTGATACGCAAAGCAATGTCAGCGATCAACTGACGTGCCAAGATTAGCTTGGAAGCTCTGGGCAACTCTTTGACCCCATGCTCATCAATGACCAGCAAAGCGTTGTCATCCTGACCAAAAGTGGCAGGGCCAAGGTTCCCCACCATCAGGGGCACGCCTTTGCGCTCACGTTTGGCTTGGGCTTGGGCTTGCAAGTACTGGGTCTCTGCGGCAAAGCCCACGCAATACAAATCCCCCAACTGAGCCCGTGAACAAGCTGCTGCCTCGGCCAAGATATCGGGGTTTTCTACCCAATCAAAGCTTTGCAATCCTTGCCCGCCTTTTTTTATTTTTTCGCCTGCAGCCTGCGCAGGACGCCAATCGGCCACTGCCGCCGTGGCGATAAACACATCGGCACTGTCGACTTGAGCCATGACCGCCGCATGCATCTCTAGCGCCGAACGAACATCGGTACGCGCCACACCATAGGGTGTTGGCAAACTGACCGGACCGGCCACCAGTTGCACATGCGCACCGGCTTCATGGGCGGCCCGCGCCAAAGCAAAGCCCATTTTTCCGCTGGATAAATTGGTGATGCCCCGCACAGGATCGATGGCCTCGAAGGTAGGCCCAGCGCTGATGAGCATTTTTTTACCATGCAAAACCTTGGGCTGAAACAAAGCAGTTAATTCGTACAGCAATTCATCAGGCTCGAGCATGCGCCCGTCTCCTACCTCGCCACAGGCCTGATCGCCTTGGCCCACGCCCAAAACAATGGCGCCATCTTGACGCAGTTGCGCCATATTGCGCTGAGTTGCCGGGTGCGCCCACATTTCTTTGTTCATCGCCGGTGCCAGCAGCAAAGGCACGGTGTCCAGTGGCCGGGCCAAGCACATCAAGCTGAGCAAGTCGTCGGCACGACCGTGCAAGAGCTTGGCCATGAAGTCGGCGCTGGCAGGAGCCACCAGTATGGCGTGGGCATTGCGCGTGAGGTTGATGTGCGCCATGTTGTTGGGCTCGCGTGGGTCCCATTGCGACACAAATACAGCCTGATTGGACAAAGCCTGCATGGTCACAGGAGTGACAAATTGGGCTGCAGCCTCTGTCATCACCACCTGCACTGTCGCCCCTTGTTTGACCAAGGCGCGGCACAACTCTGCGGCTTTGTAGCATGCAATACCCCCGCTCAAACCCAGCACGATATGTTTGTTAGACAACTCACTCATGGGGCGCAATGTAGCAGAGCCTCTATAATTTCGCATTACCACCTTCAGGGAGACTAGGCCCTCCCCTTGCGACATGACCAAATTTGTCTTCGTCACCGGCGGTGTGGTGTCTTCCCTTGGAAAGGGAATCGCCTCAGCCTCCCTCGCTGCGATTCTTGAATCGCGAGGCCTCAAAGTCACTTTAATCAAGCTCGATCCCTACATCAATGTCGACCCCGGCACGATGTCGCCCTTCGAGCACGGCGAAGTTTTTGTTACCGAAGATGGTGCTGAAACCGATCTGGATTTGGGCCACTATGAACGCTTCATCACCACGCGCATGCGGCGCACCAACAACTTCACAACGGGTCAAATTTACAAAAGCGTGCTTGAAAAAGAGCGCCGCGGCGATTATTTGGGCATCACCGTTCAAGTCATCCCGCACATCACCAATGAAATTCAAGACTTCATCAAGCGCGGCGCTGGGTTGGGCACGCCTGATGAAGTTGAGGTGGCCATCGTCGAGATTGGCGGTACGGTGGGTGACATCGAATCCCTGCCCTTTCTTGAGGCCGTGCGACAAATGAGCCTGCGCATGGGGCCGCACAACGCCGCTTTTGTTCACCTAAGCTATGTGCCGTGGATTGCAGCAGCGGGCGAACTCAAAACCAAACCCACTCAGCACACAGCGCAAAAGCTGCGCGAGATTGGTATCCAAGCCGATGCTTTGCTGTGCCGTGCAGACCGACCCATCCCGCAGGAAGAGCGCTCCAAAATCTCTCTCTTTTCGAATGTTTCCGAATGGGGTGTGATCTCCATGTGGGATGTAGACACCATTTACAAAGTCCCCCGCATGCTCCACGAGCAAGGTTTGGATGCCCTTATTTGCGAAAAACTTCGCATCAACACAGCGCCTGCATCTTTGAAGCGTTGGGATGATTTGGTGCAAGAGGTTGAGAATCCGAAGTATGAGTTGCACATCGCCATGGTCGGCAAATACGTCGACTTGTCAGACAGCTACAAATCGTTGAACGAGGCTTTGCGCCATGCTGGCATTCACCACCATGCCAAAGTCAATATCGAGTACATAGACTCTGAAAGTTTGGACACGTCCAACATAACTCAGTTGTCGCGGTTTGACGCGATCTTGGTGCCCGGCGGCTTTGGCAAGCGTGGTGTCGAAGGCAAGATTTGTGCTGCAAGATTTGCCCGCGAGGGCAAGGTCCCCTATTTGGGCATTTGCCTAGGTATGCAGGTGGCCACCATTGAGTACGCACGCCATGTGGCTGGTTTGACAGACGCCAACAGCACCGAGTTTGAGCCCGACACACCCCACCCCGTCATCGCCTTGATCACCGAGTGGAAAGACGCCGATGGCAAGGTGCAAACCCGCAATCTCAACTCCGACCTGGGTGGCACCATGCGCCTAGGTGACCAAACTTCCAATGTGGCACCCCACACCTTGGCACACCAGGTCTATGGCGACCAAGTTTGCGAGCGCCATCGCCACCGCTATGAAGCCAATGTGAATTACCTAGACCAACTTCGCCAAGCAGGTTTGGTCATCTCGGCTTTGACACAGCGCGAGCAATTGACTGAGATTGTGGAGCTTCCTCAAAATGTTCATCCTTGGTACATGGGCGTGCAATTTCACCCTGAGTTCAAGTCCACGCCTTGGGACAGCCATCCTTTGTTTATAGCCTTTATTCAAGCCGCCTTGAGCTACCAAACCGAGCGCAAGCAACTGAAAGTGGTGGCATGAAACTCTGCGGTTTTGATGTTGGTTTGAACAAGCCTTTTTTTCTCATTGCAGGCACCTGCTCTATTGAAAGTTTGGAGATGTCACTAGAGGTGGCAGGCCAACTCAAAGACGTTTGCATGGCGCTTGGCATCCCTCTCATTTACAAAGGCTCTTTTGACAAAGCCAACCGCTCCTCTGGCAGCACACAACGGGGTTTGGGATTGGATGCGGGCTTGAAAATTTTGAGTGAGGTTCGCCGACAGTTGCATGTTCCCGTGTTGACCGATGTGCATGATGAATCCCAAATCAAAGCGGTGGCCAGCGTGGTTGATGTGCTGCAAACTCCGGCTTTTTTATGCCGACAAACCGATTTCATCCGTGCAGTCGCACAGTCTGGCAAACCCGTCAATATCAAAAAAGGGCAATTCCTAGCACCTTGGGACATGAAAAACGTGATCGACAAAGCCCGCGCTGCGGCGCGTGAAGTGGGTTTGGCTGAAGACAACTTCTTGGCTTGCGAAAGAGGTGTGAGTTTTGGCTACAACAATTTGGTGGCTGACATGACCAGTTTGGCCGAGATGCGCAAAACCAGCGCGCCCGTGGTGTTTGATGTCACCCACTCGGTGCAAAAGCCAGGCGGCCAAGGCACCAGCAGTGGCGGCGCGCGCGAGATGGTGCCAGTACTGGCGCGGGCTGGCGTAGCCGCTGGCGTGGCAGGGCTCTTCATGGAGACCCATCCCAATCCTGCTGAGGCTTGGTCTGACGGCCCCAATGCCGTGCCTTTGAAACACATGCGCGCCTTGCTAGAGAGTTTGGTGGCCATCGACCAAACCATCAAGCAAGGGCCTCTTCTTGAGAACCATTTTTCCATTTGATTTTTAACCTATTGAAGAAAGTCAGAACATGAGTGCAATCGTCGACATCGTTGGTCGTGAAATTTTGGACAGTCGTGGCAACCCCACGATCGAGTGCGATGTCTTATTGGAGAGCGGCATCATGGGCCGTGCAGCCGTGCCCTCTGGTGCATCAACTGGCAGTCGCGAGGCCATCGAACTTCGTGATGGCGACACAAACCGTTACGGCGGCAAAGGTGTGCTCAAAGCGGTAGAGCATGTGAACAATGAAATCACCCAAGCAGTGATTGGCTTGGATGCCAGCGATCAAGCTTTTCTAGACCAGACCATGATCGAACTCGACGGCACAGACAACAAAGCCCGCTTAGGTGCGAATGCTATTTTGTCCGTGTCCATGGCCGTTGCACGGGCGGCGGCCGAAGAGTCAGGACTTCCGCTTTACCGTTATTTCGGCGGCATGGGGCGCATGCAAATGCCGGTTCCCATGATGAATGTGATCAATGGCGGCGCACACGCCAACAACAACCTCGACTTGCAAGAGTTGATGATCATCCCTGTGGGTGCACCCAACTTTCGCGAAGCCTTGCGCTATGGCGCTGAAGTGTTTCATGCCTTGAAGAAAATCATGAGTGACAAAGGCATGAGCACCGCGGTAGGCGACGAAGGTGGCTTTGCCCCCAACGTGCCCGGTCACGAAGCGGCCATACAAATGATTTTGGACGCCATCGACAAAGCCGGTTTCACCGCCGGCGAGCAAATTGTGCTGGGCTTGGACTGCGCAGCCAGCGAGTTTTACAAAGATGGCAAATACCATTTAAGCGGCGAAGGCTTGGTGCTTGACGCGGGCCAGTGGACTGACATGTTGGCGACTTGGGTCGACAAATACCCCATCCTTAGCATTGAAGACGGCATGGCCGAAGGTGACTGGGACGGCTGGAAAGTATTGAGTGATCGCCTGAATAAAAAAGTGCAATTGGTGGGAGACGACTTGTTCGTCACCAACACGAAAATTTTGCAAGAAGGCATAGACAAGGAAATAGCCAACTCCATCCTCATCAAGATCAACCAAATTGGCACCTTGAGCGAGACCTTTGCTGCCATCGAAATGGCCAAGCGTGCTGGCTATACCGCCGTCATCAGCCACCGCTCAGGTGAAACCGAAGACTCCACCATTGCCGACATCGCGGTGGGCACCAATGCTGGCCAAATCAAAACCGGCTCGCTCAGCCGTTCTGACCGAATGGCCAAATACAACCAGCTATTGCGCATAGAAGAAGATCTCGGTAGCATCGCGACCTACCCTGGCCGTGGGGCTTTTTACAATCTTCGCCACTGAAACCGACCTCAAGTAGTACACATGCGTCGTCCCGTACCTGTCATTTTGCTGACCCTGCTTGTGGTTTTACAACTGCAACTGTGGTTTGGTCGTGGCAGCGTACCCGATGTGTGGCGACTGCGTCAGCAGTACCAAGCGCAGGTGGCACAAAATTCCCAAGCCGAACTCAAACTTGAGCGCATGCGTGCCGAGCTTCGCGATTTACGCGATGGCATGGAAATGGTGGAAGAGCGTGCCCGCGCCGAAATCGGCATGGTCAAACCCAATGAAATATTTGTACAAATAGCCAAATAAGACGCAAATGCAGATAGTTTTGCTCGGGCTTTCACAGCCTCGAATGCAACACTTGGCCACGGTTTTGGAGAACACCTTAGCGCCTGTATTGCCAAGTTTTTCTTTATGCATGCCCGCCAGCCCGCAAGAGTGGACGCTTGCCACCTCTCCCTTTCGCATCTTGTTGTTCGCATCTGACCACGCAGAGCACGGCACAACACTTTGGCGCCACACCCTGATGATGCGTGGTTTGCCTTTTCAAGTCATTCAGGCAAGCGGCGAAGATTGGGTAAAGCAATGCTTGCAAGCGCTGTTGCCGCCAAAGACAAGCAAGGACTTAGGGACCCAAGATGAGGCCACGCGCTGGCAAGGTGTTTGCGAAAGCTGCAGTGATCCTGATTGCGAGCGCCGTCTTTTCTCGGGCCTATTGCAAGGCTGAAGGGCCAGGCGGCTGAACGTCTGCTTGGGCAAATAACTGAGCCGCATCTACCGAGTCATAGCGGTATTGCTGACCACAAAAGTCGCACCCCACTTCAATCAAGGGGCGTTCAGCCAAGATACTGTTGGCCTCTGCCTCGCCTAAACCACGCAACATATTGCTGACCCTGTCGCGGTTGCAAGAACAAGAAAAACGAGGCGCGTCTCCCAAGTCTGGCTCAAAACGGCGCACAGTTTCTTGCCAAAACAAACGGTGCAAGATTTTGTCGGTTGACAGCGTGAGCAGTTCTTCGCAGGTCAAGCTTTGCGCCAATATGGCAATACGGTTGTAGTCCTCATTTCGGCCTATTTGGTCTTCATCGGCCATGCTCTCTTGGCCGGCCAAATTGGCTGCGCCATGCATGGGCAGACGTTGAATCAGCAAGCCCGCTGCGATATCGTCGTTGGCGGCCAGCACCAAAGTGGTGTCGAGTTGCTCGCTTTGCAACATATAGTGCGCCAGCACATCGCTAAAGCGATTGAGCGCTTGGCGCTGATCGTCATACAAAGGCACCACGCCTTGGTAAGGCTGCTGTCCAGGCCTGCGTCCCAAGGGGTCTAGGGTGATGGCGCAGCGCCCCAAATTGTGCTGATTGGCCATATCTGCCAGACCCATGCCATCAGGCACTTCGCCAATCGTTTTGGCGGTCGAGCGAAACCGCATATCCGACTGCACTTCCACCACCGCTAATTTCAAAGGACCTTCGCCCATCATTTGCAAGACCAAGGCACCATTGAATTTGATGTTCGCTTGCATCAGCACTGCTGCGGCGGTCATTTCACCCAATAAGGCACGCACCGGTTGTGGGTAAGCCCCGGTTTCGGCATTGGCTGCCCGCTTGGCCAACAGAGTTTGCCAACTGTCGGTCAAGCGCACCAAGGCACCGCGAACCGGAAGACCTTCAAATAAAAATTTATGCAATTCGCTCATGCAATTTTTTTCAATCCATTTTTAAAACGCAAAGCGTTTTGGATGTAATGCTTGGCGCTCATGCGCAAGCCCTCGATTTGTTCGGGGGTGAGTTGACGCACCACTTTGGCAGGCGTGCCCATGATGAGACTGCCGTCTGGAAATTCTTTGCCCTCGGTGACCACCGAACCCGCACCCACAACGCAATGGCGACCGATGCGTGCACCATTCAAAACCACTGCGCCAATACCAATCAGGCTCTCGTCGCCAATGGTGCAACCGTGCAGCATCACTTGATGGCCCACAGTCACATGTTTACCCACCACCACCGGCAAACCGTTGTCCGCATGAATGACCGCCAAATCTTGCACATTGCTGCCTTCACCGATATGGATGGTCTCGGTGTCGCCACGCAAAACCGCGCCAAACCACACACTGGTGTGGGCCTCTAAGGTGATGGCCCCCATGACTTGCGCAGTGTCAGCCACCCAAGCTGTGGGGTCCATCTGGGGGGAGTGGTCGTCAAGTTGATAAATAGCCATGGTGTGGTTGTTCGCTTAAGGTTTCTACAATTGTAGAGATGGAATTACGAGAAGCCGCTTACAGCGCATTGTGCGAAACCCAAGTCTCTGACAAAGTGCATGCAGTGCAACTGCTTTGGGCCCAGCGTGAAACACTGGCTTTGGATACCCAAGCCCTGTTGCAAGACACCCAAGGCCAAGCGCCGGGCCGACCTTTAAAACCGATTTTGCAAAACCCGCAACAGGTACCACAGCGTTCAGTGCACACCGACAAAGGTTTGGCGGCATTGGTGCACTCGGTCTGCCATATCGAGTTCAATGCCATCAACTTGGCGCTTGATGCGGTCTGGCGCTTTGCTGGTTTGCCTGAGGCTTATTACCAAGACTGGCTCAGCGTGGCCTATGAAGAGTCCACCCATTTTGTACTGCTGCAAAACTTGCTAGATCAAATGGGATATGCCTATGGCGACTTTGCCGCCCACGATGGTTTGTGGTCTATGTGCGAAAAAACCGCTGGCGATGTGCTCGCACGCATGGCCTTGGTGCCACGCACCTTGGAAGCACGGGGTTTGGATGCCACGCCCCTCATTCAAGCCAAATTGTTGTTGTCTGCTTCACCGCACGCCATGGCTTTTCAGTCGGTGCTAAACACCATTTTGCGTGACGAGGTGGGCCATGTGGCGATTGGCAACCACTGGTTCAGGTACCTGTGTGAAGAGCAAGGCCTTGACCCTTTAAGCCACTACCCCTTGTTGGTCCAGCGCCATGCCGCACCGCGCTTGAAGCCCCCCTTCAACACCCCCGCTCGCTTAGCAGCAGGGTTCACCCAAGAGGAAATTGATTGGCTGATGGCGCAACGCTTAACAACGCCTCTGGCCTCACACACTTAGCCCCTTGGGTGATGTTGCGCATGCAGGGCTTTAAGACGCTCTCTGGCCACATGGGTGTAGATGGTGGTGGTAGATATATCTGAATGCCCCAAAAGCATTTGGACCGCTCGCAAATCTGCCCCATGGTTGAGTAAGTGGGTGGCAAAAGCATGGCGCAAAGTGTGCGGCGACAGGGGCACATGAATTTCAGCCAAAAGCGCGTATTTTTTGATGAGCTTCCAAAACATCACCCGCGACATGGCCGCGCCACGTTGGGTGACGAACACCGCAGGCGCGTTGTGCTGGCCCAGCAATTCAGGGCGCGATTGCTTGAGGTATTTTTGCAAGCTGTCCGCTGCTTCTTCACCAAAAGGCACCAAGCGCTCTTTGTTGCCTTTGCCAGTGATGCGCAGCACGCCTTCGCGTAAATTGAGCGAGAGCATGGGCAGGTTGACCAACTCGCTGACACGCAAGCCACTGGCGTAGAGCAACTCCAACATGGCGCGGTCGCGCAAGCCCAAAACATTCTCGGTGTCCGGGGCTGACAGCAACGCCTCGACCTGTGCCTCGCTCAAGGTTTGGGGGAAACGCGTGGCTTGTCGCGCAGTGAGCAATTTCAGTGTGGGGTCTAGGCTTAAGTATTTTTCGCGCAAAGCCCATCGGTAAAACCGACGCAACACCGTCAAGCGCCGGTTGGCTGTGCTGGCTCGCGTGTGCGCGTGTTGATCGGCAAAATAAGCTTGCACATCGTGTTCGCTGGCAACTTCCAGTTGCAAAGTTTGCGCCTCAAGCCATTGGGCAAATGCTTGCATATCGCGCCTATAGGCTGATAAGGTGTTGGTCGACAAGCCGTCTTCCAGCCACAGGGCGCCAATGAACATTTCCACCAAGGGGTGGAGCTTAGTCGAGGTGGAGCTTTTGGGCATCAACCACCTTTTTGTAAACCTCGAACTCGGCCCTTAACTGCTGAGCGAATTGCTCTGGCGAATTGACCATCACTTTGGAGCCCGTCGTCTCAATTCGCTTGATCACCGCCGGGTCTTGCAATACTTGGTGCAAAGCCGCGTTGAGCTTTTGTACCAACTCTTTGGGCATGCCCTTGGGTCCGTAAATGCCATAAAAAGCTGGCCGATTGACCGGCGTCAAACCCAGCTCTTTGAAAGTGGGAACACCAGGTAAATCAGCCAGTCGCTCGGGCGCGGCCACTGCCATCGCCAAGAGTCGTTTGTCCTTGATGTGCGGCAGGGCTGACGGCAGGTTGTCAAAAATAACCATCACCTGCCCACCCACCGTGTCGCGTAAAGCCGGACCGCCGCCGCTGTAGGGAATATGCACGATAAAGGTTTGGGTCAGGCTTTTGAACAACTCCATTTGCAAATGGCCTATGCCGCCGGTGCCCGAGGACGCGTAGTCGTAAAGACCAGGCTTGCGCCGTAACTCGGCCAGCAAACCCGCAAAGTCTTTGGCGGGAAATGCAGGGTTGACCGCCAAGACATTCGGGGTCACCGCCATATTCGCAATGGGGCTGAAATCTTTCAGTGGGTCATAGGGGACTTTGGGGTTGATGGCGGGATTGGTCGCGGTACTCGATGCAGTGGCCAAGCCCAAGGTGTAGCCGTCGGGTGCGGCGCGGGCCAGTTCAGCCGCACCCATGACGCCACCGCCGCCCATTTTGTTATCCACCACCACCGCTTGTCCCAGCAACTTGCCCAAGGGCTCGGCAACGATGCGCGCCATCAAGTCAGTGGTGCCGCCAGCGGCAAAAGGCACGATCAAGCGAATGGGTTTGCTGGGGTAGGTTTGCGCCATCGCCTGTGGGCAGAGCAAGCTGCAGACCACCACAAAGAAAGCGCAAAGTTTTTTCATACCACCACCGGTTCGGGCTCCAAGCGAATACCAAAACGCTCATACACGCTGGTTTGTATGGCTTGAGCCAGGGTCACCACTTCGCCGCCTGTGCAAGGATGCTCTGCACCTCCTTTATTCACAATCACCAAGGCTTGTTTTTCGTAGACCGCGGCATTGCCTACCGATTTGCCGCGCCAGCCGCAGGCATCGATCAACCAAGCTGCCGCCAACTTGAAGCGTCCATCAGCCAATTGGTAATGCACCAAGCGCGGTTCGCGGGCGATGATGTCTTGGCATTGCTCTGGCGTGACGGTGGGATTTTTGAAAAAGCTGCCAGCGTTGCCAATGACAGCCGGGTCGGGCAACTTGGCACGCCTTATCTCGCAGACCCAATCGAACACTTGCTGCGCGGTGGGTTGCGCCACGCCTTTTTGCGCCTGCTTTTTTTCTAAATCGGCATAGCTGATTTCAGCTTTCCATTTTTTGGCTAAGCGAAAACGCACTTGGGTGATCAGCGCTCGGCCTAAGAGACCCATGTCGCGGCTGTCAGAGGCAGCGTGTTTAAACACCGAGTCGCGGTAGCCAAAAGCGCATTGCGCAGCGTCAAGGGTGAACTGTTGACCGGTATGTAAATCCACCGCATCCAAAGATTCAAACCGGTCTTGCAACTCAACCCCATAAGCGCCAATATTTTGCACTGGACACGCCCCAACCATGCCAGGAATCAGGGCCAAGTTTTCCAAACCAGGCCAGCCTTGCGCCAAGGTCCACGCTACAAACTCATGCCAATCTTCCCCAGCAGCGGCTTGCACCACCCAAGCTTTGTCATCTTCAGAAACAAGCTGGCGGCCCTTGAGCTCCACCTTAATGACCAAGCGCTTGATGTCCCCGGTGATCACGATGTTGCTGCCCCCGCCCAAAACGAAGTGCGGCTCGCGGCTGAGCACGGGGTCGGCTAGCAAGGCGTGGACATCCTCCATGGTGCGCAAGCGCAGCAGTCGCTCGGCGCGGGCGGCAATGCCAAAGCTGTTGTGCGCTTGCAAGGGAACGTTGGTCTCAATAATCATGTGAGAATTGTCGCACCCTGAACTACTGAAGTCCCAACCATGCCCTCTTTTGATACTGTTTGCGAAGCCGACTTGGTTGAAGTGAAAAATGCTGTTGACAATACCGCTAAAGAAATAGGTACACGCTTTGATTTCAAAGGCACCTCAGCCGCCATCGAACTCAAAGAAAAAGAGGTCACGCTGATTGGCGACAGCGACTTTCAATTGCAGCAAATTGATGAAATCTTGCGAAATAAGCTGGCCAAGCGGAATGTGGATGTACGCTTTCTCGACAAAGGCGATGTGCAAAAAATGGGCGGCGACAAGGTCAAGCAAGTGGTGAAAGTGCGCAACGGCATAGCCAGCGAGGATGCCAAAAAAATCCAGCGCATCATCAAAGACAGCAAGCTCAAAGTGCAGGCGGCTATTCAAGGGGAATCCATACGGGTGACCGGCGCCAAGCGCGACGACTTGCAAGCTGCCATGGCCTTGATTCGCAAAGACATCACTGAACTGCCGTTGAGCTTCGATAACTTTCGCGATTAATCGGGGTCAGATCCCAATTAAATTGCACTCAAGCATGCCGAACATGGTGGGTCGGGTCGACGCGAACATTGCAGCTTTGCTGCAGTGAGAGGAGAACGAGCACACCGTGGTTGGCAAGCGTCAAGCAAATTAATTGGGATCTGACCCCGATTGTTTCGATTTTTTGCTACCAATGCGGCTTTCTTCTCCGCGCATAAGCTTGCCGATATTGGTCTGGTGTCGCCATATCAGCACCGCGCTCATAACAGCCACAGCCAGCAAGACGCGGTCGTCGGCAAGCCAAGCATGCTGGTTGCCGAAAAAATAATAGACCGGTGCAAACACGGCAGCGGCCAGTGCTGCCAGAGAGGAATAGCGCGAAAAATAAGCCACGATCAACCAAGTGGCCAAGGTCGCCAAGCCCAAAAATGGCTCTATTCCTATCAACACACCGGCAGCGGTGGCCACACCTTTGCCGCCTTGAAAGCGAAAAAACACCGGCCACACATGGCCCACAAACGCCGCCAAAGCCACCATGGCCACAACGTCTGCGCCAAGGCCATAGCTGGCACCTTCATGCACCACCGCCCACACGGGTAGCCAGCCTTTCACGCCGTCGAGCAGCAAGGTCAGCACCGCGGCCAGCTTGTTGCCCGAGCGCAGCACATTGGTGGCACCTGGGTTTTGACTGCCGTAAGAACGCGGGTCGGCCAAGCCCATGAAGCGGCTGACCACCACAGCAAAGGACACCGAGCCAATCAGGTAGGCCAACACCACCGCCAAAGCGGGATGCAAAATATCGAACGGAATATCCATGGCTTAAATGGCGGGGTCGCGCAGCTCCCAGCGGATAGCGTCAATCGCGGCCAAGACCTCGGGCGAGAGCTTGGTGCCCCAAGCGTTGAGGTCTTCGTCGAGTTGCGCCTTGGATGTCACACCAATGATGGTGCTGGCCACGCGCCAATTGGTGTAGCAAAACGCCAGCGCAAATTGCGTGGGCGTCATGCCGTTCTCACGCGCCAAAGCGTTGTAGCGACGGGCGGCTTCCAATGACTCTGGGCGGGCCCAACGCTGCTTGCGCATGCTTTCATACTTGGCTATGCGGCCCTCTTTGGGCGCACCCTCGCCCAAGAACCCCGACGCATCGTATTTGCCGGTCAATAAACCAAAACCCAGCGGCGAATAAGCCAGCAAAGACACATCCAAGCGGTGCATGGTTTCGTCTAAGCCGTTGTCCAAAATGCGGTTAATCAGGCAATAGACGTTTTGCACGGCAGCCACGCGTGGCAAGTTGTGCTGTTCGGCCAGACGCACAAACTCGTGCACGCCGTAAGAGGTTTCATTGGACAAGCCGATGTAACGTACCTTGCCGGCCTTTACCAACTGGCTCAGGGCCTCCAACTGCTCGTGGATGGAGGTGACAGACCGCTCTTTGCTGGGTTCGTAGTACATCGCGCCGAAAATGGGCGCATGGCGCTCGGGCCAATGGATTTGATAAAGGTCTATCACATCGGTTTTCAGTCGCTTCAAACTGGCGTCACACGAGGCCAGAATATCGGCAGTGGTCATGCCCTCGCCGGCACGCACCCAAGGCATGCCGCGTGAGGGTCCGGCCACTTTGGTAGCCAGCACCATTTTTTGGCGCATGCCCGGGCGTTTGGCCAGCCAGTTGCCAATATAGGTTTCGGTGAAGCCATAGGTGTCTGCGGTGGGTGGCACGGCGTACATCTCGGCGGTGTCAAAGAAATTCACGCCGCGCTCCATGCTGTGGTCCATGATGGCGTGGCTGGTGGCTTCGTCGACTTGTTGACCAAACGTCATGGTGCCCAAGCAAATGGGGGTGACGTGCAAATCGCTTTGACCCAAGCGAATGGGGGTGAGATTGAGTGTGTTCATGGCGCGGAGTTTACTTTGGCGGAGAATGTGGTCATGAATACCAGCAACTCCCCACTGACCGCCATCGTCACAGGCGCCGCACGCGGCATAGGCTTGGCCACCACGCAACTTTTTTTGGCCAAGGGCTACCGAGTGGCCATGGTCGATCGCGACAGCGAAGAACTGCACCGCGCCGCGCAGGCGCTGCACAACGTGCTGCCTGTGGACTGCGATGTATCAGACGAATCCCAAGTTACCGCCATGGTTCAAACCGTACTTGGCTGGGCCGGACGCATTGATGCACTGGTGAACAACGCGGGGGTTGCCGACTTCGGCCCGATTGAAGAAACCACGTTTGCGCGTTGGCAAACCGTGATGCGCACCAACTTGGACGGCGTTTTTTTGTGCTCGCAAGCGGTCATTCCTGCTTTGCGCCAAAGCCGTGGTGCCATCGTCAATATCGGCTCCATCTCGGGTCTGCGGGCCTCTACCCTGCGCGTGGCCTACGGCACGTCCAAAGCAGCGGTCATACACATGACCAAACAGCAGGCGGTGGAGTTGGGCGAATACGGCATTCGGGTCAACTGTGTATCCCCCGGTCCGGTAAAAACCAAGCTGTCTATGGCGGTGCACAGCCCCGAAATCATCAGCGCGTACCACGACGCGATTCCGCTTAACCGTTATGGCAGCGAAGCCGAGATTGGCCGCGTGATCGTGTTTTTGGCGTCCGAAGAAGCCAGCTACCTCACAGGCCAGGTGGTGGCGGTAGATGGTGGCTTTGAGGCGACCGGCGTGGGTTTGCCGGCGCTCAGGATTTGAATTCTTTGGGAATGCTGAGGCGTTCTTCCTCTTGCAGTCGCAACACCCGCCGCTGCACCTTGCCTGTCGTGGTCATGGGCAAGGCGGCGATGAATTCAATTTCTTTCGGGTATTCGTAGGGCGCCAGCAGGCCGCGCACATGCTGTTGCAACTCTTGCACCAAGGCGTCTGAAGCGGTAAAGCCCGCCGACAGCACCACATAGGCTTTCACCAAGTTGCCGCGCTCGGCATCGGGTTTGGGCACCACTGCTGCGTTGGCAACGGCCGGATGCTTGACCAAGCAGTTTTCAATTTCGCTGGGGCCTATGCGGTAACCGGCGGCTTTGAACACATCGTCGGCGCGACCTTGGTACCAGAGGTAGCCCTCAGCATCGCGGGTGGCCAAGTCGCCGGTGCGGCACCAGTCACCGGTGAATTTTTTGGCGGTGGCTTGCGGCTGGTTCCAGTAGCCTAAGAAGAAAATCGGATCAGGGTCGCCGTGCACATCGAAACGGTGCAAAGCCACGTCGCCAGCCACGCCGACGGCGCACTCCAAACCATCTTCATCAATCACTGCCACGCGGTGCCCAGGGTAGGCGCGACCCATGCTGCCGGGCTTGGCCGGCCAACCCACGCCGTCTGCGGTGTCACCGTTCATGGCGCAGTTGCCGACGATGTAATTCACTTCGGTCTGGCCAAACATTTCATTCACCGTCACCCCCAGTTCATCGCGGCAGTAAGCAAACACCGCGTCGCCCACGGCTTCACCGGCGCTCATGATGGCTTGCAGATCCAACTGAAACTGCGCTGCCGGATGCGGGTAGGCCTTCATCATGGCTTTCAAGGCGGTGGGAAACAAAAACGTGTGGGTCACGCGGTGTTGTTGCAGCAAACCAAACGCCAAATCCGCCGAAAAACGTCCCGCCCAAGCCACGATGGGCCGCCCGAAATACAAGCTGGGCAACAAAGCGTCCATCAGGCCGCCGGTCCATGTCCAGTCGGCGGGTGACCACATCACCGCGTGGCTGCCCTGAGGCAATCCGGCTTGGTCGAAGTGCGAACGGGCCGTGGGTGAAAAACCAAACCAGTTTTGGCTGCAAACAAAGCCAGTGAGGTTGCCAATCAGCGCTCGATGGGGGATCAGCGCACCCTTGGGTGGGCCGGTGGTGCCGCTGGTGTAAATCAACACAGCAGGGTCATGGGCCAAACTGGGGTACATAGGCCACTCTTGAATCGGGCCAGCTACTTCTCCATCAAAAGCCATGTCCCCGCTGCCTGCGTCCACGCCAATGCAAGACCTAAGCGCGGGACAACTGCTTTTCATATCGGCCACCGTGGCAAACGACACCGCGTCCACCACGGCCAATACCGCGCCCGAATCTTGCAGGCGGTACTGCAGCGCCTCGGGCCCAAAGAGTTGCGACAAGGGCATGACCACTGCGCCCATTTGCCAAATCGCCATGTAAGCCACCACCGTCTCAAAGCGCTGGGGCAGCACCACCGCCACGCGGTCGCCGGCTTTCACGCCATGCTGGGCCAATACATGGCTCAAGGCATGGGCAGCAGCTTGCAATTGGGCAAAGCTGTGGGTCAGGGCTGACGCGTCAGCGCGGTGGGTGATGACCGCAACGCGGTGGGCGCTGTGGCTGTGGCTGGCCCAACGGGCTAAACACGCGTGGGCGATGTTGAAATGCGAGGGCACTTGCCAGCGAAATTGCGCCAGCATGGCCGCGTGGTTGTCCGAAGGGTGACGGGTGGTCATGCAAGACGTCCTTATGATCAGCACAATGTACCAAGTCCAACGCCCCTCGCGCAGCAGCTTTGTGCCGCTGCGCCACCTGAACTACCACGTCCGCGAATGGGGCACACCCCGCCCCCAACAACTGCCACTCTTTATGGTGCATGGTTGGATGGATGTCAGTGCCTCGTTTCAATTCGTTATTGATGCGCTTGAACAAGACCGTCACATCATCGCCCCCGACTGGCGCGGCTATGGCTTGACCCACCCCGGCGAGGTCGACAACTTTTGGTTTCCCGATTATTTGGCAGATCTGGACGCCCTGATCGACCACTTTCAGCCCGAAGGCCCCATAGACCTGTTAGGCCACAGCATGGGCGGCAACGTGGTCATGCAATACGCAGGCGTTCGCCCCGCCCGTATTCGCCGCCTCATCAACTTAGAAGGTTTTGGACTGGCGGCCACCCAGCCCGAACAAGCCCCTACCCGCTACGCCAAGTGGATGGACGAGATGAAGGCTTTGCGCCAAGGCGAAAAAGCCTTGAAAACCTATCCCAGCGCCAGCGCGGTGGCGCAACGCCTGATGAAAACCAACCCAAGGCTGGATACCGATAAAGCCGACTGGTTGGCGCAGCACTGGGCGCGGGCCAAGCCCGACGGCGAATGGGAAATTTTGGGCCACGCCGCGCACAAAGTCACCAACGCCCATTTGTTTCGGGTGGAAGAAATTTTGGCCATGTACCAACGCATCACCGCACCGGTGCTGAATGTGGAAGCCAGCGACAACAGCATGGACCAATGGTGGCAGGGGCGTTTTACCTTGGCCGAGTACCACGAACGCTTGAAGTCGGTGAAGGATGTTCGCAGTGTGACCATTGCCAACGCGGGCCACATGATGCACCACGACCGTCCTCAGGAATTGGCCCAACACATCGAGGCGTTTTTGAACCAGCCATGACACAGGTGGATGTGCTGATCATCGGCGCGGGGGCCGCAGGCCTGTTTTGCGCCGGTGTGGCAGCGCAACAAGGCTTGCAAGTGCTGCTGCTGGACCACAACCCCAAGCTGGCCGAAAAAATCCGTATCTCGGGCGGTGGGCGCAGCAACTTCACCAACACCGACATAGACCCACGCGCACCGCACAAACATTTTTTAGGCGAGAACCCACAGTTTGCTCGCAGCGCTTTGAGCCGCTATAGCGCTGCCGATTTTGTGGCTCTGGTACAAAAACACGGTATCGCTTTCCATGAAAAACACAAAGGCCAGTTGTTTTGCGACCGCAGCGCCCAAGACCTGATTGATATGCTGCTGCGCGAATGCGAGGCCGGCGCCATGGGCGGCGCGGTCACCCGCTGGCAGCCTTGCAGCCTGCTGGATGTGCAGTTTCACGACGCTGCGCCCTACCCTTACACAGCCTCCACCAGCCAAGCGCAGGTGCAAGCCAAAGCGGTGGTGGTGGCCACAGGCGGCTTGTCCATTCCCAAAATTGGTGCAACCGACCTAGGCTACCGCTTGGCCAAGCAGTTTGGCTTGAAAGTGGTGACGCCCCGCCCCGCTTTGGTGCCGCTGACCTTTGCCTTAGCTGATTGGCAACCGTTTATGACCTTGGCGGGCTTGTCGCTGCCGGTGGACATCAGCACCGGTTCGGGCAAAGAGCGCATGGTGTTTGAAGAAGATTTGCTGTTCACCCACCGAGGGTTATCGGGTCCGGCGGTTTTGCAAATTTCCAGCTACTGGCAGTCCGGCAGCTCCATCCAACTCAATTTATTGCCCCAAACCGACATCGCCAAGGCTTTGTCAGAGGCCAAGCAGCAGTCTAAAAAACATATCGCCAATGCCCTGACCCATTGGCTGCCCAGCCGTTTGGCCGACACTTGGGTAGCGCAAAACAGCGCTTGGCAACGCGCCCTGCCCGACACTCCCGACAAAGCCCTGCAGCAATTGGCGCAGGCCTTAAGCCAGTGGACGCTTACGCCGGCGGGTACCGAGGGCTACGCCAAAGCCGAGGTGACGGCGGGCGGTGTGGACACCAAAGATCTGTCCCAGCAAAGCATGGAGTCGCGCCAGCCGGGGCTTTATTTCATTGGCGAAGTGGTGGATATCACCGGTTGGCTGGGCGGCTACAACTTTCAATGGGCCTGGGCCAGCGCCTTTGCTTGCGCCCAAGCCTTGGCACAGCGCCTGAAACCGATATAATGGCAAACATTTTGGCTCAAGCCCCAACAGCCCCATCCAAGTTGGGAACCCACCGCTTACCCAGATTTTGAAGTCCGATCTTCTTCAAACTTTGGGCGCACATTTTGAAAATTGTTGTCAATGACCACCATCCGTGTAAAAGAAAACGAACCCTTTGACGTCGCTTTACGACGCTTTAAGCGCACCATCGAAAAATTGGGCTTGCTCACCGACTTGCGTGCCCGCGAGTTCTACGAGAAACCCACCGCCGAGCGCAAACGCAAAAAAGCCGCTGCCGTGAAACGCCATTACAAGCGTGTTCGCAGCATGCAGTTGCCCAAAAAACTTTACTAATCTCGGTCTGCTTTTTATGCATGGCCAGGCTCGCCGGTTTGTCCCGTGCGGGCCTTTTTTTCGTCTGAATCGCTAGGAAACCGCTATGAGCCTCAAAGCCCAAATCACCGAAGACATGAAAACCGCCATGCGCGCCAAAGACAGCGTGCGGTTGGGCACCATTCGCTTGCTGCAAGCTGCGATGAAACAAAAAGAAGTGGACGAGCGCATCGAGTTGGATGATGTGGCTGTCATCGCCATTGTCGACAAGCTCATCAAGCAGCGCAAAGACTCGGTAGCCGCATACCAGAGTGCCAAGCGCCAAGATTTGGCTGATATTGAGACAGCAGAAATGGCCGTGCTGGAGGTGTATTTGCCCAAGCGCTTAAGCGCCGAAGAAATTCAAGCCGAAGTGGCCGCTATCGTGGCCGAGGTAGGCGCAACAGGCGCGGGCGACATGGGCAAGGTCATGGGCGCGGTGAAAACCCGACTGGCTGGCAAGGCGGACATGGGGTTGGTCAGTGCGGCTGTGAAAGCCGCCTTGGCCGGTTGATCCGCTGGCTCTGGTGTTTGCTCTATAGTAATCTGCCATGAACGACACCGAAGTTTTTTTACGTATCGAAGGTCTGACCAAGCGCTTTGGTTACACCTTGGCTGTTGACAACATAGACCTGAGCATTTACCGAGGTGAGATTTTCGCTTTGCTAGGTGCTTCTGGTTGCGGTAAATCCACGCTTTTACGCATGTTGGCGGGTTTCGAGACGCCCACCTCAGGACAAGTTTGGTTGGGCGAGCAAGATGTCACCGACCTGCCGCCCTACGAGCGCCCCATGAACATGATGTTCCAGTCTTACGCCTTGTTCCCGCACATGAATGTGTGGGACAACGTGGCTTTTGGCCTGCGCCGCGACGGGGTTGCCAAAGACGAACTGAATCAACGGGTAGAAGAGATGCTGCAACTGGTGCAGTTGCGAAAATTTGCCATGCGCAGCCCGCACCAACTCTCTGGCGGTCAACAGCAACGCGTGGCGCTAGCGCGCAGCTTGGCCAAACGCCCTCAACTGCTGATGCTGGATGAGCCTTTGGGTGCTTTGGACAAAAAGCTGCGCGAACAAACCCAAGTTGAGTTGGTCAACATCATCAAACAAGTGGGGGTGACTTGCGTCATGGTTACCCATGACCAAGACGAGGCCATGACCATGGCCGACCGTATCGCGGTGATGTGCGAAGGCAGCTTGCTGCAAGTGGGCACGCCCAACGAGGTCTATGAAAGCCCCAATTGCCGCTTTGTTGCCGATTTTGTTGGTAATGTGAATTTATTCGATGGAGAGGTGAGCGTCCACGAGGCCGACCATGTGGTGGTCAGCGGCGCCAGCGGTGATTTTTATATCGGTCACGGCATTTCTGGCAGCTTAGGGATGGCTGTTTCCATCGCTTTACGCCCCGAAAAAGTGGTGTTAAGCCTAGAAGACCCTAACAAACCGCACAACGTCATGGCTTGCATCTTGGAAGACTGGTCTTATTTTGGCAGTTACACCAGTTACAGCTTGCGGGTGCAAGGTGACCAACGTCTCAAAGTGTCGGTGGCCAACACCGACCGTGAGCAAGACCATGAAAACCTAGAAGAAGGTCAGCGTTTATGGGCCCATTGGGAAGACAACGCCATGGTGGTGTTGACCCAGTAAAGGGCCGTGTGCTGGCTAGGAGCCTGCCACTTTCATGCGGTTGATCAACACCGAACCCACGGTTTTGCCACCAAAAATGTAGGCGTCGCTACCCACGGCCTCTATACCCATGAGCATGTCTTTGAGGTTGCCAGCGATGGTGATTTCTTGCACGGGGTAGGCAATTTGTCCGTTTTCCACCCAAAAACCGCTGGCCCCACGCGAGTAATCGCCGGTCACGTAATTCACGCCCTGCCCCATCAGTTCAATAACGAACAAACCGGTGCCCAATTTGCGCAACATGGCGTCCAAATCGTCGCTGCTGCGGGTTTGGCTGGACGACATCACCAAGTTATGCGAGCCACCTGCGTTGCCCGTGGTTTGCATACCCAGTTTGCGTGCCGAATAGCTAGAGAGAAAGTAGCCCTCAACCTGTCCATTATGCAAAACCTGACGCGCCTGCACCTTGACGCCTTCATCATCAAAAGGCGAACTGGCCTTGCCGCGCATCACAAATGGATCTTCTGTCACTTGAAGGTGAGACGCGGCGACTTGTTTACCCAAGGAGTCCATTAAAAAACTGCTTTGCCGGTATAGCGCCGAGCCACTTAAAGCGTTGACCAAACCGCCGAGCAAACCCGCAGCTAAGGGCGACTCGAACAGCACAGGGCAGCTGATGGTGGCGAGCTTGCGCGAACGCAAGCGGCTCAATGCCCGCTCGGCGGCATAACGGCCCACCGCTTCGGGGGAAGCCAAGTCATCGGGGTGGCGCATCGAGCTGTACCAGTAGTCGCGCTGCATGGCGTCGCCTTTGCCAGCGATGGGTGCCACCGACAAGCTGTGCCGAGAGCTGGCATAGCCGCCACGAAAACCATGGGTATGGGCGCTGAAAAAATGGCTTTGCTGGGCCGACACACTGGCGCCCTCGCTGTTGGTGATTTTTTTGCTGGTGGCCAAGGCAGCAGCTTCGCAACGCAGGGCCAATTCGCTGGCACCCGCACTGTCGATGGCCCAAGGGTGAAACAAATCCAGGTCGCGGTGCTCATGCGCAATCAAGGCGGGCTCTGGCAAAGCCGCAAAGGAATCTTCGGCAGTGAAGCGGGCAATATCGAATGCGGCCTGAACCGTGCGCTCGATGGCGGCTTGTGAAAAATCCGAGGTGCTGGCGTTGCCGCGGCGCTGTCCCACGTAAACCGTGACACCCAAAGATTTGTCGCGGTTGCGCTCGACATTTTCCAGTTCTCCCTTGCGCACAGACACGCTCAGGCCGCAGCCTTCGGAGGCTTGGGCGGCAGCATCGGTGGCGCCGAGGTGTTTGGCGTGGGCGATAGCGGCATCGACCAAATGTTCGAAATGGGCTCGGCTGTGGCTAAAGCCTGAGAGCACGGAGGAGGCAGAGGGGGAGGAGGAAGAAGGGTTCATATCGGAAGCTATGATACTTGGCAGAGGAAGTCTTCATGTCGCGCAAGCCCACCAAAGGTTATTACGTTAAAGGTCATTTTGTTGCTGAGGGCAGCGAACTGGACATAGAGCTCAAGCGCGAGGTCAAAGGCCACGACCTCATCAGCAAAACCGATTTAAAGCGCGAGAGCAACGAACTGCAAAAACTTGGCGAAGATTTGCTGGATTTGCGTGCCGACGCCATGCAGCAACTCGCCTCGCTGGGCCATCTGCCCGATTTGCTGCATGAAGCAGTGATGGACGCCAAAAAAATCACCGATTTCGAAGGCAAACGCCGACAAATGCAGTTTGTTGGCAAACTCATGCGCAAGCTTGAGAAAAGTCAAGTTGAGGCCATGCGCGACGCCTTAAGCGCCCAGCACAGCGGCAGCGCCGAAGAAACCCAAGTTTTGCATTTGACCGAGGCTTGGCGCGAGCGTTTGCTCAAACAAGACACGGCCATGGAAGAGTGGTTTGGCACCTACCCTGGCACCGACATACAGCAGCTGCGCGCCTTGGTGCGCCAAGCGCGTAAAGACGGTCTGGCCGATAAAACCGCGGTGTCTCTAGGCCTGCACCCACGCCAAGGCCGCGCTTACCGCGATATTTTTCAAATTCTCAGGCAGCATTTGCTGCAGTCGCTGCATGCCAACGAGGAGCGTGTGTATGACCAGCGCTGACACTTGGGACACGGTGCGCATTGGCATCGTCTCCATCAGCGACCGGGCTTCTAGCGGCGTGTACGAAGACAAAGGTCTGCCCGCTTTGCAAGACTGGTTGACGCAGGCGCTGCAAAACCCCTTGCAGTTTGAGGCGCGTCTCATCCCCGATGAGCAAGCCATCATCAGCCAAACCCTGATCGAGTTGGTTGATGCCGGTTGTGCCTTGGTGCTGACCACCGGTGGCACGGGTCCCTCGCCACGCGACGTGACACCCGAAGCCACGCTGGCCGTGGCCGACAAAGAAATGCCTGGTTTTGGCGAACAAATGCGGCAAATCAGTCTGCGCTTTGTGCCGACCGCGATTTTGTCGCGGCAAACCGCGGTCATTCGAGGCAACAGCTTGATCATCAATTTGCCAGGTCAACCCAAATCCATCACCGAGACCTTGGGTGGCTTGAAAACCGAACTGGGGGAGGTGCTGGTCAACGGGATTTTTGCCGCCGTGCCCTATTGCATTGACTTGATTGGGGGGCCTTATTTGCAAACCCGCGAGGAGTTTTGCAAGGCCTTTAGACCCAAATCGGCCATCAAGCCGCCAACAAATTAGCTGGTATCACTTTTTAGCGTGGGCGACTTTGGCTGGCGGTTCTTTCTTCAATGAACCTTCATTGATGTCAAAAAACATATCTTCAAAATACAAATGAAACGGCTGGGTTTTGGAACGCTTGTCCTGTTGAGCTGCAGCTTCGGGCGAAAAATTCAAAGTGATAAAAATATAGTGCTCGATAGACTTTAAAAAAGTCACGAAACTGGGCACATTCAACTGCCCAGGCTCTTCGCAAATAAAACGCCAATGCTCGTTGTTCTGATTGGGGGGTATCAATTCCAAACTGATGCTGAAATTTTTCAATATCAGACCGTATTGTTCTAAGCTGAATGAAAGTTCACCCGAAAACACATCCTCTGATGAGCAAACAAACATCAAAAAATGCGGGTGAATTTTGATAAAAGCGGACATAACTTTACTATTCGACAAATACTCAGTAATTTGAACCGACAAATCGACTTATTCGATAAGTTTGTTAAGTTTTGCAATTTCCATATAGGCATTTTTTGCCGCCTCCTCAGGCAAGCAATCTTGTCCAGCGACTGAAAGCGCGGCCAGCTTTTCGAGCGCTTGCCACAACATGGCAATTTGCTTGTCCTGCTCGGTTGCATAGTCAATCAAGCCACGCAGGGCAAGGCTGACCGGGTCATCGTCTTGGGTAATGCCATAGGCGCTGAACTTGGTTTCAGGCTTGGCCACATCGGCGCTCTCGCCTGTTTTGCTTTGAATGATTCGCGCTGGAATGCCCACGGCGGTAGCACCTGCTGGCACGGGCTTGATGACCACAGCGTTGCTGCCAATTTTGGCGCCGTCACCCACGGTGAAACCGCCCAAGACTTTGGCACCCGCACTCACCACCACGTCTTTGCCCAAGGTGGGGTGGCGTTTGGCGCCCTTGTAAAGTGAAGTGCCCCCCAAAGTCACGCCTTGGTAGATGGTGCAGCCGTCGCCAATTTCAGCGGTTTCGCCCACCACCACGCCCATGGCATGGTCGAAAAACACCCGCTCGCCAATGACAGCGCCAGGGTGGATTTCGATGCCAGTTAAAAAACGGGAAAGATGAGAAATAAACCGTCCCAACCAAAAAAAACCCGTCTGCCAACAAGCATGGGCCATGCGGTGAAACAGCAAAGCGTGCAGGCCTGGGTAGCAAGTCAGTACCTCTAGCCAACCGCGTGCAGCGGGGTCACGGTCAAGTATGGTTTGGGCGTCAGCGCGAATTCTTGAAAACATATATCGAGTCTAACTTTTTCCTTTGGCCGACTGCGCCATGGCCTTGGCCATGCCCCTCAAAATATGGACTTCCTCTTCACTCAGTCCTGCACGGTTGAACAACTGGTTCAGGCGCGGCATGAGTTTTTTGGGAGCAGCAGGATCCAAAAACCCAATCTCCACCAAAGACGCTTCCAAGTGTTGCAGCAAGCCGGCCACTTGCGCAGCATCCGCTTGGGTGCTGGGTGTGGTCGCTTCTTGCACCGCAAAACCACCCAACGCCAAACGCCATTCGTAGGCCACCACTTGCACAGCGCTGGCCAAATTGAGTGAGCCAAAGCGTGGGTCGGTGGGAATGCTCAAGGCTGCATGGCAGCGGTAAACATCTTCGTTTTTCATGCCAAAGCGCTCTGAGCCAAACAAAAAAGCCATGCCGCCCGCGCCAAGTGGCTCGGGGATGGTTTTGAAATGTTCACGCGGCGAGCGCGTGGGTGGGCCAAAGTCACGCGGCGTCATAGCCGTGGCGCACAAATGCGTCATGCCCTCCAACGCCTCGTCAAGGGTGGCGACGATGCGGGCTTTCTCCAGCACATCCAAAGCACCGCTGGCGCGTTGAATGGTCTCTTCGCGGCGCAGCACATTGGCCCAGCGGGGTGCGACCAACACCAAGTCGTCAAAGCCCATCACCCGCATGGCGCGGGCAGTGGCGCCGACATTGCCGGCGTGGCTGGTATCAATCAGGATGAAGCGGGTGTGCATAGGGACTAAAATGAAGTCTATTGTCGTCGCCCGCATTGCCGGGCGTGTTTTTTGGGTTTCTCACGCAGCACTTCTGCGCACAACACAGGCCTGCTGCATATTGCCATGATCGCTTCCTCCTCCTCCCTACACCCCATGCTCAACGTCGCCATCAAGGCAGCGCGTTCTGCGGGTGTCATCATCAACCGTGCTGCGCTGGACGTGGAGTCGGTTCGGGTCTCGCAAAAAATGGCCAAAGACTTTGTCACCGAAGTGGATCAAGCCAGCGAAAACATCATCATCGACACCTTGCTCACCGCCTACCCAGACCACGGCATCTTGGCCGAAGAGTCGGGTCAAACCCGCGGCAACCCAAAGTCAGAGCACATTTGGATCATCGACCCCTTGGACGGCACCACCAACTTCATCCACGGTTTTCCTTTTTATTGCGTCTCCATCGCTTTGCAAAGCAAGGGCCGTATCGAGCAAGCCGTGGTGTATGACCCCACCCGCAACGATTTGTTCACCTCCACACGCGGGCGCGGTGCCTTCATGAATGACCGCCGACTGCGGGTGAGTAAGCGCCTCAATTTAGAAGAATGTCTCATCAGCACGGGTTTCCCCTTCCGCCCCGATGACGATTACGCCACCTACCTGCAACTGGCTTCGCAAGTGATGAAGCGCACCGCTGGTTTGCGCCGACCCGGTGCTGCGGCCTTGGACTTGGCTTATGTGGCAGCCGGTTTTTGCGATGGCTTTTTTGAACTGGGCTTGCACCCTTGGGACATGGCAGCCGGCAGTTTGTTGATCACCGAAGCCGGCGGCTTGGTGGGCAACTTCACCGGCGAAGCCGACTACCTGTACCAACGCGAATGCATGGCTGCCAACCCGAAAATTTACGCGCAACTGGTGGGCTTGCTCAAATCCTATTCCAAGTTCGCGGGGGTGGAAGAAAAAACCCACGCCGCCAAGTTGGTGGGGCAGTTGCGCAAAGATTTGGGCAACGGCGAATAACTGACCCAGCACTCGGTGTGATCATGGCCGACTTGTCCCAACACACCCCCATGATCGCCCAGTACTTGGGCCTCAAAGCGGACTTTCCCCACACCTTGCTTTTCTACCGCATGGGGGATTTTTACGAACTGTTTTTTGAAGACGCGGAAAAAGCCGCTCATCTGATGGACATCACCCTCACGCAACGCGGGCAATCCGGCGGCAAACCGGTAGTGATGGCGGGTGTGCCATTTCACGCGGTAGACAACTACTTGGCCAAGCTGATCAAGCTGGGTGAGTCGGTGGCGATTTGCGAGCAAGTGGGTGAAGTGGGCGGCAAAGGCCCAGTGGAGCGCAAAGTGGTGCGGGTGGTGACACCTGGCACGCTGACCGACTCGGAATTGTTGAACGACAAAACCGAGGCCTATGTGCTGGCGGTTCACGCCAGCGAGCGCGCCGGCAAACCGCAAGGTTGTGGTTTGGCTTGGCTGAGCGTGACCGAAGGCGAGCTGCGCTTGGCCGAATGCGCCGCAGATGAATTGCCCGCATGGATTGCCCGCATAGCGCCCAGCGAAGTGATCTTCAGCAGCGAGTTGCCTGCGCATTTGCGCCCGTTGTTGGCTGCCGCTTTTGTGAAAAGCGAACGCCCTGCGTGGGAGTTCGATACCGCTTTGGGACAACGCAAATTGCTGAGTCAGCTGCAAGCTGCCAGCCTTGCCGCTTGGCAAGCGCAAGACCTCCACCAAGCCCACGCCGCTGCTTCGGCTTTGCTTTCCTATGCCGAACACACCCAAGGGCGCAGCCTGTCGCATGTGCAACAAATACGGGTTGAACGCAATGAAGAACGCATAGACCTGCCGGCCACCACGCGGCGCAACTTGGAACTCACGCAAACCTTGCGCGGCGAAGACAGCCCCACGCTGTTCTCGCTGATGGACACCTGCATGACCGGCATGGGCAGCCGTTTGCTCAAACGCTGGCTCCTAGAGCCGCCACGCGAGCGCATGTTGGCACAGCAGCGCTTGGACGCCATCGCCGCACTGCAAGGCGAGCATGGCGCGGGCGTGTGGCGCGAACTGCGAACCGCCTTGAAAGGTTTGGGAGACGTGCAACGCATCAGCGCTCGCATTGCTTTGCGCCAAGTGCGTCCCCGCGAACTGGTGGCGCTGGGCGCAGCCTTGCAACGCGCCAGCGCCCTGCCCGCCTTGCTCAAACCCGCTTTGCAAACCCCTTGGCTCAACACCTTGTCTGCCGCATTACAAGCGCCCCCTGAATGCGCTGCCTTGCTGCAAGCAGCCTTGCTGCCCGAGCCCGCGGCCTTGGTGCGCGACGGCAATGTCATCAACCACGGTTTTGACGCCGAGCTGGATGAGTTGCGCAACATCCAACACCACAGCGATGAATTTTTACTCGCGCTTGAAGTACGTGAACGCGAGCGCACAGGCATTGCCAACCTCAAGGTGCAGTTCAACCGTGTGCATGGTTTTTACATTGAGGTGAGCCAAGGCCAACTTGACCGCGTGCCCGACGATTACCGCCGTCGCCAAACCTTGAAGAACGCCGAGCGTTTCATCACCCCTGAACTGAAAACCTTTGAAGACAAAGCGCTGTCGGCGCAAGACCGTGCGTTGGCGCGTGAGAAATACCTGTTTGAGCAACTGCTCGACAGCCTGCAAAGCTTTGTGCCGGCCCTCGGCCAAGTGGCTTGGGGTTTGTCAACGCTGGATGTCATGGCCTCTTTGTGCGAACGCTCGCTCACCCTTAACTGGTGTGCCCCCGAATTGGTCAACACCCCCGGCATCAACATCACACAGGGAAGGCATCCGGTGGTGCAGGCCCGACTGGCCGAGAGCGGGGCCAACTTCATTGCCAACGACACGCAGCTGGGCCCCACGCAGCGCATGCAAATCATCACCGGCCCCAATATGGGCGGCAAGTCCACCTATATGCGACAGGTGGCGCTGATCGTGCTCTTGGCCAGCATCGGCAGCCATGTGCCCGCCACGGCTTGCAGCTTGGGGCCCATAGACGCGATACACACGCGCATAGGCGCGGCCGACGACTTGGCCAACGCACAATCCACCTTCATGCTGGAGATGACCGAGGGGGCAGAGATTTTGAACAACGCCACACCACAAAGCTTGGTGTTGATGGACGAAATTGGCCGCGGCACCTCTACTTTTGACGGCTTGGCTTTGGCCAGCGGGATCGCCACTTATTTGCACGACAAAACACAGGCCTACAGCTTGTTTGCGACACACTACTTTGAGCTCACCGAATTTGCTGCCAACCACCGCGCCGCAGTGAATGTGCATGTGAGCGCGGCAGAGAGTGGCAACGATGTGGTGTTCTTGCATGAGATTCAAGCAGGGCCCGCTAGCAAAAGTTACGGCATACAAGTGGCACGACTGGCCGGCATGCCCAGCGCTGTGCTCAACCATGCCAAGCACGCTTTGGCGGCGCTGGAATCAAACGCCCAAGACAGCCGCGCCCAAGTGGATTTGTTTGCCGAGCCGCCTGAGACCTTAGACAGTGGCCCCAGCCCTTTGCAAGCCAAACTGGCAAGCATTGATCCCGACACCCTCAGCCCGCGTGAAGCGCTAGACGCGCTTTACGCTTTGAAGAAACTCACATGACCGCTGCAACAGCCAGACCCACCGCCACCGGCACACCGCTGGTACTTTTTTTTCACGGCAACAGTTTTCCGGCCAGCACCTACAGCGTGATGCTCAACGACTTGCGCCGTCGCGGATTGCAAGTGCAAGCCTTGGAAAAAATCGGCCATAACCCAGCTTTCCCCGTCACCATCAACTGGCCTCATTTGGTCGAAGAGGTCAAAGCCTTTGCCCAACCATTGGTGGACGCGCACACCGGCCCTGTTGTCTTGGTGGGCCACTCGCTGGGCGGCATGCTCAGTTTGATGCTGGCAGCGCAACACCCTCATCTTGCCCATGCCGTGGTGATGGTCGACGCGCCTGCGGTGGCGGGTTGGCAAGCCAACTTGCTGCAGCTATCGCAAAAGCTGTCGATTGCACGCAAGTTCTCCCCTGGTGCGGTCAGCAAAAAACGCCGCCATCAATGGGGCTCATTAGACGAGGTGCGACAGCATTTTGCGAGTAAGAAAAACTTCGCCCGCTGGCAACCCCAGGTGCTAGAGGACTACATCACCCACGGTACGCAAGAGGTAATGGTTGATGGTCAAGCCCACCGCGAACTGAGTTTTTCCCGCGAGATTGAAACCCACATCTACAACACCGTGCCGCACAACTTAGAAGCGCTCATCAAGCGCCACCCGCTAAATTGCCCCGTCAGTTTGGTGGCGGCGCGGCATTCGCGTGAAATGAAAATGGCAGGCATTGAGTTCACCAAGCGCATCACCAAGGGGCGCATCACCACCATCGATGGCACGCACTTGGTGCCCATGGAGAGCCCTTTAGCGACTGCTGCGGCTATTGAGGCCGCCATATTGAACATGCTGGGGCCCTTGGTCGCCAAACACTAAGGCTGCCAGACAACCAAGCCGCTGTAAGCGGTGGCCAAAACCACCACACCAAAGGCAATGCGGTACCAAGCAAACACCACAAAACTGTGGGTGGCTATGTAGCGCAGCAGCCAGCGCACGCAAGCCCATGCACTTAAAAACGAGAACAGCAAACCCACCGCAAACAGGGGAATATCGGCCACGCTGAGCAGCGCACGCTCTTTGTACAAGCTGTACACACCAGCACCTATCAGCGTGGGAATGGCCAAGTAAAAAGAGAAATCGGTGGCCGCTTTGCGGCTCAGACCCAACAACATACCGCCAATGATGGTGGCGCCGCTGCGGCTGGTGCCGGGAATCATGGCCAGGCATTGCATCAAGCCGACTTTCAAGGCGTCCAGCGGCGACATGCTCTCCACGTTGACGATACGCGCATGGTCATTGGCGTTATCTTCATGCAAGGGTTTGCGCCCCCAACCCTCAACCCACAAAATAATGAAGCCGCCGATGATGAAGGTCGACGCCACCACCGTGGGCGTGAACAAATAAGCCTTGATGGTTTTGCCAAACAACAAGCCCAAGACCACGGCGGGCACGAAGGCGATAAATATATTGAGGGCAAAGCGGCGAGCCAAACGCTGTGTAGGCAATGCCAACACCGTACTGGAAATTTTTTCCCAATAAACAATGATGACGGCCACGATGGCGCCGGTTTGAATGGCGATATCGAAAACCTTGGCTTTGTCGTCGTCAAAGCCCAGCAAGGCACCCGCGAGGATAAGGTGACCGGTGGACGAGATGGGCAAAAACTCGGTCAGACCCTCCACGATGCCCATGACGGCGGCTTTCAAAAGCAACATGAAATCCACGGCGTATCCTTTTGATTAATCAAGGTTTATTCTAAGCAACCCGTATTTCAAAGGGTCAAACGCCTGATATCACCCCATCCATGGGCTTATGCGCCACGGCGGTTCACCAAGGACGTAAATCAGCGCCAGGGATGCCGTGGGTTTCGACCCATGCGTTTTGGGCAGTGATCAATTCGGCAAATTCAGATTCAAACTGCTTGCTTGCGGGTCGCCAAGCTGGCGGTGTTTTGGTTAGCTTGCAAGGCCCGGTATTGGTCGACCGACAGAATGACGGTGTCAATCTGCCCCGCTTTTTCGACAAACACTGGCCCCTTCTTGGCCTGAGCGCAAATGCTGCCAAATCTGTTTTTGGCTTCGGTGGCGGTGATTTGCATGTCAACTCCTAAGGATTAGCCATTTTAGCTAAAGTAGAAAATTAAAGATAAACAAGAAACTGGACAATGGCTTAGTTACTCATATGTCAGTCCTTTGTCCTACTGCTGACGTGTTCAAAACCCAAGAAGAGTCCTAAATTAGGCAGTTCGGTCATACAGGAGATTTCATGTTGATTCAAAAACTAAGGCTGCAACACGGTTGGTCACAGCAACAACTGGCAGACCTCAGCGGCCTGAGCGTGCGCACCATCCAACGCCTTGAAAAAGGGCAAGACGCCAGTGTTGAATCTTTGAAATCCTTGGCAGCCGTTTTTGAAATCGACTTTTCACAACTGCAAAGGACCGACATGAGCACCGCCAACGACACCCTTGCCGCCACCAGCCCTGGCATCAGCCACAAAGAGATGCTGGCTTTCAACCATGTGCGCAAACTCAAAGGTTTTTATATTCACTTGATGCAATACCTGATCATCATTCCTGCTCTTTTTGCCCTCAATATTTGGCAAGATATTGGGCATTGGTGGGCTATTTATCCAGCGCTGGGTTGGGGTCTGGGTTTGTTGATGCACAGCTTGATCGTGTTTGAGCGCTTCAGCCCATTGGGTGCAGATTGGGAAAAGCAACAAGTGGAAAAACGTTTAGGACGCAAACTCTGATATGCAACTCACCCCCTTAATTGCGGTTCATATGACCGCCGCCATTGGCGCAGTACTGATCGGGCCGTTTGCGCTTTGGGCTCGCATGGGGGCTACAAAGCGACCTTGGCTGCACCGCGCCATGGGCTATGCCTATGCCACCCTGATGCTGCTGGCAGCTGTCAGTTCTTGCTTCATCATGGACTTCGATTTGCCCAACTTGCATGGCTTCACCGCCATTCATTTGCTGATTCCCGTTACGCTGACCAGCTTGTGGGTCGCTTTTCGCGCCATCGCAAGAAAAGACTTCGTCACACACCGCATCACCATGAAGTCGCTTTATATAGGCGCTTGCCTGTTTGCGGGTGGCTTTACTTTGTTGCCCTCACGCTATTTAGGTAACTTGATTTGGCATGAGTGGTTGGGGTGGCTTTAGCTAGCACCAGCCCCCTAAAATCCCCTGATGACCCAAGCCGCCTCCTCTACAACACCCGAAGAACCCAAAGCCAGCAACTTTCTGCGCCAGATCATCGAAAACGATTTGGACAAAAGCACTTACGCCAGCCGCCGCTGGGCCGGCAGCCCCGGTGACGCGGCGCACCATGCCGCAGGGGCACCAGACTCTGCCAAAATCCGCACCCGCTTCCCTCCCGAGCCCAATGGCTATTTGCATGTGGGCCACGCCAAAAGCATTTGCATCAACTTTGGTTTGGCCCGCGACTATGGCGGCGTGTGCCACTTGCGCTTTGACGACACCAACCCCGAAAAAGAAGACACCGAGTATGTGAACAGCATCATCGATGCGGTGAAGTGGCTAGGTTTCAGTTGGAGCCAGCCGGGCAACGAAGCACCCTACCAAGCCAGCGACTATTTCGACTTCATGTACCGCGCCGCCGAACACTTGATTGAAGCCGGCCACGCCTATGTAGACGAGCAAACGGCTGAGGAGATGCGCGTCAACCGAGGCGACTTTGGCAAGGCTGGCGTGAACAGCCCGTTTCGCAGCCGCTCCCCAGCAGAAAACCTGGCACGCTTTCGCGAGATGCGTGACGCCAAGTTGGCCGATGGCGCCGCCGTGCTGCGCGCCAAGATCGACATGGCCTCGCCCAACATCAATATGCGTGACCCGGCCATTTACCGCATACGCCGCGCCACCCACCACCACACCGGCGACAAATGGTGCATCTACCCTATGTACACCTTCGCCCACCCTATTGAAGACGCTTTAGAGCAAATCACCCACAGCATTTGCACGCTGGAGTTTGAAGACCAGCGCCCGTTTTACGACTGGCTGATGGACAAGCTTTGCGAAGGCGGGTTGCTGGCCGCGCCCAGCCCTAAGCAATACGAATTTGCCCGCCTGAACCTGAGCTATGTGGTTACCAGCAAACGCAAGCTCGCGCAACTGGTGAACGAGGGCAAGGTGAATGGCTGGGACGACCCGCGCATGCCAACCATTGCCGGCTTGCGCCGCCGTGGCTACACACCTGAGAGCCTGCAACTGTTTGCCGAACGCATTGGTGTCACCAAATCGGACAGTTGGATTGACTACAGCACGCTTGAGGGTTGCCTGCGCGAAAGCTTAGAAAACACCGCACACCGTGCCATGGCGGTGCTTGACCCTGTCAAACTGGTGATCACCAACTGGGATGAAGCTTTTGGCGCAGGGCATTCAGAGCCCTGCACCCTGCCCGCCTTGCCCCACCCGCCTGAAGGTCAGCCTGAGCCCGCAGCACGGCAATTCAGCATAGGCAAAGAGGTGTGGATAGAGCGCGACGATTTCGCCGAAGTGCCGCCCAAGGGCTATAAGCGCTTGACTCTGGGAAGCTTGGTGCGCCTTAAAGGCGGCTTTGTTGTGGAGTGCACGGGTTGCAGCAAAGATGCCAACGGCGTGGTGACCGAAGTGCATGCCAAGGTGTTTCCTGAAACCAAGAGCGGCACGGCGGGATCTGACAGCGTGAAAGCCAAAGGCGTCATCACCTGGGTGGGCGTGGCCGATGGCGTGCAAGCCGAGGTGCGTTTATACGACCGCTTGTTCACAGATGCGCAACCTGATGCGGGTGGCAAAGATTTCTTGCTAGCCCTCAACCCCCACAGCTTGCAAGTGGTGCAGGCTTATGTAGAACCTTCCCTGCTCAAGGCCTTACCTGATCAGAAATTTCAATTTGAACGACTGGGCTATTTTGTGGCGGACCGCTTGGACCATTCAGCCACGCAGTTGGTGTTCAACCGTGCAGTTGGGTTGAAAGACAGTTGGGCGAAGTAATGACCCCAATCATCACTTCTCTAGACCAACTGCACCATGCTTTGGAACAACTGCGCGATGGGTCTTTGCAGACCCGAGACTTTTGTCAGCTTGCCAGATCCCAAGAGGCATTGCTGGGCGCTCTGCCAGAGCGATACCAAACGGTTTGGTTGGACCTGATTGACAGGATGGAGTCCAGCGCCTTGTTCACCGAAGAGAGTTGCTCTTTCAGCCAAACCGAGTTGATCGACAGCTTATCTATCTGGTTGGACAAGGCCCAGCGCTTGCTTGAGGCATGAGGGCAAAGCGACATCTGATCGCAAAAGTATTTTAATTCGTGTGTCCTACTTAAGTCATAGAGGAGAGATGTTTATATAAATATATGGATGGACAAAACATCTAAACGCCAATCAAATGACAGATGCCATGGCTCTTTATGGCGCAGATTTAAGGATGCCTCACTCTAAGTCTATGGGTAGTGGCTTGTTTGAGCTTCGACCCAAAGGGCCAGAGGGAATTGCACGGGTTTTTTATTGCCTGCAACTGGGTAAGACTATTGTGGTGTTGCACTCATTCGTCAAGAAAACACAAGAGACACCACCCAAAGAAATACGATTAGCAAGAGAAAGAGCAAAGGAAGTTAGAAATGGGTAACTCAAAATTCAAACCAGTTTTGCATGATGCTGCATTTCAGCAAAAGCTTTTATCCAAACCAAGTGTAAAAAAGGCATATGACTTACTTGAAGAGGAATATGCTGCGCTGCACGCTATGCTCGATGCACGTATTGCAGCTGGGTTCACGCAAGCAGATATAGCAGCAAGAATGGGCACAACCGTTTCAGCAGTGTCTAGGCTGGAGTCGTCGCTTCGAAGCTCCAAACACTCCCCGTCTTTTGCGACCTTGCGCAAATACGCAAACGCCTGTGGAAAAAAACTTATCATCCAAATGATTTAAGCCAACTGTTATTCAGACCAAATCCAGGAACCACCATGAACACCACCGAACTCTTTTCTCTCAAAGGCCGCGTTGCACTCGTCACCGGCGGCTCGCGTGGCATTGGCCGCATGATTGCCAAAGGCTTGCTGTGCCAAGGCGCACGGGTCTACATCACGGCGCGTAAAGCCGCAGCTTGCGACGCCACCGCGCAAGAACTTTCCGCTTTCGGCACATGCATCTCTCTGCCCTTGGATGTCTCGCACCAAGAAGGCATTCAAGAACTGGTCAAACGTTTGAGCGAAAAAGAAAAACACTTAGATATTTTGGTCAACAACGCCGGTGCTGCGTGGGCGGCGCCCTTCGATGAGTTCCCTGAAAACGGCTGGGACAAAGTCGTGGACCTGAACATGAAAACCCCCTTCTTTCTCACCCAAGCCTTGGCACCCATGCTGCGACTGGCCGCCAAGAACCACATGGCCAAGGTCATCAACATCGCCTCTATCGACGGCATCTCCGTCAATCCTTGGGAAACCTACTCTTACGCTGCCAGCAAAGCAGGCGTCATACACCTGACCAAACGCATGTCGCTAGAGATGATCAAGGACGGTATTTGCGTCAACGCCATCGCGCCTGGGGCATTTGCTTCTGAGATGAACCGCGAAGCGCGTGACCACGGGGACACCACCGCGCAAACCATCCCTGCAAGGCGTATCGGCAAAGACGAAGACATGGCTGCAGCTGCCATTTATTTGTCCAGCAACGCCAGCGACTATGTGGTGGGCCACACCCTGGTGGTGGACGGCGGGGTTACTTTAGCCCGTGGATGAAACCCATCTCAAATTGAACAAATAAACGCTTGGATTCCGCTCGGAGCATGTCCTCCAGCTCTAGAAGTTGGCTCCGAGCTTCTAGTCCTGATTGATTAATTTGCTCAGTCATTTCAGTCAGGTCCCAAATTAATTTGGCGATTTTGGTTAACTGCGATTGAAGCAGCTTCAATTGAATAAAGTGCTGAGCAGACTCTAAACAAATCAAAGTTATGTTGTTTGAATTGAGAATGGCAGCCCATTCGCTCTGCGTTGGTTTTTCTAAAATAAACGCATTCAAAAATCGACGCTTGTCGCTTGCAAATACACTGCAAAGCGTGTCAATGATTGATTCGGGGCTACCATCCAAATAACAACTACTGAAATCAAAGTTGTTCAAATCAAATGGCTGACACCTATCGCTTTCAAACAACATTGACCACTGCTCCTGTGAATCACGGGAAAAACCGATCAACATAGGTTGGATGAAAGGCAAAAAATCATTGCCCCCACTGTTTTTTAAACTTCTTGAGAACATGCGAGATTTTGAGCCATCAGCAGATGTCACGAAGACATGGCACCAGTTCAAACCAAAATCAGATTCAATACGATCAAGTATGGGATTCCACCAATCCATACCATCTTGAAAGTCATACGCTGCGTCTGAAAGTTGTCCGCTTAACGCAAATTTGTTGATGACCTGATTGCAATATTCATCTGCGTAAACAACCACCCTAATCATGAGGATTCAGACAGCTTTTTCCACTCATGCTCAAACGCTTGAATCGTCTTAATCAGTCGAGCCGTAGCGAACAGTATCTTTAAACGCCCGTCATCTTTACTTTGTCGCAAATCAATCCAGCCTTGAGAAATCAGATTTCGCAGTTGTTTGCGAATACCTGCCTCACTGAAATCAAGCATCACATAAAGTTGCTTCAATGTGAGTGGTGTGTTTGAAATAGTGTGGTGAGCCACGATCGTCAAAATATCCTTCACGAGCAGACTGCCGTCCAACGGTAAATTTGCGTCTTCCCAACTCCTTGTTTGAAGAAGAAGGTGGGTGAATTTATTTCTTGGATAATTTTTCATAAAGCGATAAACACTCTATGTCTTACAATTAAAAAACTCAACTCAATAAAGCTTTACTTAGTAAAGTTAATAATAATTAACCAACACATTTGCAAACATTATTAATTATCAAATTTAAATTAAACAGAACCTCAGGGAAAGCAATGTCAACATTACTAGACAAAATGCAATGGCGCTATGCTGCAAAGAAAATGGACGCCACCAAGGCTGTTCCCCAAGACAAAGTTGACCGCATTGTTGAAGCCGCTCGCTTGGCACCCACCTCCAGCGGCTTACAGCCTTTTCAAGTCATCGTTGTCAGCAACAAAGATGTACGCGCAAAGATTCAAGCTGCAGCCAACAACCAAGCGCAAATCACGGAAGGCTCACATCTCTTGGTATTTGCTGCGTGGAACAATTACACAGCGGACCGCATCAACCACCATTTCGATTTCACCAACGCAGAACGTGGCGGCACCAACGAAGGCTGGGAGAGCTACCGTCAAATGCTGCTGAAGAACTATCCTGCACGCGACCCTCAAGTGAACTTTGAACATGCGGCTCGCCAAACCTATATTGGTTTGGGTGCATCCTTGATTGCTGCCGCGTTTGAAGAAGTTGACAGCACACCTATGGAAGGCTTCGATCCAAAGTCAGTGGATGAAATTTTGGGTCTGGGTGCCAAGGGTTTGCGCAGTGTTGCTCTGTTGCCTTTGGGTTACCGTGCACAAGGACAAGATTGGTTGGAGAACTTGAAAAAAATTCGCCGTCCCCGCCAAGAATTTGTCACTGAAATTAACTGAGGCTTAGGCCTTCACATCGTTAAACCAATCACTACACGAAGGGGTAAATCATGGCAAAAGGCGATCAAAAAAGCAACAAGATGTCTAAAAAACCCAAAAAAGACACCTCTCCTGCTAAACCCATTGTCCCTGGTGACCGCCCCACACCGCCGGTTACTTTTGTGGCGCCGCGTGGCAAGCTGAAAAATAAATAAGCCTGAATAAAGGCTTATTGCACAGGGCCTTTAATGGCTGCGGGCATGGGCAAGGGCATGACATGTATGCCCTCTTCAATCAAAGCGCTGGTTTCTTCCCTTGAGACTTGGCCGCGTATGGCCCGCTCGGGCGTTTCACCGTAGTGCATTTTTCGAGCTTCTTCCGCGAACTGCCCGCCTACATCTTCGGTATGGGTCAGCACATGCTGAACCATTTTCAGCCAAGCTTCTTGGTGAACCTCTGAGGGCACAACCGCAGCAGACTGGGCAGAAGAGGTAGCAATGGCCGACGACTGATGAGCATCGCTGGTCACAATTTGCTGGTCTGGAGAAGAGGACGCACCCGATAAATTCAAACGTGGTGCGCTCAACATTTTGGTGATGTGATGGTCGCCGCAAAAAGGACACTCCACCAAGGAGCGGGCATTTTGGGACTGGAAATCGTCCTCCGACGCAAACCATCCTTCAAAGCTGTGATGCTGCTGACAGTGGAGATCAAGAACTTTCATGACAGCATTATGTCAAAGACTTAGCTTCCCAACGCTTGCACGACCGCATTGGCACACAAAGCCATCAACCCGCCAGGCAAAAGACCTAGCACCAGCACCAAGCCTCCGTTGAGTGCCAATACAAAGCGCACATCTGCACCTGCTGAAACTGTTGCCACAGTCAAAGGCGGGTCAAAGTACATGACCTTGATGACTCTGAGATAGTAAAAAGCGCCCACCAAGGACATTGCCACTGCAAAAACAGCCAACCCGATAGCGACCGGCTGGGCCGTGGCCACCAAGGCTTGAATGACCGATAACTTGGCAAAGAACCCCACCAATGGCGGTACACCTGCCAAGGAGAACAAACAAATCGCCATGACGCCCGCAAACAAGGGGCTGCGGCTGTTCAAGCCTGCCAAGTCGGCAATTTCTTCACTCTCAAAACCCTCTCTGGCAAGCAGCAAAATCACACCAAAAACACCCAGCGTTGTCAGCACATAGCTGATCATGTAGAACATGGCCGAGCTGTAAGCATTGGCGGCTGACAAGGTGTTGCCATTGACCACCCCCGACAACATGCCAATCAGCACAAAACCCATTTGGGCGATGGTGGAAAACGCCAACATGCGCTTGAGGTTGGTCTGCGCAATGGCCGAAAGATTGCCTATGAGCAGGGTCACCACAGCCAAGACCATCAACATTTGTTGCCAGTCAATGGCCAAGGGCAACAAGCCGTCTACCAGCAAGCGCATCATCATGGCAAAGGCCGCCAATTTGGGCGCTCCACCAATCATCAGGGTAATCGCTGTGGGCGCACCTTGGTAAACATCCGGCACCCACATGTGAAAAGGTGCTGCACCTAGCTTGAATGCAATGCCGCAGACCACAAAGACCACACCCAAAACCAACACCTGATGTTTGACGTGCCCCGAGGCAACCGCCATGAACACGGTGCTGAGATCGAGGCTACCCGTGGCACCATAAAGCATGGATAAGCCATAAAGCAAAAACCCACTGGCCAAAGCACCCAAGACAAAATATTTCATGGCGGCTTCGGTGGCGTTGCCGTTGTCTCGACGCAAAGCCACCAAGGCATAACTTGAAAGCGTCAACAACTCAAGCCCTAAGTAGATGACTAAGAAGTTGTTGCCAGAGATCATGACAAACATGCCCAACAGAGCAAACAAGGTGAGGATGAACCATTCACCGCCTTTGAGCATTTGCCTGTCGGCCACATAGGGCCTGCCGTACACCAAGGTCACCATCACGGCCAAGGTTGCGAAACATTTGAGCCAATTACCCATGGCGTCGGACACTACCATATTGCCAAAACTGTAAAGCGTGGTGCCGCTGCTGGCATACAAGGCTTGGATGATGGCCACACTGGCCAAAGTCAACATCGACAAACCATAAGTCAAATTACGCTGGGGTGTGGTCACCCACAAGTCCACCATAGCAATAACGCAAGCCATGATGAGCAAAACGATTTCGGGGTAAATGGCTACCCAACTGAAGTTGTCAATCATGTTTTCATCCCGTGATGTAAAGCTTGGGGGTTCATAGTGGCAACTTACTCAGTGAAGCTTGTTGAATCAATTGATCTACTGATACGTTCATCACATCGGTGAAAGGCTTGGGGTAAAGGCCCATGAACATCACAGCCACAGCCAACAGGCTCAACATGAAAAACTCTCTGGCATTGATATCAGTCAATTGCTTGACCTCGTCGTTGACAACAGGCCCCAGATAAACACGCTTGACCATCCACAAGGTATAAGCTGCGCCAAAGATAAGCGCAGAGGCTGCAGCCATTCCAATCCAAAAATTGAATTTCACAGCGGCCAAAATCACCATCCACTCACCCACAAAACCAGCTGTTCCTGGCAAGCCGCAATTGGCCATGGCAAACAACAAAGCAAATGCTGTGAATTTAGGCATGGTGTTGACCACGCCGCCATAACTGGCAATTTCACGGGAATGAACGCGGTCGTATAAAACGCCAATAGATAAAAACATGGCGGCAGAAACAAACCCGTGGGCGATCATTTGCACAATACCGCCGCTGATACCCAAAGGGCTGAACATGAAGAAGCCCAAGGTTACAAATCCCATATGCGCAACTGAAGAATAAGCCACCAGTTTTTTCATGTCTTGCTGAACAATCGCCACCAAGCCCACATAGACCACAGCAACCACCGACAAAGCGATCAGCAGCCATGCCCACTGATGAGAAGCGTCTGGCGTGATGGGCAGGGAAAACCGCAGAAAACCATAAGCGCCCAACTTCAGCATGATGGCCGCCAACACAGCTGAGCCGCCTGTAGGCGCTTCAACGTGCACATCGGGCAACCAAGTGTGCACTGGCCACATCGGTACCTTGACGGCAAATGCAGCAAAAAAAGCAAAAAACAGCAAGGTCTGGGCTCGAGCAGACAAAGGTAACTCTTGCCACGCAAGCAAATCAAAACTTCCACCCGATTGAATGTAGAGATAAATCAAGGCCACCAGCATCAGCAGCGAACCCATCAAGGTGTAGAGAAAAAACTTGAAGGCCGCGTAAATTTTATTAGGCCCACCCCATATGCCAATGATGAGGTACATGGGGATAAGCGTTGCTTCAAAGAACACGTAAAACAACATGCCGTCCAAAGCGCAAAACACGCCTATGAGCACACCGCTGAGAACGAGGAAGGCGCCCATGTACTGATTGACTCGCTCGGTGATAACTTCCCACGCTGAAATAATCACCACCACGGTGATAAAGGAGGTGAGCAGCACAAACCACAAAGAAATGCCGTCAACGCCCAAGTGATAAGCCATATTGAAGCGCAGAACCCATGGCAAGTTTTCAACAAATTGCATCGAGGCGCTGCTGTTATCAAACTGGGTATACAAGGGCAAGCACACCAAGAAACTCAACACCGCCGAAAGCAAAGCGGCCCAGCGCACCCAGGTAGCTTTGTCGTCTCGGCCCAAGGCCAAAATCAAAACACCTAAAGCGATAGGTGTCCAAATAGCCAGACTCAACATCCCCATGGCATATCTCTTTTCAAAAGATGGATTTGCATATCAGCCATTCAGGGGTTTAACCAAACAAACCAAGTGACAAGGCCGAACATGCCCAAAATCATGACCAAGGCGTAGTGGTACAAAAAGCCGGTTTGCAGTTGTTTGCTCAAGCGCGAAACAACCCCCACCAATTTCCATGAACCATTGACAACCACGCCATCAATCAAGCCTTGGTCACCGCCCTTCCACAAAACAGTGGCCAAAACACGAGAACCCTTGGCCAACACCTTTTCGTTGAAATCATCCAAATAGTATTTATTGATCAGCAAGGTGTGTAGGGGGGCAAACATGCGCAACATAGCCGCAGGGAGCCCTGGGTTGACCATGTACATATAGTAGGACAGGGCCACGCCACTCACAGCCAATAACAAGGGAAGCGATGTCAAGGCGTGCACAGCCATCGCCAAAGCACCATGAAACTCTTCATGCAACTCATGCATGGCAGGGTGAAGGTCGGCATTGACAAAAATAGCGTCTTTGAAAAAGTCGCCAAACAACATGGGCTCAATGGTGAAGTAGCCAATCAATACCGAGGGTATGGCCAACAACACAAGGGGAAGCGTGACCACCCAAGGGGACTCATGCGGCGGGTGCGCGTCGTGGTCGTGGTGCGCATCAGGGTTTTGGTCGTAACGCTCTTTGCCGTGAAACACCAAGAAATACATACGAAAAGAATAAAAAGCCGTGATAAATACACCAGCCAAAACCGCAAAGTAGGCCCAGCCAGCCGCAGGTAAATGACTGGCCGCCACCGCTTCAATGATGCTGTCTTTGGAATAAAAACCTGAAAATAAAGGCGTGCCAATCAGCGCTAAAGAACCTAATAAAGAAGTGATCCAAGTGATGGGCATGTATTTGCGCACACCGCCCATCCACCGAATGTCTTGGTTGTGGTGCAACCCCATGATGACAGAGCCCGCACCTAAAAACAGCAAGGCTTTAAAGAAAGCATGCGTCATCAAATGAAACACCGCCACCGAATAGGCTGAGGCGCCCAAGGCCACCGTCATATAACCCAGTTGCGACAAAGTGGAATACGCCACCACCCGCTTGATGTCGTTTTGAACAATTCCTAAAAATCCCATGAACAAAGCGGTGATGGAACCCACCACCATGATGAGGTTAAGCGCGGTATCTGACAACTCAAACAAGGGTGACATACGCGCCACCATAAAGATGCCTGCTGTCACCATGGTTGCGGCATGAATCAAGGCTGAAATGGGTGTGGGGCCTTCCATGGAGTCGGGCAGCCACACATGCAGTGGAAACTGCGCAGACTTGCCCATGGCACCAATGAACAGACAAATACAAATGACCGTGACCAGCATCCAAGATGTGCCTGGTAAAATTGCGCCACTCAGTTGAGTGGCTTGAGCGAAAACTTCGGCGTAATTCAAAGTGCCGGCAAATGCGGCAATCAATCCAATGCCCAAAATAAAGCCAAAGTCACCGACACGGTTGACCAGAAAAGCTTTCATGTTGGCAAAGATGGCACTGGGCTTGTTGAACCAAAAACCAATCAGCAAGTAGGACACCAAACCCACAGCCTCCCAACCAAAAAACAGTTGAAGTAAGTTGTTGCTCATCACCAGCATCAACATGGCGAAAGTAAACAAGGAGATATAGGCGAAAAACCGGTTGTAGCCTTCGTCTTCTTCCATGTAGCCAATGGTGTAGATGTGCACCATCAAAGACACGAAGGTGACCACGCACATCATCATGGCGGTCAAGCCATCGACCAAGAAGCCAATCTCCATCTTTAAGCCGCCCACCACCATCCATGTGTAAATGGTTTCATTGAACCGGGCGCCGTCTTGCACCACCAGCATCAATGTTTGGGCAGACAAAATGAACGACAACAAAACGCCCGAAATAGCCAGTGCGTGGCTGAGCCTACGCCCAAGCCATGCCCCGCCTAAAGCGGTTCCAAAAATACCTGTGAGCAGGGACCCCAGCAGCGGCGCTAAGGCAATGGCCAGCAGGCTTGAGGCATTAAGAGATGCATTCATGGCTATTCCATCAACCCTTTAAGGCGTTGAGTTCATCTGCTTGCACAGTGGCACGGTTGCGAAACAGCAAGACCAAAATCGCCAAGCCAATGGCCGATTCAGCAGCAGCGACGGTGAGTATGAAAAACACAAAAATTTGCCCGTGGATATCGCCCAAGTAGTGAGAGAAGGCTACGAAATTGATATTGACTGCCAACAGCATTAACTCGATCGCCATCAGCAGAACAATTAAATTTTTACGGTTCAAAAAAATACCAATGACTGAAAGAGAAAACAAAATGGCAGCCAAAGTAAGGTAGTGTCCAAGCGTTACGTTCATGGTGTTTTACCCTCTTCAGGAGCAGGTGCCATGGGCTGGCGAACCGCATCCATTTTGACCAATCGTAGGCGATCCGCTGCCTTGACCCTGACTTGGTCGGAAGGATTTTGTGCCTTGCTGTCCTTGCGCTCACGCAAAGTCAAGGCAATCGCGGCCACGATAGCCACCAACAAAATCACCGCAGCAATTTCTAAAGGGTACAGATACTCCGTATACAAAACCACACCCAGTTCTTTGGTATTGGAATACTGCACGCCATCGGGCAAAGGGGTTGCTGCAGGAGATTGCGTCAAGCGAAAACCGCCCAAGAGCACAGAGGCCAACTCCAGCGCCAATAAAGCACCAATTGACGCCGCCAGTGGGAAGTGGCTCCAAAAACCTTCTCGCATGGCTTCGATATTGATGTCCAGCATCATCACCACAAACAAAAACAAAACCATCACAGCGCCCACATACACCAAGATCAAGGAAATGGCTAAAAACTCGGCTTGCAACAAAATCCAAATAGCCGAGGCTTGGAAAAAACACAAAACCAAGTACAGGGCGGAATGCACGGGATTGCGCGAGGTGATGACCTTCAGTGCAGCAAAAAGCAGCACGGCGGCAAACATATAAAAGAAGATCGAAGTGATGTCCATAGGGATGGGATGAAGTTTGATCAGCGGTATTTGGCGTCTGCCGCCTTGCTTGCCGCAATTTGCGGCTCGTACCTGTCGCCCACAGCCAGCAGCATCTCTTTGGTGAAATACAAGTCACCGCGCTTTTCGCCGTGATACTCTAAAACATGGGTTTCAACAATCGAATCAACTGGGCAACTCTCTTCGCAAAATCCACAAAAAATGCATTTGGTTAAATCAATGTCGTAACGCGATGTGCGCCGCGAACCATCCTCACGCACATCCGACTCGATAGTGATGGCCATGGCAGGGCACACGGCCTCGCACAACTTACAAGCAATGCATCGCTCTTCACCATTTTCATACCTGCGCAAGGCATGCAAGCCGCGAAAGCGAGGGCTCAGCGGTGTTTTTTCTTCGGGAAACTGAACAGTGATTTTTTTGGCAAACATGTATTTGCCAGTGATCGCCATGCCCTTGAGCATCTCCAGCAATAAAAAACTGGAGAAGAAATCTTTCCAAGAGAAAGCTGCAGGGTGGGTGCTTGTATCAAGCGTTGTCATTTGGGGCTCCGCTTCATGACCAAATATTCCAGGGTGTTTGCATCCAAATACCGACCACAATCAGCCAGACCAAGGTCACGGGAATAAAAATTTTCCAACCTAAACGCATGATTTGGTCGTAGCGAAAACGCGGGAAAGTTGCCCTCACCCACAAGAACATGGTGACCACCACAAAGGTTTTGATACCCAACCATATCCATGAAGGTACCCACGTCAACCATACGCTGTCTATGGGCGGCAACCAGCCACCAAGGAACAGCAGCACCGCAATGGTGGACACCAAAATCATATTGGCGTATTCGCCAAGAAAAAACAAGGCGAACGACATGCCCGAATACTCAATCATGTGGCCAGCCACAATTTCCGACTCGCCTTCAACCACATCGAAAGGATGGCGATTGGTTTCAGCCAAGCCAGAGATAAAGTAAACCAAAAAGACAGGGAACAAGGGCAACCAATTCCACGACAAGAAGGTCAAGCCCCTGTCCGCAAACATGCCTTTGGATTGACCCATCACCACATCGGTCAAGTTCAAGCTGCCAGAGACCATGAGAACTACCACCAGTGCAAAGCCCATGGCAATTTCATAACTGACCATTTGCGCCGAGGCTCGCAACGCACCCAGCAAAGCATATTTGGAATTGGAAGCCCAACCGGCGATGATGATTCCGTAAACCTCAAGCGAAGTGATGGCCATCAAAAACAACAAACCAGCGTTGATATTGGCCAATGCAACTTCGGGCCCAAACGGCACCACCGCCCAAGCTGCCAAGACAGGCATCATGGTCATCACCGGCCCTAAGAAAAACAAACCCTTGCTGGCTTGCGTGGGCTGGATGATTTCTTTGGTGAACACTTTGAGCGCGTCCGCAATGGGCTGCAACAAACCCAAGGGCCCGACACGGTTGGGGCCGAATCGAATTTGGGTAAAACCAATGGCTTTACGTTCCCACAACGTCAAATAGGCCACGCACAGTAACAGGGGCAGAACAACACCCACGATTTTCAGCAGAATCCACAGCACAGGCCAAGCCAAGGTCTGCCACCAAGCAGCACTGAGCAGTGTGAGTCCCGTCTGATAAATCCAATCAGACATGCAACTCTTCCTTAGAACGCGCATCAGCAGTTAACTGCAAAGACGGTGCACGTCTGACCAAACCATCGAGTTGGTAAATGCTGGCAGTGACTGGCGCTGTAAGCGCTGGAGCCAACTGGCTAAGGGGTGCATGGCAGGCGTTGTTCAAGCGATCAGCCCAATCGACTGGCAGCGCCTCCACTCGAATGTGCTCTACAGAGTCGTACTCAAAGCCAGAAACGCCCAGCATATTGGCCAACACACGCAGGACCTTCCAAGCAGGCCTGGTTTCGCCCAGTGGCCTCACCACGCCATGGAAACTTTGTACCCTTGCCTCGGTATTGATGAAGCTGCCAGCGGTTTCAGTGAATGGCGAAATGGGCAGCAGCACATCACTGAAGTCCATATTGGTTTTGAAAGGAGAAAGCGTCACAACCATTTCTTTTTCGGCCAGCGACTTCACCGCAGACGCGCCTTGAGCGCAGTCAAACAAAGGCTCGTTGTTGAGCAAAAACATGGCTTTGAGTTGGGGCGAATGAATCATGGCTTGGGTATGCATGCCGTCTTGCAAAGGCATGGCCGAAACTGCTTGCGCACCAACCGTGTTCGCCGCCTCGCCTAAAAAGCCGACGCTTGCACCGGTTTGTTGACCTACCCAATTGGCTAAAACCAATAACGCAGAGCATTGCACATGATGGGCCACCGCATTACCCAACAACACCGCTTTTCGCTCACCCGATAAAAGGGAGGTGGCAATGGCTTGCGCCGCAGAGGATTGTGAGTTTCCAGGCACAGGCGCTGCAACGCCTGAGCGCTCTGCCACCACGGCAGCCACATCTGCCATGGCTTGCAGCCAGTCGGTATGGTTAAGTACCTGCACTTGCGAGAGCGACATAGCCCAATCTTGGGTCGTGTCGCCCAAGGCATGAACTTTCGCACCTGTTCGAGCCGCTTGGCGCAAACGCAAAGCAAGCAAGGGGTGGTCCTTGCGGATATTGCTGCCTATCACCCAAGCGCTTTGCAAATGAGACAGAGAGGCAATCGGGGTACCCAGCCATCGAACATTGCCGTCGTGGTGAAAATCAGCCGCCCGCAAACGCGAATCTATGTTGTCGCTACCCAGGCCACGCATCAACTTGGTCGCTAAAAACAATTCTTCCAGCGTGCTGTGCGGACTGGCTAAGCAACCAATGGCAGAAGCGCCATGCTCGCCCTTGATGGCATTTACACCATTGGCGATGTACTCCAGCGCAACAGGCCAATCAACTGTTTGCCACTGGCCGCCTTGCTTGATCATGGGTTGGGTTAAACGGTCTGGGCCGTTCAGAGCCTCATAGCTGAAGCGGTCGCGGTCGGCTATCCAGCACTCGTTGACTTCTTCATTTTCAAAAGGCACGACCCGCAACACCTGATGGTTTTTAACTTGCACAATCAAATTGGCGCCGGTGGAGTCATGCGGACTGATGGATTTGCGTCGACCCAACTCCCAGGTACGCGCTTGGTAGCGAAAAGGCTTGCTGGTCAGTGCGCCTACGGGACAAATATCGATCATGTTGCCAGACAACTCAGAGTCGACAGTTTCACCCACAAAGGTTTCGATCTCTGAGTGCTCGCCACGGTGGGACATGCCCAACTCCATGATGCCTGCAATTTCTTGACCAAAACGTACACAGCGCGTGCAGTGGATGCAACGACTCATCTCTTCCATGCTGATGAGTGGACCCACATCTTTATGAAAGACAACCCGCTTTTCTTCGTCATAGCGAGAGGCGCTGCCGCCATAACCCACAGCCAAATCTTGCAACTGACACTCGCCGCCTTGGTCACAAATAGGGCAATCCAGAGGATGGTTGATCAGCAAAAACTCCATCACCGACTTTTGCGCTTTGATGGCACGCTCAGACTTTGTATGCACCACCATGCCTTGCGTCACCGGTGTGGCGCAAGCAGGCATAGGCTTGGGTGCTTTTTCAATATCAACCAAGCACATGCGGCAATTGGCTGCAATGCTGAGTTTCTTGTGATAGCAAAAATGCGGAATGAATGTTCCCGCCTGCTCAGCCGCTTGAATCACCACACTGCCTTCGGTGACTTGCACTGTCTTGCCATCAATTTGGAGTTCAACCATGGTCTGTGTCGAGGGTTAGGTGTATGCCGCGACCATACAGGTCTTGTGCGTGATGTGATGTTCAAATTCGGGACGGAAGTGTTTGAGCATGCCGCGCACTGGCATGGCTGACGCATCGCCCAAAGCGCAAATGGTTCTGCCCATGATGTTTTCGGCCACGCTGTCGAGCAAATCCATGTCAGCAACTTTGCCTTGCCCATTTTCCAAGCGATCGACGATGCGCCACAACCAACCCGTGCCCTCTCGGCAAGGAGTGCATTGGCCGCAAGACTCATGCATATAAAAGGCAGACAAGCGCTGCAAACTCTTGACCATGCAACGGGTGTCATCCAACACAATCACTGCACCCGACCCCAGCATAGAGCCCGCTTTGGCAATCGCGTCATAGTCCATGGTGGTGTCCATCATGATGGACGCGGGCAACACAGGCGCTGATGAGCCGCCCGGAATCACCGCTTTGAGTTTGCGCCCACCGCGAACACCGCCAGCGAGTTCAAGCAATGTGGCGAATGGGGTTCCCAAGGGAACCTCATAGTTGCCTGGAAGCTCGACGTCGCCGCTCACAGAAAAAATCTTGGTGCCGCCGTTGTTGGGTTTGCCGCAAGCCAAATAAGCCGGTCCGCCGTTTCGAATAATCCAAGGCACAGCAGCGAATGTTTCTGTGTTGTTAATGGTGGTGGGTTTGCCGTAAACACCAAAACTCGCTGGAAAAGGGGGCTTGAATCGCGGCTGCCCTTTTTTGCCTTCCAAAGATTCAAGCAAAGCAGTTTCTTCGCCGCAAATATAAGCACCAAAGCCATGTGCCGCATGCAACTGGAAATTGAAGTTGCTGCCCATGATGTTGTCACCCAAATAGCCTGCAGCACGCGCTTCTTCTAGGGCAGCTTCAAAGCGATCATAGGATTGAAAGATCTCGCCGTGTATGTAGTTGTACCCTACCGAGATGCCCATGGCGTAGGCAGCAATAGCCATGCCTTCGATAACGATATGCGGGTTGAACTCGAGGATGTCGCGGTCTTTGCAGGTACCTGGCTCGCCTTCGTCAGAATTACACACAAGGTATTTTTGGCCGGGGAACTGGCGCGGCATGAAACTCCATTTCAAACCGGTTGGAAAACCGGCCCCACCTCGTCCACGCAATCCAGACTCCTTCATGGTGGCAATGACTTGGTCTTGGGTCATGCCTTCAGCGCCATGCATACCCAAAATACTTCTCAACGCTTGGTATCCACCGCGAGCTTCATAGTCTTTCAAATGCCAGTTTTTTCCGTCTAACCCAGCATAAATTTGCGGCTGAATATGTCGATCGTGAAAACAAGTTTGTGAACCCGTTGCTTGGAACTGCGCCAAAACTTGGTTCATATTCATGACGGCTCCTTGGCTGCAAGACGCAAACCTTCAATCAGTTGATCGAGTTTGTCATCACTCATATAGCTGCACATGGAACGGTCGTTGACCAACAACACGGGTGCATCAGCACATGCGCCCATGCACTCGCCGGGTTGCAGAGTAAACATTCCATCAGCAGTTGTTGCACCCACCTCAATTTGCAGTTTTTCACACAAATGCTGCAGGGCTTTGTGACCATCACGCAATTGACAAGGCAAATTGGTGCACACATTGATTTTGTAGCGCCCCACAGCTTTTAAGTTGAACATGTTGTAGAAAGTGCTGACCTCATGAACGGCCATGACCGGCATGCCTAAATAAAGCGCAACCCCTTTTTCACTCTCAGGACTGACATGGCCCTGGGTTTGCTGCACGATAGACAAACACGCGATAACGGCAGATTGTTTTTGGTCTGCAGGGTATTTGGCAAGCTCTCGATCAAATCGAGCCTGAACATCCGCGGAAAAAGTCTGCGCGGCTATGGCTGGCATGTTTACATTGCTCATCGGTCAATCTCACCAAAAACAATATCCAAAGTCCCAATGATGGCGACGGTATCTGAAATCATGTGGCCGCGAGTCATTTCATCCATGGCAGACAAATGTGCAAATCCCGGTGCACGAATTTTCAAGCGATAAGGTTTGTTGGCTCCATCGCTGATCAAGTAAATACCAAACTCACCCTTGGGGTGCTCGACCGCTGCATAAGCTTCACCCTCCGGCACATGAAAGCCTTCTGTGAAGAGTTTGAAGTGGTGAATCAACTCCTCCATGCTGGACTTCATGCCTTCGCGCTGTGGAGGGGCCACTTTGTGGTTACTGGTGATCACAGGACCAGGGTTGGCTCGCAACCATTTCACGCATTGAGCAATGATGTGATTGGACTGGCGCAACTCTTCAACACGGACCAAATAGCGGTCGTAACAGTCGCCTGTTTTGCCCACCGGGATATCAAAATCCATCTGGTCATAAACCTCGTAAGGTTGGTGTTTGCGCAAATCCCAAGCAACACCGGAACCACGCAGCATGGGGCCGGTGAAACCTAAATTTTTAGCCCGCTCAGGTGTGACCACACCAATGCCCACTGTTCGCTGCTTCCAAATGCGGTTGTCAGTCAATAAAGTTTCATACTCATCAACGTATTTGGGAAAGCGCTTGGTAAAGTCTTCGATGAAATCGAGCAAGGAGCCATTGCGGTTTTCATTCAACTGAGAAATAGCCTTGGCATTCTTAAACTTACTCGCCTGATACTGGGGCATGGTGTCGGGCAAGTCTCTGTAAACACCACCCGGACGAAAATAAGCTGCATGCATACGCGCACCCGATACGGCCTCGTACATATCAAACAAATCTTCTCTTTCGCGGAAACAGTAAATGAGAATATTCATTGCGCCGCAATCGAAACCGTGCGCACCCAACCACATCAAATGGTTGAGCATGCGGGTTATTTCCGAGAACATGACGCGAATGTATTGAGCGCGTATCGGCACATCCAAGCCCATGAGCTTTTCAATCGCCAAACAATAGGCGTGCTCGTTGCACATCATCGATACATAGTCCAGCCTGTCCATATAAGGCAAGGCTTGGATATAAGTTTTGCTTTCTGCCAATTTTTCAGTAGCACGGTGCAACAAACCTATGTGGGGGTCAGCGCGTTGCACCACCTCGCCATCGAGCTCAAGCACCAAGCGCAACACACCATGCGCGGCGGGATGCTGTGGCCCTAAATTCAACGTGTAATTTTTAATATCCGCCATATGCGCTCAGTGCAAACCGCCGTAGTTATCTTCGCGAACAATACGAGGCGTTATTTCACGCGGCTCAATAGTGACCGGTTGGTAAATCACCCGTTTTTGCTCTGCGTCGTAACGCATCTCAACATGACCGGAGGTAGGGAAGTCTTTACGGAAGGGGTGACCTATAAAACCATAATCGGTCAAGATACGGCGCAGATCTAAATGCCCTTCAAACAAGATACCAAATAAATCGAAGGCTTCGCGCTCATACCAATTGGCGCTGCTCCATATGTCATTGACAGATGGCAAAACAGGCATGTCTTCATCAACCATAAACACTCGCAAACGAATGCGCCAATTGTGGGTCAGTGACAATAAATGGCTGGTGACTGCGTAGCGAGGTGAATCGCTGTATGCAGAGGGTGCTAGGTTTTTGTAGTCGGAGTAATCAACGCCACACAAATCTAACAGCTGCTCAAAAGCCAAATCAGGATGGTCACGCAGGGTTTGTGCAACAGTCAAATAATCATTGACGCCCACAGTCAGGGTAATTTCACCTAATGCAATTTTCAATTCTGGGGACAAGTTGGCAAACACTTTACGCAGAGTGTCTTCAAGCTGAACAAGAGAAACGGTTGAAGCCATTGAGGGTTATCCGCGGGCGATGGTGTTTTCACGACGAATCTTGTTTTGCAGTTGCAAGATTCCATAAAGCAAAGCTTCGGCCGTGGGCGGGCACCCAGGCACATACACATCCACCGGAACAATGCGGTCACAGCCGCGAACAACCGAGTAGCTGTAGTGGTAGTAACCACCGCCATTGGCACAAGAGCCCATAGACAACACCCAACGAGGCTCGCTCATTTGGTCGTATACCTTGCGTAAAGCGGGTGCCATCTTGTTACACAAGGTGCCAGCAACAATCATCAAATCAGATTGACGGGGGCTGGGGCGGAACAACATGCCAAACCTGTCGATGTCGTACCTGGCAGCACCCGCATGCATCATTTCAACAGCGCAACAGGCCAAGCCAAAGGTCATGGGCCAAAGAGAACCAGTCTTGGCCCAATTCACCACTGAGTCGTAAGAGGTGGTGATAAAGCCTTCTTTGAAAACCCCTTCAAGTGACATAAGTTACTCCCAATCAAGGGCTCCTTTTTTCCATTCGTAAGCAAAACCTACGACAAGAATACCAAGAAAAATCATCATGGCCATAAACCCTGTGGTTCCAATTTCTTTCAAAGACGCAGCCCAAGGAAATAGAAAAGCAATTTCCAAGTCGAACAGAATAAAAAGAATAGCGACCAAGTAATAGCGCACGTCAAATTTGCTTCTGGCATCATCAAAAGCTTCAAAGCCACATTCATAGGGGGAGTTTTTGGCCGGGTCCGGACGCTGAGGCCCCAGCAAAAATCCAATAAGTTGGGGTGCCACGCCGACCAACAGGCCAACAAGGATAAACAACATAACGGGTAAATACTGCTCTAGATTCATTTCAATCTCGGGTTGCAGCTTTGGATGTAAGCCGGAAAGATAGGTCAGACGCCAAAATGACAATTTACTGAACATGGTGCCGTCGGCGAGACTCGAACTCGCACAGCTTTCGCCACTACCCCCTCAAGATAGCGTGTCTACCAATTTCACCACGACGGCATGAATGTTTTTCAACTGAGCTGTTGATTTCCCAACAAGCCCCGAAAAGCCTGCAATCTTAACTCGAAATATTCCTTTTTCCTCTATGGAGAAAGGAAACTCGAAGGAGAAAACTTACTTGCCGGGGATTTGGGATGCAGGAGAACTCGGCGCAGCAGGCGCAGGGGCTGAAGCAGGACTACTGGCAGGCGCAACAACTGGATTAGCGCCAGGCACAAGATCGGCCGCAGTAGGTGGATTAGCTGGCTGGGAACGCTCTAAAACACTGCCTTCAGAAACAGGTGCGGTGCGTAAATTACCAAAATAAGCTTGCGCCAAAGTACACACAAAAAAGACAGCAGCCAAAACAGCTGTGGTGCGTGAGAGAAAGTTGGCGCCACCACTGGCACCAAACAAACTTCCTGAGGTACCGCTTCCAAAAGCGGCCCCCATGTCCGCGCCCTTGCCGTGTTGGATCAATATCAAACCAATCATGCCAAGGGCCGAAAGAATTTGAACAATCATCAGTAAATTAAGTAGTGTGCTCATCAAAACTCCAAATCAGTCACTGCGATGCTGCAGCCACAATCGATAAAAAATCAGCCGCCTTGAGTGAGGCCCCGCCTACCAAACCACCATCGATATCTGGTTGCGATAACAAGCTCACTGCGTTGGATGCATTCATGCTTCCACCGTACAAAATAGCAATGCCCTCGGCTTGCTTAGATGCCGCAGCCAGTTGATGCCTCAGCATGGCGTGAACCTCTTGGGCTTGCTCGGGGCTGGCTGTTTTACCTGTACCAATGGCCCAAACGGGTTCATAGGCCACCACAATTTCACTGATGCAGTGACCATTGACGTGAATCACGGCGGCCAACTGACGCTTGACCACTTCAGCAGTTTCGCCAGCCTCACGCTGCGCAAGTGTTTCACCCAGACAAACAATCGGTGTGATGCCAGACGCTAAAGCGCGTTGCGCTTTCAATGCAACGATTTCGTCGGTTTCACCATGGTACTGACGGCGCTCGGAATGACCGCACAACACATAGCGAACGCCAAAATCGCGCAACATAGGGGCAGAAATTTCCCCTGTGTAAGCACCACTCTCAAAAGAAGATACATCTTGCGCGCCCCAAAGAACAGGTGACGCAGTGCATATGTTTTGTACCTGAGACAAATACAAAGCCGGTACGCACAGCGCCACCTTGCATGAGGGGTGTCCCAAATCTTTATTGATAGCCAGCAACAAGTCTTGATTGGCAGCCAAGCTGCCATTCATTTTCCAGTTACCGACAATCAATGGAGAGCGCATAAAGGTACTCTTACTCTTGGTGAGGCGCTTGCTCGTCTTCGTGGTGTGATTGCGCTGGTGCCTCAGGACGGTCGAGCAAGGCTTTCATTGACAACTTGACGCGACCTTTTTCGTCGGTTTCCAGCACTTTGACGCGCACGACTTGACCTTCGGCCAATACGTCCGTCACCTTGGCGATGCGCTCGTGGCTGATTTGGCTGATGTGCAACAAGCCATCTTTGCCGGGGAGCAAATTGACCAACGCGCCGAAGTCCAAAATCTTGGTGATGGGACCTTCGTAAATCTTGCCAATCTCTACTTCAGCCGTGATCTCCTGAATGCGGCGCTTAGCTTCATCCGCTTTGACGCCGTCAGTGGCGGCAATGGTGATGGTGCCGTCTTCTTCAATATTGATTTGGCAACCTGTTTCTTCGGTCAACGCACGAATCACTGCGCCGCCTTTGCCGATCACGTCCCGGATTTTTTCGGGGTTGATCTTCATGGTGTAGAGCTTGGGCGCGAAATTGCTGACCTCGGTTTTGGCCTCACCCATGGCTTCTTGCATCTTGCCCAAAATATGCATACGGGCTTCTTTGGCTTGGGCCAAAGCGACCTGCATGATCTCTTGGGTGATACCTTGGATTTTGATATCCATTTGCAAAGCAGTGATGCCGTTGGTGGTGCCCGCCACTTTGAAATCCATGTCACCCAAATGATCCTCGTCACCCAAGATGTCGGTCAACACAGCGAAGCGGTTGCCGTCTTTGATTAGGCCCATGGCGATACCCGCCACATGCGCTTTCATGGGCACGCCTGCATCCATCATGGACAAGCAACCACCGCACACCGACGCCATGGAAGAAGATCCATTGGATTCGGTGATTTCAGACACCACACGAACGGTATAGGGAAATTCTTCTTTGGTTGGCAACACAGCGGCCAAAGCACGCTTGGCCAAACGGCCGTGACCGATTTCGCGTCGCTTGGTGCTGCCCATGCGACCTACCTCGCCTGTGGCAAACGGAGGCATGTTGTAGTGGAACATGAAGCGGTCTTCGAACTCGCCAGCCAGTGCGTCGATGCGCTGCGCATCACGTTCTGTACCCAAAGTGGTAATGACCAACGCCTGGGTTTCACCCCGTGTGAACAAGGCAGAGCCATGGGTGCGTGGCAAAACACTGTTGCGAATTTCGATGGGACGAACTGTTCGGGTGTCGCGGCCATCGATGCGGGGCTCACCTGCCAAGATTTGGCTGCGCACAATGCGTGCTTCGATGTCGAACAACATGTTCTCCACCTTGACGCTGTCGAATTCGACACCGTCGGTTTTCAAGGAAGCCATGACCGCCGCATAGGCTTCACGGCAGGCTTGTGTGCGGCTTTGTTTGTTGCGGATTTGATAGGCAGCAGCCAATTTTTCTTCGGCCAAGGCACCCACTTTGGCGATCAATGGCTCGTCTTTGGCGGCGGCTGTCCAATCCCATACAGGCTTGCCAGCGTCACGCACCAATTCGTGAATAGCGTTGATGGCGACACGGCTTTGCTCGTGACCAAAAACCACCGCACCCAACATGATTTCTTCAGACAACTGAAGCGCTTCAGACTCGACCATCAACACGGCAGCTTCTGTGCCGGCCACCACCAAATCCATGACGCTGTCTTTGCGCTGGGTTTGTCCTGGGTTCAACACGTATTCACCGTTGATATAGCCCACACGAGCAGCACCAATGGGGCCGTTAAACGGAATGCCTGAGATAGCCAAAGCTGCAGAGGTACCAATCATGGCAGCAATGTCAGCATCAACCTCAGGATTCAATGACAAGGTATGTATCACCACATGGACTTCGTTGTAGAAGCCCTCTGGGAACAAAGGACGGATGGGGCGGTCAATCAAGCGACTGGTGAGGGTCTCGTGTTCGCTGGGCTTGGCTTCACGCTTGAAAAAGCTTCCTGGGATTTTGCCTGCAGCGTAAGTTTTTTCAATGTAGTCGACTGTCAAGGGGAAAAAATCTTGACCAGCTTTGGCACTTTTGGAGGCCACAACCGTAGCGAGCACCACGGTGTCATCGATATTGACAATGACAGCTCCGCTGGATTGGCGAGCGATTTCTCCGGTTTCTATGGTGACCGTGTGCTGGCCCCATTGAAAAGATTTGCTAACTTTGGTGAATAAAGACATGAGTAATTCCTGAATATGAGCGGGAAGTAAAGGCTACTTCACCAAAGCCCAAAGACGCTTATCAGACTACGATGCCATTCCAGAAAAAATTGGGTTTTTTTGGAATGACACAGCTTCGATCTGCCTATCTGTCTTTGTGAGATCTTTGATCGAACCAAGCCGGCGCCAGATGGCTGAGGCTTGGCCGACAACAAAGATTACTTGCGCAAACCCAATTTGGCAATCAACGCTGTGTAGCGATCTGCGTCTTTGGATTTGAGGTAGTCGAGCAATTTGCGTCGACGACTGACCATGCGCAACAAACCGCGACGACCATGGTGATCTTTGGCGTGGGTTTTGAAGTGAGGGGTCAGTTCATTGATGCGTGCAGTCAGTATGGCGACTTGCACTTCGGGACTGCCAGTATCGTTGGCGGAACGAGCATTGGCCTTTACGACCTCAGCTTTATTAAGAGTTGTCATGGTGTTTTCCAAAAAATTTGACATGCGCCAACAGCCGGAAATGCCAGATGGCGTGAACTTGTACCCCTAAAGGTCTAAGCCTTGGAATTATAGCTTGGATAACCAACTCTCAAGCCGCTGGGCTCCTAGGCGCAGCCTGTAAAGCTCTTTGGACGCAAAACACCAACGCAGCCATCCTTGTGACTCCGGCGCAAAAGCGCTGCCTGGCGCCAGCCCCAAGCCTGCTTCAGCCACCAAGCGTTTGGCAATTGGAAGATCATCATGATCGCCAAGCAGGCGCAAAAACAAATACATGCCCCCATCAGGCACGGCGAACTCTATTTGCGGCACGCCCTGCAGGGCTTGGGCCAAAGTGTCGCGGCAGGTTTTAAGGTGCGCCACAACATGAGGTGTTACCTCTTGTGCTCTTTGCAAAGCCACCACGCCTGCACGCTGTACAAAAACAGAGACACAAGATGTATTGAACTCTATCAATTTACCGATGTGATCGGTGATTTCTGGGGGTGTGACCAACCAGCCTAAACGCCAACCCGTCATCAGAAAACTTTTGGAAAAACTGTGCGCCACCATCAATTTATCTTGGGCATGCGCAATATCCAAGAAACTTGGTGCGCAGTGATTTTGGCTTTCTAAGAAAAATAAATTTTCATAAACCTCGTCGGCCAAAATCCAAGTACCTGTTGTACGGCATTTATTCAATATGGCTTGCTGCTCTTGTCGATTCAAGGTCCAGCCGGTCGGGTTGTTGGGTGAGTTAATCACCAACAAACGGGTATGGGGCGTAATGCTGTGAAGCAGTTTGTCTATGGGCAGCATCCATTTGCCCTTGGTAGGTTCCAAACTCACGGTTCGTAATTGGGCCCCCAATATTTGCGGCTGCGCAGTCAAATTTGGCCAGACAGGCGTGACCACCACCACCTCGTCACCCGCATTGACCAAAGCTTGCATAGCCAACATCAGTGCATTGACCCCACCCGAAGTCACTGCAATACGGTTGCTGCTCATACTGCCGCCGTGCTTTTGCAGCATGTCTTCACTGATGGCTTCTCGCAAGACTGGTAGCCCCAAGTTATGGGAATAAAAAGTTTCTCCTGCCTGCAATGAATCTATAGCGGCTTGGCGGATAAATTCTGGCGTGACCTCATCGCTTTCACCAAACCAAAAGGCCAAGACATCACTTCGGCCCAAACCGGCATTGGCCAGTTCACGTATTTTGGAGGCTTGCAATTGTTGAACAGCTTGTCGCATCCATCATCCAATCGGTTTAGGTGGGAGAACAAATTTGAGCCAGCGGCCAGCGCGGCAACACATCAAAGGCATAGGAAGACTGGGCTTGTTCGATACCTGTTTGCAAGCGCATACCGGCCGCCATGGCAATCATCGCGCCGTTGTCAGTGCACCATTCGGCTTGGGGGTAATGAACCACAGCACCCCTGTTGCTGAGTGAGGCAGCCAGCTGTTCTCGCAAAGCACGATTGGCCCCGACACCGCCAGCAAGCACCAAACGTTTCATTCCGGTTTGATCCAATGCACGCAAAGATTTTTTTACCAACACATCAACAATAGCTGCTTGTGTGCTGGCGGCTATGTCCGCTCTGTGGTGAACCAAATCGTCGCCAGATTTTTTGCATTGGGTCAACACGGCGGTTTTGAGACCGGCAAAAGAAAAGTCCAAATTGGGCTGATGCAACAAGGGACGGGGGAAAGCATAGGCATCGGCTCTTCCAAGCGTAGCCAACGCCGCCAAAGCGGGGCCGCCCGGATACCCTAGGCCTAACAGTTTGGCTGATTTGTCAAAGGCCTCTCCGGCTGCATCGTCTATGGTTTCGCCCATCAACTCGTAATGGCCGACTGCTTTAACCAGCATGAGTTGTGTGTGGCCACCAGAAACCAACAAAGCCACAAAAGGAAACTGCGGCGGGTCATCACTTAAAAACGGGGACAACAAATGACCTTCTAAATGGTGTATGCCCATCACGGGTTTAGCCAAGCTTGCAGCCAATGCGCAAGCTGTCGTCGCACCCACCAACAAAGCCCCCGCCAGTCCTGGGCCTTTGGTGAAAGCAATCACATCGATTGACGACAACGCTTTGTGCGAAGAGGCCATGACCTTTTCAATGAGTGGCAAAACGCGGCGTATGTGGTCGCGACTGGCCAACTCCGGCACAACCCCGCCAAAAGCCTCATGCATAGCGGCTTGTGTGTATAAATCTTGGGCAAGCAATTGGGGCCAAGCTAATCCGTCCTGGGTCTGGACCAAGGCCACACCAGTCTCATCGCAAGAGGACTCAATCCCTAATATCAACATGCCACTGAGTTTAGCCCTGCTTCATTTGCCACATAACCGCAAGTCATTTAGCTTGTCGGACAATAGCTAGCATGGGTATAGCGCATTTCATTCGAGAAATTGGAAGAGGCAAGCATGGGGCAAAAGATTTGACCCGCGAGCAAGCCTGTGCGTTGATGAGCGAAGTTTTGGGTGGGTCAATCGATCCCGTGGCATTGGGTGCTTTCTGTATAGCTATGCGCATCAAGGGGGAATCGCCTGAAGAAATGATGGGTTTTCTGGATGCCACCCAAAAACATTTACAGGTGTTTAGCAACCCTCACCACCAGCCCATCGTTGTTTTGCCCAGCTACAACGGGGCAAGAAGACTACCCCACTTAACACCTTTATTGGCTATGTTGTTGGCAAGACAAGGTCATGCTGTGCTTGTGCACAGTTGCAACAGTGAAGACAGTCGCTTGGCAACGCAGGATGTCTTTTCGGCCATGGGCATTCAAGCCGCGACACAGGTGAGCACAATAGCCAAAGGCGAAGTGGTTTTCGCCCCAACACAACTTTTGTCCCCGGCCATAGTGTCTTTGTTACAAGTTCGACGGCAAACGGGTTTGCGTAATTCAGCCCACAGTTTGGTCAAACTGATGAACCCAATCAATGGCCCTCGCCTTCAAGTGGCCAGTTACACCCATCCAGAATATGCGGCCTCAATGCAGCAAACTATAGGACGCTTAGAAGCCCATGCTTTGTTGTTGAGAGGTACCGAAGGTGAGCCCGTCGCAGACCCACGCAAAACACCCGTCATGAGCTGTTTTATTCAAGGAAATGCAGCCCCGCATTTAGAAATTCAAGCACAAACCACCCATCTCACTACCGATATGCCCATAGCTATGAACGCCCATCAAACAGCCGATTTCATTGGTCAAATACTGGCTGGCCATATGCCTGTTCCGCACTCTATACAGGCACAAACCGACTTGATCTCGCGGCTGTCCTTGGCTTGTGTTGAAAATTCTTTATCCGCTAAACCCGCATGACAAATGCACCTCCATCTGTCTTTGTGACTCTGGTTGGCGCGGGCCCCGGAGACCCCGAACTGTTGACCCTCAAAGCGGTCAAAGCCTTACAGCAAGCGACCGTCATTTTGGTCGATGACTTGGTTCACCCCGACGTCTTACAACATGCAAATGCTCATGCACGCGTTGTGCATGTAGGTAAGCGCGGTGGCTGTCAATCGACACCCCAGGCTTTCATCGAAAAATTGATGGCCCAAGAGGCATTGGCTGGTGAAAGCGTAGTTCGTCTCAAAGGCGGCGACCCTTTGCTGCTCGGACGTGCTGGGGAAGAAGTTGCTTATCTGCATTCTCAAGGTGTTGGGGTGAACATAGTCAACGGCGTGACCTCGGGGCTGGCTGCGGCCAATACCCTTGGTCTGTCTTTAACTCACCGCGCTTATTCACATGGCGCTGTGATGATCACCGGACATTCACTCGCGCCACACGCTGATGTCGCCCCCATCGATTGGGAAATGCTGGGGCGCACAGCCCACGCTTGCCGCTTGACCTTGGTGATTTACATGGGCGTGACCAGTGCAGAAACTTTACAAAACGCTTTATTGAAATCCATGCCAAACGACACACCTGTGGCGGTTGTGCAAAACGCAAGCGGCCCTGACCAGCGCTGCGTGATGGGCAGCTTGTCAGTCTTGCACATCTTGATACAAGATGCCGGCATAAAAAGTCCAGCCATTATTTTGGTAGGTGATGTCCTAAAAACCATCACTGACTACAACAGCGTGATCAATGACAGTCAAGAGATTTATTCCATGGCCCGAGCGGCCACTTAAGGACGGGGGATAATCAAGGTTTTGAGAACGGGACAACGTCATGGAAGCAGAACGCATCAACCTCATTGGCAATCTACTTAGCGACTTAAACCTACGAACCCTCGATCTTCGGGGGTATCTTTGACTTCGATACGAAATCAGAGCGCCTAAGAACTGTTAACGCTTCCCTTGAAGACCCCAGCGTTTGGAATGACCCCAAGAAAGCCCAAGAACTGGGCAAAGAAAAAAAATCTCTAGACGATATTGTGCTGACCATTGGTCGCTTAGGCCAAGAGATTGCTGACAACGCCGAGTTGTTCGATATGAGCAAATCCGATAACGACGAGTCGGGGCTACTGACCATCGAAGAAGATACACAGCGCATCTTGGCAGAGGTTGAAAAGCTTGAGTTTCGTCGGATGTTCAATAACCCCGCCGACCCCCTTAACGCTTTTCTTGATATCCAAGCAGGCGCAGGCGGCACTGAAGCCTGCGACTGGGCAAGCATGCTTTTGCGGCAATACCTGAAATACGCAGAACGCAAAGGCTTTAAAGCCACATTGGAAGATGAGTCTGCTGGGGACGTCGCAGGCATCAAAGGGGCTACTTTAAAAATCGAAGGCGAATATGCTTTTGGATTGTTACGCACAGAAACAGGCGTGCACCGCTTGGTACGCAAATCGCCTTTTGATTCCGCAGGCGGGCGACACACCAGCTTTGCCAGCGTGTTTGTATACCCCGAGGTAGATGATTCAATTGAAATTGACATCAACCCCTCCGATGTGCGAACGGATACTTTCAGGGCCAGCGGCGCAGGAGGTCAGCACATTAATAAAACCGATTCGGCTGTGCGGTTAACGCATATACCCACGGGCATTGTTGTGCAGTGTCAAGATGGGCGAAGCCAGCACAGCAACCGTGATGTGGCTTGGAAACGTTTGCGCTCACGCTTGTACGATTTTGAAATGCGTAAACGCATGGAAGCACAACAAAAACTAGAAGACACCAAAACCGATGTGGGTTGGGGTCATCAAATTCGCAGCTACGTGCTAGACCAAAGTCGCATCAAAGACTTGCGAACCAATGTTGAAATCAGTAACACCCAAAAAGTGCTTGATGGCGATTTGGATGCCTTCATTGAAGCGTCTCTCAAGCACGGTGTTTAAAGCCTTTTTTCGCCACGCAAGATGTGGCACTCGAAGTTGAATCAGGAGACATACGATGCGTGACGGACAAGCCATGGTGACAAGGCGTGAAGACTACCAAGCACCTGGATTTTGGATAGACACTGTTCATTTGGTGTTCGATCTTGATGCCACAAAAACCCGCGTTCTCAACACCATGACGATGCGGCGAAATCCGCAGACCCCAACTCAGGCATTGCGTCTCGATGGCGAAGACCTCAATCTTTCACGTGTGTTGCTCAATGGCCAAGGCACCAGCTTCAAGATAGAAGGAGATCAACTGGTTCTGGAGAATATTCCCGAGGGAAATGAGCCTTTCACCATCGAGGTTTTCACGACCTGTAACCCCACCAAAAACACCCAGCTCTCGGGTTTGTACCTCAGCCAAAACTCTTTGTTCACGCAGTGCGAAGCGCAAGGTTTCAGACGCATCACCTACTTTCTTGACCGCCCCGATGTGATGGCCAACTTTAGCGTCACGCTGCGGGCTGACCCTGCAGTTTTTCCAGTGCTTTTGTCTAACGGCAACTTGGTGGATCAAGGCCGGCTAGACGATGGAAGACATTTTGCCCACTGGGTCGATCCGCACAAAAAGCCCAGCTACTTGTTTGCTTTGGTGGCAGGTCAATTGGTCTGCCGCGAACAAAAAATTGTGTCGCGTGGCGGGAATGAGCATTTGCTGCAGATATTTGTACGCTCGGGAGATTTAGACAAAACCGACCACGCCATGAACGCTTTGATGGCAAGCGTTGCCTGGGACGAACACCGATTTGGTTTGAGCCTAGACCTTGAACGCTTCATGATTGTGGCCACTTCCGACTTCAATATGGGGGCCATGGAAAACAAAGGCTTGAATATTTTCAACACCAAGTATGTATTAGCCAGTCAGGCAACTGCCACCGACCAAGACTTCGCCAATATTGAAAGCGTGATTGGTCATGAATATTTCCACAACTGGAGTGGCAACCGTGTCACCTGTCGTGACTGGTTTCAGTTGTCACTCAAAGAAGGGCTGACAGTTTTTCGTGATCAAGAATTCAGCCAAGATTTGGCGGGCAGTGCGTCTGCTCGCGCTGTCAAGCGTATTGAGGATGTGCGCTTGCTTCGCACCGTGCAGTTTGCCGAAGATGCCGGCCCCATGGCGCACCCTGTTCGTCCCGACAGCTATGTTGAGATCAATAATTTCTACACCGTCACTGTGTATGAAAAAGGTGCTGAAGTTGTCCGCATGATGCAAACCTTGGTGGGACGCAAAGGTTTTGAGAAAGGTTTAACCCTGTATTTCCAGCGCCATGATGGTCAGGCAGTAACTTGTGATGATTTTGCGCAAGCCATTGCTGACGCCAACCCAGATTCAGTGATGGCTTCGCAGTTAGCAAACTTCAAACTCTGGTACAGCCAAGCCGGCACACCCAAACTCAATGTACACGGGGTTTATGAAGAAAGCGCTCAGCGCTTCACCCTGCACTTCAAACAAAGTTGCTCACCCACCCCAGGGCAACAGAATAAAAAACCTTTTGTCATTCCGGTGGAGATGGGTTTGTTGGGTGCAGATGGCAGTGTCCTCATTGCACACCAACGCGTTGTACTGACAGACCAAGAACAAACTTTGGTTTTTGAAGGCATCACCCAAGCGCCTGTTCCATCGCTGCTGCGCGGATTCAGTGCGCCCGTGCGTTTGCTCTACCCCTATTTAGATGACGATTTATTGGTATTGTTGGCACACGATACCGATGCGTTCAACCGCTGGGAAGTGGCCCAACGCCTCTATCTCAACTGCATCATGCAAGCTTTGGCGTCCCCAGCAGACTTTGCACCCAGCTTGTCTGATGCACTCATAGAAGGCTTACGTTCTTTGCTGCGAGACGAAAAACTAGACGCTGCTTTCAAAGAATTGGTATTGACCCTGCCAAGCGAAACCTATATCGCTGAACAATGCGATGTGGTTGACCCCCAACGCATACACGCCGTGAGACAAAGCCTGCGCAAGCAATTGGCCAATGAGTTGTCGCAAGATTGGGCTTGGGCTTATCAAACCCATGCGCCTCATGGACCTTATCGGACAGATGCCAAGGCATGTGGCGCTAGGGCATTGCGAGGCTTGTCTCTGGCCTACCTGTGTTTGCAGGAGAATCATTTGAATGAGAGCAAATGGGCAGAGCAAGCCCACCACGACTTCATGCAAGCCGACAATATGACCGACAGAATCAATGCTTTAGCTGCCTTGGTCAATAACCAACTGCCACAAGCAAGTGTCGCCTTAGCGCATTTTTATGAGATGTTCAAAAACGATGATTTAGTGGTGGATAAATGGTTTTCTCTGCAAGCAGCCACCCCAGACTTAGGCGGCGAGGTCTTGTCGAAAGTGAAACAACTCTTATTGCATCCCGACTTCAATATCAAAAACCCCAACCGCGCCAGAAGCCTTTTGTCTGCCTATTGCGCCAACCCTTCAGGGTTTCACCGCACTGATGCCGCAGGCTATGTTTTTTGGAGTGAGCGTGTCTTGGAACTCGATGCGTTCAACCCCCAAGTTGCCGCCAGGTTGGCAAGGTCCATGGATCGGTGGCGAAAATTGAGCGAGCCTTACCAAGGTGCGGCCAAAGAAGCACTGCGCAGAGTGGCTGCCAAATCCGACCTGAGTGCAGATGTGCGCGAAGTTATTTCAGCCTCATTACAGGAGTAAAGCATGGCTGTTTCTCTATCTCGTTACCTTGTTGAACAACAACGTGCCAAGGGCAATATCCCGCCAGAGTTGCGCTTGTTGCTTGAAGTGGTGGCGCGCGCTTGTAAAAGCATCAGTCACGCCGTCAACAAAGGTGCCTTGGGTGGTGTTCTGGGCAGCGCACATTCGGAGAATGTGCAAGGCGAAGTGCAAAAGAAACTCGACATCATCGCCAATGAAGTGTTGATTGAGGCCAATGAATGGGGCGGTCATTTGGCAGCGATGGCCTCAGAGGAAATGGACAGCATTTATGTGGTGCCCAATCGTTATCCACAAGGTGAATACTTGCTCTTGTTCGACCCTTTAGATGGCTCCAGCAATATTGATGTGAATGTGAGTATTGGCACTATCTTCAGCGTATTGAAAAAGCCCGAAGGTAGCTTGGCTGTCTGCGAAGCAGATTTTCTCCAAAAGGGCCACGCCCAAGTGGCCGCTGGTTATTGTGTTTACGGCCCGCAAACCACCTTGGTTTTGACTGTCGGGGACGGGGTGGCTATGTTCACACTCGACCGGGAACAAGGCTCTTTTGTTCTGACACAAGAGCATGTGCAAATACCAGCTGACACCAAAGAATTTGCCATCAATATGAGCAATATGCGCCATTGGGATGATCCTGTGAAACGCTATATAGATGAATGCTTGGCGGGGCAAACCGGACCGCGTGGCAAAGACTTCAATATGCGCTGGGTTGCCAGCATGGTGGCCGATGTGCATCGCATCCTGACCCGAGGCGGCGTCTTTATGTACCCATGGGATAAGCGTGAGCCCGACAAGCCTGGCAAGCTGCGTTTGATGTACGAGGCCAACCCCATGTCTTGGTTGGTTGAACAAGCTGGTGGTGCAGCCATCAACGGACGGCAACGTATTTTGGATATTCAACCCCAGCAACTGCATCAGCGTGTCAGCGTCTTTTTGGGCTCCAAAAATGAAGTTGAACGCGTGAGCTCATTTCATCATTAACTCTTGAAAGAACTGCCATGGCCAGCACACCCAGCGAATTGATTCATGCCTTGGTTTTGCGCGAAATACAAGACGGTGTGGTTCGCGATGGTTTGTGGGCGCAAGCTGTGTCTGAAAGCGGCTCAGACCCAGTCAAAGCAAAGTCGCGCTACATCAGCCTACGCGCTGCCAGCATGCAAGCTGAAACACAAAACTTATTGCTTAAACAAATTCAAAGTGGCATCAAGCAAGATACCGCCAACCCAAAAGATTTTTTATCTGCTTTGGATTTAAAGAAACCCAAGCTTTAAATAGAGCAGAATGGACACAAGTCTAAGGAATACCCTTGCTTGCTTTTAAAACGTTCATCTTTATTTGGGTATTTACCCTCGCAAGGGTGGTGCAGGCACCTAATTGTTGACAGAATAGGGCTTAGTATATTTAAAACGTATTTGTTAGCTCAACCTTTTTTGTAAAAGAGTAGCCATGAACCTCAATGTTACGAGCCATTTATTACCCAGATTCAATGCATCGGTAAAAGGCTTTACGGACCTTGTCTTGGCTGTTGCAGGCAAGGAGCCGGCGGCCAAATCAATCTCCACTGCGGCCAACGATGCCAAGGGGTCGGCTGCTCACTGCAAAACTTCACTCTTATCGGTTATCGAGTCGCAAATCATTCCTCGCCTGCTCGATGCCCACCAAGGTGCTGCATTGTCTGGTGTTGCCGCTCCCGACGCACCGGTGATACCCGCGACCCCTCAAGACATGCATGATTTCAACACGGCATGTCTGGCTGCTGATTCGCAAGCAGTTTTTGCACACATTGATGTCTTGCGTGGCAAAGGCCTGAGCGCTCAAACTATTTTTCTGGATGTCATCACGCCTGCTGCCCGTCATTTGGGAGACTTATGGACTGAAGACAAATTAGATTTCACGGTAGTCGCTCAAGGCTTGCTGCGTATGCACCACGCGATGCGTCACCTCGGTTATGAAACCCACGATGGCCCTCAAATCGCGGGGGACGTTCGTCGCATCATGCTGGCTTCTGCCCCTGGGTCGCAACATATTTTGGGTTTGGCCATGGTGTCCGAATTTTTTCGTGGCGATGGATGGCAAGTCGTGGTGGAAATTTCAACCACTGAAAACGCGTTGCTTAACGCTGTCGCTCATGAATGGTTTGATGTGATTGGCTTGTCCGTGGGACTGGTAGAACAACTGCCCAACATCCCTGAGCTGATTGCTCGACTAAAGAAGGCATCGCGTAACCCCCATACTTTTGTGGTTTTGGGTGGACCTGCCTTGTTAGATTCAGCCAATCAAGCCATGCCTCTCGGGGCAGATGGTATTTCCGTGAACGCAGCAGAAGCAGTAAACTTGGCTGGAGATCTTCTAAAAACCAAGTAATACCAATCCACTATGGCATCCAAAGAACCGCCACTTATTCGCAGCAGCAAAGCATTTTCTGTAGAAATTCCTGAAGGTTCTAGCAGTGCCAAATCCAGAAGAAGCGATGTGGTGGCGGGTCTGGATGAGGGTTTTGCCCCATCAGACCCTCATTTTGAAGCATCTTCCATGCTTTCTGAACAAACCATTGGCTCAGAAAGTGATTCTTTTCATGACACTTCGGTCAACATAAACGCTGAACCGCTCTTTAGTCAGTCCAACCCCACAATCGCAGACGAGTCAATGAGCGACCATCACCTGGCCATAGCTCAAGATGGATTGCAAGATCATCAGGTGGGTATTGCTCAAGATGGATTGCAAGATCATCAGGTGGGTGTTGCTCAAGATGGTTTGCAAGATCATCAGGTGGGTATTGCTCAAGATGGATTGCAAGACCATGTGGTGGGCATCGCCATTGACAGTTCGAAAGACCATTTTGCTGGCCTTGCACAAGATAACTTAGTTGATCATCATGCCAGCTTGCCCAACGACGCCATAGAAGACCGCGTTGAGGCAGTTCCCGAGCCCGCAGCCCTCATTCCTTTGTTTGTCAGCGCGGATGATGATTTTCCCGATGACCATATGGAAATCGATTACCCGCCTGATGTAGACCCCAATGTTCAAGCTTTGTCTGACGAGGCACTTGCTGATCACGTCATACAAGTAAAAGCAGATACCACCCCTTTGGCCAATGTAAATGTTACAGGTGCGAACGCTGTAACGCCAATTTCTGTCACGGCTCGCGTTGCGACTCCAGTTAAACCTGTCGTCAGAAAATCACCTGAAGTGCTCACCCAGGAAATGCTTAAAAAACAGGCGGATGAACTTATTGCGCGGCAGCAAAAAATGGAAGAGTTTCACGGCAGAGTTGAGGCTATTCGCAATACAGTGAACAATATAAACGCCAAGCTTGATCAAATAGCACCAGTCGAGAGCAAGCCCACAAGCCATTGAGTTTGCGCAGACTTTAAGTATTGGGCCCTATGTCCAAGCCCTGTTGCTGATGACTCGCCCAGACCTTATCAATACGTCTGCCATCCAAATCAACCACCTCAAAACGCCATCCCACTGCATAAACGGCCTCGCCAACTTGCGGCAGTCTGCCAGAGACAGCCAATATCAAACCTGCCAATGTGTTGTAGATCGCGTCATCTTCTTGTGGCAAAGATTTGATATTCAAGCGGGATTTAAGCTCTTGCACAGGCATCATGCCGTCGAGTAACCAACTGCCGTCTTCGCGTTGAACCGCCCAAGCAGTGTCATCTGCATTGGTTTGTACCAGCTCACCCGTGATAGCTTCTAGCAAGTCTCGAGGCGTCATCAAACCTTGCACCACACCATATTCATCCACCACCAAAACCATGCGTCCACCCCCGCTGGGGTTGGCTGTTTCCTTGCCATGGTGGGGATGGCGAAACTGCGACAACATATCGAGTCCACTGAGCGTTTCTGGCACAAAGACAGCGGGCTCCAACCATTGGGTGATGGGTTCTGGCGACAAACGGTTTTGCAACAAACTCGCCATGCTGACCACGCCCAAAACGTCATCCAAGCCTTCGCGACAGACGGGATACCAAGAGTGCGCTTGCAATACGGACAAAGACTCGACCGCCTGATGGGTAGCGAGTTGGCTGTCCAGCCAGACGATATCGGTGCGTGGCACCATGATGGAGGGCAAGGCCCGTTCATCTAAGTGAAAAACATTTTTCACCATCTGATGCTCATGGTGTTCAATCAAACCGGCATCCACACCTTCGACCAAACTGGCGCGAATTTCCTCTTCGGTCACGATCCGCTGCTGGTGCGCATCTATACGCAATAAATGCAAAATAACAGCCGTGGTCTTTGAAAGAAAATGCACCAAAGGGCTGGCCATCATGGCAATAGCGAGCATCAGCGGTGCAGTCCATCGGGCCACGGTTTCAGGGAACAACTGGCCTATGCGTTTGGGCACCAATTCACCCAACAATATCGTATTGAATGTGATGAGCGTCACCACGAGGGTGGTGGCCAAAATGCCAGCCACGGGTGCCAAGACAGGCCAAGTAGACAACCAAGCAGACAAACTGTCGCTGAAGGCGGCTTCACCAATGATGCCGTTAATCACACCTAAAGTAGTGATGCCAATTTGAATAGTAGATAAAAACTCGGTGGGTCGCGTTTGCAATGCCAAAGCGGCTTTGGCACCATAAGCACCTGAGGCCTTGAGCTCGATAAGCAAAGTCTTGCGACTGGACGCCAGTGCCATCTCCGACATCGCAAACACGGCGTTCAGAAGGGTCAGGAAAAAAATCAGCAATATATCCATGGCGTCAGACAGCAAACAATCTGTCGTGTTGAGGGTGTTTTGAATCTAGGACAATCATGCCATGGCACTTTACTTGATTGGCGACGTACAAGGCTGCGACAGCGCTTTGGAGCAATGGCTCAACCATGTGGGCTTTTCCCCCAGCAAAGACACAGTATTTCTTTTGGGGGACTTGATCAACAGAGGGCCAGACAACCTCGGGGTCTTGCGACGCCTCCAGCGCTTGGGTAGCAGTGCTCGGTGCCTGCTTGGCAACCATGACTTGCATTTGATGGCCATCCACCTGGGCTTTCAGCCCCTCAAAAAGGGCGACACTGTTGCCGATATTTTGCAAGCACCAGATCGGCATGAATTGATTGACTGGTTGCGCCATCAGCACTTGGCCATGCATGAAGAGAATGTGCTCATGGTTCACGCTGGCGTCTTGCCGCAATGGGATGTGGCGCAAACCCTTGAATGTGCCGCAGAAGTAGAAGCGGTTTTGCGAGGTGCCGACTGGCACAACTTCATTGCGCAGATGTATGGCAACGCGCCTGCTGCTTGGAACCCAGCGCTTGGCGGCGTAGAACGTTTGCGGGTGATTGTGAATGCATTGACCCGAATGCGCTTTTGCACCGCTGAGGGTGAAATGGAATTCAAGCACCATTCGGATGCCACGCAAGCGCCCCTGGGTTTTATGCCTTGGTTCGATGTGCCGCATCGCCGAACACAACACAGTTGCATCGCGTTTGGTCATTGGTCTAGCTTGAAGCCTATGCACAGAAGTGATGTCATCGAACTCGACACGGGTTGTGTTTGGGGCAATTGCTTGAGCGGATTGGAGCTGAATGCACATGGCAAAGGCGCTCATCAACGGCACCACATCGACTGCAAAGATTTTGCAAAGTCCGGCAATTGATTGCCGGCACAACTTCATCAAGATGTGGTTTTGAACAAAGCAGCAACTGTGCGCTTGGGCTTGATGTTGGGTGAAATTCCACTGCGAGCGGGCGCGGATATGTCTCTCGCCGTGGCCCCTGTGCTTGCCTCTGCTCTGACAGACGGTGTGCTGGCTTCATAAGGCTTATCAAAGAAGGGATCCACGGGGGTTGCCACAGGTGCTAAGCGGGTACGGCGTGGGCGGTCTTCTTCGGCTTCGCGAGGGCGTCTGGCAGGCGAGCGCTCTGGGTCCAAGTCCAAAGTGGTGAAGTCGATTTTTTGTTTGGTCAGTTTTTCAATATCAGAGACCAAGCGCAAATCCGAGGCGGACGCAAAACTAACCGCTAAACCTTCTGCGCCGGCGCGCCCCGTTCGGCCAATTCGGTGGATGTAGTCTTCAGCATTGAACGGCACATCAAAATTGAACACTGCTGGAACGTCTTTGATATCCAAGCCACGTGCAGCCACATCGGTACACACCAATAAATCGACCTCGCCTTTTTTAAAGGCTTCTAAGGCTTTCAGGCGTTCATCTTGGCTTTTGTCACCGTGCAATGCAGCGGTTCGCAAACCATCACTTTCAAGTGACCGGGCCAAGCGCGCGCATCCTAGTTTGCTGTTGACAAAAACAAAGGCTTGGGAAATTTCTTTTTGCTTCAAAATTTGTTTCAAAGCACGGCGTTTATCGTCTTCGTTGATGTTGAAAAACAATTGCGTGACCGTAGACGCGGTTTGGTTGGGCCGCGCCACTTCAATGGTGACAGGGTTTTGCAAATAGCTCGAAGCCAAGCGTCTGATCTCAGGGGAAAAAGTTGCCGAAAACAAAAGCGTTGTGCGTTGCTTGGGCAAATAGCTCAAGATGCGTTGTAAGTCGGGCAAAAAGCCAATGTCCAACATGCGGTCAGCTTCATCCAGCACCACATATTCCACTTGGTTCAATACAGCAGTTTTGGCTTCGATGTGGTCTAGCAACCTGCCAGGTGTGGCTACCAACACCTCAACGCCCCTTTTTAATTCAGCGGTTTGAGGTTTCATGTCCATGCCACCAAACACAACGGCACAACGCAGCTGGGTGTACTTGGCATAAAGCTTGACTTGCTGGGCTACTTGGTCGGCCAATTCACGCGTGGGCAGCAGCACCAAGGCACGCACAGGGTGGCGTGCAGGAGAAGTGGATGTGTTTTCATGCGCGAGCATGCGTTGCAACAGCGGCAGCGAAAAAGCTGCGGTTTTACCTGTGCCGGTTTGCGCGGCACCCATGACATCTTGGCCAGACAAGACCACCGGAATGGCTTGAGCCTGAATAGGCGTCATGGTTTCGTATCCCATTTCGGCGACCGCTTTGGCCAAATTGGGTGCTAACTGCAATTGCGAGAATGAATTCATATAGAGGATGATTGTCGCACTCTAGGCGCGCGGCAAAGTCACCCCCACTTGGCCTTGGTATTTACCGCCTCTGTCTTTGTAGCTGGTCTCACAAACTTCATCGCTCTCAAAGAAAAGCACTTGAGCGCACCCCTCACCCGCGTAAATTTTGGCAGGCAGCGGCGTGGTATTGCTGAACTCTAAAGTGACATAGCCTTCCCACTCGGGCTCGAAGGGTGTGACGTTGACGATGATGCCGCAGCGGGCGTAGGTACTTTTGCCCAAGCAGATGGTGAGCACATTGCGAGGAATTCGAAAGTATTCAAGCGTGCGAGCCAAAGCAAAACTGTTGGGAGGGATGATGCAAACATCAGCTTCTATATCAACGAAGCTTTTAGGGTCGAAATTTTTCGGGTCGACCACGGTGCTGTAAATATTAGTGAACACTTTAAATTCTGGTGCGCAACGGATGTCGTAACCGTAGCTGCTGGTGCCATAGCTGACAATTTTTTGACCCGCTTCATCTTGGCGAATTTGACCTGGCTCGAAGGGCTCTATCATGCCGTGCTGCTCTGCCATGCGGCGAATCCATTTGTCGCTTTTGATACTCATGCATTTGCCTCGTGTTGAAGTGCCTTATTGTATGAGGCAGTCCTATAAGCCTTAGGGCAACTGCCCTTGCACGCCTTGCACCAGAAAATTCATGTTCAGTATTTCTTTGTCACTTAAAGACTGACCGCGAGCGAGGACCACCTGGTCTTGGTTATCCAAAATGGGGCCGGCAAAGGGCTGCAAACTGCCGCGCCCAATGGCCCGCTGCAAACGCAGCAATTCGGTTTGAACACGCATGGGCAGCTTCGGACCAAAAGAGTCAATTTGCACCATTTTTTCATGCACACCGCCCCAAACATTGCCACTTTTCCAAGTACCGTTAAGCACTTGCTCAGCGCGTTGGCTGTAATAGTCGCCCCAGTGATGGGTGATAGCCAATAACTGCGCTTGGGGAGCAACGTGGCGCATATCGGAGTGATAAGCAATCGCCAATTTGCCGCGCTCTTGGGCGGCCACCATCACTGCTTCTGAGGCGGTATGAAAGGCCAGCACATCCGCTTTTTGGTTCATCAAGGTCATGGCCGCTTCGCGTTCCCGCGCAGGGTCAAACCAGTTGTTAAGCCAAATCAGCTTGATCTGTGCCTGCGGGTTGACAGAGCGCATGCCCAAAGCAAAAGCATTGATGCCTTGAATGACTTCTGGAATGGGAAAACCAGCCACATAGCCCGCAATACCTGTTTTACTGACACGCCCTGCTGCAATGCCTGCCAAAAAACGCCCTTCGTAATAACGGGCATTGGCTGCAGAAACATTAGGTGCAGTTTTGTAGCCGGTGATGGATTCAAACTTCACGTTGGGGAAGTCTGCCGCCACCTTCAGGGTGGGTTCCATATACCCAAAACTTGGCGTGAAGATCAAACCTGCACCTTGTTGCGCCATGTCACGAATGACACGCTCAGCGTCCGCGCCTTCGGCCACATTCTCAACAAACACAGTCTGTACTTTGCGACCGTTTTTATTAAGCTTTTCTTCCATCGCCAAGCGGCCCAACTCATGCTGATGCACCCAACCGCTGGGCAAGCGTGGGGTGACATAAACAAAGCCCACTTTCAAGGGTGTGGTGGAAGGTTTTTCTGCCTGAGCCAAAGCAGAAATGGACACAGCCAGCGCAAACAGCGCGGCGATGAGGTTTTTGTACATGGTGTTCCTCGACATGGCCCGTCTGGGCAAATTTTTCAAAAAAAACGCCCCGTGAGGGGCGTTTCTACGAGACTTCTGGCGGAGTGGACGGGACTCGAACCCGCGACCCCCGGCGTGACAGGCCGGTATTCTAACCAACTGAACTACCACTCCTGGTAGATAGCTTTGCTTCAACGGATGTTGAAACCAAGTGCTACAAACTTGGCGACCCTACGGGGATTCGAACCCCGGTACTCACCGTGAAAGGGTGATGTCCTAGGCCTCTAGACGATAGGGTCAAAACCTTGTGGACTAACCATCTCGACGCCTTGTTTGGTGGAGGTAAGCGGGATCGAACCGCTGACCTCTTGCATGCCATGCAAGCGCTCTCCCAGCTGAGCTATACCCCCGTTGGGTGTCGAGCCCGAGAGTATAACCAACTTTTATGCGGCCTTGAGACGAGACAAAACTTTTTCAAGGCCGCACAAGTGCAGCACCGCATCCACTGAAGGGGTTTGCGGCGTGCCCATCACCAAGACGCGCACGGGCATGGCCAACTGCGGCATCTTTAAGCCTTTTTCGCTCAACACTTCTTTGATGGTTGCGCTGATAGAAGCCACGCTCCACTCGCTCAAAGCGCCCAGCTTGTTGGCCAGCAGTTGCAAAGCAGACCTCACTTCGTCAGTCACATGCTTGGCCAGTTCTTCTGCCTTGGGGTGCACATCCGAATAGAAAGCTGATGCCCAGTGGGCCAGCGCCACGGTGGTGTCGCAACGGTCCTTGAACAGACCGCAGATGGAGGATAAACGCTCATCCGTCGAGATTCCTTGCAATGCCAATTGGTCTTTAACCAAAGAAGCCAAGGCTTCGTCTGTCATGGCTTTCAAGTGCTGCGCATTCACCCAACGCAGTTTGGCCTCATCAAACTGCGCAGCACTCTTGCCCAAGTGGTCTAGGTTGAACCATTGCACAAATTGTTCGCGGCTGAAGATTTCATCGTCACCGTGACTCCAACCCAAGCGAGCCAAATAATTGACCATGGCCTCGGGCAAGAAACCTTCATCGCGAAACTGAGTGACGGGCTTGGCGCCGGTGCGCTTGCTCAGCTTATCGCCATGCTCGTTGAGCACCGTGGGCAAGTGGGCATACACCGGTGGTTCATGCGCCAAGGCCCGAAAGATATGAATTTGACGCGGCGTGTTGTTGATGTGGTCATCGCCACGAATCACATGGGTGATAGTCATGTCGATGTCGTCCACCACTACGCAGAAGTTGTAGGTGGGTGTGCCATCTGTGCGGGCAATCACCAAATCATCCAACTCGGTGTTGCTGATCTCTATGCGACCCTTCACCTTATCGTCCCAAGCAACCACTCCGCTCAATGGCGTTTTAAAGCGCAACACCGGCTGCACACCTTCGGGAACAGCCGGCAAATTCTTTTCTGGCTCAGGTCGCCATGTGCCGTCATAGCGCGGTTTTTCTTTGGCAGCCATTTGACGCTCGCGCAGTGCATCCAGTTCGGTCACGCTCATGTAACAAGGGTAAACATGGCCCGCAGCGACCAGTTGCGCCAGCACTTGCTTGTAGCGATCCATGCGCTGCATTTGGTAGAAAGGGCCTTCGTCATGGTCTAGGCCCAACCAAGCCATGCCTTGCAAAATCACCTCCACAGCCTGTTGCGAGGAGCGTTCTACATCGGTGTCTTCGATGCGCAAAATAAAGGTGCCGCCGGTGGCTCTGGCAAAAGCCCATGGATAAAGCGCAGAACGGATATTGCCCAAATGGATGAAGCCCGTAGGCGACGGTGCAAAGCGTGTACGGGTGCTCATGCGTTGGCTGAAATCAAATCAAGGCCACGCGACACATCAGCCTTGAGGTCATCAAGGTGCTCCAAGCCCACAGCAATGCGAACCAAGCTTTGCTGTATGCCCGCAAGCTGTCGATTGGCTTCGGTTAAGCGACCGTGTGAAGTGCTGCCTGGGTGGGTGATGATGGTTTTCACATCACCCAAATTGGCGGTGATAGACATCAGTTGGGTGTTGTCAATGACGGTGAACGCATTGGCGCGCTTGTTCTCTGCAGACGCACCCACCACATCAAAAGAAAGTACAGGGCCACCCATGCCCGACTGCTGAGCCATGGCCAAGGCATGCTGCGGGTGACTGGCCAAGCCAGGGAAATACACCTTGGCCACCTTGGGATGGTCCTCCAACCACTGGGCGAGATGTAGGGCTTGGGCAGACTGCGCCTTCATACGCAAGGACAAGGTCTCTAGGCCCTTGAGCACCACCCAAGCATTGAAGGGCGACAAACTCATGCCAGCACTGCGCATCACAGGAATGAATTTTTCTTTGACCATGGCCTGACTGGCACACAGTGCACCCGCGACCACACGCCCCTGACCATCGAGGTATTTGGTGCCCGAATGCACCACCACGTCGGCCCCCAACGAGATGGGGGTTTGCAAAGCAGGCGTGCAAAAACAGTTGTCTACCGCCAAAACAGCGCCCGCCATTTTCGCGATCTGCGCCAAGGCGGCAATGTCACACACTTCGGTCAAAGGGTTGGTGGGGGTTTCGGCAAACAACAAACGGGTGTTGGTTTGTATGGCGTTAGACCATTCACTCAAATTGGTTTGCGACACAAAAGTGGTTTGAACACCAAACTTGGCAAACTCGGTGCTGAGTAATTTATGCGTGGACCCAAACACCGAATGCGAACACACCACATGGTCACCGCTTTTAAGCAGCGCCATGCAAAGCAGCAACACCGCCGCCATGCCACTGGCCGTTCCCACACAAGCTTCAGAGCCCTCGAGAGCAGCCAAGCGCATCTCCATGCTGGCAACCGTGGGGTTGGTAAAGCGCGAATAGATGTAGCCGTCTTCCTCGCCCGAGAAACGACGCGCAGCGGTTTCGCTGTCGGGCTGCACAAAGCTGGAGGACAGGTACAGCGCTTCAGAGTTTTCGCCGTATTGCGATCTGTCTACCGCTGCGCGAACAGCCAGCGTGTCTATATGTAAGTTGGGAGGTAAAGCGCGTTCGGTCATAAAGTTTTAATGATTGGCGTTGGGCAAGGCCAGACGCGAATTATCTTCGGCATCTTCTTCGGTCTTGACGCGCTGTTGGTTAAGCCGGGCAATGTCAGCGGCCGTGATGTCACCGGTGATGTAAACGCCGTCAAAGCAAGAGGCGTCAAAGCCCTTGACCTCTGGCGAACCCACTAAAGCCGCCCTGGACACAGCCTCGCGCATGGCACTGACCTCTTGGTAAATCAAGGCATCACAACCTATGAGCTGACGAATTTCTTCCACGCTGCGCTCATGCGCCACCAACTCTTCGGGGGTGGGCATGTCAATGCCGTACACATTGGGGAAGCGCACAGGCGGGGCTGCACTGGCCAAATACACTTTGTTTGCGCCCGCGTCTCTGGCCATTTGAACGATTTCTTTGCTGGTGGTGCCACGCACGATGGAGTCGTCGACCAGCAGTACATTTCGGCCTTTGAATTCGCTCACGATCACATTGAGTTTTTGGCGCACCGAGCGCTTGCGAACTGCTTGCCCAGGCATGATGAAGGTACGCCCCACATAACGGTTTTTTACAAAACCCTCGCGGTAAGGCTTGCCCAACAAATGCGCCAACTGTGTGGCGCTGGGGCGGCTCGACTCGGGGATGGGAATCACCACATCAATGTCTGAGGGCGGCAAGGTTGACACCACCCGCTTGGCCAAGGTCTCGCCTAAATTGAGCCGTGCTTGGTACACCGACATACCGTCCATGGTCGAGTCGGGTCGGGCCAAATACACGAACTCGAAAATGCAAGGCATCAACTGCGGGTTAGCCGCGCATTGTTTGGCGTGCATTTGACCGTTTAAATCGAAAAATACGGCTTCGCCTGGCGCCACATCACGCTCGAAATGGTGACCGGTTCCTTCCAAAGCCACCGATTCGCTGCCCACCATCCACGTGCCGTCTGCGCTCTTGCCCATGCACAATGGCCTAATCCCAAAAGGATCGCGAAAAGCCAACAAGCCGTGACCGGCAATGAGTGCCACTACCGCATAAGAGCCTTTCACGCGCTTGTGCACACCTTCAACGGCCGCAAATACATCGGCCGGCGTCAAGACCATGCCGCGGGTGGTTTTCTCCAGTTCGTGGGCCAACACATTCAACAATACTTCGGAGTCGCTCTCGGTATTGATGTGGCGATGGTCGGTGGAAAACAATTCTTCCTTCAAGGCTTGGGCGTTGGTGAGATTGCCGTTGTGCACCAAGACCAAGCCAAACGGCGCGTTCACATAAAACGGTTGCGCCTCTTCTTCACTGTAGGCATTACCTGCTGTGGGGTAGCGCACTTGGCCCAAACCGATGTTGCCGGGCAAGGCGCGCATATTGCGTGTTCGAAAAACGTCACGCACCATGCCCTTGGCTTTGTGCATGAAAAACTTTTGCTCTAGCTGTGTGACTATGCCTGCTGCGTCTTGCCCGCGGTGTTGCAACAGCAGCAAGGCGTCGTAAATAAGTTGATTCACAGCCGTTTGACTGACCACGCCCACAATGCCGCACATTAAAACACCCAACTTTCCAGAGGAACAGGTAAAAAAGGCTTGAAGAATTCAATGCCACGATTAGCCATTTGAACTACCCAAGACGATTGCCACAAAGGGTAGTTGGCGGCCGGTGTCAAGCGAACCAGGATGGCAAAAACCATCAATGCCAGTGCAGCACGCGTGAGGCCAAACACAGCACCCAACAAGCGATTGAACAACCCTAAGCCCACCACCGACAACGCGCCACTAAGCAGGGCTGAAAAAACATGACATACCAACCACACCAATACAAAAACCAAAACCCAGGCCAACATAAAAGCCACCGCAGGCGATGTGTCGCTGAGGTCCAGCCAGTGCCGAACATCCGAAGCAAAATAATTGGCAATAGGAAAACCCGCCAACCAAGCTATCACCGAAAAAGATTCTCTAACCACACCACGCCATACACCCAAAACCACAGAGATGGCTGTCAAAGCCAGCAAGACCAGATCCAGGGTGTTCATCTCTTCAAATCGTCAGCACCGCAGCACTGAGTTGCAAAGACTTGATTTTGTCGACGGTTTTTTGCGCTTCTTCTTTGGTGGCAAAGGGGCCTGCTCGCACGCGAATGCGCTTGCCCTCTTTGGTTTGGGCGATATGGGTGTAGGTTTTGATGCCGGCTTTTTCTAGCTTGGCCCGAACTTCTTTGGCCTTGCTGTCTTGCTCAAATGCGCCCACTTGAACAATAAAGCGGGGTGCCGCGTCATCAGTCTTTTTGCTTTGCGCAGGTTCAGGCAGCAATTCTTCTTCTATGGCCTGAGGTTGAGAGGGTTTTTCAAGCACCTCAACAGGCTTGGCGTTGGCAGCCAAATCAACATCAGCCACGGGGGCCGCAGCAGCAGGCGGCGCGGGCGGCTGGTTAGAGCGAACCCGCTCTTTGTCGGGCATGTCAATTCTTATATCGGCATCGACTTCACGCGGTTTGGTATCAAACACCAAAGGAAAACCAATGACGGCCAACAAGACCAAAACAGTTGCGCCGATCAAGCGGTGGCGTGCTTGTCTGCGTAAGACATCGAGGCTTTGAGCGGCCATACCATCAGCATTTTTATCATCTGCCGAAGCATTGCCAGAGGAGCGGGACTTGAAAAATGCCATGTCAATCAGGTGGGCTTTGGGCAGAAAGGCGGCCCGCTATGCCGTGCTCTAAAACACCGCCAACGGTCAGGAAAGAACCAAAGACAAGAATTCTATCAGCGGGGTCTGCTTCTGCCATTGCCTGTGTCAATGCCGAAGAGGGGTCAGCAAAAATTTGGGCGGTCTGCGTTGCTGGCGGCGAAGTGGCTTGCCACACCGACTGCAATTGCAAACCCGTGGCCGCTCGTGGTGAAGGCAGATCACAAAAATACCAGTGAGCAACCAAGGGCTGCAGGCGTCTTAGCATGCCTTGCAAATCTTTGTCGGCCATAGCCCCCATCACTGCACGGGTGACGGCGAAGTAGCCCATGGCGTCAAGGTTGTGCGCCAAGGCGGCAACCGCGTGGGGGTTATGCGCTACATCCAGCACCAAGGCCGGTTGACCTGGCAACATTTGAAAGCGCCCAGCCCATTCCACGCGAGACAACCCTAAGCGAATGGCTTGTGCGGTCACCGGCAAGCGTTCTCGCAAGGCTAGCAAAGCCGCAAGAACGCCGGCTGCATTGACCAGTTGATTGACGCCCCTCAAAGCAGGATAGGCCAAACCCGCCCAAGTGCGACCCGCGCCATCCCAACGCCATTGCTGTTGATCACCCGAGTAATGAAAATCAACGCCAGATTGCCAAAGCTCGGCCCCCACGCTTGCCGCGTGTTGCGCCAAGCTGAGCGGCGGGTGCGGGTCGCTGATGATGGCGGGTTTGGCGCTGCGCATGATGCCGGCCTTTTCACGGCCTATGCTTTCTCGGTCAGGGCCCAGCCATTCGGTGTGGTCTATGTCTATGCTGGTGATGATGGCGCAGTCGGTGTCAACCACATTCACCGCGTCCAAACGCCCGCCCAAGCCCACCTCCAAAATCACCACATCCAGTTGTGCCTCAGCCAAGCAGCTCAAAATGGCCAATGTGGTGAACTCAAAATACGTGAGAGAAATATCACCACGCATATCGTCTACTTTGGCGAAATGCGTCACCAAAACAGAAGATGCCACTGCCTTACCAAGCAATTTGCAACGCTCCTCAAAATACACAAGGTGAGGCGACGTGAACAGCCCGGTGCGATAACCAGCCTCACGCAAAACAGATTCGAGCATGGCGCACGTCGAGCCTTTGCCGTTGGTGCCCGCCACGGTAATGACAGGGCAGTCAAAATTCAGCCCCATCATGGCGGCAACTGCAGACACTCTTTCCAAGCCCATATCAATGTTTTGCGGGTGTAACCGCTCACAATGGGACAACCATTCCTGAATATTCATGAGGCCATTGTCTCCGAACCACTGCGGGCTAAAATACATCTTGGGTCAACCGCAAGCATGGTTGACACGTTGAGCCTTTGATTCATTTTGATATTGGAGACCTTATGTCACGTTTTATTCCCCTTGTTTTGCTTGCAACCGCTTCCTTCAGCTCCATGTTGGGCGCGCAAGAAGTTGGCCGTGTCATTTCATCCATGCCCATCATTCAACAAGTGGCCGTACCAAGACAGGTATGCACTCAGCAACAAGTGGCCACCCAAGCGCACAAATCAGGGGCTGGATCTGCCATGGGTGCTATCGCTGGCGGTGTGGTGGGTAACGCCATAGGCAAAGGCGACGGAAACGCTTTGGCCACAGCTATTGGCCTGATTGGTGGCGCTATTTTGGGTGACCGCATCGAAGGTTCTCCCGCTACCGAAATGCGCAATGTGCAAACTTGCAGCACCCAAAATTTTTATGAAAATCGCACAGTCGCTTTCAACGTGGTTTATGAGTTCAATGGCAAGCAATACAACGTGCAAATGCCGCAAGACCCTGGTCCCACCGTGCGCTTGCAAGTCACCCCCATGATCTCTTCCTCACAGTCGGCACCGCCCAGCGTGCCCTATCCCGCCCAAAACGCCATCCCCCCCGTGGGCTCTGCGCCGCAAAGTTTCTGATTGGCACATCAACACCCCAACCGCCTAGCAAGGCGGTTTTTTTTCATCTGCCGCCAGACTTGCTTGGGAAAAGCAGTGACCTAGAATCGCCGCTTTGCCCAACCTCACAAACAACATGCCCATCGCCAGCAAATCAAGTGCCCCTCAACGCGTCGTGCTCGCCTACTCGGGTGGCTTGGACACCTCCATCATCCTGAAGTGGCTGCAAGACGAATACCACTGCGAAGTCGTCACCTTCACCGCTGACATTGGCCAAGGCGAAGAAATCGAGCCTGCTCGCTTGAAGGCCATCAAAATGGGCATCAAACCCAGCAACATCTTTATTGAAGATTTGCGCGAAGAGTTTGTGCGCGACTTTGTTTTCCCCATGTTCCGTGCGAATGCACTTTACGAGGGCGAGTACCTGTTGGGCACATCCATCGCCCGTCCCTTGATCGCCAAGCGATTGGTAGACATTGCCCGCAAAACCAAGGCGGACGCCATCAGCCACGGCGCGACAGGCAAAGGCAATGACCAAGTGCGCTTCGAGTTGGGTGCTTATGCCCTCATGCCTAACGTGAAAATCATCGCCCCTTGGCGTGAATGGGATTTGCTCTCGCGTGAAAAGCTCATGCGCTACGCCGATCAACACGGCATCCCTGTGGATGGTGCCAAACGCAAAGGCCCCGCGCCCTACTCCATGGACGCCAACTTGCTGCACATCAGCTACGAGGGCGGCATTTTGGAAGACCCCAACTACGCGCCTGACGACAGCATGTGGCGCTTAACCGTCAGCCCCGAAAAAGCGCCCAACAAACCGCAAGTCATAGAACTCACTTACAAACACGGCGATGTGGTGGCCATAGACGGCGTGCGAATGAGTGCAGCCAAAGTACTGACACACCTCAACACAGTGGGTGGCAAACACGGAATCGGTCGCTTGGACAAAGTAGAAAACCGTTATGTGGGCATGAAAAGCCGTGGTTGCTACGAAACCCCGGGCGGCACGATTTTGTTGTCAGGCCACCGCGCCATCGAGTCCATTACCTTGGACCGCGAAGTGCTGGCCCTCAAAGATGACTTGATGCCACGCTACGCCAGACTGATTTACAACGGCTACTGGTTCAGCCCCGAACGTGAACTGTTGCAAGGCTTGATTGACGCCTCGCAAGCCACAGCCAATGGCAAGGTGCGCTTAAAGCTCTACAAAGGCACCATCATGTGCGTGGGTCGCGAGAGCAAAACCGACAGCTTGTTCGACACCCGCATCGCCACATTTGACGACGACGGCGGCGCTTACAACCAAGCCGACGCTGGAGGATTCATCAAACTCAACGCTTTGCGCATGCGCATCGCTGGCAACCTGAAAAACGAACGTGCCGCCCGCGCAGCTAAAACTGCGCCTCGCAAAACCACCCTCAAAAAGAAAGCCTGACCATGGTGACCGAACAACTTCAAGGCGGAAGTATCGCCACCCAAGCCAATGTGTTTTTTGAAGGCAAATGCGTCAGCCACACCGTCATCTTGGCCAATGGCGAGAAAAAATCGGTGGGGGTGGTGCTGCCTTCCTACCTGACTTTCAACACCGCTGCGGCTGAAATCATGGAATGTGTGGCCGGTGCTTGCGAATACAAACTGGCCGGCTCTGATGCGTGGCAACACGCTGCTGCTGGCGACAAGTTCAGCGTAGGCGCCAACTCGTCATTTGAAATTAAAGTGGGCGAGGCTTACCACTACATTTGCCACTTTGGTTGAAGCGGTTTCGCTTTAGCAAAGAATAAGGCCCCAGCAGGGGCCATCCTTATGCCATCAAGCGGGCCTTGGCCTCGGCGAATTCACGCTTGAACTGGGCCACCAAGTCGGCCGTGGACTGCACCTTGGTGATAACGCCAATGCCTTGACCACAACCCCAAATGTCTTTCCATGCTTTGGTTTTGTCGCCTGCAAAGTCCATCTTGCTGGGGTCGCTCTCGGGCAGGTTATCGGGGTCCATGCCAGCGTTGCGGATGGACGGCGCCAAATAGTTGCCATGCACGCCAGTGAACAGGTTGCTCAAAACAATGTCATCGGAATTGCTGTCAACGATGCTTTGTTTGTACTCTTCTGAGGCGCGGGCTTCTTCGGTGGCAATAAATGCCGAACCGATATAGGCGAAGTCCGCACCCATGGCCAGTGCGGCCAAAATCGCGCTGCCACTGGCAATCGAGCCACTGAGGGCCAGCGGGCCGTCAAACCACTGGCGAATTTCTTGCACCAGCGCAAACGGGCTTTTCACCCCCGCATGCCCGCCAGCACCCGCGGCCACGGCCACCAAACCATCCGCGCCTTTTTCAATGGCTTTGTGGGCGAACTTGTTGTTGATGATGTCATGCATCACCACGCCGCCATAGCTGTGCGCGGCTTGGTTGATTTCTTCGCGTGCACCCAAAGAGGTGATGATGATGGGCACCTTGTATTTCACACACAGCGCCATGTCTTCTTCTAGGCGCACATTGCTTTTGTGCACGATTTGGTTGATGGCAAAAGGCGCAGCAGGATGGTCGGGGTGCGCCTTGTTGTAAGCCGCCAAGGTTTCGGTGATTTCAGCCAACCACTCATCAAGTTGCGATGCGGGACGGGCATTCAGCGCAGGCATGGAACCCACCACGCCGGCTATGCACTGGGCAATGACGGTTTTGGGGTTGCTGATGATGAACAGCGGTGAGCCGATAACGGGAAACGGCACGGAGGCCAAGGCAGCAGGTAATTTAGACATAAATGGTGGCTGTTAGGGTTTGATGAGTGGAGTGACGTGATGGGAAAGATGTTTTCAATTGAGAGGTGCAACCGCCAATAGAGCTTTGGGGTTGCTACTGGCAATAGCCAAAAGGGTTCTGGCTGCTCCGCTGGGTTGCTTGCGCCCCTGCTCCCAGCCTTGCAAAGTACGAACAGAAACCCCTAAAAGTGCTGCAAACTGGGATTGAGACAGTCCTGTTTTTTTTCTAGCGTAGGTGACTGGGGAAGACACGATATGCACATTGCCAGCCTTCATTTCGCGCACCGATTGAAGCAACTCGGCCGCTAAGTCGCGTGTTTTCTCATAGTCGTCTAACTTGCTAGCAGCAAGCGGTTTAGTCTTCGAGGGCATGGCGTATCTCCTTGAGCTTGGGACCTGTGATGTTGTCGGTTTTGGATTTGGCGTAGAGGGTGAGTAAAACCACCTCACCTTCAGCGTTTCGGGTGAAGTAAATCACCCGAACACCGCCATACTTACCTGAGCCAGCTCGCTTCCAACGAAGCTTGCGTATTCCACCTGATTCGGGAATGACATCACCGGCACTGGGATGCTCAGCGATGTAGGCAGCAAACTCGCCGCGCTCCTCTTCAGTCCAATAGTTTGGCCATTGGCGCTGAAAAAGGGTGGTTTCAACAACAGTGAGCATTCCAAGATTATACGCCCAAGGAGTAGGATTTGGCTGATTTAAAACGCCTCTAAGGCCATGTCGTTGACGCTGTCAGCGCCTTGCACAATGCTGTCGCGCATGCCAGGGGCCTTGCTGAGTATGTGGTCGGCGTAAAAACGTGCGGTGGTCATCTTGGCTTGCATGAAAGCGCTGTCTTGATCACCTTGGCTGATAGCTTCTTGGGCAATCAGGAAAGACTTGGCCAGTTGCCAGCCCGAAAGCACATTGCCCGCCAGCATCAAATAAGGGACGCTTCCGGCATAAGCGGCGTTGGGATGGTTTGCAGCTGCTTGCACGATGAAATCAATCACATCGTCTAGGGCTTGGCGCGCCGCTTCTAGGCGGTGGGCAATGGCCAGAGCACCTTCGCTGCCTTGGTCTTGCAAGGCCACCACCGTTTGCTGCACTTGGGCTGCAATCGAGTGGGCGGCTTGACCGCCGTCACGCGAGGTTTTGCGGCCCACCAAATCGTTGGCTTGAATAGCGGTAGTGCCTTCGTAGATGGTGAGAATTTTCGCGTCGCGGTAGTACTGGGCTGCGCCGGTTTCTTCAATGAAGCCCATGCCACCGTGCACTTGCACACCAAGAGAGGTGACTTCCAAGCTCATTTCGGTGCTGAACCCTTTCACCAGCGGCACCATGAATTCATACATCAACAAGCTTTGGCGGCGGGTGTCGGCGTCTGGGTGGTGGTGAGAGGCGTCATAAGCAGCGGCGGCCACGCAAGCCATTGCCCTGCAACCTTCGGTGTAGGCACGCATGGTCATGAGCATGCGACGTACATCGGGGTGGTGAATGATGGCTGCAGCGGCTTTGATGCTGCCGTCCACAGGGCGGCTTTGCACGCGGTCGCGGGCGTATTGCACGGCTTTTTGGTAGGCGCGGTCGGCCACCGAAATACCTTGCACGCCCACAGAATAGCGGGCCGCGTTCATCATGATGAACATGTACTCTAGGCCACGGTTTTCTTGGCCCACAAGATAGCCCACAGCACCACCATGGTCGCCGTATTGCAGCACCGCCGTGGGGCTGGCTTTGATACCGAGTTTGTGCTCGATGCTCACGCAGTGCACATCATTGCGCGCACCCAACGAGCCATCTTTGTTCACCAACACTTTGGGCACCACAAACAAGCTGATGCCCTTGACGCCTTCAGGTGCGCCTTGCACACGGGCTAACACCAAGTGAATGATGTTCTCGGCCATGTCGTGTTCACCGTAGGTGATGTATATCTTGGTGCCAAAGACTTTGTAAGTGCCGTCGGCCTGCGGCTCGGCACGCGAGCGCACCAGCGACAAATCGGAGCCTGCCTGCGGCTCGGTCAGGTTCATGGTGCCGGTCCACTCGCCACTGACCAGTTTGTCTAGGTAAGTGGCTTTGAGCTCGTCCGAGCCTGCGGTTAACAAAGCCTCGATAGCGCCATCGGTAAGCAAGGGGCACAGCGCAAAACTCATATTGGCGGCGTTGAGCATTTCAATGCAAGCCGCGCCTATGATCTTGGGCAAGCCCTGGCCGCCAAACTCGCTGGGGTGTTGCAAGCCTTGCCAGCCACCTTCGGCGTATTGCTTGTAGGCCTCTTTAAAACCTGGCGTGGTGGTGACCACGCCGTTTTTCCAAGCCGATGGGTTTTTGTCGCCTTCCCAGTTGAGGGGGGCCAACACGTCTTGGGTGAAGCGGGCGCATTCTTCCAATACCGCTTGGGCTGTTGGCATGCCAGCATCTTCAAAACTGGGAATTTTGGCTATCTCGTCTAAAGCAGCCAAGTGCTGCATATTGAACAGCATGTCTTTCACAGGGGCGATGTAACTCATAGTGCAGCCACCAATTCAGGAACAGCAACAAACAAATCGGCTTCAAGGCCATAGTCGGCCACGCTGAAGATGGGGGCTTCGGGGTCTTTGTTGATGGCCACAATGACCTTGCTGTCTTTCATGCCGGCCAAATGTTGGATGGCCCCACTGATGCCACAAGCGATGTACAGCTGGGGCGCCACGATCTTGCCGGTTTGGCCCACCTGCCAGTCGTTAGGGGCATAGCCTGCATCCACCGCGGCACGACTCGCACCCATGGCAGCCCCCAGTTTGTCGGCCAAGGGGGTGATGACTTCGGCGAATTTTTCAGAACTGCCCAAGGCACGTCCGCCTGAGACGATGATCTTGGCGGCGGTGAGTTCGGGGCGGTCGTTCTTGGCGATTTCGCTGCCCATGAATTGGCTGTTGGCGTTGGCGATAGCCGCGCTGATGGTCTCAACCGCAGCACTGCCCCCGCTAGACGCCGCTGGGTCAAAGCCCGTGGTGCGCACGGTGATGACCTTGGTGGCGTCAGTGGCTTGCACCGTGGCGATGGCGTTGCCGGCGTATATGGGGCGCTCGAAGGTGTCGGGCGACTCGACCTTGGTGATGTCGCTGATTTGGCCCACATCGAGCTTGGCGGCCACGCGAGGCGCGACGTTCTTACCGCTGGCGGTGGCCGCAAACAAAATATGCGAATAGCCAGAGGCCAATGCCAGCACTTGCGCGGCCATGTGTTCGGCCAAACCGTGGGCGAAGCCCTCAGCATCAGCATGCAGCACCTTGGTCACACCTGCAATCTGCGAAGCGGCCTTGGCAGCCTCATGCGCATCAAGGCCGGCCACCAACACATGAACCTCGCCACCACAGGCCAAAGCCGCGGTCACAGTGTTCAAGGTGGCGGGTTTGAGGGCGTGGTTATTGTGTTCAGCAATCACTAATGCGGCCATGTCAAATCACCTTCGCTTCGTTTTTCAATTTATCGACCAAAGCGGCGACATCGGCCACTTTGATGCCCGCGCTGCGCTTAGGCGGCTCGGAAACCTTCAAGGTTTTGATGCGCGGCTTGACGTCCACACCGAGGTCTTCAGGTTTGAAGATGTCGAGTTGCTTTTTCTTGGCCTTCATGATGTTGGGCAGGGTCACATAGCGCGGCTCGTTCAGGCGCAAGTCGGTGGTGATGACTGCGGGCAGCGTGAGTTTCAAAGTTTCCAGACCGCCGTCAACTTCGCGGGTAATCAAGGCGTGAGAGTCAACCATTTCCACTTTGGACGCGAAAGTGGCTTGCGGCCAGTCGGCCAGCGCAGCCAGCATTTGGCCGGTTTGGTTGCAATCGTCGTCAATGGCTTGCTTGCCCAAAATCACCAAACTGGGCTGCTCTTTGTCGGCCAAGGCTTTGAGCAGCTTGGCCACCGCCAAGGGCTGCAACTCTTCGGTGGTTTCCACCAAAATGCCGCGGTCTGCGCCAATGGCCATGGCGGTGCGCAAGGTTTCTTGGCACTGGGTCACGCCGCAAGAGACAACGATCACCTCGGTGATCACGCCTTTTTCCTTCAACCGAACCGCTTCTTCCACAGCGATTTCATCAAAAGGGTTCATGCTCATTTTGACGTTGGCGATATCCACGCCCGTTTGATCAGATTTGACGCGGACTTTGACGTTGTAGTCCACCACGCGTTTGACCGCGACCAATGCCTTCATGCCTGTGCTCCAAGTAAGGGAGCCGTCATTCTAGGTCAAGGCAGATGCATTTGTGAACGACCGTGCTTTTTTTCTGCGAAATGAAAAAAGCCTATTAGATTCAAGGAGGTGCAGGATGCCAAAAGACCTCTTGCTGGGCTTTGGGCAGCTCTATACCCGCTGCCCGCAAAGCCTGCAAAGCGGCGATATTAATTTGTGAGCGAATCTTCAAAAATCCGGCTTCTGGATCTCTGACCCAGCAGACCAAGGTGAACTCCAAGCCACTGGCGTCGACCTTGTTGAGCAAGGCTTGGGGTGGCGGGTCACGCAAGACAGTTTCGCTTTGCAAAGCGGCTTGGCACAGCAAGGCTTGCACCTGATCGATATCTGCATCCAAGCTCAGGGTGTAAGCGCATTGCACCGCGATTTGCGGGTCACTCAGGGACAGGTTGTCCACTCGCTGGGTGAGAAGCATTTCGTTGGGAATGATGGACTCGCGGCCATTGGGGTCGCGCAGCAAGGTGTAACGGGTTTTGATGTCGGTGACTTTGCCCTCAAGGCCATCTACCTTGATGTAGTCGCCAATACGCACCGAGCGCTCGACCAGCACCACAAAGCCGCTGACGTAATTGGCGGCCAATTTTTGTAGACCCAAACCCAGCCCCACACCGAAAGCGCCGCCCAGCACCGACAAAGCGGTGAGGTCTACCCCCACGGCAGACAAAGCGATGAACAAACCCACCAACAACAAACTGGCACGCATCACATTGGTGGCGACTTTGCGCATGGACAAATCGCTCACCGTGTGCGCCAACACCCGCTGCTCGATGGTGGCCGACAGCCACAGGCTGAGTACCAGCACCAAACCACACGACAGCAAGCCTTCGAGCAAGGTGCGCACATCCAAATGCACTTTGCCAAAATTAATATGTATTTGTTCCAACTCATGGGCAACCAATGGCAGCAAATCGGTGATCCACAACACCGCCACGCCCCACGCCAACCAAGAAATCAATCGCTCAACGAGTTGCGCCATGGGTGAAACGGGAAACACCGCCATCAATACCCTTGCGCACAAACGAATCAGGGCCAGCGACCACAAAACAGGAATAGCGAGTTTGAACAACATAGGCGTTTGCTGCTTGAGAAACACCAGTTGCGCCACATACGCCAAGGCCAGCGCGCACACCGGAAACAACACGCCATCGACCACACTGCGGCCAAACAACACCGAGCCCGAGCCATGGTGAGAAAAACGGCTGAGTTGGAAGGTGACCAACCAAGCCAGCACCAACACCAGCGCCAACAATGCCAGCTCTTTGATCAGCAGAGGCTGCACATCGGTTTGCAACCAAGGCGAGACAAATAAAATCAAGGTGTCCATGTGAAATTAGCTTAACACGCGAGCATGAAGCAAGGCTTGGCTACACTCGCCCACATGACAGTTTTCAGACCTTTGCTTTCGCGCACCACAGCCTGCCTGATGGTCTTGTTTTTCTTGGTTTTCAGCCTCGCGCCCATTAGCGCTACAGCCCGCAACCAAACCAACGCAAAGACCAAAGCATCTCACTCAGTTAAAGCCAAAGTACAGTTGGGCAAAGCCTGGGGCAATACGGCTGCGGTGAAAGACTTGGCAACCCGCCTGAGCAAGGAGCGACAGTTACCCCTAGCATGGGTGCAAAAACAAATTGCCGCTGCACATTTTTTACCCCAAGTTCAGTCCATGGTCTTGCCCCCAAGTGTCGCCAGCAGCAAAAATTGGCAGGCTTACCGTGCGCGGTTTTTGCAACCTGAACGCATTCAAGCAGGCGTGCAGTTTGCGCGGCAATACGCAGACACATTGCAACGCGCAGAGGCAAGCTACGGCGTGCCCGCCAGCTTCGTGCTGGGTGTGCTGGGCGTAGAAACCTATTTCGGCCAACACATGGGACAGTTCAAGGTACTGGACGCTTTGTCCACCTTGAGTTTGGCCTTTCCAAAGGAACACCCTTACGCCGGCGAACGTCAGGCTTTTTTCGAGAGCGAATTGGGCCACCACTTGCAACAACTGCGTGCGCAACCCCGCTTGAAAAAGCAGTTGGGCAGCTATGCCGGCGCCAGCGGTTTGCCCCAGTTCATGCCTTCTAGCATTGCCAAGTTCGCGGTGGATTTTGATGGCGACGGCCGCATCGATTTATCTGGCAGCCCAGTCGACGCGATTGGCTCGGTAGCGCATTACTTTCAGGCTTACGGTTGGCAAACCGGCATGCCCAGCCATTTCGAAGTGAAGGTCAACGCCAACCAAGCCGACCTCGCCGCGCTGTTGGCCCCCGACATCATTCCCACTTGGTCGCTCTCGTATTTGCAAGACAAGCAGGTTGAGGTGTTGGCAGCGGATGGCTACGCACAGCCGCTGGCATTGGTGCAGTTGTTCAATGCAAATGATGCGCCCTCGTATGTGGCTGGCACCGATAACTTTTTCGTTATCACCCGCTACAACCGCAGCAGCTACTACTCCTTGGCGGTGATTGAGTTGGGTGAGGCCATTCAGAGGGCACGCTGAGTCACACGGACTGTTAATTGGGGTCAGACCCCGATTAATTAATTGGGATCTGACCCCAATTAATTGACCATTTCGCGCAGCAGGTTCTTTTGCACTTTGCCCATGGCGTTACGCGGCAACTCGGGCAGCACAAAGCATTGTTTGGGTACTTTGAAGTTGGCCAGTTGCCCCTTCAACGCAAGCAGCAAGGCAGACGGGTCTAGGGCAGCGCCAGACTGGGCCAATACAAAAGCGCAGCCCACCTCGCCAAAGTCGGGGTGGGGCACACCCACCACCGCGCTCTCCTGCACCCCGGGCAACTGATTCAAAGCGTCTTCAATTTCCACCGGGTACACATTCAGCCCGCCGCTGATGATGAGGTCTTTGCTGCGCCCCACAATGCGCACATAGCCTTGTGCATCGCGGGTACCCATGTCGCCGGTGATGAAGAAACCGTCTGGGGTGAACTCTTGCGCGGTTTTGTCGGGCATGCGCCAATAGCCGGCAAACACATTCGCACCTTTCACCTCTATGCTGCCCACCTCGCCCAAAGCTGCCTCTTGGTGTTGTGCATCGGCAATACGCAGCATCACCCCTGGCAAGGGAAAACCCACGCTGGCGCCCACCCGCTCAGTCTGCCCCGCGAAGCGCTGGTCAGCCGCATAAGGGTTGGAGGTCAACATCAAGGTTTCGCTCATGCCGTAACGCTCCAGCACCGTGTGGCCGGTGCGCTGCTGCCACTGCTGAAAAGTGTCAATCAACATGGGCGCAGAGCCCGAAATAAACAAGCGCATCTTGGCGCAGGCCTGTGGGTTCAACTCGGGCAAGGCCAGCAAGCGGGTGTAAAAAGTGGGCACGCCCATGAACACCGTAGCTTCAGACAAATCGGCCAACACCCGCGCAGGCTCAAACTTGGCATGCCACAACATAGTGGCACCACTTCGCAAGGCCGCATGGATGGCCACAAACAAACCGTGCACATGGAAGATGGGCAAAGCGTGCAGCAGCACATCGTGCGCAGCAAAGCCCCAGTAGGCGTGCAAACACTCGGCGCTGCTGTGCAAATTGGCGTGACTCAGCATGGCACCCTTGCTGCGTCCTGTGGTGCCACTGGTGTACAAAATCGCCGCCAAATCTTGCGGCTCGCGCACAACAGGTGTGTGCTGGTCGCTGTGCTGCGCGGCCCTCGCCAGCAAGCTGCCCCCGCGTTGGTCATCCAAGCTCAGCACAAAGCGTGTGCCCATTTGGAACGCCAGCTTGCTGACCCAGCCAAAGTTGGCCGGCGTGCACACCACCACCGCAGGCTCGGCGTCTTTCACAAAATACGCCACCTCAGCGCTTTGGTAAGCCGGGTTGAGTGGCAAAAACACATGGCCGGCACGCAAACTGGCGAGGTAAAGTATCAAGGCCTCCACCGATTTGTCTACCTGCACAGCAATGCGAGAGCCTTTGGACAGTTGCAAACTGTCCAGCCAATTGGCCAGCATGGCGCTGCCGCGCTCCAAGTCGCGCCAGCTGTAGCGCAAACCTTGATCGGTTTGAATGGCGATCTGGTCTAAATTTGCGGGAAAGCCTTGTCGCAAGGCAAGGTAAAGATTGGCGTTCATGGCTTCAAGTTTTATGCAACCACCCGCCGCTTGGCCCACACCATCATGGCCACACCCAACAGCAGCATGGGCACACACAGCCATTGGCCCATGCTCAGGCCCAGCGCCAGCAAGCCCAAATGCGCATCCGGTTCGCGGAAATACTCGGCAATAAAACGCATGCTGCCATAGCCGCTTAAAAACAAACCCGATATCCAGCCGGTGGGCTGGGGACGCCGCGCCTGCCACCACAGCAGCGCAAACAACAACAAACCTTCGAGTAAAAATTGGTAGATTTGCGAAGGGTGCCTTGGCAGCAAACTGCCACTTTGCGGAAACACCATGGCCCAAGGCAGACTGGGGTCGGCGGCCCGCCCCCACAACTCGCCATTGATGAAGTTGCCCACCCGCCCCGCCGCCAAACCGGTGGGCACACAAGGCGCCACAAAGTCGGTGATTTGCAGCCAATGACGCTGGCGTTGCCACGCAAACAAGGCCAAAGCCGCAATCACCCCCAGCATGCCGCCATGAAAACTCATGCCGCCTTGCCATATAAACAACACTTCCAGCGGGTGCTGGCTGTAATAGCCCAGCTTATAGAACAGGCAATAGCCCAAACGCCCACCCAAAACCACGCCCAGTACGCCATAAGTCATCAGGTCGTCTATGTCTTTTTGACCCCATTGGCCAAGGGACGCCCACTGGGCATAGGGCTGATGCGCCAAACGCTGCTTGGCAAGCAGCAAAAACAGCATAAACGCCAGCAAATAGCTGATGCCGTACCAGTGAATGGAAAAAGGCCCTAGAGACAAGGCCACGGGATTGAATTGGGGATGAATCAGCATGGGTTCTATTGTGACTTGAGTCTGTGGCCGTGGTTTAACTGCTAAAAAACAACAAAATGAATACTAAAACAACACAAAACCAACAAAATTAACTATTAAATTTATTTTCAGCAAAGAATTTACAAAAATAGTATTGCATTCAACAAATTCATTCATTAGGATTCATCTCAGCAAACAAGTAATACCAATGTATGAGTTGCTCGTTCCAAACTCTTCTCTTTTAAAGGATTTTTCATCATGGCAAATTTCAAAATTCAAAAAACAGCTTTAGCAGTTTCAGCTTTGGCCGGCATGCTTTTCACCACGCAAGCATTTGCCCAAGCTCTTAATGAAAAAGGTTCTATCGACATCACTGCAAAGGTTATTAACTCTACCTGCGTGCTGGCCCTTGATACAACCGCCTCTACAGCAGCAGCGGCTGCCCAAAAAACCCTAGACCTGGGCACCTTTTCGGTTGCCACTGTCTCCTCACAAGCGCCCACTACCTTAATCGGAAAGGGCGTCTCTGTGGTGCTTTCTCTTAAAGAAGCCAACGGCACTACGGCAGGCTTTCACTGATAGCTCCCCCAGCGTGAAATCTCTTAACGCGACTGCCTCGGTACCCCTGGATTTTTTAGGCCGGGTGAAAGGCCAACTCAGAGGAAGTTTTATTCAAACTGGATCGCAAGACCCCAGCCAAACACTTACCTACTTTGGCAATAATTCAGATTCAACTGTCTCCTACAGTTTGAGTGAGACAAAAACCGGCCAAGAGAGTACTTCAGGCGCTTCTGTTGGATGGAGTCATGACTATGGCAACTTAGGCGCCTCAGTCTCCTCCTCTTCTTCTAACAGCAACGCGCAATACAGCCTGACTGCCTCTGGCGGCTTGGTTTTACATCGCGGTGGCGTTGTCATAACCCCGTCATTAGGCGAAACTTTTGCCATCTTAGAAGTGCCCAATGGAAAAGGTGCGAGCGTAGCGGGCAGCAATGGGCGTATCAACAGCAACGGCTATGGCGTGGTGACCAACTTATCACCCTACTATATGAACGACGTGCAAATCAGCCTGGAAGGCGCCTCTACCGAGTTGGAAGTTGAAACACCCATTCAAAAAGTGGCGCCTGTTGAAGGCTCTATCGCTCGCCTGAAATTCAACACCAATTCTGGACGCCCCGTGCTGATTATTTTTCAAACCAGCACGGGTGTGCGAGTGCCCATAGGGGCTACTGTCACTGACAGCACGGGCATAGAGGTGGGTACGGTTGGCCAAGGCGGCCGCGCTTTGGTGCGAATCAACAAAACCAAAGACCAATTGAGCGTGACTTGGGGCAATGCGCCAGATGAAAAATGCCTGGTGGACTTTGTCTTGGATGCCAAAAACCAAGCCAACAGCAACGGCTACACCAATTTGAAACTGGCATGTGTGGTGGGCACTGCAGTGGATAAAACAGCACAAAAATAATGATCACTTCAAATGCAAACACTTTATGTCGTTACAGCTTGCGAGGGATGTTGATGATGAACAAGTTCAAATTTTTAATTCTGCTTACTTTGGCTTTCTTTGCACAATGGAGTCAAGCTGGTTGTGTTCCCAGCTCCATTGTCAACAATGCTTGGAGCTTAAAGAGCAATGATTTATCGTCGTTATGGACGGTTTCCTACAACAATCACAGCGACAGTGACAGATGTCAAATTTCTATCAATACTGATGGCGCAACCATTTTTAAAACGCTGGCAAATGGTAGTCTTGATGGCTCACAAACTGTGAACACTGTCCTTGGGGTCACCACAAACAGCAATAACTTCAATATCTCAGACTCTACTTGTTGGTGTGACAATTTAAATCCTTCGGGCTCAAGCAAAAGCTGTTCGATACCTGGTATCACCACCGGTCAAAACACGATTGCCAAAAAATCGCTGTTGTTCAGACGTTGCACAACTGCTACCAATGTGAGTTACCAACTCCAAATTAACATCACCTTACCCGCATCATTCCCACTTTCAATCCAATTTTGCCCATTGGCTGATGTGACAACATTAACACCATCTTCAGTGACCAGCCAACAACCATTTCCATGCATCAAGGCAACCTCCAAAATACCCACTTGTGCTTTAAACATTCCGTCACAAGTCACCCTACCTACAGTCAACGCCTTGTCTAACAGCAGCAGCCTCAAGCTGCAAACCGCTACCAGCATCTCTATTGGAATATCGAACTGCTCTAACACAGCAGAATTCGACATGACGCCAAGAGTTACCTTCACCGACGCCAACGGGCCGACCCAGTCATGTGATCTGAAAAATTCTTCTACGGACCCAAATACAAGCAAGTCTTCTATTGCTCTGGCATTTGACAGCAGTTTCAACTATCCCATTTGTCTGAACGCTTACCCTGCCTCAACCAACAACACCCTGTCTTTTGATAAGGTTGTCGTGGGCTCGGTCGCAACAAGTCAGACAAAAAACATATGGGCTGCTTTGCGCGCAGGGGCTGGGGACACAGGCTTGGTGACATCCAAACTAACAATCACACTGGATTACCGCTAACCAGATTACCCCAGTGAAACCCCTTCAGCTATTGCGTGACCCTCGGCTAAACTTGGGTTTATTCCATTTCACTGAGAGTAGCCATGTCCAGTTCCCCCATCAAAATCAACCGACGTTCGGCCCACATCACCGAGGGCAAATCCCGCGCCCCTAACCGGTCCATGTATTACGCCATGGGCTACCAAGAAGGCGATTTCGTCAAACCCATGGTGGGCGTGGCCAACGGACACTCCACCATCACCCCTTGCAACAGTGGTTTGCAAAAGTTAGCGGATGCAGCAGTGGCGGGCATTGAAGAGGCCGGTGGCAATGCGCAAATTTTTGGCACACCCACCATATCGGACGGCATGAGCATGGGCACCGAAGGCATGAAGTATTCGCTCACCAGCCGTGAAGTGATTTCCGACTGCATAGAAACCTGTGTGGGCGGGCAGTGGATGGACGGTGTGTTGGTGGTGGGTGGCTGCGACAAAAACATGCCCGGCGGCATGATGGGCATGTTGCGTGCCAATGTGCCGGCCATTTATGTTTACGGCGGCACCATACTGCCCGGCCGCTTCAATGGCAAAGACTTGAACATTGTGAGCGTGTTCGAGGCGGTGGGCGAAAACGCCGCAGGCAAACTCAGCGACGCCGATTTGCGTGAGATCGAGATGCGCGCCATCCCAGGCACAGGTTCATGTGGTGGTATGTACACCGCCAACACCATGTCTTCATCGTTTGAAGCGCTGGGCTTGTCACTGCCCTACTCTTCCACCATGGCCAACCCGCACGACGAGACGCAAAACTCGGCCAAGGAAGCCGCCAAGGTGTTGATTGAAGCGATTAAAAAAGACTTGAAACCGCGTGACATCGTCACCAAAAAAGCCATAGAAAACGCAGTGGCGGTCATCATGGCCACCGGCGGCTCTACCAACGCGGTGCTGCACTTTTTGGCGATTGCCCATACCGCCGAGGTGGACTGGACCATCGACGACTTTGAGCGCATGCGCAAAAAAATCCCCGTGATTTGTGACTTGAAACCCAGCGGCAAATACTTGGCTGTCGACCTGCACAAAGCCGGTGGCATTCCGCAAGTGATGAAAGTCTTGCTCAAAGCCGGCTTGCTGCACGGCGACTGCATGACCATCACTGGCAAAACCGTGGCGGAAAACTTGGCCGATGTGCCAGACACCCCCCGCGCCGACCAAGACGTGATCCGCCCCATAGACAAGCCCATGTACGCCCAAGGCCATTTGGCCATCCTTAAAGGCAACCTCTCGCCCGAGGGTTGCGTGGCCAAAATCACCGGCTTGAAAAACCCCGTCATCACAGGACCAGCGCGGGTGTTTGACGATGAGCAGTCCGCACTCAAAGCGGTGCTGGACGGCAAAATCAAAGCTGGCGATGTGATGGTGCTGCGCTACCTTGGCCCCAAAGGCGGCCCTGGCATGCCAGAAATGTTGGCACCCACCAGCGCCCTGATTGGCGCGGGCTTGGGTGAGAGCGTGGGCCTCATCACCGATGGCCGTTTTTCGGGTGGCACTTGGGGCATGGTGGTCGGTCATGTGGCGCCAGAGGCGGCGGTTGGCGGCACGATTGCGCTGATCCATGAAGGTGACAGCATCACCATTGACGCCCACCAATTGATCTTGCAACTGAATGTGCCTGACGCCGAAATTGCCCAACGCCGCGCCACTTGGCAGCCGCCCACACCCCGCTACACCCGTGGCGTACAAGCCAAATTTGCACACAACGCGTCTAGCGCCAGCAAGGGCGCGGTGCTTGATTTGTTCTAAAAGGTAGCGCCATGAAACGTTTGCTCATCGCCAGTTTGCTGGGCGCTTGCTGGGTCGCCCCCGCCATGGCCAGCAAAGAGCTGGCGCAAGCCAAAAACTGCTTGGCCTGCCATGCGGTAGACAAGAAAATGGTGGGGCCTGCCTTGAAAGATGTTGCCGCGAAATACGCTGGTGACAAAGCTGCTCCGTCCAAGCTGGCCGCCAAGATCATGGCTGGCGGCGGCGGTGTGTGGGGTGCGGTTCCCATGCCCGCCAACCCGCAGGTGAAACCGGACGAAGCTACAAAGCTGGCCGACTGGATTCTGGGCTTGAAATAATTAATCGGGGTCAGATCCCGATTAATTAATTGGGATCTGACCCCGATTATTTGATTAATGGTTGTCGGCCAACTGATCCAAGATGGCGGGGTTTTCCAAAGTGGAAATATCTTGCGTAATGGCCTCACCCTTTGCAACCGAGCGCAGCAAGCGGCGCATGATCTTGCCAGAGCGGGTTTTGGGCAGGTTGTCGCCAAAGCGTATATCGCGGGGTTTGGCGATGGGGCCAATTTCTTTGCCCACATGGTCGCGCAAAATTTTGGCAATTTGCTTGGCTTCTTCGCCTGTGGGTCGCGAGCGCTTTAACACCACAAAGGCGCAAATCGCCTCACCCGTGGTGTCGTCGGGGCGGCCCACCACAGCGGCTTCGGCCACCAGTTCGGTGCAACTCACCAAAGCGGACTCGATTTCCATGGTGCCCATGCGGTGGCCGGACACATTCAGCACGTCGTCTATGCGGCCAGTGATGGTGAAGTAACCCGTCTTGGCGTCGCGTATCGCGCCATCCCCCGCCAAGTAGTACTTGCCTTGAAAGTCATCGGGGTAATAGCTTTTCTTGAAGCGCTCAGGGTCACCCCAAATCGTGCGAATCATGGAGGGCCAAGGCTTTTTCACCACCAATATGCCGGCTTGTCCGTTGGGCACATCTTTACCCGTTTCATCCACGATGGCTGCTTGTATGCCTGGGAAAGGCAGGGTGCAAGACCCTGGCACCATGGGCGTGGCACCTGGCAGCGGTGTGATCATGTGACCGCCGGTTTCGGTCTGCCAAAAAGTGTCGACGATGGGGCAACGTGCGCCGCCCACATGCTGGTAATACCACTCCCAAGCAGCGGGGTTGATGGGCTCGCCTACCGAGCCCAGCAGGCGCAGGCTGCTTAAGTCGTAGCGGTCGGGGTGTACCGCCGCCGTGCCTTCAGCAGCTTTGATCAGCGAGCGAATCGCGGTAGGTGCGGTGTAAAAAATACTCACCTTGTGGTCTTGGATCATTTTCCAAAAGCGTCCGGCATCAGGGAATGTGGGTACGCCTTCAAACACAATTTGCGTGCCGCCCAAGGCCAAAGGGCCGTAGCTGATGTAGGTGTGACCCGTCACCCAGCCAATGTCGGCGGTACACCAAAACACATCATGGGGTTTTAAATCGAAAGTCCATTCGGTGGTGAGCGCAGCGTGCATGAGATAGCCGCCGGTGCTGTGCTGCACGCCCTTGGGCTTGCCGGTAGAACCCGAGGTGTAAAGCAAAAACAAGGGATGCTCTGCGCCCACCCACTCGGGCTCGCAGGTGGTGGCTTGCTTGTCGGCAACTTCGGACATCCACAGGTCGCGCCCTGCTTGCATGGCCACTTCAGCGCCAGACCGTTTGACCACCAAAACATGTTCAATGCTGTCGCAGCCGCCCAAGGTGAGAGCTTCATCGACGATAGATTTGAGAGACAGCTGCTTGCCCCCGCGCACCTGATGGTCGGCGGTGATGATCATTTTGGCGCCGGTGTCTTCAATGCGGTCGCGCAAGCTTTGCGCCGAGAAACCACCAAACACCACAGAGTGCGTGGCACCTATGCGTGCACAGGCCTGCATGGCGGCCACGCCCTCGATGGACATGGAGATGTAAATAATGACGCGGTCGCCTTTTTGAATGCCAAAGTGTTTCATGGCGTTGGCGATTTGGCAGGTGCGCGAGAGCAGTTGCGCATAGGTAGCTCGACTCACCTCGCCGCCATCGGCTTCAAAAATAATGGCTGTCTTGTCGCCCAAGCCTTGCTCCACATGGCGGTCTAGGCAGTTGTAAGACGCATTCAAGGTGCCGTCTTCAAACCAAGTGAAAAACGGTGCGCGGCTGTCGTTCAAGGTTTGGCTAAAAGGCTTCTTCCAACTGAGCAAGCGATTGGCTTGGGTGGCCCAAAAGCCCGCGTAATCATCCTCTGCGTGTTTGCACAGCGCGTGATAAGCGTCCATGCCGGCCACTGTGGCCTGCTCCACAAAGCTGGCGGGAGGATGGTGAATGATGTGGTCGAACTGGCTCATGCTTGTCTCCTGAAGTGGGTGGCCGATCTAGCGGCTCTGAACCTGTATTTCACCTCACTTTCGCGGCGGGCTCTTACAAGGCACTGACTGGCTTGAAACTTACTGTTGGTGGCAAGTTTGGCATTGCCTAGAATGAACGAGTTGTCCACTTGCTTTGATTGGTACCAAAGGTTTTCCCATGAGCACTTCTCCCAACCGCGTCACCCGTGGACTGTCGAACTTCATTTTTGCCAGCCGCTGGCTGCAGCTGCCCCTTTACTTGGGGTTGATTGCCGCGCAAGGCGTCTACGTTTACCATTTTTTGGCGGAATTGCTGCATTTGCTCGAAGCGGTGTTTGGAAGCCAAACCGCCTTGCAGGCCTTGGTGACCAGCATTGGCTACAAAGCCGACAGCGTCCCCACCCAGTTGAACGAAGTCATCATCATGCTGGTGATCTTGGGGCTGATCGACGTGGTGATGATCTCCAATTTGCTGATCATGGTGATTGTTGGCGGCTATGAAACCTTTGTCTCACGCATGTACCTGGAGAAGCACCCTGACCAGCCCGAGTGGTTAAGCCATGTGAACGCCTCGGTGCTGAAAGTGAAATTGGCCATGGCCATCATTGGCATCTCATCCATCCATTTGCTCAAAACCTTCATCAACGCTGCCAACTACGAAGAAAAAGTACTGATTTGGCAAACCATCATTCACATCGCTTTTTTATTCAGCGCCATGGCGATTGCCTACACCGACAAACTGCTGAACCAAACCCGCGTGATCGGCAACGAAGCCGACGCACACCACTGAACCTCAGCCGAAAATCATGACCACCATCACCCAAAACGACCTGATTGAATCCGTCGCCGCTGCGCTGCAGTACATCAGCTACTACCATCCGGCAGACTACATCGCCCACTTGGCACGAGCCTACGAGCGCGAACAAAGCGCCGCAGCCAAAGACGCGATTGCGCAAATTTTGACCAACAGCAAGATGAGCGCCATCGGACACCGCCCCATTTGCCAAGACACGGGCATAGTGAATGTGTTTCTCAAAGTGGGCATGGGCGTGCGTTTTGAGGGCTTCAACAACGGCCTAGACGACGCCATCAACGAAGGCGTGCGCCGCGCCTACAACCATGCCGACAACCGCTTGCGTGCCAGCATCGTGGCCGACCCGCAATTCGCTCGCAAAAACACCGGCGACAACACGCCTGCGGTCATCTTCACCGAACTCGTACCTGGCAACACCTTGGAAGTGACTGTGGCGGCCAAGGGCGGCGGCAGCGAAAACAAAAGCAAGCTGGTCATGCTCAACCCCAGCGACAGTGTGGTGGACTGGGTGCTCAAAACCGTGCCCACCATGGGCGCGGGTTGGTGCCCGCCGGGCATGCTGGGCATAGGCATTGGTGGCACCGCCGAGAAAGCCGTGCTCATGGCCAAAGAAAGCCTGATGGACGACCTCGACATGTACGAACTGCAAGCCAAGGCCGCCAAGGGCGACAAACTCAGCCAGGTAGAAGAGATGCGCTTGGAGTTGATGGAAAAAGTTAATGCTTTAGGCATTGGTGCTCAGGGCTTGGGCGGCTTGACCACCGTGCTGGATGTGAAAATCAAGATGTACCCCACCCACGCCGCCAGCAAGCCCGTGGCCATGATCCCCAATTGCGCGGCCACCCGCCATGCGCATTTTGTGATGGACGGATCGGGGCCGGTCTACCTCGACCCGCCCTCACTGGATCTGTGGCCCAAGGTGGAATGGAAAGCGGACACCCAACAAAGCCAGCGTGTCGATTTGAACCATCTCACCAAAGCGCAAGTAGCGGCTTGGAAGCCAGGTCAAACCTTGTTGCTCAACGGAAAAATGCTCACCGGCCGCGACGCGGCGCACAAGCGCATCCAAGACATGCTGGCCAAGGGCGAAAAGCTGCCCGTGGACTTCACCAACCGCATCATTTATTACGTGGGCCCTGTGGACGCGGTGGGCGATGAAGCTGTTGGCCCAGCCGGCCCCACCACCGCCACCCGCATGGACAAGTTCACCGAAATGATGCTGGCGCAAACCGGCTTGATCGCCATGGTGGGCAAGGCCGAGCGTGGCCCCACAGCCATCGAAGCCATACAAAAACATCAAAGTGCTTACTTAATGGCGGTAGGCGGCGCGGCCTACCTCGTGTCTAAGGCCATCAAGCACGCGCAAGTGGTGGGTTTTGCCGACCTTGGCATGGAAGCGATTTACGAGTTTGATGTGGTTGATATGCCTGTCACCGTGGCGGTGGATGCGGGCGGCACCAGTGTGCACATCACCGGTCCTGCTGAGTGGTCCAAGCGCATCGCCACGGGCGAGTTCAAGGGCATTGCGCTCAACCGTCAGTGAGCCTTGACGCCCCTAAGAACCGCCAAGCACCCATAGGGGTGTTTGACAGCGGTGTGGGCGGCTTGAGCATCTTGCGGGCTTTGCAAACCGAATTGCCGCATGAAAATTTTGTTTATATGGCCGACAGCGCCCATGCGCCCTATGGCGAGCGCGACAGCGGGTTTGTGCAGTCTCGCGCCCAAGCGATTTGGCACACGCTGCGCGACCAACACCATGTGAAAGCCTTGGTGGTGGCATGCAACACCGCCACCGCGTTGGCGATTGAACAACTGCGCACAGACTACCCCGAGGTGGCTTTTTTTGGCGTTGAGCCTGCAGTGAAACCTGCGGCAACTTTAAGCCGAACACACCGCGTGGGCGTGATGGCCACACCGGCCACTTTGGGCAGCGATAAGTTTGTGCAACTGCTGAACAGTTTGCCGACCAACACCGAGTTCGTGCTGCAGCCTTGCGAGGGACTGGCCGACGCCATTGAGCAGCAATGGCAGGATGGCAACGACACCCCCGTGCGGGTTTTGTGCGAAAAATATGTGAGCGCCATGGGCTCGTTTGGCAACCAAGCCGGCGAAATAGACACCTTGGTGCTGGGCTGCACCCATTACCCGTTTGCCCTGCCCTTACTGGCAAAGCTGGTGGGCGAGCATGTGGCGATTTTGGAAACCGGCCTGCCTGTTGCGCGACATACCCAGCAGGTGCTGGCAGAGCGCGGTTTACTGGCTGACAGCCGTGTGGGCAGCGTGACCTTGCTGGCCACGGGTGACGCGCAAAGCTTGCAACGCGCCGCGCTTACTCTGGGGATTTAATTGGGGTCAGATCCCAATTAATTTCAGTGCAGGTGCCGCGGCCGCCTGCCACCATGACCGCTGCCGCCACTGCCGCTGCCGCCCTGCCCCTTGGGCGGCTGGCTGATTTCAAGCGAGCTCACCAATGACTCGAAACGCTTGGCGAAGAGCTTGTCCACCTCGGTGACAACCTCGGTCAGCTCCGAAGCCTCAAAGTGGCGCTCCATCAAATTGACCAAATCTTGCACCAGCAAATCACGCTGCACCTGCATGATGGCGGCCGGTGTGGGACCCACAAACAGCATGAGGAAATCGTCACGCGAATCGCGGCCTTGCTGTTCGTCGTCTTCGTCGAACTCGGCGTCGTAAAACGTGACTTCCAGCGCGGCGCCGGCACTGGTGAGGTCGTTCAAGGCCATGCACATTTCATCCAAGGCTTGGCGGAAATCATCCTCGCCCTTGATGGTCCAGCAAACTTGCAAAACATGGTCGTTCGCGTCGAAGCGAATGCCTGGTTCTTCCTCGTAAAAGCTGTCAGCGCCTTCGCTCAGCGAACGAGCGCCCGCGTAGACCCAAATAGAGCGTAATGCGTCTTGAATTTGCTCGAAAGTGACCTCTTGTCGCAACGGCACAGCGCCGTGGACGTGGATCTCGAAAGTGGTGGTGAATTTAGACATGAAAGCATGATAGCAGTGGCATTCGTCATAATTAAAAATGCCTATTTGGTGCCCGGGACCGGAATCGAACCGGTACGCCCCTTATGCAGGAAAGCGGCGGATTTTAAGTCCGCTGTGTCTACCAATTTCACCACCCGGGCAGTGCGCAGAAGCCCTATTGTGGCAAATTTTGAGCTGCGTTTAAGACTGCCTGCTCTTTAAGCAGTATGCGTTGCCCCGCGTTGGGAGGGACGAACACCTTGGCACCTTGAAAATACACTTGCAAGGACGCCAAGTCCGCCGCGCCAATCACCCAAGGCGATGAACCATGAATGGTTCTGCCCTCGCCAGCTTTGAGATTGACCATGCTGCGCACACGCTTGCCATCATCCACACACACTTGCACATCTTTGCTGGCGAGAACGTAAATATAGTTACCAGCTTTATTGATCGACACAGGTGCCGCAGGCGTGGGCTCGTCTTGAAAAAGCTTGCAATCGCTTTGTGCCTTATCTTTAACAGCAACAGCCACTGGCTGGACTTGGCTCACCACAGGGGTTGGAGACAAAACGGCTGAAGGTGGCGGCGACTCAACTTGCACCAGCACGGGTGTGGCTTTTTCTACAGCTTCACTGCTTACCTCAACAGGTTTGGCTGAGAAAGGCTCTACCCATTCGGAAAAGGTTTTTTGCGACTCGCTTTCGTTGTTTTGCCATTGCAGCAGTCCAAACACAACCAGCAATCCCGCGCCCACAGTCAGCAATGCTTTATAGGGGTTGCCCGAGCGACGCACCAAAGAGGTGTCGATGGTGTTCTTCAGATTTTTTTCGGAGAGCCGAATAATGTCGTCGATGACATTGACCGATTTGGGCACATACTCCGGCGACGATTGGGTGGCCACTTCAGCTGTGCTGGTCTGGTTTTGTAGCAGGCGCAGCACACGGCGCATACTCTGCGACTTGATTTGCGGCGAGTAAAAATGGGAGTCGCCCCCCTCTTCCAACTGACGCACCTGACCCAAAGACAAATTAGCCAACGCCGCCAACTGAGCAACATCCAAACCCGCAGCTTCGCGCAAGTTTTTCAGTGCAGTGGCATCGTTACTTTGGGTCTCGTCCATCTTTAAAATGTGATTCTTCTCAAATTTCTTGAATGTACTTTAAATCCATGAAACTTCTATGAGGTCTTGTGCGTATACCGAGCTTCGCCATATTCCCGGCCCCAGCACCCTGGCTCCTCTGGTTTTTTTGCATGAGGGCCTGGGTTCGGTGGCCATGTGGCAAGGACGAAGCGGCGACTGGCCAGCGCAGGTCTGCCAAGCGGCTGGGCGCGCAGGCTGGGTGTATTCACGCAGAGGTTACGGGCAGTCTGCAGCCATTCCGGATGTGCGCGGCAGCGGCCGTCTGAATGCAGACTATATGCACCGCGAAGCTTGGGAGGTGTTGCCCTCACTCCTGATGGATTGGGGGGTTGAGAACCCGGTGCTGATCGGCCATTCAGATGGCGCCACCATCGCGCTGCTGCACGCTGCGCGTTTTCCAGTAAAGGGCTGCGTGGTGATGGCGCCGCACTTGATGGTGGAAGAGATGACCATCAGCGCCATAAAGGGGGCCAAACAGGCGTTTGAAGAGGGAGATTTACGCCAAAAGCTGAGAAAACACCACGCCGATGTGGACTGCGCTTTTTGGCAATGGAACGATGTCTGGCTGTCGCCGGCGTTCCAAAGCTTTGACATACGCGAGGAATGCCAAGCCATTACTGCGCCGTTATTGGCGCTTCAAGGCGTGGATGACGCTTATGGCAGTTTGCGTCACTTGAATGAACTGCTCACGGCGGGGACTGTAGAGCGCCATGTACTCCCAGTTTGCGGGCATTCGCCGCACAAAGACCAAGCGCAAATAAGCTTGGAATTTGTGGCGGGGTTTTTAGCCGGATTGGCTTAAGAAGAACACAGATCTAATTCATTCTGCCCCAACCACCGCCACCGCCCAGGCGCTAAATCTGCCGGCAAAACCAGCCCGCCTATGCGCGAGCGGTGCAATCCCACCACCTTGTGACCCACTGCGCCCAACATGCGTTTGACTTGGTGGTATTTGCCTTCAGTCAGGGTCATGTGCAGTTGGTGGGTGCCAACTTGTTCGCAAGCAGCAGCTTTCACGGGTTGCGGGTCGTCATTAAGCACCACGCCTGCCAGCAGGCGTTGGCACACCTTGTCGTCCAGCGCATCGGCGGTGGTCAGCTCGTACAGCTTGGGCACATGGTGCTTGGGCGAACTCATGCGGTGAATGAACTGCCCGTCGTCACTCAGCAGCAGCATGCCGGTGGTGTCTTGGTCTAAACGGCCCACCGCTTGCACGCCTTGCAAACCGGTTTTGGCGGGGCGATGACGCAACGGCGCGGGCAACAAGCTATAGACGCTGGGCCACACCGAGGGCTTGTGCGAGCACTCGGTGCCCGCAGGTTTGTGCAGCAACACGAAGGCCTTGGCAAAGTACTGCCACGCCACGCCCTGCACTTCGTAGGCCATGCCATCGGTGGGCGTGATGTCTTGGTACTCGTCCATCAGTTGCAAGCCACTGCCTAGATCAATCTTTACCAAGCCTTGCTGAACAAGCCCCGCGCAAATGCGGCGGGTGCCAAAGCCTTGGGAGAAGAGAAGGTCTGAGAGGTACATCAGTGCCGGACGTTTAACAACCACTCTGCGGTTTGGGCTAAGCCTTGTTGCACAGTGAAAGGCGGCTTCCACTGCAGTTCTTGCTGGATCTTGCCGCTATCGAGATACAAAGAGCCAAACAAACGATCCACAGCGCTGGATTTTCCCAGCACACCCGCAACAGCGCGAATTAAACCTTGTGGCACTGCAAACAAACGCGGAGGCTTATGCAAGGCTTTGGCAATGCGTTCAACCAACTGGCTGGTGGAAACATCTTGTCCATCCGACAACAGATACAGCTTGTTGGCGGCATGAGGATGTTCAAGTGCCACAAGAATTGCATCCACCAAATTACCAACATAGAGCAAGCTTCTTCGGTTGGCTATGCCTCTCAAGGGCAGTGGCCAACCCTTGTTGACAGTTTGAAGAAGTTGTAGGAAGTTGGCACCAACGCCAGGGCCATACACCAAGGGGATACGCAAAATGACCACCTGCATACCGGTCTCGGCAGAGATTTCCCACAAGCCTTGCTCGGCTTCCCACTTGGACACAGCATAGGCATCTTCGGGGGCGGGCGTATTGGTTTCAAGATAGGCGTGAGGGCTTCCCTCGCCGTTCACCTTGACAGAACTTAAAAAAACAAACCGCCGTACACCTGCTGCGGCGGCTTGCCGTGCAAGATTTAAAGTACCAGCTGTATTGACTGCGCGAAATGCAGCATATGCATCTGTTGAAGTTTCTTGGGTGATATGCACCCGCGCAGCGAGGTGAACAACATCAGTCACACCTTGCAAGGCTTGAGACCAAGTTGTGTGAGCGTTGATGTCACCTACGCTGATGCATTTGGGGTGAGCAGAATTTCCAGCTGGGATTCGGACTGCTATTTGGTAGGGAAAGTTGCTTTGTATAAGAGCCGACAAAAGATGCTGGCCTACAAAACCGGTTGCCCCCGTTAACAGCAAACTCATAAGGCTAGGATGCTTTAAGCTTTTCAGCCATATGGATCCAATCCACCACCTCGTCGCTGGGTTGGTAGCCAGGCACCAAGCTTTGCAGCAAACCTCGAATCTTGGCCACATCATTGATTTGCACAGCGGTATTGATTTCGTCTAGCTGCAGTTGCAACTTTTGCCAAGGCATAAAGTCTTCATTCGCCTTCATGATGCGAGGGTGCTGTGTGGGTTGGGGGTTGTCTCCAATCAACAATTCCTCGAAGAGTTTTTCACCTGGACGCAAGCCGGTGATGGCAATATCAATGTCCCCATCAGGATGCAACTCATCTTTCAAAACCAAACCGGACAGCTCCACCATGCGTTTGGCAAGGTCAACAATGCGAACCGGTTGACCCATGTCCAACACAAACACATCACCGCCTGTGCCCATGGCACCCGCTTGAATCACCAGCTGAGCGGCCTCAGGAATGGTCATGAAATAACGGGTGATGTCTGCATGCGTCAAAGTGATGGGGCCACCCGACTTGATTTGGTCACGAAAAAGCGGAACCACCGAACCGCTGGAACCCAAGACATTACCAAACCTAACCATAGAAAAAGTAGTGCTGGCTTGGTTTGAATGATGCTGGGCCAAAGCTTGCAACACCATCTCTGACAAGCGCTTAGACGCCCCCATGACGTTGGTGGGTCGAACCGCTTTATCGGTGCTGATCAGCACAAAGTTGTGCACACCATTGGCGGCGGCGGCCTCGGCACATACGCGGGTGCCCAGCACGTTGTTACGCACACCCTCGGCAGGGTTGTGCTCTACCAAAGGCACATGCTTGTAGGCAGCTGCGTGGTAAACCGTTTGTGGCTTCCATGTAGCCATGATGTCTTGCATTCGAGCGGCGTCACAAACAGAGGCCAGCAAAGGAATCAGCTCGCAAGCTTTGCCTTCAGCAGCATGGGCTTCCAACTGTGCTTGCAACTCTTGGTGTATTTGGTAGAGCGCGAATTCGCTCATGTCTACCAAAAGCAATTGTTGCGGCAGGGTACTGAGTATTTGGCGACACAGCTCGCTGCCAATGCTGCCGCCCGCGCCTGTGACCAACACGGTTTTGCCATGGGTGTTGCGGTTGAGCAGCAAGCCGTTGGGTTTAACCGGCTCACGGCCCAGCAAGTCATCGATGTCAAGCTCACGCAAATCATTCACCGTGATGCGACCGGATGCGATGTCACTGAGGTGAGGCAAGGTACGCACTGACAACTTGTGCGCGCTTAAACTTTTCAAAATCTCATTGCGGCGCTGGCGAGAGACCGAGGGCAAGGCCAGCAATACATCGGTGACCGGCATTTCCACCAAGACCTCGTCCAAGTCGGAAGGGTTCAAGATGGGTAAGCCATTGAGCACATTGCCTTGCAATCTATCGTCGTCGTCCAAGAACCCCACCACGCGCATCTCAAAACTGTTTTCCATGGCCGAAGCCAATTGCCGCCCTGCACTTCCCGCGCCATAAATCAGCACTTGCGGCAGCTTGCTTTTGTTGATTTGGCTGAGGTACAAACCACCCAACCAGACCCGTGCAAAAGCGCGTGAGGCACCCACCAAAATTAACATCAGCAGCGGCTGAATTAAGCCTATGGTTCTGGGCACACCCTGAAAGCCATAAAAGGTGAACAAGGAGGCAAACAGCAAGCCATATAACAACATGGCCCGCGCCATAGCGGCCATGGCCGGCAAACCGCTGTAGCGGAAGATAGCGCGGTAAAGGCCTGAAAAAATAAAAATGGGGATCGCTATACAAATGGAGGCGAATACGGGCAAAAGGACTGGGCCGGATAAGGCGACGAATTCATTTAAGCGCAGGTAAAAGGACAGCCAGACGGTGAGAACACACAAGCCTATATCCAAACAAACAACAATAAAGCGTTTTGTAGCTCTGTGCAAACCTAATACGATAGTTGATGCATCAAATGAGTAAATAATTTTTCCTCAATACTAAATTTAAGTTTTATGGCCAAGGCAAACTTTAGCTTTCGTCACTGCGTTAAATAATTGGCCGCTGGTAAGTGCCTTGCCAAATCCATGCTGTCATGGAGCAACCTCAGAACATCCAAAACATCCTCGCCAGAAACGCGAAACACCACAAAGTGGCGACCTTTGCGCCCGTGTCGGGCGACATGCAAAGTACGAATTCCCGGGCCTATCTCATCTCGAGCTTTGGATCCCAAAATTTCTGGCCCATCATTTAGTGCTTCGATCGCCATTGAAACTGTCTCTGCGTAGTACTCAGCATGTAGGGCTCCAAAATTATGTGCTGTCCATTTAGACACTTCAACTAAATCTAATTCTGCTTGCCGAGCCAGTCGAACCTGCCAAGACCGGTTCATTCCTCAGCAATCGCTCTAGTCGTAATAGATTTAAGGTGAGATCCAAGCGATTCCCTGGAGTCAAAAGTTGTGAATCGACCAGCCTCAATGTCAGCAACGCCAATCTTTACAGCGCTTCGAAGCGCCTCCAGTCGGCACGCATCCTCTGTCTCGCGCGTTTCGATCATCCGCAGCCCATCTCGGAGCACCTCACTGGCATTTTGATAACGACCGCTACTGACCAGTTGTTCCACGACATTCGCTTGATGATCGGTTAACACAACATTACGGGTAGGCATTTGGAATTCCTTGCTTTTTAATTGGCCTATTATGCCAATAGCTTCTCTTGCGGTCTACGGGGCATGATGCGGTACCGTCAAACCCATTTGCACTCGTCACCAAAATCATCTTGATCTATTAACCTTGATTTTTCTTGAAATTGGCGGCTTCACCTAAGAGTGCCTCCAGACGATCCATTAATTGAGATCGCTCAAACTCTTGTTGTGCATATTTCTGACCATTCAACCCCAGCTGCTTACGCTGGTCTGGCGTCATCGACACCAAAGTCAATACTGCTTCTGCCAAACCTGCGGCATCTCCAGCATCACAACTTAAGCCCGCGTTCGCATCTGAGATCACTGCGGCACCTTCACCATCCAGCATCCCAACCATTGGTTTACCAACCAACAGATAAGACTGAACTTTGCCAGGAATAGTCATGCTAAAGACCGGGTCACTCTTTAGTGAGACCAACAATGCATCTGCGTGGGCATAGAAAGATGGCATACGCTCTACTGGGAAGCGACCTGGCAATAAAACTTGATCCTGTAAACTCCGTCGAATCACTTCGGATTTCAACCATTCAGACTTGCGCCCGTCCCCAACCACAACCCAGCGTATAGCGGGGTTATCTTTAAGCCGCTCAGCCGCTTTCAACACCGCCGGCATATCTTGCGCTTCGCCAATATTGCCGGCAAAGAGCACTGTAAATACGTCGTCGTTTTGAGGTATCTCAGGTGCTAGATTGACGTTTTCATCTGCAAACACGTCTTCTGCCCAACTGGGGAAGTAACGTATTTTATTTTTATCGTCGCAGTATTTAGCAATGCTTGCGACAAATCCACGCGATTGACCCAAAACAAATGCACATCGGTTGTAAATAAACCGAACCATCCGCCCTACCGAAGCAAGAATCCATGGCGAACGAACCTCATCCATCGCCACCAAAGTTTCAGGCCACAGATCCAACACCCAAAATACCACAGAGGCTTTTTTTAAGTTGCTCAACAAAATCGCTGGCAAACCCACAGTAACTGGCGACGGTTCAAACACAAAAATCACGTCGACTGATATGCCGCGCAAGTACCAGGGGCCAAAGATGCTGGCACCTACGACGAAACTCAGATAGTTAAGTACCAAACGGAAATCCCCATGGCCACGTGGCAACATAGGCACACGAATCACCCTGGCACCTTCGTATTCTGCGAAGGCGCTGGGCTTTAGGCGGTAATCTTTGAAAACGCGGCCTAAGGGGTAATTGGGTACGCCGGTTAGCACGGTGACTTGATGACCTCGTTGCACCCACTCCTTGACCAAGTCGTTGATTCGAAAATTTTCAGGCCAAAAATATTGACTAACGACTAGTATTCGCAAAATTAACTCAGTATTTTTTCCAGACTACTCGGTTCACATAGTCGGTATAGCTGTGAATAATGCGCACCACCTTGTGACTGACATTGGGTATGCTGTAGTCGGCTACAAGGCGTAAGTCGCGATCGACACCACGGGCCTGTGTTTGCAAGATGGCCAAACCTTGGTTAACTCGCTCCACTTCCAAACCCACCATCATCACCGCAGCTTCTTCCATACCTTCGGGTCGTTCATGTGCTTCGCGCAGATTAAGCGCAGGGAAGTTAAGAATAGAAGACTCTTCGTTGAGGGTGCCGCTGTCAGATAACACGGCCTTGGCATTCATTTGTAAGTTGACATAGTCATGAAAGCCAAGCGGCTTCATCAATTGCACAAGTGGGTGAAACTTTGCGCTTGTTGCATCCACTCGTTTTTGTGTGCGGGGATGCGTTGATACCACCACTGGTAAACCATGATCTTGTGCAACTGCATTCAGCACCTTCACCAATTTTTCAAATGCCTTATCTGATTCAACATTTTCTTCGCGGTGGGCGCTCACTAAGAAGTATTTTTCTGATATCAATTTCAAACGCTTTAAGACTTGTGAAGATTCGATTTGCGGTCGGGAGTGAAGCAGCACTTCGTACATGGGGCTGCCGGTTTTGATGATTTGGTCAGGTGGCAAACCTTCGCGCAGCAAGTAGTCGCGAGCAATAGAACTGTAAGTGAGATTGATGTCGGCGGTGTGGTCAACAATGCGGCGGTTGGTTTCTTCAGGAACGCGCTGGTCAAAGCAGCGGTTACCGGCTTCCATGTGGAAAATAGGGATTTTGCGACGCTTTGCTGGGATCACTGACAGACAACTGTTTGTATCGCCCAAGACGAGCATAGCGTCTGGTTTTTCTTCATTCAAAACACCATCCACTGCCGTAATGAGATTGCCTATGGTGTTGGCTGCACTGGTGGAATAGGTTGCACAGTCAAGAAAAAAATCTGGCTTGCGGATACCAAGGTCATCAAAAAAGATTTGGTTGAGCTCATAGTCATAGTTCTGACCCGTATGCACAAGCACGTGTTCGCAGTACTCATCCAACCGGGCCAATACACGCGACAGGCGAATAATTTCGGGTCGCGTCCCTACCACCGTCATAACTTTGAGTTTTTTGAATGACATGTTTTGTCTTTCCAATGAAGTCACAGGGGGCAACCGTGGGTGTCAGGGCGAGCACGGTCAAAAATCTCGTTGGCCCATAACATGACGAGCATTTCCTCAGCACCCGTATTGGTGATGTCATGCGTCCACCCAGGCACTGTATCCACGATCTGGGGTTTATTCCCAGAAGTTGTCAACTCGTGTGTTTCCCCAGACAACATATGACGAAAACGAAAAAGCCCCTGCCCCTTGATAACCAAAAACTTCTCAGTCTTGCTGTGGTGATAGTGTCCACCACGGGTTTGGCCGGGGTGCGCTGTGAAAAATGAGAACTGACCGCAATCGGGCGTTTTGAGCATCTCTACAAAAACACCGCGTCTATCCGCATGTTGCGGTATGTCGTAAGAAAAATTCTCGACAGGTAGATAACTTACATAGGTGGCATAGAGCGCACGTACCAGCCCAGTACCCACTCGCTCTGTCACAAGAGAGCCCCTGCTATCGTAGAAGGCCTTAATCAGATGCGCCAGTTCGCCAACCGTCGTATCGTACTGAGGTTGAATAGAGGCAAAGCCGTCCGTTCCCAACACAGGGGCCCCTCCATCCATGATGTTTAGAAATTGCTCGACCACATCATCTATATATACAAGCATCACTGAAGCATTTGCATCATTTACCTGTATCGGGAGATTGCGGCTGATGTTGTGACAAAACGTAGCGACCACCGAGTTGTAGTTTGGCTTGCACCACTTGCCAAAAACATTAGGCAGACGAAAAACATGAACTGGTACCAAGGGAGCTTCTTTCTCCAATGCTGCCAGAGCAGTCTCCGCATCGCGCTTACTTTGACCATAAGGGGTATCTATTAATGCCTGCGTCGATGAGGCAAACAAAATAGGAATGGGCTTGCTAATGGCACTTGCAACGCTTGCTACAGCACTGCATAGATCGCGAGTGAGGTTGGTATTACCAGTTATAAATTCGTTGGTGTCCTTTGGCCTATTGACCCCGGCCAAGTGAAAGACGAAGTCAACTCCATTGAGCAATTGGGGGAGTTCCCCAACTTGCTGATCGCGTGAGAAACAGACTACCTCCACATCTTTGCGCTCTAGTAAGCGCAAGCGAAGATTCAAACCAATGAAACCCTTGGCGCCAGTAATCAGAACCTTCATATTCTCAGTCCGCCACCACGGCACCTTCGCCACGAGCAATGCGTTGGATTAAATCCAACTTAAGTAATAGTGCTTTCATACCCTCGACATCAAGACGGGTGGTGTTGTGCGAGTTGTAGTCTTCTCCATGTGTACCTTGCGTGATGCGACGCTCGCCTTTCTCTACAAACTTGGCATAGTTCAAGTCTCGCCCGTCCGGAGGAATTCGAAAGTAAGCGCCTAAGTCTTCAGCGTTGGCCATCTCTTCTTTACCCAGCAAAGCTTCATACAGTTTTTCACCATGGCGAGTGCCCATCACATGAATAGGATGGTTGGGTTTACCCATAAGCTCAAGTAGAGCTGTGGCAAGAACCTGCACCGTCGCTGCTGGGGCCTTTTGAACAAAAATATCTCCATTTCGGCCCTCGGTGAAAGCATACAAAACCAAGTCCACAGCATCCTCTAAAGTCATCATGAAACGCGTCATGCTTGGATCGGTGATGGTGATGGGCATGCCCGCTAAGACTTGCTCCACAAAGAGTGGGATGACAGAACCTCGCGAGGCCATGACGTTGCCATAGCGTGTTCCGCAAATCACGGTGCCCGACTTTTCCAGATTGCGACTGGTGGCCACCATAACCTTCTCCATCATGGCCTTGCTAATGCCCATGGCATTGATGGGGTAAACGGCTTTGTCTGTGCTGAGGCAAACAACACGCTGGACTTTCGCCTCAATGGCCGCTTCCAGCACATTTTCTGTACCCAACACATTGGTACGCACTGCTTGCATCGGATAAAACTCACAAGAAGGCACTTGCTTGAGTGCTGCGGCATGAAACACATAGTCGACTTCGCGCATGACTGAAGCCACACTGCGTTCATCACGCACATCACCAACGTAGAACTTCAGCTTGGGATGGTTGTAACGCTTACGCATGTCATCCTGTTTCTTCTCGTCGCGACTGAAGATGCGAATTTCAGCAATATCGGAATCTAAAAAACGGCGAAGAACTGCGTTTCCAAAAGATCCCGTTCCTCCTGTGATCAATAACTTTTTATTTTTAAACATTAACAACTTCTTTTTTTCGTTGCTGGATGACTCCAACTAAAAACCTAAACGTCTCATCCGCGCAGCGAAGCCACGAATACGCTTGAACCCGTTCAAAACTCGCGTTTGCCAATTTTGTACGGGTTTGCGGCGACTCAATTAACTCACGCAAAGCTCGGGCAATGTCCTTGGGCTGCTCTGGATTAAAAAACACTCCGGCCTGACCCAGCACTTCCGGCATCGGCCCCCGGTTTGAACAGGCAATCGGCAAACCCGACGCCATGGTTTCCAACAAAATATTGGGCATATTCTCACAGCTTGAGGCAAACAGACCCAAATCAGCCTGAGCATAACGAAGATGCAATTCATTAAAAGGGATAGCACCGTGATAGTGCACCCAGCGACGCTCAAAATCTAAGCGGTCTATGGTTTGATTCAGCCGCTTGAGCGCAGGCGGATAAGCAGGACCCACCAAATCCAACACTATCGGAAAACCCTGTTTGCGCAAGGCGGCAACAGCTTCAACCACATGCCATTGGTGCTTATATTGGTCGATGATCGACACATACAGCACGCGATACGGGTGGGCATCGTCGTACTCAGCGCTGGGGCGCTGAAGTTTGGGCGCCTTGTTAAAGCGGGGATTGAGCCCATGCGGCACGATGCAGGTTTGACCGCGTAGCCTGCGCGTAACTCGCAACACAACATCACGCGCATATTCCGTCAAAAAGATCACTCCATCAGTTTTTCTAAATGAGCGCGATTGAACCAAGCGCAGCAAAAGCAGTTTGAGCGTAAAAAAAGTCCATCCATAGCGGCGCAATTCATGCATCTCAAACGGCAACAGGTTTTGGCTCATAGTCACCACCGGGTGAAAATTTCCCGCATAGCTCCCCCCCGGTACAAACAATACATCACAGCCTTCATCACGAGCGGCTTGCGACAAACGGTAGCGCTGCCAAAAAGTGCGCTTTAGCAGCCCCTTATCCGATGCCGGTGGATTGCACTTACTTAGCCAGGGCTGAGCTTCAAGTGCTTTCAAAGTTGGCTTGCCACCCCAGACCACAATACGGTCAATATGCTGCTGTGCAGGTTGCACAGCACGCAGCAATTCCATTAGATGCGTGACACCACCACCGGCGCGCAAGTTCGTGGCATCAATGCCTATGGTGTATGTATTAATCCTTTCCATACTCTTCATCACTTTGCAAATAGCTCAGAGCCCTGCTGCCACCGCCAAGCATCCGCACACATTTGCTCCAAACCACGGCTGGTTTTCCAGTTCAGTAGTTGCTGCGCAAGTCTCGTGTCTGCCCAACACTTAGCAATATCCCCCACTCGACGCGGTCCAATTTTGTAGGAGATCACACGGCCAGAGACTTTTTCGAAAGCTTTGACCACCTCCAGTACTGAGTGCCCCGCACCGGTACCCAGATTCAGTGTCAGTAGGCCATGCACACGGTTCAAATAATTAAGTGCAGCGACATGACCATCAGCCAGATCGCAGATATGGATGTAGTCACGCACCCCTGTCCCATCAATTGTCGAATAATCGTCGCCCCAAATATTGAGGTACTCGCGCTGGCCAGCCGCCACTTGCGCCACGTAGGGCATAAGATTATTGGGTAGTCCTTGCGGGGCTTCACCAATCAGGCCAGATTCATGTGCACCCACAGGGTTAAAGTAGCGCAAGCGAGCAATTCGCCACTGGGGATCGGCCTGATACAAATCGGCGAGGATATCTTCTATCAGCAGCTTGGTGCGACCATAAGGGTTGGTGGCAGACCGGTGGGAATCTTCACGAACAGGCACGTTAGCGGGATCGCCATAAACGGTGGCTGAGGAGGAAAAAACCAGCGTCTTTACTGCGGCTCTGCCCATGGCGGCGAGTAGTTGTAATGTGCCAGTGACGTTGTTGTCATAGTACTCGAGTGGCTTTTCGGCAGACTCGCCAACAGCCTTAAATCCAGCGAAGTGCATGACCGCGTTGATTGGGTAGGCAGCAAACAGACTGTCAAGTATTTTGCTATCGCGAATGTCGCCCTGAATAAATGCTGGGCGCTTACCGCAAAGAGTGGCAAGACGATCAATCACATCAGCGCGACTGTTACAGAGATTGTCGAGAATAACCAGTTGATGCCCTGACTGCGATAGCGCAACACAGGCATGGGAGCCAATAAAGCCGGTGCCGCCAGTGATAAGGATGGTTTTCATCAAAAAGTAACCCTATATTCCCGCCGCCACAACTCAAACAGCACCAAAGCAAACAAGCGCTCGCTGTTACTCCGGCCTCGATCTTGGCCGCGCAGCAGGCTGTCCACTGTACCTGCATCAAAGCTGCACTCTGGGTCGCGCAACACTTCATTAAATAATGCCCTGAATACCCCGCCTTTCAACCACTCGCCCAACGGGATTGAAAATCCCTGCTTGCGCTGCCGGTCAAACTCGGGCGGCAGCACACGTGAAGTCAGGCGCTTGAGCAATATCTTCTTGTCCTGCGCAGTCGCTTTGAGATGGGATGGCACTCTGCCAAACGCAAACTCGATCACTCGATAGTCAAGAAAAGGAGCGCGCAATTCCAGTGAATTCAACATGCTGGCCCGATCCACCTTGACCAGAATATCTTCAGCCAAGTAATTTGGGAAATCCATGCGGGTAGCACGTTGCAGCAGGTCAGGGTGCACCGGTACTCGGCTGCGCAGCACATCCTCGGCCTGCGGGTACCAACCAGAATGGAATGCCAACAAACGGCCTCGCGTGGTGGCATCAAAGCAAGAGGCAATGAGTGGCAAACCCTTCTCCAAGTCCACCCCAAAGCCTTGCAACCAGTTGCGCCCCTTTACGCCCACCGGCAACAGCTTTTCGGCAGCCAAAGAAATGCCATTACGCAAAGGGCGTGGTATGGCTCCCAACTTTTTCTGCATCCACTGCAAGCGACTGTAATGCCCATAGCCACCAAACAACTCATCGCCACCATCGCCGCCCAAGGCCACTGTGCAGTGTTGGCGCACCAACTGACTGACCAAGAAGGTCGGAATCATCGACGAATCCACCATAGGCTCATCAAACTGACGCGCCAGACGCGGCAACAGATTTGCCGTGGCGTCTTCGGCCGTCAACTCAGTATGTCTTGTGCCAAAGTGGCGAGCGATCAGGCGTGCGTGTTCGGTCTCGTCCAGCATTCCGTGGCCGGGAAAACCAATCGTAAATGTCTGCACTTGGCTGGAGGCTCGCACCGCCATTGCCGTGATCAAGCTCGAATCCACCCCACCACTCAGCAACACGCCCACAGGAACATCGGCCACCATCTGGCGGCGCACGGCGTCTTCCAGCAAGGCTTCAAGCTCATCCAGCAAGACGGATTCTTCTAAAGTACCTTGAGCCGTGGCCAACTCAGGCAACTGCCAGTAGCGCCAAATCTTGGCCTGTCCGGTTTGCAGATCAAAAAGCAAGGCATGCGCCGGCGGCAGTTTATGAAAGCCCTGCAACATGCAGCGGTCACCCGGCACATATCCCATGGCCAGATAACAATCCAGCGCCTCGGGGTCAATGCGTCGTGTTAACGCAGGGTCTGCAAGAAGCGCCTTCAGTTCTGAGGCAAAACGCAACACACCATTTGCTTGGTGATAAAACAATGGTTTTTCACCAGCACGGTCACGCGCAATAAACACTGTATGTTGACGCGCATCAAACAGCGCAAAGGCAAACATGCCATTGAACCTCGCTAGGCAGTCCGTGCCCCATTCGAGATAAGCGGCGAGGATCACTTCGGTATCCGAATGTGATCTAAAACCATGCCCCTTGGCAATCAGCTCGTCACGCAGATCGGCAAAGTTATAAATCTCGCCATTGAACACAATGCTCAACGTACCCGATGCATCGTGCATGGGCTGATGCCCGGCAGGGGACAAATCAATAATCGCCAGCCGCCGCTGTGCCAAGCCAACCCGCCCATCCCCCGACCACCATTCACCCGCATCATCTGGCCCACGATGCATCATGGCATCGCGGCCAATGGCTAACCAAGCGCGTTGAGCTTGTGGGTTGTTAGAAACTATTCCAACTATGCCGCACATATCAGTTAGTTAGCTGAAATTATCGATACAGCCGCAAAGCGCAGCCAATCGGTGTAGGACGTAAAAAATACTTTTCCATATTGGCCACCTTAGCAGCATCTGGCTGCATGGCCTTGACCAACGCACGAATCTCGTCATCTGATTTGAGATGCTGAAATTGATGCGAGCCAAAATTATCAAAGGTATTGAGGCTGGTATTTTGAAATCGTCGCTTCGTGTAGCCCCAAGCAGATTCAGCGGGCAACTTGGGCACATCGCCCATCACGCAAAATCCTGACTTTTCCAAAAAAATGCCCAAGCTAGGCACCAAGCGCAACAAGGCCATCAGCCTCGCATAAAACATGATCACAGCAAACGGCATACGCGACAGCACTGCTCGCAGCGGCTTGTAAACCAAGTGGAAACGTGCCCATCGCACCACACCCTGATCGTTGAGCGGATAACAATTAAAAACAAACTCGCCTCCTGGAGCCGTTAAGGCATAAAGGGCCTGCGCGGTTTTCTCAACCGAAGGCGTGTGCTGAATAACATTATGGCAATACACAATGCCATCAATACACAGATCACGCAGCGGTGGCGCATCAATCGAGCACTGAATCACATCTACGTTCTTCAGCCCCGCCAGATTTCGCTGCACCACATCATCCACAGAGTGAGACAGATCCATCATGATCACGTGGCGTGCGCCATATTCAGAAAACCATTTTGTTTGTGCACCACTCCCCCCTCCAGCGTCCACAATTAATTTACCCTTAAACGCATCCGTGCTGCCAAAGGTGTTGGCCACCGTGTGCTTAAGCCAGTTGACCTTGAAATTCGTGAAATTGAAATAGTTCCACTCATCGCCAAATGACTCTACGCTTGCCCTAGGCACGTAGTCTACAAATCGAGGGATGCCATTGATGATGGAATAGTGTGCACCTGAAGGTGCAATCAACTTACCCGATTGAATTGAGCCGTCAGCAGCAGTGACCGCATCGACCAATTGCAACGGCGCTTTAGTGACCGGCTCGCAAAGATAATCTAAAAGCTTAGGAGTCATTACGGATGGGTCCTTTGAATATATAGAACAGCTACTTTTTAGAAATTGGGCGTATGCCCAACGTAGCGTTTGATCACACCAATAAGCCGATCGCAAACCCGCTCTCCCAGCAGCACCAAAGCCCATTTGTAAAGGTGGAAGTAGGCTGTACAACCAAACCCGACTTCAGTCTCCAAACGCTTGGCATAACGCAAAAAAGAACGAATACCGCGCTTACGCTGGATAGAAAGAAACGGATAAGAATATTTAGAGAGATCGATGCGCACTCGTTGCGTTAGGTGCGTGCCGTGCTGCTCATCCAAATATGCCGTGACTTCAAAATACGCCTTAGTAAAGTTGATAGAGTTGTCGTGAGAAACCGAACCCGGCGTAAAACGACTTTTTTCTGCCTCCGAGTTGCCAAACATCGGCTTGTCATCACGAAAGGTCTGAACCGCGTGAGTAATTGGAATATCGCAATAGACCGAATCGTGTTTAAGGCAAATCTGCGCCATTAAATAGATTTGATAAAGTAAAGTTCCATCTAAGTCTGTTGTTGAAAATTGAAGCGCTTTTTCCCTGGCAACCGTGAAGCCACAAAGCGAAACACTGCGTTTGAAGAGCCACGCGACAGTGGCTTCGCCTGCGGGTAAAACTTCGCTTTTGGCCAAGTAACGAAAATATTCCGTGCGACCATCGGGATGCTCAGTCAAATACGAACGCAACACATAAGGCTTGTCACGATTGCGTTTTAGAAATTCGATAAATTGATTCAGCGCGCCCGGTACAAATAAATCATCGTCGCCCATGAACATGATGTATTCGCTCGCCGCACATTCCACCAATCGCCGCAAATTGCCATCAAAGCCACGGTTAGTCGCATTTTCATGATAGTGAATTGGGTAGGCAGATGAATCGGCGAATGCCGCGACAACAGCGCGAACCTCGTCTCTTTTGGGGGCAAGGTCTTCGCAAACAACAATCTCTACCTCCGCAGGGTCGCAATCAATCGAAGTGAGCAAGTTGTGCAACTCGCTGGGGCGGTTGTAGCTGGGGATGCAGATGCCGAGTAATGGCGAGCTCATTAGGAAAGCGAGTTAATGAATGTAAAAAATATTGAGACTGGTTTTAAAGTGTGTACCGCATCCCTTGCAGACAATCTCATCTGCTGACATTCTTTCGAGTTCTTCTGAATGACATTTCGAACAGCGCATCAGCAATGACTCCGGCTTAAACAATGGACTGCCTGTTTGAATATCAGTCATGAGAAGTACCTCTTGTAGCCTCTACGAAAAGTGACACCTCAGGATAAATATCAAGTATTTTTATATCTGGAGTAATACCCTTCTGGTATTCACAACGCGTGACTTTAGAAAATCCTGCTCGCTCTAAAGCTGCCTTGATTAACTCAAAGTCATACATATATTTGTGCCTAGCTAAATAACTGCCTTTTCCTTCAACAAAGAAATAATCGTCTAGCATCTCGGCCTTCTTTCCAAGGCCATAAAGTGACACAGCATAAGCAAGGTCTGGAATGGAAATACGTATAGTTCCCCCAGGCTTTAATGCATTCGCACAGGATTTAAGCAAACGCTCTGTATCATCTTTGAATAAATGTTCGAAAAAATGGGATGAATAGATAAAGTCTACTGAATCATTTTGTAAAGGCAAACTAAGTGACAGGTCATGGTAAAGAAAATCATGCCCTCCTAAAATTTCGCAATATTGCTCTACGCTGTAGTATTTGTTAGAGCCCGTTACTCGATAGATAAATTTATGCATCCAAATCGGCCATGAAGCGATCAAAGCGTTCAGGCTGCCATCTATATTCAGCCATCCTTTAGCCACACGAAGGCCGCAACCTAGATTTATCTTTACCTTTCCATCATGTATATAAACAGTTGCTACTACCTTTCTGTTTCTTTTTAGCTTCCCTAACAAGCTGATTCCTAAATCAATAAAAGCTCGTAGCATTTAAAATCCTTAAAATTTATCTCTTTAATCGCCATTACCAACGAAGGTAATAACTTTAGACATCCGCGAAACTATGTCATGGCCATCTTTGACGACTCGCAGATTACCGCACTGCGCAACTTGACGCCTCAAACTATCATTTTCAACATAAAGCTTAACTTTTTCGATCAACTCTTCCTTGGAGGAGAAATAGTCTGCCTCCTTGCCCGCTTGGTAAATGGTCGCCATATCGTCAGAGTATTCAGACAAAAGCAGGGTTCCTGTTGCAGGAATTTCAAAGCAACGCCTTGTGTAAGTGTCGCGATTCAACTTGGAAAAAAAACACAAAGCCATTTTCGCACCTGAAATGGCGTTGTTATATTCATCATTCCAAACAAGATGCACCGGGTATAAATACTTTAATATTTCCGATCGCAAAAGTAGATTATTCCATTCATATGGAGGCCCAAACAATCGCAACACATAGCCAGCTTTAACGATTTCTTCCAGTAACTCAAAACGACCATCGTTTTCATAATGCCCGATAAAAACAACATCACATTCGTATTTTAATTTATCTTCATCTGAAATAGATACAAAATGATTTAATTCAGGCACAAACCATGACCTCAATAACTCTACACGCTTTGCACCAAGCTTAATAAACTCATCTAAATTGTGATGGCGATAAGCAAAAACCAAGTCATAGAAAGGTACGCTTTTCAAAAAATGTTGCCATAACCAAAACGGATGACCGGATGCAAATGGATCGTCATTGTTGTAGCCGAATATCTTGCACCCGGGTAATGCTCGCTTTAGGGCGACGATAGTTTCAGATACTATGTGCGTGCCGCGATATATAAAAATAAGCTTGGGTTCAAATTGAATTGCCTGACGGATTAAATCGCGATTCAATTTATTAAACGTTGGTCCTATAAGAAATTTATTTTGTGCCCGCCGCCATAACCGCCTTATTGAATTGCACGATTTGAAATAATTTTGCCAGTAGAACGATTCAACCTCATGCCCTAGTTTTTTGAATGCCGCCACCACTGCAACTTCATGGATAGCCGAGTGCCCGTCCCCCACAACGAGTATTTTCATTGGGACTGCTTTTTCAAAGCTTTATCCACGCATCCGGCAACAAACCCTTAAAACCCCACCACATCTTGCCTTGTCGTATTTCAAAACCAGGTGCAATAACCTGCTTGTGGGCATTCGCAGCCAGCCAAGCGCCCCACCAACTGAAGGTGCTATTGGCAATAATGAAATGTTGACATTGAGTCATCAACCATAAATCAGCATAGGCCTGCGCGTCCCCTTGGTTGTGCGCCACCAAGGTAAAGCGCTCATCAGGCAGGGGGACGCGGGCGCGAGCGGCTTGGGCTTGGTCAGAGAAAATGAAATAGTGTGCGTTGGGCGCGATTTGCTCCATGGTGTTGACTGCGCGCGTGTAATAGTCGTCCGGGGCGTTATTGATGCCCGCCGCAGAAGGTTCATCAAAAAAGCGAACATGCACCGCCACGGCTTTGCAGCTGCGGATCTGCGCGGCCATGGCCAGGTTGGCGGCGTCGGTGGGCGGCGTAATTTGTAGGTCTTGGCGAATGGTGTCTGCCACGTCTTTGAAGTAATTTTCGCTTTGCCAATAGCCTTCAAGATAAACCGTGCCTTTGGGTTTAAAGTGCAGTAGTCGCGGATCGAAGTCGATAACCTCTTGCAATACATAGCGCCTTAGATGAAGAGGAATTTGTTGATTCCAGCGTCGCTTCAAGTAGCGCCTGACGCGAGGGAATGGCTGCAATCGTTCCGCCGAAGTTGCCTCTCGGCTGTGAATGTTGAAGTGATTAAGTTGATAGTGGCGCTGGTAAACATCATCAAACGCAAAGCCGCTGACGTCATCAAGCACCAGCTCTGTATTGTTGACCAATGCTAAACGGCGCGCAGCTGCGTAACAAAAAAGCTGATTGCCCAGACCGCCAAGCACTCGAAGCACAATCTTGTTCATATCAAATATTCTTTAAGTCAAGTTGATTCGCCTTTGAATCTGATAATTTAATATAAAACAGTGGGTATTTTTTCAATAGGTTTTTTGCGTCTTATTGCCAAGCATAGTATCGACAAGTACACGATCTAAACTACATATCAGCACCTTAGTACGTCGTAGTTTTCTTATCATGCCCTTTAACTTTTCTTTTTCTCTGCAACGCAATGGTAGCCAAAACAGGCCAGATCTTCAGAACTTATTTTGCGGCGAAGCTTGAAGTAGAGCTTTCCAACAAGAGCAAATATGTATGCGAGCGGCCATGCCCAGTTGCCATTCATGCGCTCCAGCCCACCAAGGCGAGTGACTTCTTGTTCAATAAGCGCATGCCAGTCACCGTTGGCAGTTAACTCTTTGATCTCAAATCCTCTTAGGGTAAGGTGATATTCGTACCAATACTTAGAAAACCCACTGCAGTAGTGATAGGGGGCCATGTGTACGTTTGAGCTGAAGGGTGCTGTTAGGATGATCAAGCCACCCGGTTTAAGAAGACGAGCAAACTCGTCAAGCGCATGGGTTGGTTCTGGAACATGCTCTAGGACCTCGCTGCAGAGGATGGCATCGAAGCTGGAATCTGATGCTGGGATACTGGTGATGTCACTAACCAAATCAATTCGACTGGTATCCCAAGATTTGTTCTGCAAGCCCTCAGCTGGTACTCCCCCCACCTGACCTTCATACTGACAAAAATCCTGCGACACATACACAAGGTGCTGGCAATGCTGACGATTCAGGAGTTCTCCAGCACCAGCATCCAGAAGTCGCAAACCAGCAGGTAATCTTGATAGTGTGCGCTTGAGCCATACTTGGCGGTTAGGTTCATTGGTACTGATTTTGAGCATAATTCTGTTGCGATCTTTTAGGCCTTGAAGAAAACGAATATCCCAAGGTTATATGATGTCGCGGCAAGTTCTTGTAACGTTTCGGGGTTGACTTGTACTTCTCGAACCGTGCCGCCAGCACCTATCACGGACAATTGCTTAAGCATCAGACCATGACCATTGGCCAGTCGAATTAAATTTCTTGGATCAAACACTCTATTGGCATTGAATTCCACCCGCTCACAACCAATGGGTGTGGAAAGGTAAAAAACTCCTCCAGGCTTGAGCAATAACGCCATGTTGGCAATGCCCCGTTCATATCCCTTAGGGTCAATGGGGTCACCATAGCGGCCAAGCCCGAAATGTTCAATCGCATGTAGGCAAGAAAGGGAATCACAATATCCAGCGTCAGCATTCGGCAAACTATTTGTGTTCATCAGATCTGCCTGCTTGAACAATACGCCGGGTATCTGGGTGCTGATAGGTCGAACATCAAAAACCTCGATGTTGCGAAAACTCGCCACATGGGCAACAAAACCATCCACACGCGAACCGATATCCACATGCCGCAATGGGTTCGCATCAAATACCCAACGAGCGACCAAAAGATCTTGCCAGAAGTATTCATTTTTAGTCGCACCCCCTTCTTCATATCGATCATGTAAACATGGCATCCAAGTCAGGGGGCCGGAATAGCTCCTCCTGAATTTCAGCCAGTCATAAGCAAAGCGCGGAAGCCCGCGCAATGACCGAATTAAAAGAAGGGGGTCTAAGCCGAATTGGGTGGAGGCAAGCCAATGAAGCTTAATTAGCGATTTCTTCAACATGTAAGACTCTATCTATAAGCTGAAAAATAGCCCATTTGCAAAAACTTATCTTTGGCATGCGCTCTCATGTAGACCTGAAATTATCATTAACTGATCTAGGTGGAAACTTTGCGAGCCAGACCATCCAAAAAAAGTAGATGCAAGAGAACGCAATCAGGGCAGCCACAACACCTTGAGTGCCGAACTGTGAAGCTCCATAAATGTTTAGGATCACCCCAAGAATGGCAGACACAATTTTGGCAGTAGTCATAACTGCAGATTTCATTTCTGACATCAATTTAAGGGCAAGCATCTGCCCAGAAGCAAAAACACCACCCGCCAAAACAACCCAAGGAAGCAAATTAGAAACTGAGTGATACTTGCTTGAAACCAACAGTTCAAATATCCACTCATGCAGCAATAGCGTAAAAATAAATGCTAATGATGTGATGGCAAGACTGGCAAAAGTCATGCGCCAGGCAATTCGGTGAACTGACAAATTACGCGTTTGATCTGCTGTGCTGCCAGATCGACTATAGAGAATGGGGCCTAAAAAAGTCATCGCTAAACCCATTGCCAATCCAATGGGAACATATCCCAACTGGAACACTACAGCATACAGGCCAACTTCATGTTCAGACGCAAAATTCTGCAATGCCCACCGGTCGGAAATTTGCTGTAGCCAAGTAAAGATTCCCCATACCGAGAATGGCCATGAGTATGCCCATATCTTTTGCCCCCAGTCTCTAGGCATATGGGTAATGGCGCCTTCTGGATGAATAAGTTTTTGTAAAAATAATAGTTGTGAACCGGTAACAATGAGCGATGACAAGGCATACCCCAAAATCACAGCTGTGCTGGAACTCCCTAGCCATAGCATCATGCCGACGGCAAGCAAAATCCTCAGCCAAGGTTCCACGCCTCCATGTAATGCAACAACAGCCCTTTGACGTGCAGCATTCTGAATACCGCCAAGAGCGGAACTACAGCCATTGAAAACCGAGAGCATCAAGGCAGCGGTGACTAGCACTATCCATTGGGAATATCCCATCCAAAGCAGGCATGCTATCGATATCAGGGTAACAGCTCCTGCTGAAAGAACGGCATAGCCCATCAACCCTTGCGAGGCATTCAAATACTCTGCCAGTTCGTTTTTTTCGGCAGCGATTGAATAAAAACGACTGATTCCGGCTGTCAAGCCGCCCATCACCACTTGATTGACCAAGCCAGCGATGGTGAGTCCAAGCGTAAGCTGTCCATATTGTTCAGGTTCAAGATACTCGGTGAGAACGCGAACCAGCACCAACGCACCAATGACTGCAGCAACCTGACCACTCACTATCCAAAAACCCTCTAAGGCTAATCGGCGCAAACGCAAATAATCATTGATGGCCATTTTTTTATGTACAAATTTTTGCAGCCCCAGCCAAAAGAAGGCTACTCAGCACTTATGTTGGGTTGGTAGTAGTTAACAAAAAGTCTTGATAAGCCAATTGCAGCCCTTGCTCAAGGCCCGTGGTGGCTTTCCAACCCAGCGTGTTCAAGAGACTGCTGTCCATGAGTTTGCGCGGTGCGCCGTCGGGTTTGCTGGTGTCAAATTGAATCTGCCCTTGGAAGCCCGCGGTACGGCTTACAGCCAAAGCCAGCTCATGAATACTGATGTCAGTGCCAAAACCTATATTGATGTGGCTTTGCATGGGGGTGGTGTGTTTGTCGTACGTAACTTTAGGCAGATCCATAACATGTACACAGGCAGCGGCCAAATCTTCAACATACAAAAACTCACGCCGGGGTGTGCCACTGCCCCAAATAGAAACACTTGGTGCTTGGGATTGCTTGGCTTCATGAAAGCGACGAATAAGCGCCGGGATAACGTGGCTGTTTTCGGGATGGTAGTTGTCGCCGGGTCCGTATAGGTTGGTGGGCATGACACTACGGTAGTCCACCCCATGGCTCGCGCCAAACTGGCGGTTGTAACTTTCACATAGCTTGATGCCCGCAATTTTGGCAATGGCGTAAGGCTCGTTGGTAGGTTCTAACTGGCCAGTCATCAATGCATCCTCTCGCATGGGTTGCGGCGCAGAACGTGGATAAATGCAACTGGAACCAAGGAACAACAGCTTTTGTACACCGTTGTGGAAGGCGGCATCTATGACATTAGCCTGAACGATCAGGTTGTTGTAAATAAAGTCGGCTGGATAGGTGTTATTTGCGTGGATACCTCCAACTTTTGCAGCTGCCATGTAAACCTGCGTGGGTTTTTCGAGCTCAAAAAACTGGCGCACAGCCAATTGATTGGTCAGGTCTAATTCTGTATGTGTACGCGTGATGATTTGGCTTGGCGTAATACCTTGCAAAAGCAAATGGCGAAAAATTGCTGAACCCACCATGCCTCGATGGCCAGCAACGTAAATTTTTGGATCTGTCATGTGATATCTATCTGTTTCTGCATGAATGAAGAAAGAAACTGATCATTTTTTTGACTTCGCATGTTACTTTATTGCTACTCATTGCCTATCAACTCTTTATACAAATCCACATAAGACGCTACCATCTTGTCCGCCGTAAACAGCTCCCAATACCGTTGTTCCGCCTTGCGGCCCATTTCGGCGGCCAACTCTGGGTTTTGCCACAAAGTATCCATCGCCTGACGCAAAGCGACAGGGTCACTGGGTGGCACCACTATGCCGGTTTCATTGGAGATGTTGATGAAACTTGTTCCTGTGCCAATTTCGCTGGAAATCAAAGGCTTGCCATACATGGCACCCTCCAACAAGGAAATGCCAAAAGCCTCGGAACGCAAATGCGAAGGAAACAACACAGCGTAGCAAAGTGTCAGCAGTGCAACCTTGTCAACATCTGACAAGAAACCTAAGAAATGGATATTGCTTAATCCTGCTCGCTCGGCTTGTTGTTTCAGCTCGGCCTCAATAGGGCCCGCGCCCACAATCACAATGGGGTAGTTTGTGCCCTTTGCCGCCTCCAACAAAATATGCAAACCCTTGTAGTAACGAAGCACGCCCACAAACAAAAAGAATTTGGTGCCAAAATTTTCGCCCCAAAAAGCCAGCTTTTCGGCGGAGGGCGCAGGGTAGGTAGCTTTGTCTAAACCATAGGTAATCAGCTTGACCTTTGCTTTATTCTTAAACAATGTGTCACTGGTTGCCAAGTAATTAGGAGATGTGGCCACAATGCAATTCATATCTTTTAAAAATGAATTCATTAAAGGTTGGTAGACCTTTAGCAAGTATTTTTGCCGAACAATATCCGAGTGGTAGGTGACCAAGCTTGGTTTTTTGATACGCGTCAGCATATGAACCAAGTCCATGAATGGCCAAGGAAAGTGATAGTGAATCACATCAGCTTGTTTGGCGAGTTTCATGAATCGCCCAAAAGCAGAAATAGAAAACGAGTTGGAAGCAATTTCTAAATTCAACTTCGATCTGTGCACTTGGTAGCCGTCCATTTCAAACGCGGCATGCGAGCGTTTGGGAGAGAGTGACAGCACATCCGTTTGTATGCCGTATTTGTTAGAACCTCTGGCAATCTGATTGATGACTTGCTCAACTCCGCCCATGGAATCGGGAAAAGAGGTTTTATAAAAATGGAGGATACGCATAAAAAGTTTCAAGGCGCAGAAAAAATCAAACGCCTTTCAAAGTAGCCGCTAGCTTATAAGCATCTATGGTTTTATCTACTGTTTTCTGCCAAGAAAAAGTGGCTGCTTGTTGAAGTCCTAGGCGTATGGCAGGCTACCGCCACTCTTGGTCTTCCAGACTTTTTATAAGTAATTGGGTTAATGTATTCATAATTATATGATCGCACAACAAAGCCACATCGCCCGCTACCTATGGTGAGCGGCTTGCATTAGAGCAAACCACAGGTATGCCAATGGCCAAAGCATCTAAAACGAGCAAAACACAGTGCACATACATCACGGCATTCCTTCTTCCAAATCAGGGTTACGGTGGGGTCAACGCTGGCTGGATTTTGAAATGGCTACCCCCAGTTATTTAAGTTGATCCCATCTGTCACAAACCATCACTCAAAATATGCTGAGTTTGTTGAAGTCAGACTTTGCTAAGGATTGCAGTACTGTTTTTAGCAATCTGGGAAAGTCCACCGAAATTAAGAGCTTCAGAGTCTCGAAAGTCAATGGTGAGACAGTGATGGAGTATCAGGTCCTAATGATCTTCAATAAGAACAACCTAGGCGATTGCAAGTCACAAGGTTTTGGCAGCCTGCACACCCCTACTGATAGTTAGAAGCTCTTCTGATGACTTTAACCAACTGCTCAGCAGGGGTCTTGGGTGGATTGGATTCCCACCTTTAATAAAGTACCTATGTTTGTTTGTCCCACACACACTGTCGTCGGGCATTCGCGAGTCTGTTGATCAACTCAGGGCGCACGCTGTACGAAGTGCAGCACATCCTTGGGCACACACAGGTCAAGACCACCCAGAGATATGCCCATCTGAGTCAAGACACCCTGCTGGCTGCTGCCAATGCCGCTACTTTGGCTGTGGGGGCGGTTATGATGCCGCCCGTCATGATGGCCCCAGTATCCGCACTGCCAGCGGCTTTGCGGGCTTAGTGAGCGGAGACACCAAACTTCAACCCTGTGGCCTTGAGTACGGCGCTGAGTGTCTTGATGGTTGGGTTACCACGAGAAGACAGAGTGCGGTAAAGCGTCTCGCGTGACAGATCAGTCTTTTGTGCAACTGCGGCCATACCGCCTCGAGCTTCTACAACTTTTCTTAAAGCCATGAGATAAGTCTTCGGGTCATCGTCTTCACTGGCGGCGTTGAGATACTCGGCTGCAAACTCTGCATCCTGTAATTGCTCAAATAACCAGTCGTTGTGCTTGATTGTGCTCATTTCTTTCCCCTTTTCTGCCATTC
>Ga0209188_1000020_pt1 | contig 172214 bp, 117 predicted proteins | sample C_130625_EF_Meta_FD_187307 | JGI IMG/M metagenome (GOLD analysis project Ga0209188, IMG submission 187307) | Freshwater microbial communities from Lake Croche, Canada to study carbon cycling - C_130625_EF_MetaG (SPAdes) (version 2) | ecosystem: Environmental > Aquatic > Freshwater > Lake... | reverse complement strand
TCATGGAATTGTGAGATGAAAAAATTGGATTGTTTTAATTGAACGATGAATTAAGAATTTAATGACATTAAATAAAAACTCAATTCTCAAATCCAACCATCAACTTCCCATGTCCGAACCCGTCATCGCCCAAAAATCACCCATCCCAGTCAATGTCGAGGCCGGAAAGACCTACTACTGGTGTTCTTGTGGGAAAAGCGCGGCCCAGCCTTTTTGCGATGGGGCCCACAAGGGTAGCGACTTTTCCCCAACCCCTTACACAGCGGAAAAAGACGGGCCTGTCTATTTCTGCGGCTGCAAGCACAGCAACAACGGCCCCCTCTGCGACGGATCCCATAAGGGGCTCTAAAGAATTCAGTCTGTAAGTCTGAAGGGGTAAGCCTGTTGGCTTACTGCTTCACTGATCTAAAACCCGCTTCCCCGGAAGGAGGCGGGTTTTTTTATGTTGAAGCGATTGCCGCTTAACGGAGATTCGTGCTTAAATTGTGAGTTTCCTGATTCGTTGGTTGCCCCAGCTTCAGGGACTGTAGGATCTTCTCGGCGATTGCCGGAGCTGTCATTCCGTATTTCGCCCTGAGAATCGCGACGGAACCATGCTCGATAAACTGATCGGGCCAACCAATGCGCACAAGCGGTGTGGTGAAGCCTAGGTCGGTGAGATGCTCGGAGACGGCTGTGCCGAAGCCTCCTGTGACAGCATGATCCTCTAGTGTGCAAATTAATTTTGTTCCACGAGCAAAAAATTCCAACGTCCCGACATCAAGCGGCTTGATCCAGCGCGGATTGATAACTGCTGCTTTGATTCCCTGTTGTTGCAGAAGATCGGCGACCCCCAAGGCCACCTCACAAAAATTACCAAGGCCAAAGAGGGCCACATCTGAGCCGTGACGAAGAACCTCAGCCTTGCCGATCTCCAAGAGTCGAGGCGAGGATCTCGGTACGGCTCCGGTCCCTGCACCCCTTGGGTAACGGATGGCAACCGGACCTTCGTGATGATTGGCCATGGTCCAGAGCATGTCGGCGAACTCCTCTTCATCCTTGGGTTGCATCTGAATAAGGCCGGGAATGCTTCTTAGGTAGGCAATATCAAAGAGACCGTGATGTGTGGGGCCATCGTCTCCCGAAAGCCCCGCCCGATCCATGCAGAGCCCGACGTTCAGATGTTGCAAGGCGATATCATGGACAATCATGTCAAAGGCACGCTGCATGAAAGTGGAGTAAATTGTCAGGAAGGGCTTCATACCCCGAGTGGCCATCCCTGCGGCAAAGAGCGCGGCATGCTCTTCAGCAATACCAACATCGTAGAATCGGTCTGGATGACGCGTTGCATACTGGGTAAGTCCTGTTCCGTTCGGCATTGCTGCCGTGATGGCAACAATCTTTCGGTTGTGATCTGCAAAGTCAGAGAGCGTTTTTCCAAAAATCTCGGAATAAGTAGGGGTTAGGCCGCTAACTGTCTCTCCTGTGTCGGGTTGGTATTTTCCTAGTCCATGGAATTTGTCGGGCTTTTCAACCGCAGGCCCGTATCCCTTCCCCTTTTTAGTCATGATATGAAGGAGAACCGGTTCATTCAGGGTCTTGAGGAACTCAAACGTTCGAATGAGAAGCGGAATGTCATGACCATCGATCGGTCCGAAATACCGCAGGCCAAGATTTTCGAAGATCACGCTTGGTCCAATGATCTGCTTAACGCCCGACTTGATCTTGTGCGCCAGTTTACGAGCCGTTTTTCCTCCGATCCACTCCACGAACTTTGCAGCCTGATCGTGCAGATGTTCGTAAGCGGGGCTGGTTGCGATACGATTGAGATGCTCGGCGATAGCACCGGTATTTCTGGCAATCGACCATTGATTGTCGTTGAGAATCACGATGAAACGCTTGGTGGTCTCGGCAACATTATTAAGTGCCTCGTAACTGACGCCACAGGTGAATGCGGCATCACCTGCAACGGCCACGATGTGTTCGCTCCCCCCGTTCATGTCCCTTGCCGCCGCCATACCCAAGGCAGCGGACAGGGCGGTTCCCGCATGCCCTGCGCCGTAGCAGTCGTGCTCGCTCTCTGTTCGTAGTAAAAATCCGTTCAGGCCGCCATGCTGGCGCATTGAGGACATCCGGTTGCGCCTGCCAGTCAGGATCTTGTGGACATAACCCTGATGGCTCACATCAAAAAGAATTTTATCTTTTGGGGTTTCGAAAACTCGGTGAAGTGCGATCGACAGTTCCACAACACCTAGATTGGGCCCCAAATGGCCTCCGGTCTCTGATAGTGATCCTATCAATTCTTCCCGGATTTCCTGGGAGAGCAACGGCAGGTCGGCCTCGGGAAGTTTGCGCAGATCAATTGGGCTGTTGATCCCGTTCAACAGGGGTGAATTCACTGATCGAAAAAGGGCTCTAGACCTTCTTTTCCCCCGACCGTCCGTGTGATGATCTCAACCCTTTTCTCGGCAGTATCGAGCTTTTCTCGGCATGTTGTCAGCAGTTTCATGCCTTCCTCATACCTTTCGATAAGGGTCTCTAGCGGTGGTGGGCTTTTCTCAATTTCCGCAACGATAGCCTCTAGTCTGCTAAGGGCTGACTCGATCGTCTGTTCATTGGGAACAGAAGTTTTTGGTGAAGAAGACATCGATTTCTATTTGACGGTTTTACGTGCCCATCTTTCCGTGTCCGCGTAGAGGATGCATTCCCCGTCGATCGGCAGTGGAGTGAAGCTCTTGAGGAGAAATTCGTTCAGGTTCACGGTTCTCATGATGACGGGCCCCCATTCCTTGTTAGTTCCCTTCACCAATGAAAGGAAATCATCCCTGCCGGAGATGGGAGTGAGGTAAAGGCCGACAATTGAAGATCCGAGGGTGCTGTAATCCGAAATTTCATCAAAGGCTTTCACGGTTTCCGGAAGCAGGAGACATTTTCTATCTGCGTACCAAGCGAGCGCCCAAGGCATGTCCGAGCAGAGAATTTCCTCCTTCTGGAACCAATTCTGGAGGATGGCAATGAACGGGGGTACGTAGGGGGGCCATTGAATGCGGGCTGTCTGCCCTGCCAGAAGGGTCAACAGCATTGGCGTCCCTGAGATGAAGAAGATAAGGGTTAGAAAGGCTATGCGGAGAGGTTTAAAGCTAATTTCGAGGCGATTCCAAAGCACCAAGACAAAAGCCAGGCCATAGATGATGAAGATTGGAAGAAACACAGCATGCAGTTGATTCCCGGAGACCGCACCGGAGACTCCGAAAAAAGTCATCCCAATGATTGCCCCGACCCACATCAGTAGGATGATCCATCGCCAGAGCGAGGCGAACGAACTTCTGAAAGGGTGAAGAACAGAGACCACGAAAGCGATCACTGCAAGATTGAGTCCAAAATATTCCCAAAGATGGGCGGCCTGATCCATGATGCCTGACCGGAATTTCGTGGCCATTCCACCGCCAAATATCAGCCCTGTGGAGACGCCACGCATAATGGTGCTTTCAGTCACTCCCGCACCGGCCAACGCCGTGTAAACAGAGAGTCCAAACGGGTTGCCACAGACCATGGTGTTCCTGATGAGCCATGGTGTAACGCAGAGAAAATAGGCGAAAAGAGGCACCAAGAATGCCCTAATCCGTGCATCAAACCCCACAAGACAGAAGACCAAAAAACCAGGCACAAAAAACGCAGTCACTCCATTGGTCAGAGACATGAGGCCTAGGCCTAGCCCAGCCCCTCCTAACCAAAGGAATACCTGCAGATCGTTTTCTTCCTCGTTTGCGCGACTTGCTTTCAAGGCACAATACGTGACGATACCAAATAGAATGATCAACAGATGTTGGGGAAGTCCGGCAAGAGCGAATTGCCACATCAAGTCGGTTACTAGAATTAGTCCCGACGAGAGAATCGCTAGGGAGTGGTCAAAGATCAGGCGGGCAACAAAATACCAGACAAGAACGCTAGTAAGTAGGAGAATCACACCGAGGATCGCGATGGCACGGTCACCGGCACCAAGCGTTTCTGTCGGTGTCATCGCTAGGTGTTTCTTGACAGGTAGAAGAACCAGCGACTCAACAAGGGGGTAAAGAGGCGCATTGTAAAAATCCGGAAAATTTCCAGAGGGGATTTTTCTGCCCGTATCACTCAACTGTCGAATGGCAAGCGGTCGGATGTACCTTGTGGAAAATCCTTCTCCCGACATCAACGATCTTGCAATCTGAGCTTGATCCATTGCCGTTTCGCTACCCAGTCCTTTGAACTGAATAATCGTATAGACAAGGCAGAGTCCGATTAGGAAAGCACTGATCATCCCGATTTTTAAAAATCGAGCTGTGGTGCCGGTATCCAGGTCGAGTAGTTTTTCTTGAAGAGCCATTTGTTTAATGGGGAGTTTTTATGATGCCTAGCTTAGAGAGTTGACGATGCAGTGTGCGGCGGCTGATGCCGAGCTTTTTTGCCGCAAGGGTACGATTGCCGGCGCATTCCTGAAGGGCTTTATGGATAAGAGAGTTAGCCGCTCTGGAAAGATCAAGATTATCGTCTCCCGGCAACTCCGTTCGATGATCCCTCAGCGAGATGGGTAGATCTTCCAGTCCGAGCGTCACAGGATCACTGCTCAGGACCACCGCATGCTCCACGGCAGCCCGTAGTTCACGGATGTTGCCGGGCCAAGAATACGATTCCAGTGCGCGTGATGCCTCTTTGGAGAAATGACGTTCGGTCTTGCCATGTTCCTTCGCCATCTCCTTGAGGATGGCACTCACCAGCAGGGGGATGTCATCTCGGTGTTCTCTGAGGGGGGGCATCATCAAGGGCACCACATGGAGCCTGAAAAAGAGATCTTCACGGAAGATTCCTTTTTCAACCAGTGATGAGAGATCTTTATTTGTGGCAGCAATCAATCGCACATCGGTGCCCAGAGTCTGGTTGCCTCCGACGCGCTCGAAGCTTCTCTCACCAAGCACACGGAGGATTTTTACTTGCACGGACGGATCGATTTCCCCGATCTCATCAAGAAATAGAGTGCCACCCGAAGCCTGCTCAAAGCGACCGATTCTCCGTTCACTCGCACCCGTGAAGGCCCCTTTCTCGTGCCCGAACAGCTCACTCTCGAGCAGTTGAGGTGATAGGGCGGCACAATGAACGGCAATGAAGGGTTTGTCTGCGCGGTTGCTTAATGCGTGGATGGCATTGGCTGCCACCTCCTTGCCGGTCCCGCTTTCCCCTTGGATCAGCACGGTAGCCTTGGTTGGAGCAACCTGACGTATCGTTTCAAAAATTTTTTCCATTGATGGGGAGCGCCCGATCATTTTGTCCGGAGTTCTGATTTTTCGGACTTCTCTACGCAACTCTGTGTTCTCTTTTTCAACGGCTCTCTCGCGGAGGGCTCGTCGTACCAGCATTCCAAGTCGATCAATATTAACCGGCTTGGTGACAAAATCATAGGCACCCCGGCGCATTGCCTCCACCGCCGTATCCACGGAACCATACGCAGTCATCATGATGCAGATGGGGGCATTCGGGAGTGACATCAACTTTTCCAGCAAGTCCATCCCGTCCTCTGTGCCTATTTTCAGATCGGTGATCACCAAATCAATAGGATCCGCATCCAAGACGGCGATGGCCCCGGATGTGTCACCCGCCACGTAGACTTCAAATTCATCTTCCAGCGCGGACCTCAGGCCGTCGCGGGTATGTTTTTCGTCATCGATGATCAGAACGGTTTTCTTCATCCGAATTGAGACAAGATGACCCTGAGAGGAACCTCTCTGCAACCATTACTCTTAAATAATGGTTGAAATTGTGGGTAGTAGGCGAGGCAATGCGTCCCTAAAACTTGGAAAAGAGGGCTTCCATCCGATCTCGTGAAGTTTCCTGTTGGAAACCCGTTTTGAGGTCCAGCCCCGTTTCCTATTCCGATCAGCCGGTCCCTCCGGGGGGAGGGGTTTACCCAAAAAGTCCGACATCCAGCAGTACACTTCCCGTTGTGAAGCCGGAAAGTCATCCGTCGTATTGTAAAGACCCGGTGGCACAATCGGATCCCCAAGCCTCACCAAGGCTGCCGCAGCATCATCGCGGTGGATCTGATTGATCCAGCGTCCCCCGCCTTCTTCAAGCACAGACTCGCCCATCAAAAACTTTCGTAACAAAACAGATCGGCCTGGGCCATAGATACCGGAAAGGCGCGCCACGCTCCCTCCTGCACCGAGGGAAATCTGTTCCGCCTCCAATAAGATTCTCCCTGTCTCCCGGTCGGGAATTGTCGGGGAGTCTTCCGTCACCCAGTCCCCGTCGGTTTGGGCATAGACCGAGGTGCTGCTCACGAAAAGAAGTCTGCTGGGTTTCCAGTGATCAAGGATACGCTTCAATCCATCCCTATAAACAGCGGCGTAGGATTCGGCACCACCTCTCCCTGAACTTACCGCATAGATGGCAAGTGGTACTTCCCGAAGTCGGTTGGTCAATCCCTCCACCGATGCCGGATCAGTGACATCACAGAGCGCCGTTTCATAAGGCTTGCCGGCAAGGGGTTCAAGCGAGACATTCCCCCGTACCAATCCAAGGACTTGGCGACCTTGAGTGGAAAAAAGTTCGGCTGCGGCCTCCCCTAGGAAGCCACAGCCGATGATGAGAACTTCAGGATTCACTCCCAGGGAGTGGATAGCGGTTCGTAGATCAGCTCAATACAAAGCGGATCTTGGCTTTGGCACGCTTCGCGCTGGCCTTGGCCTTGCGCTTGGTGCGCTGAGTCGGAGTCTCGAAGGCGCGTAAACGGCGTACCTCGTCGAGGATTCCCTCGGTGTCGAGTTTGGTCTTGAGGCGCTTGAGAGCGCGATCGATGGGTTCGCCCTTACGGACAATAACTTCCGGCATATGAATTCACCTGCTTTCCTTGAATGATTAATGAGTGGATCTGAGATCATCTGTGAAAACGCCCCAAGAGGTCAAGCCTCGCATTGGAAATCAATCTATCGGGGGAAGAGGAGGATTTGTTTAAAAAAAGGGGTTATGCAGATTTTCGAGTGCGACAGTCGTCAGGGGACCATGTCCCGGGCAGATCAAGGTTTCCGGAGGCAGGGAAAGGATCTCCTCCCTGTTGGTTTCAAGGCAGGCCGCATAGGAGACGATGCCCCCCCCCATGGAGCCAGCAAAAATTGCATCTCCAACGATTGCAACGGGTTTCTCAAGCCCCTTGATAAGGTAGGTAACACCTCCCTTGGCATGTCCCCATGTGGATCGGGTTTCGATCTCCAATGATCCAATTCTGAATGTTTTACCCGGGGTGAATTGCTGCACCCCGGGAGTCTCCTCTCTGTCACCCTGCAGGGCACTAGCCTTTGTTTTTTCAATGATCCGATCCAGATCAAAGACGTGGTCTCCATGCCCATGGGTAAGAAAAACGTGCTCCAAGTTCAGATGGTGGCTCACAAGGAAGGAGAGCATCTCAGAGGCATCCGAGCCCGTGTCAAAAGCAACGGCCTTATTTCCCCTTCCAGACCGATTGGGGTCCCACGCAAGATAGGAATGAACTTCAAAATCCTGCCAAGGAGTTGTGAACATGGCGATTCCTTCGGGAAGCCTGATCATTCCGGGGTGGTACCTGCCCATGGCCAGGTCGTTAAGACGGGTTGGATTTAAGCCCAAGGTTGGAGCGAGACTCCGGAGATCCTCTTCCCGTAGTTGCCCCGAAAGGATTTTGCCCAAGGTTCCTGCACTCAGACCACTCTGTGTCTCCAACTCTCCCTCGGAGAAATGCAGCCCCCGCACCGCTTTTTTAACGACATCGAGCCAAGTGTCCTCTAGTGGTATCAGCGCATTATCCATCTGCGCGGTCTTTAGGTTTTTGTTAGGCGGATCTGCCTTCTCAAGATGTAGTAAAGGATGGTGAAGATCATCAGGCTTGAGGCGATCATCACACCGGCATTGAACCAGAGCAGGGGAATGGAAAGTCCAAAGTAGTTTTTTACCGGACCGAAGAAGACGTTGGGGTGACTGTTGTCACGGTAGTCGGCCTGCTCCATCTCGGCCTTGGAGACCAAGTCCAGAACTTTCCGGTTGGTGTAGAGTTGCTCTGCAGTGATTCCGCCCCTTTCGCTGATCAGTTCGTTCCTGTTGAAAATACCACCCGCAATCACTCGGTCGATTAGTTCCATCCGCTTGTCGAGATCATGCGGGGTCCTTGCTTCAAGTCCGCTTAGGATCGCAAGCAGATCCTTGAGATCGTCAAGGCGATCCTGCTGCTGGTTGCTGAGATTTTTGATGGAGGCGATACGGTTGATCTGCACTTGGATGCGAGCCTGACGCAGGGCCAAGGGATTGAGCTTTGCCTGAGCAAAGACGATCCCCTCATAAGACCAACGCATCGGCATGAATTCACAAATAAAGGGAACCTGAAGATCACTCCGTGGCTCCATGGCGGTGTTGGAGTGCCTGTTGAACCATTCGTGGATGGAATGGATGAAGTCCAGATTGCGATTCATCTCTTCGTACTTGATGAGTGCACCTCCAAGAATGATCTGTGGAATCAGGACGACGGGTATAATGTTCACGGCGGTTTTTCCTTCGCGGGCAAGCGAGGAGATCAAAAGCCCCAGAGCGATGCCGCTGAATGCGGTGAGAAAGAGGGCCGAGAACTCGATTCCGTAAAAACCTCGGATCGAGACCATCCTGTCTCCGATGAGGGTGAAGAGCGCACATTGGGCTGCAGCAAAAAGACCGAGGGTAATAGCCTTTGCCATCAGGTAATAGCCGATGCGGACATTGAGATTCCGTTCTCTCAAGAGAATCGGTCTGTCGCGAATGATATCATCAACGCTATTGGTAAGTCCCAGGAACATGGCTACCACGAGAGAGAGAAAGAGATAGGTCGGTATGTGGAAAGCCGATGCAAAGTCATAGCTTTTTCCTTCCGAGTAGCGCAGGACGGCACCGATCAGGAAAGCCAGCATAGGCGCCTCTACAAGGGTTGTCAGAAGATTGGCTCGGTTGCGCAGTTTGCTGATGAAGGTTCGTTGCAGAAGAACCAGGAACTGGTTCAATTCGTCCCTCCAGCGAAGTTCTTCCCATCCCGCCAGGCGCTGCGGCAGATTACTCCGCGATTCAGGTCCGGCAGGAATCGGGGTGCGCGAGGAAGCGGGTTGCTGTACCTCCTTCATGAGGCGGTAGGCCTCAAACTTGTCACGCCAATATTCCGGGGCAAACCGCCGTGCCGGCACGAGTTGACCCCGATTGTTCTCCTCGTAGATCAGGTCCCCCCCCAGATCGCGGAGCGGTGTCTCCAGCACGTCGAAGACAAATTCCGGGCGTGTGGTGCCACAGGCTTGGCAACCTCCCAGTTCTGTCCCGAAGAGTTGCTCATGCTCCGCCTCGGCGAAGTAGGAGAGCATTTCCGTCGGGGTTCCGAAGAAAACCAGCTTTCCCCCCTTGTCCAGAAGGAGAGCTTTCTGGAACATCTGGAATATTTTCGATGTGGGTTGGTGGATTGTGACCAGAACGATTTTGTTGTGGGCCATACCACGGATGATCTCGATGACATGCTCGGAGTCTTTCGAGGAAAGACCGCTCGTCGGTTCGTCAAAAAGGTAGACGTCGGCGGTGCTGACCATGTCGAGCCCGATATTGAGACGCTTCCGTTCGCCACCGCTCAGAACTTTCTGGTGGGATCCCCCCACGACATCTTTGCGCCGTTCGTTAAGTCCCAACTCAGCCAATCGTTCGTCGATCCGACGTTGACGTTCCCTCCGTGAGAGGTGGGGAGCTCGTATCGCAGCCGCAAACCTTAGGTTTTCCTCAATGGTGAGCTGCTCGTCAAAGGCGTCGTATTGGGGAATATAGGTGATGTATTGAAGGAGAGTTTGAAGGTTTGAGTAGAGGGGAAGCTGGTTCAGCAGGACTTCCCCGGCCACGGGTTGAAGTTGACCCGCAAGAGCCCGGAGGAGTGTGCTCTTGCCGCATCCGCTTGCACCCATCACGCAGATCATCTCTCCCCGTTCGATGCTGAAGTTAAGGTTATCAAGTGCCGTGTCCCCACCACGGAAGCGGCAGAGGAGATCCCTCACTTCCAGCGACCTGATGATATTGCGTTCCTCCTCGATGATCCGATCGGTGAAATTGCACCGGAGGACCTGCCCAGCATCAATGCGTATGGTGTCACCATCGACTAGCGCCAAGGAGCCGCGCACGGGGATGCCGCGGACGACAATCGGTCGGTCCGCCTGAAGCACTTCGACACGCCCGGTCTTTTCCTGATAATCACAATGAATCTTTAGTGTAATTTCTCCGCCGATTCCGGGTGAAAGCAGGATGTCATCGTCGTCGAGTTTATTGGGGTTGTTTGATGCGATGTACTCCGTTTTTGATCCCTTGAGGAGAAAACGTCCGCCAAACGACCCCACACGTCTTTTCAGCTCCTGAAGGTCCAGCTCTCCTCCGTCCCGGAAAAAAATCTTGTCACTTAACTGGGCGTCGACAGAGATGCCTTTGCGAAGAGGGGTGCTGCGAAGAGTTGCCCTCAGATCCTGAAGGGCCGTGACCCGAACCTTGAGCCCGAACGAGATTTCAAGGTCACTGTCTCGGCTGCGGGATTTTTCAAGGCGGACCTCTTCGTTATTGATCGCCACGTAGATGTGAGGAAGCGTCACATTCCTCTTCGCATTAAAATAGAAGATCAGGTCCTGGTTGGTGATCACTTGCTCGCCGACTAGAATACGCTGACCGGGATAAATTCTGCAGAATTCACCCGACTTCAGTAGTCTTCCCTGAACGATCAGACTCTTGCTGGAGAGGTTTTTCAGGATAATGAGGTTCTGATGCCTGTAGGCCAGAATGCGTTCGTCCTGAGTAAAATCCCGAAGAGCTACATCGCAATGCCCGGGGTCGCCGAAGGAGAGGGCTTCCAAGGGTGAAATTCCGGTCTGGAAGAATTCCGGGTTTGCCTGCTCGTTCGCATTGAGTTGGTAGACGATATCAATCGCCTGTGAGGCCATCCCCAGTCCCGCCATGAACTCATGGTACGCTGCGACCTGCTCCGGTTTCATGCCGGAGCGGGTGATGAGATCGTAGAGTTGAACGCCCAGCAGGATCTTCCTGTCATCACTGAGTTCCACCGAGAGTTTTGAGGCCATGGCGCCTAGGTCCTGCTGTTGTTCGAGGGCCTGACGGAAGAGTTTTCTGAGTTCGGAATAGACGGCTTCGGGATAATCATACCTCAGGAATCCAAGGCTTGAATCAATCTCCTCCTCGAGCATTTCACCATCCACCCGGGTAAATGCGGCAAGCACTTGGATCAGCGTCGGAAGAAGATTAGCGCTTTCAGCGATCATCTGGGGTCTCCCTCGTAATCGGCGCCAGCGTTTGCCGATGGAGCGCTGAAGTCGCCCCGCGCCGCGCAGCATGCTGTCGATCACCAGCACAGCTTTCTTCCGCTCGGCGTGAGCAACAACCGGGTTCTCTTCTCCGGAAACTGGTCCTAAGGGATCCATCAGCCTTTTATATTAGCAGGCCGCTCTCCGACGGAAAGCGAGTTTAGGCCCCATCTTTTCATTATCCGTTCAGGGGGCTCCGTAACGCTCCATCACTCTTTTGATGGAAGAGGCTCTGCCTGTTTCAGGATCCACCGTGACCAGAGCTCCTGATGCCATCAGGGGGCCCCGCGCCACGGGAAATTTCACCGGCAGGGAGGTTTTGAATCGCTCCACCACGGCTTCGGCATCCCTCCCTAGGATCGAGTCCTCCGGGCCGCACATGCCGGCATCGCAGAGAAAGGCCGTCCCTTTGGGGAAAATCTTTTCGTCGGCGGTCTGCACGTGGGTATGGGTTCCGATGACTAGGGAGACCAACCCATCCAGGTGGCGCCCCATGGCGATCTTTTCACTGGTGGTCTCTCCATGGACATCGACGAGGATGACATGGGTCTCCTTCCTCATGCGATCCACTTCCGCTGCGGCCACGAGGAAGGGATTCTCCAGCGTATTATTCATGAATGTCCTGCACTGCACGTTGAGTACCCCGATCGGGCCGTGGGAGGTATCGAGCACGATACTCCCGTTTCCCGGTGTCCCGGAAGGGTAGTTGGCGGGTCGTAGAAGGCGGGGCTCCGTTTCCAGAAACGGAAAAATTTCCTTCTGATCCCAGATGTGATCGCCGGAGGTGATCACCGCAATGCCGCTTCGCATCAGGTCGATTGCCAACTTGGGAGTGATCCCTCTACCGGCCGCTGCGTTCTCACCGTTGACCACGACGAAGTCTGCATCGCCCCGCTCCAGATAGAGTTCCGCCGTGCGGCAGGCCGCGATCCGACCGGGTTCACCCACCACGTCGCCAAGGAAAAGGATTTTGACCATCCGTCGGTTTTTATCGAAACCTGCCCCCGGGACGATGTAAAAATGAATCAGAGTGAAGAAACTTCTCCTCCTTAAGCCTGCAGGCTGGGCCTTGGGTATCATCTTTTGTCTGCTGGTATCACCGCCACAACTCCCTGCAGCCCTACTTAGTCCCCTTGCAGAGAAGCCCGACTGGTCAACTCTCGCCGGGTATGGCGGATCGATCACGGCCCCCGAGCTTGAGCGACTTCTACAGAAGGTCTACGTTCCCGATGGATCATGGAGGCAGTGGATCGTGATCACCCCCTCCCAGGCTGTGATTACTCCTCATCCTGGAGCCTTACCAAGTTTCCTTCCCTTGGCACTCACGGAAAATGGGGCCAAGATGCCTCCGAGGTATTGGAAAAACCGCGCGGAGCGCTCTCCGTTGCCGGGAAAGCCTCTTAACGGACTGCGGATAGCCATTGATCCCGGACACCTTGGAGGGGATTTTGCGCAAATGGAGGCCCGATGGTTTAGGATCGGTAAGAGTCGCCCTGTCGAGGAGGGAGAGATGACCCTTATTGTGGCCAAATTGCTGAAGTCGCGTCTTGAGTCGATGGGAGCGGATGTCTGGCTGACACGTACAAAGAACGGAGCTACCACCTCACTGCGACCTTCCAAACTTAAAACAGCGGCGATGTGCTCACTTCAGGAGGAGGGAGTCCCGCCCACGCAAAAGCGGCTTGAATCGGAGGCTGAGCGATTGTTTTACCGTGTCGGGGAGATCCGTAATCGCGCTCACTTGGTCAACCGGGTGATCCGCCCCGATCTGGTCGTCTGCCTTCACTTCAATGCCGAGGAATGGGGAGACTCCCGGCATCCCGTTCTCACCGATAAGAATCATCTTCACCTTCTCCTCAGTGGTGCCATGTCGGGTGCGGAACTGCTCCATGAGGATGAGCGGTATACCATGCTACTCAAACTTCTGGGCGGGACTCATGCTGGGGAATTGGGGGCTTCGGAAGCCGTGTCCAGATCCCTTGCTGCTGCGACAGGACTTCCCCCCTTCACTTATCATGGTTCCAATGCCCATGCAGCCTCCTCCAATCCCTACCTTTGGGTCAGGAACCTGATGGCCAACAGGCTTTACGAATGCCCCGTGGTCTATTGTGAGCCCTACGTGATGAACAGCCGCCCCGTCTTCAACAGAGTTCAACTGGGTGACTATCCCGGCATGAGGAATGTGGGAGGTGTCCGCCTTCCCAGCATCTTCAGGGAATATTCGGATGCGGTCGCGCAAGGGCTTGCCGATTACTACGGTGGGACGGCACACTAGGCGAACTTCCCTAAATTTCTATGAAGACAAAAGTCATCGCCATCGCCAACCAGAAGGGAGGTGTCGGGAAAACAACGACTTCAGTGAACCTGTCCGCCGCCATTGCGGAGGCCGGGCACCCCGTTCTTCTGCTGGATCTTGATCCCCAAGGGAATGCCTCGAGTGCGCTGGGATTGGAGGTCAGCACCGAGGGGAGCCTCTACGCGGCGATAATAGGCCAGACCCCCATGGAGGAGTTGGTCTGCAAGACGCGCCTGGAGAATCTTTACGGCATCCCCGCGGACCTTGACCTGGCTGGAGCGGAGATTGAAGTCGCCCGGATGGAGGGGCATCTGGGCCAGTTACGCCGCGTTCTCAAGCCAGTGCGTGATTCCGGCCAGTTCGAGTTCATCATCATGGATTGCCCCCCCTCGCTCGGTATCTTGATGACCAATGCATTGACGGCGGCGGATGAAATCCTGATCCCGATCCAATGCGAGTATTATGCGCTGGAGGGCCTTGGCAAACTTGTCGGGGTCATGGAGCAGATCAGGGAATCGGGAGCCAATCCCACGCTGGCCATGAGTGGACTGCTCATGACCATGGTCGATGTCCGCACCAATATCAGTGCGTCCGTGGTGCGTGATGTCCGTGCCCATTTCGAAGAGGTTGTCTTCAACGCGGCTATTCCCCGTTCCGTGCGTATCAGTGAAGCCCCCAGCTTCAGCCAGACCATCCTGGAGTACGATCCGAAAGGAGTTGGCTCAACAGCCTACCGCGTTCTTGCTAAGGAGTTCCTTGATCGTCAGCAGCGCGGCATCTCCTTTATCGGTGCGCCGCAGCGGGGAGAAGAGAGTTAAAAGGTTCAAACAGTTGAAGCGTTAAAACCCATATGCTGTGAATTCATAACCCGCACTAGGTCTTCCAAATCATTCTTTACGTTTTCACTTTATATCCCTTTCACTTTTTAACTTCTTCACACCCCATTTTTTCGTAATGAGCGACATTCTCGGACTCTTCAAAAAAACCGGAGCATTACTCCACGGTCACTTTATTCTTCGGTCCGGGCTTCATAGCCGCGAGTTCTTCCAGTGTGCGCTCCTCCTTCAGGACGCCCCCGTTGCTGCTCAGGTCTGTGGGGAACTCGCGGAGAAACTACGACCCTTCCACATGGAGGTGGAGGGGAAGAAGCCAACCATAATCTCACCGGCGGTCGGGGGGATTATTGTCGGTCAGGAGGTGGCGCGCCATCTCGGCACCCGACATATCTTTGTTGAGAAGGATGGCAACGGAGGTCTTGTGATGCGCCGCTTCGAGATAGTGCCCGGCGAACGCTTTCTTGTGGCCGAGGATGTAGTCACCCGCGGAGGGCGCGTTCAGGAGACGGTTGATATTGTGCGTTCCCTTGGCGGAGTCGTCGTGGCAATCGGTTCGATTGTGGATCGTAGCGGGGGTAATCTTCCCGACTTCGGAGCGCCTTTTGTCAGCCTTGTGCAGATGACTCCGGAAACATTCCCTGCCGATGCCCTGCCCGAGGATCTCGTCAACATTGCTGCGGTGAAGCCGGGGAGTAAATAGGAGGGGATGAGGATAAAACCTGAGACCTTAGACTCAAAAGGATTCTAGGTCATCAAGGGGCTGTTTCTTTTACGCATCAGTTTTCCATTTTCAGGTCTCATTGATCATGTCCTCCCTCTCTCGGTTCCTCACTTTCATCCGGTTTTCACATACGGTCTTTGCGCTGCCGTTTGCTCTTGGAGCGATGATCGTTTCTGCCAGTGATACCGGGGGGTGGCCGGGGTGGAAGATCTTTGTGCTGATCGTGTTCTGCATGGTTTTCGCTCGCACGGCAGCCATGACCTTCAATCGGATTTCGGACTGGGAAATCGACAAGCGCAATCCTCGCACAGCAATACGTCACACACTGCTCACTAAAAGGGCCGCTATCGCAACCTGTGTGACGAGCGCAGCTCTGTTCATCGTCATGACCTCCTTTATCAACCGGATTTGTTTTCTTCTTTCACCACTGGCATTGGCCCTCATTTTCTTTTACTCGCTGACAAAACGCTTCACACACACCGCCCAATTCTTCCTGGGTTTGGCCCTCTCCGCCTCTCCTGTCGCGGCATGGATCGCAGTGACCGGATCCTTCGCCTGGCCTCCGCTGATTCTTGCTGCCGGGGTCCTCTGTTGGGTAGCGGGTTTCGACATGATTTACGCTATGCAGGATGTGGAGGCCGATGCGCGCGAAGGGCTGCATTCCATGGTGATCCGTCTTGGCATTCCAGGGGCATTGAAACTCGCCGGATGGCTGCACCTGATCATGTTTATCGCCCTGCTCGGCTTTGGTCTCTCAGCTCATCTTGGGAGAATCTATTTTCTCGGACTGATCCCCATTCCATTACTCCTTGTTTACGAGCATCGCATTGCCGGATCGCTGGATTTAGGAAAGATCAACAAGGCCTTCTTTGAGACGAATGCCGTGATTGGGTTTCTTTTCGTTGCGGTCGTTGTGATCGATCGATGTTTTCACTGACAAAAATCAATCGATCGGTTTCCCTTTCGATGACTTGGCAGGTTGCTCGCTTTGTTGCAAAGTTCCGGCCTCAGGCATCGTTGAGACCGTAGGGGAGTAAGCGGTTGAGACGGGTTGGGGTGACTTAAGTTGTAGCTGTGGAGAGGGTGGGCCAACGGGAATTGCCTTTCGGATCGGGACGGGCAGAGCCTTTTTTACGGGGACGGGCAGAGCCTTTCGGATTTTGATTGGTGGCTTCGGTATCGTGGGTGATCCACGCATCGTCTCTGCTATGGATTGAGTGGTAATGGTCGGGGAGTAGGGAATCCCCGGTACTTTCCTTACGGCTAGCAGGAGATTGGCATCGCGTGAATTTACATGATAGCCAACGCCAAAACTGAGTGGGCCGGTAAATTCGGCGGAACGATAGGCCTCCTCGAGTTCCCTCTCTCTTCCGAGTTTGAAGATTGGCAAAGGATCTGTATAGACCCCGAAGAGTTGGATCCTCCAGACTTCCTTTTCGAAATCATGATAGGGGATGCCCGAGTCATCCTGCAGGATGAGGGTGGAGGTTTTGAGTAGAAAGTTCCGGGTCTCCGAGAACGAAACCATCGGTAGTAGGTAGGAGGCCGCCTTCAGATAAGAAACTCCCGGTCCGAGATCCCCGAGCCATGTGAGAAAGTTACGGCATTCCTTTCCGTTGGAGAGATCAGCCTTAAAGTAGTACAGAGTTCGAGTTTCTTCCCCGGGGAGTGAGTAGTTGATCTTCACACCAGGGGATCCGAAGGGGTGTACAAACTCAACGGAATTGATCACATGGCCGGTGAGGGCAAGTTCGGTATAGAGAACGGGCAGAACACCCATGAAAGACCCCCGCACAAGTTGTGGCTTCATTTCACTGGTGATGAAGTAACCGCAGAATAGGGAAGTGTGCAGAGCTTCTGAGAGTGATTTTAAAGCAATTCCCAGATCCTTTTGTGATAAAGCTTCCGGCGCAGGAACCTCACCGACAGGTTCAAGTCCGCCCAGAACCAATATGCGTGCATCGGGGAAGAAGGCATTGGCATTCAGAAAATCGGGGCCGCCAAAGAGATAACGAACGATGCCCCGTGTCGAAGTGTTCTGACTTAAGTGGAGGGTAGCCCATTGCTGCATCGCCGCGTAACGGATTCTTTTGCAGTAGGCCCATTGATCCTGAAGCTTCCTCTGGTGATCGCGGTACTCGGGAGATTTCTGAAGAGGGGCGAGAGTACTTTGTCTAGGCACGGTGAGTCCTGCCAAAAACTCGCCTTGCTCCTGCGGCGTTGAGACGGATGGCGAGGTTTCCGCTAATTTAGCCGCCCAAGAATCAACGCCAAGGACCATCAAACAGAGCGCAGCAAGAAGCAATAGAATCGGGGGGCGTGAAGTCATGGGCGTCTAGCAGGCTTACGCGTAACCCAAGGATAGAGCGCCAAGGGGATCGCCAGGATGATGAACCCGGCGATGGCAAAGAAGGGTTTGCTCATTGCTGCATAAACCAGACCCGCCAGCGAGCAGAGAATAAAGAGGGCCGGAGGCAATGGGTAGAGCGGACATCGGAAAGTGGGTTGAGTGCCTGCGCTTAGGGTGTGGGAAGCTTTGCTCCGAAGCACGAGCACTCCTGACGTGCCTAGGATCAGGCAGACAAGCAGGGGGATTTGTGAGCAAATCAGGATCGATTCGAAGGATCCTGTCCAAAGGAGACCTAGCACCAGTGCCAACTGCAACAGCGAAGCCCGTCTTGGAATTCCGTTTTTACTGGTCAGTGCCAACTTGCGGAACATCAGATGATCCTCGCCGATCTTTTGTGTGACCCGAGGCCCGGCCCAGATCATTGCGCTCATCGAGGCCAGTAGACCCATGGCGATCAATCCTGACATGAGGGCCCCGCCGATCGGTCCAATCAGGTGGGATGCGGCAACGCTGGCGACGTTCAGGATGCCAATCATTTCATCCGCTGGCGCCGCAGTGAGGAAGATGGCGTTTAATAGCACGTAGAGCAGGGTGACGATCAGTGTTCCCAGTACCAGAGAGAGTCCTACGGTCGTCTTACTACCCTGCACATCACCCGCCAGATAAGTTGTGGCATTCCATCCCGAGTAGGCATAAAGAACAAAGAGCAGGGCGACCCCCGAGGAGGGATGAAGCAGTTCGGATAGCGAGCCCCTGAGCGGTAACAGCAAAGCAACTTTTTGAGGATGACTTGCGGCGCTCCACATGCCGAGCACGAGAAAGGTCGCTAACAGCAGGAACTTCACGCCCGTCGTTACATTCTGCATCAGGGAACTGGTCTGCAGGGATTGCAGATGGATGAACGAAATAAGGATAACGGTCGCGATGGGAACAGCATTCATAGGACAACCAGGCCATGCTGCGTGAAGATAGGTTCCGAAGGCCATCGCCGAGAGGGCGATCGGGGCCGCAAATCCTGCAATCAGAGAGACAAAACCAGCCATGAATCCCAAAGCCGGATGATAGATCTCAGTGAGGTAGGTGTACTCACCCCCAGAGCGGGGTATTCGAGAGGCAAGCTCCGCATAGGAGAGGGCCCCGCAGAGCGAGATTAGGCCACCGAGTGCCCAGAGGCAGAGAATAGTGAAACCGCTGTGCAGATCCTGCAACTGGAATCCCAGACTTGTGTAGACACCAGTCCCTACCATCGTTGCCGTCACCAGTGAGAGACAGGTCAGCAGACTGATATGTCGGATCTTATTGGGATGATTTGAAGGAGGCACGATCCAAACATGTTACCCATCGTCATCTGTTTGGGAAACCTCTAGCAATTGGCCCAATTCTTAGGAGGGGGAGTCCAACTTTTTGAGAACCGCCAATGCCTTCTTAGGGTCGGTAACTCTCAGAATCAGCAGCCCCCTTTTTGCCGATGGCATGGAGGCTAGGTAGCCGTAGTCGATATTGATTTTTTTTGCCGAGAGTGCGTGAGCAATCCGGGAGAGGCTACCAGGTTTGTTGTCGTTCTGAATCATCAGGACATTACTTTCGACAACCAGAGTGCCGTGTGACTCGAATAATCCCATGGCTCGTGCTGTGTTGCTGACGACCATCCTGACCACGGCATGGTCTGTCGTGTCCGAAACAGTGAGGCCGAAAATATTTATCTTTGCAGCCGAGAGGGCATCACATACGACTGCCAGAGCCCCGGGCTTGTTCTCCAGAAAAACCGCTAACTGCTCGACGATCCTCGGTGCAAGCAGGTCAGTTTTTTTCATAGCTTCACGCTAGCACTTGGAGAAGGAAGGGGAAGAGGCAATATTTTCCCGCAGAGGCGCAGGGAAAAGGATGAGCTTCCACCCCACTCTTGGTCCTCTGACCTATCAACCCTCAGCCTAAACCACTAACAGTTTCAGCTTATGCCTTCGGGGAGGCGGTGATGGCCTCGGTAATGATGGTCTTGCCCTCCTCAACCTTCTTTTCCTCGATCGGTTTTGCCTCTGGGATATGGGGAGTAACCTTCCAGAATTGTCCAAGGGATCCATGCCAATCAGCGAGAAGCCGGGCGGCCAAGGGGCTCCCGGTTTTTTCTGCATGCTTGGTCACGAGATCCTTGAGTATGGACTCATCATCAGTGCCTGTGAGTCGTTCTGCTCCGACGAGTTGATTGTTATAGCGGCCGGGGAACTTGTTCTCCTCGTCGTAGACAAAGGCTATGCCTCCAGTCATCCCCGCTCCGAAGTTCTTGCCGGTGGAACCAAGGACGACGACCGTTCCGCCCGTCATGTATTCACAGCCATGGTCACCAATGCCCTCGACTACGGCAGTTCCTCCTGAATTGCGGACGCAAAAGCGCTCGCCGGCGCGACCGTTTGCAAAGAGTGTTCCCGCTGTTGCGCCATACATGACGGTATTTCCGATGATGCTGTTCTTCTCGGGTATGAACAGGTGATCGGGCATGGGTCGCACGATGATTTCACCGCCGCTCATGCTCTTGCCGACATAGTCATTCCCCTCGCCGGTGAGCACCAAGCGGATGCCGGAGGTTAGGAAGGCTCCGAAGCTCTGCCCGGCTGTACCTGTCAGATCCAGTTCGAGCGTTCCCTCAGGAAGGCCCTCTTCACCGTACTGGTAGGCAACCTCACCGGAGACCTTGGTTGCCAAGGAGCGGTTTGTGTTATCGACCTTGTATGAGAGCTTCACCGGCTTGGCGTCGCGGATCGACTCCTCGGCATCCTGAAGAATGATATCATCGAGGGGTTGATCGTGTTCGGGATCGTTCCGATCGCGCGTGGCGTAGCGCACAGCCGTCGGATCATCTTTCACGACGTCGGTGATCAGACGCGACAGGTCAAGGGTGTTGGCCTTGGGGTGACCCTCGATCAGCCTCTGACGCAGGCACTGGGTCCGGCCAACCATCTCGTCGATGGTACGGAACCCGAGGCGTGCCATGATTTCACGGACTTCTTCTGCAACGGCATTGAAGAAATTGACGACATTTTCGGGCTTGCCCTTGAACTTGGCCCGGAGGCGATCGTCGATCGTGGCGACGCCGACTGGACAATTGTTGAGGTGGCACTGACGGACATAGACGCAGCCCATCGCGATGAGGGCGGCGGTGCCGAAATTATACTCCTCTGCGCCGAGCAGGGTGGCGTGGACGATGTCCTCACCAGTCCTCATGCCGCCATCAGTACGCAGAGTGACGCGGTTGCGGAGTCCGTTGAGCAAGAGAACCTGATGAGTTTCAGCCACCCCGAGTTCCCAAGCTCCTCCCGCATGCTTCACGGAACTAAGGGGAGAAGCGCCCGTGCCACCCTCGTGACCACTGACCAAGATGATGTCGGCGTGAGCCTTCGCCACACCGGCGGCAATGGTGCCAACCCCGGCCTCTGCAACGAGCTTCACGGTGACCCGAGCGCGTGGATTCACCTGTTTCAGATCATAGATGAGTTGGGCGAGATCCTCGATCGAGTAGATGTCGTGGTGCGGTGGAGGTGAGATAAGGGTTACTCCCGCCACGGCATTGCGAAGCTTTGCGATGTAGACGCTGACCTTGTGACCGGGAAGTTGGCCGCCTTCGCCCGGTTTGGCTCCCTGGGCCATCTTGATTTCGATCTCCTTCGCGCTGGCGAGATAGGAGGCGCTCACGCCGAAGCGACCGGAAGCAATCTGTTTAATGGCGCTGTTGCCCCAATCGCCGTTTTCCTGACGCTTGAACCGTCGGGGATCCTCACCGCCCTCGCCGCTGTTTGACTTGCCTCCGATCCGATTCATAGCGATGGCAAGTGTCTCGTGGGCCTCTGGGCTCAGTGCGCCGAGCGACATGCCTGCCGTGGTGAATCGGCGTCGGATCTCTTCGATGGACTCCACTTCCTCGATCGGCACGGGTCCGGAGGGTAGGGCAACAAATTCCAGCATGTTGCGCAGGGAGTGGGGTGTCGAGGCCATGACGGCATCGACATAGGCCTTGTAATCCTCGGGCTTGTTCGTGCGAACAAAGCTGTGGAAATTTTTGATGACCGGAGGAGTCACTGCATGGAGTTCTCCTCCCCGCCGGATTCGGTAGACGCCCGGATCACCGAGTTGAGGGCCGGTTGCTTCCTTGCCCCCCTCGATAGGTGCGGTTGCATAGGCGAGTTCGTGCCGGGTCAGTGACTCTCGGGCGATCTCTTCGAGACCAATTCCCTCGATCTGGGAGGGTGTGCCGGAGAAGCACTCCTCGATGAGCTTGGAGGAGATACCGGTGGCCTCGAAGATTTGTGCCCCGCGGTAGCTCCCGATGACGGAGATGCCCATCTTGGACATGATCTTCAGCAACCCGCTCTCGAGAGCCTTCTTATAGTTGAGTTGTGCCGCTGCAAAGCCGATCTCCACGGATCCTTTCTCCAGCATTTCCCGGATCGTCTCAATCGCGAGGTAGGGATTGATCGCACTGGCTCCGTACCCGATCAGGCAGGCCATCTGATGGACATCCCTTGCCTCTCCCGTCTCGCAGACTAAGCTGACGCGCATCCGCTTGCCTGCTCGACGAAGGTGGTGATGGACGGCTCCCACGGCCAAAAGAGCGGGAATAGCCAGATTGTCGTGATCGACTCCCTTGTCACTCAGTATCAGGATTCGTGTCCCCTCATCGACCGACTGCTCGGCGGCTTGGCATAGTTCACGGATTGCAGGAGCCAGTCCTGATGCGGCCGTGGAAGCCCTCCAGAGGGTCGATAAGGTTGAGCTTTTGTGTTCCCCGCCAACCTTGCGGACAGCCTCAAGCTCTTCGTTAAAAAGAATGGGAGAGTCCAGCGTGAGCTGAGCGGCGTGTTCCGGCGTCTCGGAGAGGAGGTTGCGTCTCCACCCAAGAGTTGTGAAGAGGGACATAACCAACCTCTCACGGATCGGGTCGATCGGAGGATTGGTGACTTGGGCAAAGAGTTGATTAAAGTACGTGTAGAGAAGACGCGGACGGATGGAGAGGACGGCGAGCGGCGTATCATCTCCCATCGAACCCACGGCCTCGGCCCCATCCTTGATCATCGGCTTGAAGATCATGTCGAGTTCCTCGTTCGTATAGCCGAATGAGATCTGTCGCTGGGTCAGGTCCAGGATATCCAGATCGCCAGAGGGGGCCGTGAGCTGGTCCGCCTTAAAGGGGGGGATGGCGAGGCAGTGCTCGTCGAGCATCTTGCGGTAGTTTTGACGTGAGGCAAGCTGGCTTTTGATGGTCTTGTCCCGAAGAAGGACTCCCGTTGCCGTGTCGATGGCGATCATTTCACCCGGCGCGAGGCGTCCCTTTTCTAGGATGGTTTCCTGCTCCAACCCATCGACGCCCATTTCTGAGCCGAGGCTGAAGATTCCATCTTCAGTGATCTGGTAGCGTGCTGGCCTCAGTCCGTTGCGATCTAGGCAGGCACCGATCGTGATCCCATCCGTGAAGACAAGAGCAGCCGGACCATCCCATGGCTCGCAGAGACAGGTGTGGTACTCGTAGAAGGCCGCGAGTTCCGGAGTGATCTCCTTGTCCCCCCTCCAAGCTGGGGGAACAAGCATTGTCATCGAGTGCAGAATGGAGCGTCCCGACATAGTCAGGATCTCAAGGACGTTATCAAGGCTGGCCGAATCTGATCCGCCGGGCTGGATGATCGGCTTGAGAAGATCGATATCTGAACCCCAGAAATCAGAGTTCAACTCCGACTCACGGGCTTGGGTCCAGTTGCGGTTGCCCCTGACGGTGTTGATTTCGCCATTGTGAGCCAGCATCCTGAAAGGATGGGCCAGGGGCCATGTCGGGAAGGTATTTGTGCTGTAGCGCTGATGGTAGACGCAGAGAGCTGTCTCGTATTCGGGATTTGAGAGGTCGGGGTAGAACTTCTCCAACGAGGAAGAGACCAGTAGCCCCTTATAAACGATCATCCGGTGAGAGAAGGAGGGGATGTAGAATCCCTCGATCTTGTCGGCGGCAACGCGGTCCTCGATTTCGTTGCGTGCCAGGAAGAGTCTGCGCTCGTAGTCCTCATCGGACATCCCTTCGATGCGACCGACCAGCACCTGCTCCATGTGGGGAAGAGTCAGCAGTGCCTTGGTACCCAGGATTTGTTTGTTCGTGGGAACCTCCCTCCAACCGAAGAGATAGAGGCCGCGCTTCTCGATGACTTCTTCGCTGATCGCTTTGGCTCTGGCCAGAGCATAGTCGTTGTCGTTCGGGAGATACATGACGCCGACTCCAAGGTCGGTGTCACTGTAAAGGGACTTTCCCCAGCCCTCGATGACAGGGCGAAAAAGCTTGTAGGGAATCTGTGTCGAGATGCCCGCGCCGTCGCCAGTTCTGGCGTCGGCATCGAGAGCGCCCCGGTGCATGAGATTACAGATGGAACGAAGTCCGATCCGAAGAATCTCATTCGAGCGCTCACCACTGATCTTGGCCACCATTCCGACGCCGCAGGCATCTTTCTCGAAGGCCGGATCATAGAGGGAGGTTCTACTCTGATGGTGGGGCAGGGAATGGTTCATGGGAGTGGACGATTGGGATGGCAGGTTGAAGAAAGGGAGTTGATGGATGAAAATGGGAGGTCGAGCGGGTTGAGCCAGCGCGAACCTCATATTGTCATCGAGGTGACCCCTTCTCGCAAGCAAATGGCGTTCCAGATAGGAATTTTTATTTTCAGGAAATCACGGCAGAGTCATTTGGGAACTCATCCCTTCACATCCATCGACTTTCTCTCTTTTATGGAGAGTCGATGAGTGCTTTTTCCCCGTTGCAAGCCAAACGATCTGACGCCGACAGGAACTGGCGGATTTTTCTCTGGTTTCGGGTTCTCTTCTCGGCGCGCTTTTACTACCCCGTCATGGCGGTCCTCTTTCTAGATCTCGGATTGACGGCCATCCAGTACACCCTGCTCAACGTGGCTTGGGCCGCGGCAAGCCTTCTTTCGGATATCCCCGCGGGGGTGATGGCTGACCGGATTGGGCGCAAACCGCTTCTGGTGGTAGCGGGTTGCTGCATGATCGGGGAGATGGTGATTCTCTGTGTTGCTCCCCACAATGGGGGGACGGTGCTTTTTTTCTTCTGTCTGGCAAACAGGATCCTGAGCGGATTGGCTGAGGGGGCGGCGAGCGGTGCGGATGAGGCGATTGTTTTTGATTCCCTGGCTGAAAGTGGTCGTGAGGGAGAGTGGCATCACGTGATGGAAGAGTTGACCCGTTGGCAATCGGTGAGCTTTGTCATCGTGATGCTGATTGGCGGTGCCGTTTACGCACCCGGTTTTGTCAATGGGGCGCTTGCCCTCGTAGGGGTTCATGCACATTTGAATCAAGAGATGACCCTTCGGTTTCCCCTCGTCTTGACGCTTGTCAGCGCTGTGGCTGTTCTGCTTTTGGCTATGAATTTTCGGGAGCCATTGAGACCGCAACCCCACTCCTTGGAAGATGCCGAGGGGCATCGTGCCTCCTCCCCCTTCGGCGCCTATAGCTTCACGCTCCAAGCGGGGCGCTGGTTATTGGGGAACCCAGTGGCACTCTTTGTGGTCTGTGCCGGGTTTGTTCTGGATTGTGTGGTCAGACTCTTCCTTGTTTTCAGCACCTCCTATTTTCGATTGATCGAAATCCCAGAAATTGCTTTTGGTGTTCTCGGCGCCGCAATGGGAGGTATCGGGCTCATCGTCTCACCATGGATCCGCAGGATGGTCACGACCCGAAGCATCGGCACCAGTTTTGCCATCATGACCGGAGTGGTCTTTGTGGGACTCGTGGGGGTGGCGCTACACCCGCCCTACTGGGGCATCCTATTCGGTTACCTCCTCTGGGGCGCCATGACGATGATCGGTTTCAGCGTCTCGACCTATCTGAACCAGTTGGTTGATTCGCATCACCGGGCGACCGTTCTTTCCTTCAAGGGGGTGACCGTCAACCTTGCCTATGCCGGCATCAGCCTGCTCTTTGCCTTGGCACTTCGCATGGTTCCGGGGGCAGATGCTCAGGAACAACTCGGCCACGCCTTTGGATTCCTCCCATTCTGGCTGCTGTTGACCTGCGGCATCCTCGTCTTTGCCTTCAGGAAGCATCTCCGACTCCTCACCAACCGCGCTCCTGAATCAGGGACATGATCCTTGCCTTCCACAAACCCTACGGCGTTCTCTCGCAGTTCTCTCCCGATGGCTCCCTGAACCGGACGTTGGCGGAGTTTGGTTTTCCCAAGGGAGTGTACCCCCTCGGACGACTCGATGCAGATTCCGAGGGACTGCTTCTGCTCAGTGATGAGGCCGGTCTCAACACCCGCCTGCTTGATCCCAAGTTTGGCCATACCCGATGCTATTGGGCACAGGTCGAGAGAATCCCCACGGGGGAGGTTCTTGAAACATTGGCCGCGGGGATCTCCATTCAGGATCAGAAGACCAAACTCAAAACGAAAACCCGTTCCTGCCGGGCTTGGCTGCTTGATCCTCAGCCTGATATTCCGCCACGCGATCCACCGATCCGTCTCCGCAAGAGCGTTCCCGATTGCTGGGTCGGCCTTGAACTCACCGAGGGGAAAAACCGCCAAGTTCGGCGGATGACCGCGGCGATCGGGCACCCGACCCTCCGCCTGATCCGAGTGACCATCGGCAACTTTGCACTTGGCGAACTTGCCTCGGGAACATGGAGGGAGTGCAATGTCGAGGAACGACTCAAAATCCTTGCGCAGACATGAAGCGTTACCTCCCCATCATCTTTTTTCTCTCCTTACACCTCCCTGCACTCAACGCAACCGAGCAAAACGCACCGGAATATCTTTTCCATCCCGAGAGGGCCTTCTTGCTTCCCTCTGGTCAAAACGGTGATCAGCAAGTTGCCTCTAAGAGTCTTTCGGCCTCTCCCTCCCTGAGGGTTGCGGCATACGAGGTCTCTTTCTCTGATCCCCTCGTTCTCATCGATAAGGAGGTCTTTAGTGCGCACTTTGTTTCCGCACTTTGGATGGGTGGATCTGATATGGTTCCTCACCAACGCAATGTTCTGATTGTGGGATCCGATTATGCTGTGATTGTGGATTATCTCTACGGAGCAGGAGACAAGGAAGTCACTGTGGACCGCCTGCTTAACTTCACCTTCCTGTCCGCATCGCTGCAACCCAGCATCGATTCCGAAGGCGCTGGTTGCCTGTTTTCTCCGTCTGATGGAGGGAAGTCATTCCGCTTTCAATCTCTCACATCCGCAACAGTCACTCTGACACCCGATTCTTTTGGTAAGGGGGTTACCTTCTCCACCCAGTCAAAATTACCAACTCCCGTGACGACGATCATGCTGGCCGGGAAGGGTGAAAAGTTGCCCAAGGTGGACTATGTCAAGGCGGTCAACCCCATGGTCGTGAAGCTCAAGGTGACTTTCCCTGAAGGCCGGACCGACGAAATCGCCATGGCCTGGGAGGCACGCTCCCTTCACATCGGGAAGAGCGAGTTCGATGGATGGGCGGTCGTCCTCAGACATGATCCCAAAAGCCCCGGGGCAAACGCTCTGGAAAGTTCAATCGAGATCAAGTAAGGGCGATTGAAGGATTATGGCCGAATCAATCCATCAACCGACTCGTCATGGTGGTTGATGGATTCATTTTTGGTTTTATATTTTTTTAGATCGAGACGGAGCGAAGTTGCGAGAACTGGATTGTTATTGTTTTCTGCCAGAGTAATGGCTCGATTGATTGTCTGAATCGCTGCGACAAACTGGCCGTTTTCAGCGTAAGCGGCTGCGAGCGTGCGAAGGTGGGAGGGATTCGAATTGTTGCCCAGCTGATTGGCATTTTTAATTAATGCCAATGCTTTCACTCCGTTTCTCAGAGTGGGGTCTTTTGCTGTAGTGAGAACCCAAGCGAGATTGTTCACATAGGAGGTATTGGTAGGCTGTAGTGCAACGGCTTTTTCAAACTCATGCATGGCTTTCTCTGAAAGGCCTTGGGAGCCCAGAATGGAGCCAATCATATTGTGAGCGTCTGAGTTGCTGGAATCGATGTTCACGGATTCTTGTAACTGCGCCAGAGCCTCTTGCTGCCTTCCTGAGAGAAGAAGGCACCTGCCGAGATTGTAGCGAGCAACGGCGTAGTGGGGTTTTAGAGACACGGCTCGTTGAAGGTGCATCAGTGCATCTGATAGCTGGCCGGTTTGGAGCAAGGTGTTACCGAGATTGTTCTCCACCTCCATGTTTTCCGGAGTCATTTTTAGTGCCTTGTAGAAATGAGGCAATGCTAAGGCCGAGTTCCCCAGGGATGAAAGAATTGAGCCGATATTGTTTTCTGCCTCGGAGTTTCGTTCGTAGGCACTCAATGATTTCGTGAAGTATTCTAGCCCCTCCCTCATTTCGCCTCTTTGAAGCATGAGTTTCCCCATGTTGTTGAGGGCGTCCGGGCAGTTGGGGTCAATGGAGAGGGCGGTATTCAGTTCAGATACAAATCCAGTCAGATCGCCACTTTGCCAGAGTGCAAAACCCAAGTTGTTATGAGCAATTGGGCTCCTTGGGTTATTGAGAATAGTTGCTCTCCAGAGGTTCATCGGACTTTTATATTCCTGACACTTATTGAACGAGAGGATCGCAAGCAGTCCCGAGAGCAGTATGGCCGCATTGCATCGGAATAACCGATAAAACCTTAAAGGCATCACTCCTTCACAGGAGACCATGAGTCCGGCGCCTGCAAGAGAGAGCGGTCCCATGCTGGCGAGATATTGGAAGTGATCCGCCACCCTTGAGAGTCGGAAGAACGCGACATCAAAGAAACCTAGGATAGGGAAAAGCGAGATCGTGAAATAAGCGAAAGCAAAAAACGAGGCGTGAATCCATGGATGCCTCATTTTTGGGTAGAGAAAAATCAGAAGTGCCACCATGCACAGCAGGGGAATCAAGGCGACAGCAAACTCAAGAGCGCTACCCCCGCTCATTTCCCAGCGCGGGTAAATGAAGGATAACTTTGCGGGCCAGAGAAGCTTGCCAAGATAGAAACAAAAGGCCCGACCTGCCATGATGAGTCTCTCACCGACGCCAGCTTCCCAGATTTTTCCCACGGCCCCGGCATGGATTTTTTCGGAACTGATCGTCCAGAGGGCAAAGGCAAGCGAGGCCAGGAAGAAAGGTGCGAGTTGGAGCGTGTCCCTGATCCTCCAGTTCTTTTCCCTCCACCACCAGCAGAGTGAAAGTACGGCGGGAAGCATCACGGTCGACGACTTGCTGAGCATCGCCAGCAGTCCGCACAGCAGGGCAAAGGTGTAGGCTCTGATGGCCTCGCCCCCACGGCCATCCTGTATCATCCCCCTCCAGTGAAGAAATCCAAGGATGCTCAGGAGATAGAAGAAGGCTGACTGCGTGTTCTTGAGTTCGCTTACCCAGGCAACGGATTCGACCTGCACGGGGTGAAGAGCCCAGAGGGCTGCTCCGACCCAAGCTCCCCTGACGTCAAGGCAGGAAAGCACACGCCAGAGCAGAATCGTATCCGCCACATGAAATAAAAGCGTGAGAAGGTGGTAGGGTAGCGGGGAGTCACCCCACAGTGCGTGCAGGAACCAGAAGCTCGTGAGGGTGAGTGGAAAGTAATCCGCAGCCCGACTGCTCCAGATGCCTCCTAGGCCCAATGGACCGCTGATACAGGAATTGCCCGTGATATTGATGTCATCATCCATGATGAAGCCGGCATGCCAGACGGGTAGATAGACTAGCAGGGTGACCGCCACCAGGCATGCCCCGATCACCCAGTTCCAAGAGGAACGGGTGATCTTATCATGAGTGGATGAACTGGTATTTCTCATCGGGTTCATGGGTGGGAGGTCCCGTTGCGGTAGTTCAGGAGATCGTTCTGTAGGAAACCGCAAAGAGGGATGTTGCCTTGGGCTTCAGCCAGTTGGATGGCCCGTTCGGCGGTTTTTACGGCATCATCAAGGCGATCCATCGACGCATAGGCGGCGGCCAGGGTGCGAAGATGCGAGGGATTTTTTACTCCGTCCAGATGGGTCGCCTTCTCGGCAAGTCTTAGGGACTCCGGTCCGTTGCGTATCGAGTGGTCGGTGCATGTCGCAAGAACCCATGCAAGATTGTTCAAGAAAGCCGGGTTTTCTGGATCCAGTTTGATAGCGCGTTGCAGGTGGGCAATTCCCTTTTGAGGAGAGCCGGTTCCGGCCAGAACGCTCCCCAGCGTATTCTGAACTTCTGCCGACGAGGGATTGATCGATGCGGATTGCTGAAACTCCTGAATGGCGTCGCTTGGATTCCCTCTCCGAAGCAGGGCGTTTCCAAGATTATAGTGGGCCTCCGACGACCCCGGGATGATTTCAACGGCAAGTCTCAGATGGGGGAGAGCCTCATCGGATGAACCCGTCTGCAGAAGCGCGTTTCCCAGATTGTTATGAGCCGCTCCGTAGGAGGGGAGGAGTTCCAGAGCTTTCCTGAAGTGTTCAATGGCCTCCCAGCGACGACCCTGATTCCAAAGAATCGTTCCCATGTTGTTGTGAGCGTCAGCACTGGCCGGATTGATCAAGAGCGCCGTCGTGACATGGTCGATGGCTTCCGCTGATCTTCCTTCATGCCAGAGAACCGAACCCAGATTATTTTCGATCAGGAAGTTGTCGCGGGTGCACTCAAGGGTGTGGTGAAAAAGGGTTTCGCTGTCCCGCCAGAAGCGGCACTGACGGAAAGCTGCTATCGAGCAGGCCAGGACCAGTGTGACTGTTCCCAAGGTTGAGAGAATCTTCCTGAGGCGTTGATCGCCAACCCATGAACCCACCGCCCAAGTGATCGCAATCACAAGACCGATCATGGGGAGATAGGTGAAGCGGTCGGCATAAGCCTGTGCTCCGGCACGCAGGATGCCGCTGACTGGTGCAAGCATCACGAGATACCAGAACCACCCTGTGACCAAATACCGATGCCTCCTGCGCAGGCGGATCACGCACAAACTGACGATAAGGATTAGGAGAACTCCGAGAAGCCCCTGATAAATGGGCCTTCCCTCTGCAGGGTAGGGATAAAAAACAGCCAGATCCGTAGGCCAGAGCATCTTTTTGAGATAGATGCAGTAGGAGGCACAGGCGTTTCCGGTTCTCACGATCAAGGGAATCTGACCATTGGGATCCAGGGTCTGCTTCTGAGTGAAGATCGTGATCAGGCACGACATCGCCGAGAGTGCGAGTAAGGGTACCTTTTCCAGAACAAGTGCCGGGAGGGAACGCCGATTTTCGGCCCGGCCAATCCGTTGCAGGGGCCAGTAGTCAAGCAGTAGAAGAACGAGAGGGAGGGTTACTCCGATCGGTTTGCTCATAAGGCCCAGAACATAGGGAATAAGCAGGATCATGTACTTGGCCGCGGAAGGCTTCCGAACATACTTCAGGTACGCAGCCAGGGTCAGCATGAAGAAGAGCCCAGAGAGGACATCCTTTCTTTCCGTGATCCACGACACCGATTCGACGCGCAGAGGATGGACTGCCCAAAGTGCGGCGACAAAGGCACTCTTCCAGACCGATCCTGTCATGGAACGGAGAACCAGAAAGAGGATTACTGTGCTGGTCGCATGAAGAAGAACATTCACGGCATGATGACCGCTTGGATGAAGGCCGAAAAGTTGCACACCTGCCATGTGGGAAATCAAGGTCAGCGGCATCCAGTAGTCCGTGTCCACCATGTAACGTCCAGTGCCCGCACCGAACGCCCAGCAAACACTCTCCAGTCGCAGTCCTTTGAGCACATGCCAGTTTTCCGTCACATAGAAGGGGTCGTCGAAGTCGATGAACCCCCAATTGATGCTCTGTCCGAAGACGGCTAGGACAAGGCCAACCAATCCCCCGCAGATGAGGACAACCTGCGATGGTTGGAATTTGGTTCTTGAGGTCAGGGCGTTCACGGCAGGGGTGTGCTCCGCAAGTAGATAGAGCGATCCTTACGGAGCGTCTCTGCCAGATTCGTATTGCCTTGGGAGACGGCTCCCTTGATTGCCTGGTCACATGTGTCTATCGCCTCCTGATAGAGTCCGGCCTGTGCGTAAGCCGCCGCCAATGTTCTTAATGCAGCGGGTTGACCGCCGCTCTGTTCAACTGCTTTCCGTGCAAGTTGGATCGCTATGGGGCCATCCCTCAGGGACTTATCCCTTGCTGCTCCAAGGAGCCAAGCCGTGTTATTGGCGTAGGTAAAGTTGGATGGATCGGCCTGAAGCGCAAACTGGAATTCGGTAAGCGCTTCCCGTTCCTTCGCTTGCTGGAGTAGAATGGAGCCGACGATGTTGTGGGTTTCGGGGAAATTGGGATTTATGCGAAGCGCCCGCTCGTAATGGACCAATGCCCCCGTGGGATCTCCTTTTTGGAGAAGTGCGGCACCGAGTTGGGTTTCGGCCTTGGGCAAGCCGGGATTCAACTCCAGCGCTCTGGAAAGGTGTGCAATTGCCTCGTCAAAGAGGCCTTGTTCTCTTAGGGCTTCCCCGAGGTTGTGATGGGCGACTGCATAGTCGGCATTGGTGGAGAGAGCTTTTTGGAAATGGAGGATCGCCTCTTTGGGCAGACCTTTATTCAGCAGGGCGCAGCCCAGATTGCACTCCGCATAGGCATATCCCGGGCGCCGGTTCAGCGAGATCTGGTATTCCGTAAGGGCCTCATCCACATTGCCGTTTTTCAGATAGGCATCACCCAGATTATCATGCGCATGGATGTTGTTGTCCGTGCACTCCGCGGCATGGCTCATCAGGGAAATACTATCACGCCAGTAGGAAGTTTGTTTGAAGGAGAGGCAGGAGAGTGGGATGAGTAGGAGGGCCAAAGTCGTGCCGAGGAGGATCCTTTTTTTTGGATGGTCTCCGACCCAATCGTTAAGCGCCCAAGCGATCATGATAAAGATCCCGATCAGCGGCAGATAGGTATAGCGGTCCGCGTGGGCCTGTTCACCCGACTGAACGATGCCGATTACGGGAAGCAGCATGCCGAGATACCAGAGCCAACCGACCATCATGTAGCCTCTCCGCCGTTGCCACAGCACCAGTGCCGAGATAAGTAGTAGTACGAAAGCCGAGAGAGCAAGACTCCAGGGGGAAAGATCCTTCCCCGGATGGGGGTAGAAGGCTGATAAGTTGAACGGCCAGATCAGCTGCCACAGGTAGGTGGCGTAGGCGACCACCGCATTGCCCAGACGCCAAGACCAAGGGAGTTGATCCATGATACCCTCATTCCGCCCTCCCGGAGCGTGGAGGGTGATCACGGCCACGAACAGCGCCATGGCAAAGAGGGGGATTTTTTCCAGAAGCAGTTTCTGCCACGAAGCCCTCCCGAGACGATGCAGAGGCCAGAAATCAAGCAGGATCAGCACAAAGGGAAGCGTGACCACCATCGGTTTGCTCCCCATGGCTAGAGCGCACAAAAGCAGTACAAGCAGGTAACTGCGCCAGCAAAAGGAATGTCGTGCGTAGCGGACGTAGGATCCCAGAGTCAGCAGGAAGAAGAAGCCGCTCAGGAGATCCTTGCGTTCGGAAATCCATGCCACGCTCTCTACGTGAAGGGGGTGGATGGCAAAGAGTGCTGCGACGAAAGCGCTCCTCCAGAGAGAGCCTGTCATCGAGCGAAGGATCAAGAAGAGCAGGACCGAGTTCAGAGCCTGCAGCAGCACGTTGACGGCATGATGAGATCCCGCATGCAGGCCGAAGAACTGCACGTCGACCATCTGCGAGAGGATGCTCACCGGGCGCCAGTAGTCGGTGTCCGTCATGGCACCCCCCGTTCCGGCAACCAGTGCCCAGCGCACGTTATCCCATGTCAACCCACTCAGAAGATGAGGGTTGGTGGTAATGAACTCGTTGTCATCGTAATTGATGAACTCATGCCCAAGCGACTGACCGAAGACCGCAAAGACCAGCAGTATTAGTCCCAGGCAGAGGAGGGTTGTGTACCTAACTCTCTGAGGCGCTTTGATGGGGATTGGAGAGGGGATCAAGGTGTGAAGGCCTTATTTGATCACGTTATCCGTGGGATGGTCAGACGAGCCTCCCTTGGCATAGTTGAGATTACGCAGAAAGTTCGGATTGGCGGGATCCAGGCTTATCGCCATCTCAAATTCCTTCACGGCCTCGTTCCTCCGATTCGTCCTGATGAGCGCGATCCCGAGATTATTATGGGCGTCCGCCAGCTTGGGATTTAATTGAGTGGCCCTTGAAAGAGGTGGCACGGCGTCCATGACCCGGCCTGTGGCGAGCAAGGAGGAACCCAAGCCGGCCAGAGATTCCGGGTTGTCCGGCTTGAGTGACACCGCCCTGCCGTATTCCACAAGGGACTCTTGCCATTGACCCTGACGGGAGAGAGCCTCCCCAAGATGCGCGTGGGCCTCAGCATCACCAGGATGGTATTGCAGGGAGGAACGCAGGACGGCAACAGCCTCATTCGGGGTTCCGGACTCAATCAAGAGCGCGGCGAGTGAAAGGGAGGCCTCCCCAAAGGAGGGATTGATTTTTAGCGCCTCCCGAAGGGAAGTCATCGCATCGGACTTCCTCCCCTCCTGCTGGGAGAGAATGCTCAGATTGTAGTAAGCCGTTTCGTCACGGGGGTTGTTGCGGATGATTTTCAGCAACTCCGAGGAGGCCTCGCGGGAATTGCCATGCCGCATCTGTTCCATGGCAATATTCAGGCGAGCCGTGGAATAGTCCGGCTCAAGCCGGCACGCTTCCTCAAAAAGGGCCAAAGCCTCATCATCCCGCCCTGCACCTGCCAGGGCCAAACCCATGTTGTTTAACGCGATGGGATTGGAATGGTTAAGCGAGAGGCACTGGGTCCAAAGATCAAGATCGTTTTTCCAGAAAGAAACCTGATGTCTGGCTACTAGCATCAGCATCAGCAGGAGGAGAGAGGCAACAAAACCTGTGAGTGGAATCGGGACTTTGATCCCTTTAGCCAGATCGGCGGCAAGCCATGTCAGGGCGAGAAAGATCCCGATCAGCGGAAGATAGGTGTACCTATCGGCAAAAGCCTGATTGCCCACTTGAATGATTCCGATGACGGGAACAAGCATGCCGAGATACCAGAGCCATCCAAAAAGAAGGTAGGGATGGCTCTGATAACACCGTAACGCGATCAGCGTTATCAGCAGGACCAAGAGGAATGAGGTGACTACCTCTCCCTGCGGCCAACTTCCTTGCGGCAAGAGGGGGTAGTGCGCACTCAATCCCGTAGGCCAAAATGTTTTCCCTAAATACCTAACATAAGCCACAACTGCATTGATAATTCGCTCAGGGAGGGGATGGAGCGTGGAATGCCTCATGTAGGATCCCTGAGCGGCGAGAGTACCTATGCAGTCGAGGACCGAAAGCGCCAAGAGTGGTATCTTTTCTGCAATCAAACCAGAAGTGGGAAGAGTTCCCAATCCGACCCTTCCCATTCTCTGCAATGGCCAGTAGTCCAGCAACAGAAGTAGAAAGGGAAGGGTCACCAGCATCGGCTTGCTCATGAGGCCCAGAAAAAAACAGAGGATGACCAAGCTATATCGGCCAATCGATCGCTTCCGAGTGTAACCGAGATAAGCCCCAAGCGTCAGCATGAAGAAGAGTCCGCTTAGCACATCCTTCCTCTCTGCCACCCATGCGACGGATTCGACATGGAGCGGATGGATCGCAAAGAGCGCTGCCACAAAAAAACTTCTCCAAATCGCCCCCGTCATCGATCGCAACACTAGGAAGAGGAGAACCGAACCAACTGCGTGAAGGATGATATTGAGTGCATGATGAGCCCCTGCTTGAAGCCCGAAGCCGTGCACAACTGCCATGTGCGAGAGGAGGGTCAACGGCATCCAGTTATCGGTGTCAACCTCGCCACTCTTTAGACCGGCACTGATCGACCACCAAAGATTGTCCCATGTCAGCCCCCTCAACACATGGGCATTGCAGTTTATGTATTTAGGATCGTCGAAATTTAGGAATCCGAACTGAATGGACTTTCCGAAGACAATCAAGACCATGAGGACAAGTCCCGCACAACACAGCAGGATGAGGGCCTTCCCATCAAGGAATGTCGCGCGGGTCGAGATTCTGGACTTCATGGGTAAGAAAGGCCGCGGCAGGTTGCTCGGGATGACTAAGGCTTTCCTGTTCCGGGCCCGGAATCTTGAGCCTTGGCGTTCTGGAAATTGCGCTGGTAATTTGCGTTGTTGGGGTTGAGTTGCACCGCCAACTCAAATTCCTTCACGGCATCGGGCATCCTTCCCGACCTGATCAGGGCGATGGCGAGATTGTTGTGGGCGTCGGCAAGTGCTGGATGGATAACGGTCGCCCGTTTCAGGGGATCCAAAGCCTCGTTGACTCGACCCAAGGCCAGCAGGGAAGATCCCAGACCCGCCAGAGATTCCGCGTCTCCGGAATCAAGGGAGACGGCCTTGGCATATTCGGTCAGGGCATCCGCCCAATTACCCTGACGCGAAAAGGCCTCACCGAGACGGTTGTGCGGTAACGGGGAGTCCGGATTCAAGAGGGCTGCCTTGCGGTAAGATTCAATACCGGCTTGGATCTCCCCTTTTTGAAGTAAGATCTTTCCTAGGCCCATCTGTGTCTCCCAGAAAGATGGAATGAGTTCCTGTGCCCGTTGCAGATGGAACCTGGCCTTTTCCTGATCGCCGGGATCTCCCCGTTCCATGAGAGCCAGGCCCAGATTGCAATGGACCTCGCCAAAGCTCGGGTTGATTTCAAGAGCGCGTTGGAGGAGTGGGACGGACTCCGTTGAATTTCCATGGTTTGCCATCAGGTTACCCAATTCATTTAGGGCAAGGGGGCAGTCCGGATTTTTTTTAAGAGTCGCCCTCCAAAGGGTTTCCTCGTTTCTGAATTCACTCGATAGTCTGTGACTCTGAAAGGCGAGTATGCCTAGAAGGATAAGACCAAGGATGGATTGCAGATCCGGCAGATGGGAGTTGGAGCGACTCCTTTCAGGAATCTTGGGAACCCATCGGTGGAATCCTGCGGCAAAAAGAGCGATCGGCGCGATCCCTGCAAGATACTGGAAGTGATTGGCTACGAAAGAATAACGAAAAGGATAAACATCCAGGAATCCCATGGCGGGGAAGAGGGTCACTCCGTAGCAGAGGAAGGCGGTCAGCGGAGCTAAGCCGACTCCCTTTCGACGCCTCAAGGCGAAGAGCAGAGCAAGGAGGACTGCTACTCCTGTTGGGAAGAGATACTGCCACCAGATGGCTGGATCGATCGACCAGTGGGGATAGATGAAGGTCAGGTCTGAAGGCCAACAGAGCTTCTCAAGATAAAACCAGAACGCCCGCCCCGCCAACAGAAAGCGATCCAGAATCGAGAGATGGGAGGAGAAATCGGTAAAACCCAGCTCTCTTAAGACATAGAAATGCTCCATTCGGGCTGTGAAGAGTCCAGTGACAACCCCAATCACTAGAAACGGAAGCAGGGGAAGAAAGTCGCGCTTCAATCCGATGCGGCCGTTTTTCCAGTGAAGAACAAGCAGGAGGACGACCGGAAGCGTCGCAATGACGCTCTTGGCCAGTAGGCCGAGGGTGAAAAGCCCCAGCGCTAGCAGGTAAAGCCCCCACGAACGCGCCGATTTCCCCTGCAGGGACTCGAAACGGAGATAGATAAGGGACGCCCCTAGGTAACAAGCTCCGGAGAGGGTGTTTTTCAGTTCACTGATCCAGGCCACGGACTCGACCTGGATGGGATGCAGAGCCCAGATTGCTGCCGCCAGCCAAGCAGATCGGCACTCAAGTCTCAGTAGGATTGCGGCCAGCAGGATAGCCGAGAGCGCGTGCAGGGAAATGGAGAGCAGGTGATACCCGAGCATGGAATCGCCCCAAATTTGGTGCTCCAGCCAGAAAAATGTGTGTGTCAGAGGGTAAAACTGCTGGGTGGCTCCCGGTTCCAGCCAGATTCTGAGAAGTCCCCCCAATGATTGCAGGGTCGGCTTTACAAGATGAGCGTCATCGTCCCAGACTGGCGAACCAGACCAACACGGGTGGTAGATCAGGATTGTGGCGATGAAAAGGGCCAATCCCTTAGACCAGAAGGGGAGGTGCTTGGACATTAATTGCATCAGGGCTGACATTTCAAAAAAGGGGAATGTTTTACATTAGATGATGATTTATAGCTTCGCTCGCACAAGATAATAGTTCTCTCTGCATGAGGTCTGAGTCCACGAAATGGTATAAAGATTTTTATTAAAATAATTGTTGATGACGAGCGTTTAAAGCATTAGAGATGAACAAAGCAAAAACCAAACTTGCCATTCCCCCCCTTAAATTTATGAAAAAATCCCCTCGTATCGCGGTTGCTCTAGGCTCAATTCCCCCCCTGGCATTCGTAGGGATGTGCCTGATGATAGGATCAGCCCAAGCCCAGCAGAACCAAACGGTCACCATGACCAACAATGCGACGGACGTAAATGGTGGGGCCACCTTTGTCTCCTCGAACTACACCAATAAAGGGACTGGTGCGAGTACCGGATGGCTTTCATCTTCGAGTTCGGGAGCCAACGTGCTGATCAATTTGGGCAGCGCTTCTACGGCCACCATCACGTCGGGGACCACCTCCGCTTGGCAAGCTGAGTCGCTCAACGTGACCAACTCCAATGTCACCTACACGATCACTTCGATCAGTTCGGTATCGCCCGCTAACACCCGCATTGCTCTCGGTAATGCTTCCCCAACCACGACTCAATTTACCAATACATGGTCCACCTATGGGGGTGGGATCGGAGCGGGTGCTCTAGACGTCGTCTTCCTGACGAACAACGCGAACCTCGTTGTAGGAACACCAAGCCTGTCGAATATCTTCATTCAGTTGTATAATACTGGAAACAACAACTTCGACATCGGTGGAGGTTCCACCTTCACAATTAATGGAAGTCTCTCAGGAAGTTCCTCATTCGTCCCGAATAAAACCGGTAATGGACTCATGATCCTGAACGGAACATTTAGCTCCTCTGCCAGTTTGAATATCAACGGAGGCACCTTCCAGTTTGGCAGTGGAGGTGCGGTCACGGGGGCACTTGGCACAAAGGGTATCGTTGACAACGCCAATCTTGCGATCAATGCAAACAACACGGTGACGCTCCCACAGGTGATCAGCGGCACCGGCACCGTGACCCAGATGGGAACGGGAACACTCGCGCTGAGCGGTGTTGACACTTACTCGGGCGGGACAGTGATCTCTGCTGGTACCATCAAACTTGGAAACGCTGCCGCACTTGGCAACATCACCAACAACCTCTCCTTCACCGGAACGGGGACGCTGGACTTGGCTGGGTTGGTCGTTACCAACGGTGCACTCAACGGAAGCACTGGCATTGTGACGAACTCGTCGGCATCCACTGTTGCGACTCTTTCGCTTAAGCCCAGTGGGAACAACTCCTTTGGGGGTGTTATTAAAGATGGAGCGACTGCCGCGACTGCATTGGCCCTGGTCTCAGGTGCAACGGGATCCCAGACGCTGAGCGGTGCAAATACCTACACCGGAGGCACCTCAGTGGGAGCGGGAACACTCGTCCTTGGGAGTTCGACCGCGCTCGGATCCACCACGGCAGCATTAAGCGTGACGGGTGGCGTTCTCAACTTGGGAGGCCAGAACATCACCGCTGGTGCAGTGACCATGAGCGGGGGGAACATCACAAACGGTGCCATCGCCAGCGCAACCGGATTCACCATTAACAATAGCTCAAGCTTCACGAACAACTCGGATCTAAGTGGGAATGGAGGGGTTACCGTCACCAACACCTCCACGGCAATCCTTGCAGGGAGTAATACCTATGCGGGTGGTACCACCATCGGTAACGGTGTCGCCAACGGGGGATCCCTGACGGCATCAAGTCTCGGATCAGGTGCCGTGGTGCTCAATGCAGCCACGACAGTTTCCAATAATGCAACCCTCAACGTATCAACAACCTCGGGCGGGATACTAAACATCGGCGGTCTCACGCTGAACGGTAATGCTACATCGCCAGCGATCATCACTCTACAGAACCCCTACAGCACCATCACCTCGACAGGTGCAGTGAACCTGGGTGGAGCAAACACGACGGGCGCAGCTCAGAATCTTATCAATCTGGGAGTGGGTTGGACAAACAGCAGTGTCCTGATCACAGGAACAACAATCAACGGGAGCAACCTCACGCTGACCGGTAACCTTCTCGGAGGTCAATCGGTAGCCATGGGCAATTCGCTGACCATTGGACGCACAGTTTACGGACTTACTAATACAGCCACTACGGTCAACCTGACGGTTGGAGGTGGTGCGGCATCACTCAACTGGACTGGTGCCAACAGCACGGCATGGGACACGAATACGGCTAACTGGTACAACACCGGAAGCGCCTCCAGTGACCTCTTCTACTCGGGCGATAACGTGACCTTCGTAAGTAATTCACCTGTCGTGGTTGATGCGGGGGGCGTGACAGCTGGATCGGTGACCGCCAGCAACGCTGCCGGGAACTCGTTCTCAATGTCGGGAGGCGTTGTCGCCGGAACATCGTTAACAGTCAACGGTGGGGGGACACTGACAGCGGCCAATAACTTCAACATGCCGACGGCCCCCCTCGTCGTAACGAATGCCAGCACGCTTGTTCTCTCCGGATCGAATGTCTTCAACTCCATCACGGTAACCGGAGGCGGCGCGATTGAAAATGCCTCGGCAAACGCACTCGGAACAACGACCGTGGCGCTGAACGGAGGACAGTTAACGATCGATCAGAGCCTCAGTAATGCAATCAGCGCTGGCAACGGCGGCGCAACGCTGAGCAATGCGGTGAATGCAACACTCTCGGGCAACCTGACAAGCTCCGGTGGATTCACAAAGACCGGTGCGGGCACACTGACACTAGTTGGATCGGGCGGTCAGACTGGTGGTTTCACGATCTCAAGCGGTACGGTCCAAGTCGGGAATGGTGGAACGACAGGTTCCCTGGGTGCATCGACTGCGCTTGTCACGAACAACTCCTCCCTTGTGATTAACCTAGCCACCAACGTCAGCGTGGCACAAAGCATCAGCGGATCGGGATCACTGACAGATGTCGGGGCCGCTACGATCACGCTCTCAGGCACCAATACCTACACAGGTGGAACCACCATTGCCAATGGAGCCACAATCCAAGTTGCAAACGGTAGCGTGAACCTCCCCGGCAATGTGACCAATAATGGATCCATCATCCTGAGCGCGTCAACCGGTTCGACGAACACAATGGGTGCCAACATCAGCGGTTCCGGAAGTGTGAATAAAATCGCCGGATCGGCAAGCGGAGTCACCATCCTGAGTGGATCCAACAGCTACACGGGTGGAACGGTTGTCGGCCTTGGAACACTCATTGTCGGAGATGGCACCACCAACGGAAACATCACCGGAGCAATTAACACAACATTCAACGGAACTAACGGCACCATCGCCTTTAACCGAAGCGACGCAATCACTGTGACCAATACGATCAGCGGAAGCGGCACACTGTCACAGCGCGGCACTGGAACGCTGACGATCGGATTTGACAACTCGACCTCCCAAGTCCCCATTACTGTCAACTCAGCTGGAGCGATCAAGGTCACCAACGCGAATGCCTTGGGATCCACACTCGCATTCAATGCAAGTGGTGCGACATTGGCCTCGGACTTGGGTGCAAACAGCACCCTCACGATCTTAGCACCTGTGACCATGGGTGCTGGTGCGACAGCGAATTTTGTCATGCCAGCAGGGCAGACAGTTGTGCCTGATTCAGGAGGTTTCCAAGGCGGAAAGGGGACAGTCGTAATGTCCGGTCAGGGAACTCTGAGCCTCAATAACAGCGGCAACTCCTTCGCCGGTTTCTCACAAAGCTCGGGAACGGTGAAAATCGGATCAGGATACACCAGTTTCACCAATGCCTTAGCCATCTCTGGAGGCGTTCTGGATCTCGGTGGGACCACCCAATCCTACACAGCAGCCAATGGTTTCAGCGGCGGAACGATCCAGAATGGAACGCTTAACAATAATAAGGGTTTCACATTCTCAGGACCAGTGACGTTCGCAGCCAACCTTGGAGGATCGAGCAACACGACGATTAATTCAACTGTTCTCTTCTCAGGGACCAATACCAGTTACACTGGGAACATGACGGTCAACTCAGGAGCAACTCTGAAAGCTGGAAGCTCCACGATCTTTGGATCGGGAACAACAACCGTATCGTCCGGTGGGCAGCTTGACTTGAACGGTAATGCACTCACTGCAACTCTCAATAATCTGCTCGTAACGGGAACAGGACCCGACACAAAGGGAGCCATTATTGATAACAGTTCGGCAGGCACAGGATCCCTTGCTGGTGGCGTGGTCATCACAGCCAACACAACCCTAGGAGCCTCCAACGCAATGGCGGTCAGTGCAAATATCACGGACACGAAGGCAGGAGTGATCGGTGTGCGTAACCTCACCGTCGGATCCGGATCAATCACCCTCAGCGGTGCGAACGCGTTCTCCGGAAACACGGTCTCCCGTGGGGCCACGGAGATTCTTTCCAGTGCATCAGCACTAGGAGCCTCTAATAATGTGACGGTCAACGGCACGCTCAACGCGAATGGTGGACTCAATCTCAGTACCTTGACGGATGCAACTGGCACCGCCAATGCAGGAACCGTCAATTTCTCCATCACGAACGTCAATACTGCAGGACAGGACTACGGAGTTGTAAATCTCGGATCGAGCACGCTTACTTACGGGAATATCCTCAACTTGTCTGTTGGTACAAACTTCACCCTCAGTAGCTTCTCAATCAATCTCTTTAACTTCACCCACTACACGGATGACTTCTCAGGGGTCAATCTGATCATGTCGGGAGCAACCAATGCCTTCACGGGTGCCTCGGGCATCTGGAGTTATGCCAATGGTGCAAGCACCAACTGGACATTCACCGATTCTACTGGTGCATTCAGCGTAGCTGTATCCGCCCTCGCAACGAATGTCTGGACGAGTGGCTCAGGTAACCTGAGCTCCATCGGTATCACGAATGGATCGACGCTGGTCTTCGACCAGGGAACCTCCGGTTCAGTGACGAATAACTCTCAGGTCACCAGCCTTGAGGGTGTTACCTTCAATTCTGGTGTTGGAACGAACACCCTTAGCGGTAGCGCCATCACCAACGGATCTGGTGGCATCGTTAATGGTGCATCAACAAGCCAGACAGTCGCGCTCAACCAGACTCTCGCAGCAGAACAGACGTTCCAGGCGGGAACGGGTGGATTGGTTGTCTCTGGTAATATTACTAACGCTGGGAACAAGCTCATCGTCGATGGCGCGGCCAACACACTCCTGAGCGGTTCGATTAGTGGCGCTGGAGGCCTGACTAAGATCGGCAGCGGCACGGCGACTCTCTCTGCCGCGAGCAGTTTCTCGGGGAATACGCTTGTTTCAGCAGGAACGCTTCTTGTCTCTGGCTCGATACCAGCAAGCACTCTCACGGTGCAGTCCGGCGCGACCCTTGCAGGATCGGGAACGCTCGGAAATGTGACCATCGTTGATGGGGGAATCCTCTCACCCGGCAACGGTGTCTCCACTGCCTCATTGACTCTTTCCTCATTGAGCCTCTCTAGCAACTCGATCATGAACTTTACTGTGACCCAAAGCGTGGCCGACAATATTATTTCCAGCGGCGGGATATCCTTTGGGGGTAACCTGAATTTAGTCATCAATGGATCCTATGACGCGAACTCACCGCTTATTACCCTCTTCTCGCTCACTGGTGGATCCTTCACCGGCCAATTCAATTCCATCACTCTCTCCGGGGTAAGTGGCTACACCGGATCGTTGACCTACGACTCAAATGTCAACCTCTGGCAGGAGTGGGGTAACAACAACGGCAACAGCTTCTACGCCAATGTGAATCCCGCTACCGGAACGATGACGCTCATTCCTGAGCCATCTGATTACGCATTGCTTGCGCTTGGAGTTGCGGTGATCGGCTTTACTATCATCCGCCGCCGCAAGTTGGCCGCCTGACGCCATTACACAATCACCTTAAGAGAAAGGCCCCTGCGGTGACGCGGGGGCCTTTTTTTATAGCCACTGATCTAGTTTCATAGATCATTGAAAAAATAGTCTTGCGCCCCTGAACATTGGCACAATGAGCTTCTCCCAAGAGCCAACTGTAGTAATGCCCCAAGTCTCAGATCCTAGGTTGCAGTTCTCCTCCTATCGTGTGCGTCTCATCTGCCTCGCTCTGATCGCGCTAGTGATTGCCATCTACGGCCAGACCCTCCGTCACGACTTTCTCAACTACGACGACAACGAGTACGTGACGGAAAACCCGATGGTCCTGCAGGGACTCACTCTCGCGGGAGTGAAGTATGCGTTTGGTTCCATCTGCGAAGTGAACTGGGTCCCCTCGACCGTTCTCGTGAACATGCTCGATTGCCAGTTGTACGGAACATGGGCCGGTGGACACCACTTGACCTGCCTCCTGCTTCATGCGCTGGGTTCTGTACTCTTATTTTTACTGCTTCGAAAGATGACGGGATACCTCTGGAAGAGTGCACTCGTCGCAGCGCTCTGGGCAGTCCATCCACTCCGTGTGGAATCGGTGGCCTGGATCACCGAGATGAAAGATGTTCTGAGTGGAGTCTTCTTCTTTACGACTCTGATCGCCTATACCGATTACACCCGCGGAAGGACACTCCTACGCTACCTCCTGGTGATGCTTCTGTTTTCTTTCGGCCTCATGAGCAAGCCGATGCTGGTCACGCTTCCCTTCCTGCTCCTGTTGCTGGATTACTGGCCTCTTAGGAGTAGTCCATGCGTGTGCTTCTCCCGCCTGCTCTTGGAAAAGCTCCCGCTCCTCGCTCTCTCCGTGATCTCGGCGACTGTGACTCTCTGGGCACAGAAGGGGGCCATAGGAGCAATGAGCAACATGCCTCTTTCGCTCCGAATCCAGAATGCCATTCTTGCCTACGGCGACTACCTTCGCGAGATGGTCTGGCCCTTTGGCCTGGCCCTCTACCATCCGATCGATCCCAAGGGACCTCCCCTTTGGCAGGTTGCCTTGGTCTTCTTCTCGCTGACGGCCCTGACTCTCTGGGTGATTCGGGAACGAGTAAGCAGGCCCTACCTGATGATCGGATGGTTCTGGTATCTGGGGATGCTCGTCCCCGTCATCGGCCTTCTGAAAGTGGGCAGTCAAGCCAACGCCGACCGCTACACCTACCTCCCGTCGATCGGTATTCTGATCGCCCTTGTTTGGGGAGTTGGGGAACTCTGGACAAAGGGTGGCGACTCGCATTGTTGGTGGCCCAAAGCCAAGACCTCCCGTGTCCGGATGGCCACCATCGTTCTAACACTCTTGATCGTTGCCCTGGCAATCCTCTCATGGAAGCAGACACGTCGCTGGGCCAATAGCGCAACCCTCTGGCAGGAGACGCTCGACTCCATCGGTGAGAATGACAAGGCCTTGATGAATCTCGGCGAGGTCCTCATGCAGCAGGGCAAAACCAAGGAGGCTGAGGGATTTTTCCGAAGGGCCCTGCTCATCGATCCGGCAAGTCGCGGCTCCCTCTCCAACCTCGCCGCAACGCTCTCCCTTCAGGGGAGGAATGAGGAGGCCATAAATATCTTCCGTGAGTTGATCCGACTGAATCCCGAAGAGAGCGGGCCCCACAACAATCTGGGATCCATTCTGATGGGGCAGGGAAAGTACGAAGAGGCCACCGCCGAGTTCCGCCAAGCCGCTGCGATCGATGGAAATCCGCAGGCCCGCTGCAATCTTGCCACCTCCTTGATGAGAATGGGGCGACTGGACGCCGCTGAATCCGAATTTCGGAATCTCCTCAAGTCCAATCCCGTCTCACCGATGGCACACAATAACTTGGGCAGCCTCCTCATGAGCCAAGGTCGTCTCCAAGAGGCCATCGTGCAGTTTCGTGAGGCGCTCAAGATCGACTCCGCCTACCCCAGTGCAAAGACGAATCTTGATCAGGCTCTAAAGAGACTGGAAGCGATCCAGAAAGGTGCCCCATGAAATCCTCCCCGGCGCCCCATAACTTCCGACCTGTGATCCCTTCCGACCTATGATCTCAGATCTCCGCTCTCCGTTCTCCTCGGGCATCTGTCGCGCTCCCCTCATCTGCCTTGGTCTTTTTTTGCTGGTCTTCGCCATCTACGGCCAGACCCTCCGTCATGGTTTTCTGAATTTCGACGATCCCCTCTTCGTGACGGAAAACCCAATCATTCAGAAGGGGATCACCTTGGAGGGACTGAAGTATGCAGCGACAGCCGTCTGCGACGAGAACTGGCATCCACTGACCATCCTAGCACATATGGCGGACTGCCAACTGTACGGCACTTGGGGCGGGGGACATCACCTGACCTGCCTCCTGCTTCATGCGCTGGGAGTGGTGCTCCTATTTCATTTGCTCCACAAGATGACGGGATGCCACTGGAAGAGTGCTCTGGTGGCCGCGCTCTGGGCGGTGCACCCACTCCGTGTGGAATCGGTGGCCTGGATCGCGGAGTTGAAGGATGTCCTCAGTGGAGTCTTCTTCTTCCTGACCCTGATCGCTTATACTAATTACACCCGCAGGAGGACGCTCTCGCGCTACCTCCTGATGATGGTTCTGTTTTCTCTCGGACTCATGAGTAAGCCGATGCTTGTGACGCTCCCCTTCCTCCTGCTCCTGCTCGATTACTGGCCCCTCCGGAGTCATCCGCGCGTGAGTCTCTCCCGACTGCTTCTGGAAAAGCTCCCCCTGCTCGCGCTCTCCGTGATCTCAGTGGTCTCCACGATCAGGTCGCAGGAGGGTGCCATTGCGATCATGGCTCAGACCTCCTTTGGAGACCGATTGGCTGGTGCATTGGTTGCGTACGGAGTCTATCTCCGCGAGATGGTCTGGCCCCTCGGCCTAGCAATCTTCTACCCGATCCCGCCGGGAGGATTTCCTTGGTGGGAGCTCTCCTTGTCGCTCCTGCTACTGGTTGCAATCACCCTCTGGGTGATCCGGGAGCGTGTGAAGAGGCCCTATCTGCTTGTCGGATGGTTCTGGTACCTGGGGATGCTAGTTCCCGTGATCGGCCTGCTCAAGGTGGGCAACCAGGCCTATGCGGACCGCTACACCTACCTCCCGTCGATCGGCATTCTCATTGCCCTTGTTTGGTGGCTTGGTGCACTGAGGGAGGGTGTCCCAAGCTGGAAAGGGAAACTGGGGCACGCCATCAGTGTCTGTGCGGCAATTTTCTGCATTACGATCTTAAGCCTCCTAGCTTGGAGGCAGGTTTCTTTCTGGGTTGGGAACGAGAGTCTCTGGACCCATTCCATTGCATCTACCGGGCCTAATGAACTTGCGGACTACGAGCTCGCGCTCGCCCTCGTCGATGAGGGCAGGTTCAAGGAAGCCATCCCCCTCCTGAAGGAGGTCCTTCGCATCGGTCCCCGCAATGTTGAGGCCCGCTATTGCCTCGGGACGGTCTACCTGAACCAAGGCCGCCTCGAGGAGGCGGTCGTTGAGTACCGTGAAGCCCTCCGCTACGGTGAGAAAAAAGAGGCCCGATGCAATCTCGGCGCCACCCTCTATAAGTTAGGCAGATTTACAGAAGCGGCACAGGAGTTCAGGGAGATCCTCAGGCGTCATCCCAGCGACCCTGTCGCCTGCAACGACCTTGGCGGCACTCTTCTCGCACAGGGTGACAAGGATGGCGCTATAGCGATGTACAGAGAGGCCCTGCGACTCGATCCTAGCTACCGACAGGCCCGCTACAATCTCGACAAGGCCGCCGAAGGATCGGAGCAAGCCAGGCCCTGACTTTTTCTCAGAGGAACTCTTTTGACTCAGTCGGCCCGAGGGATCATTTTTAAAAGATACCCCCTATGACCACACCCTTCCGGGAACTCACCCCACTCGCGATCCAGAAGTTGGGCGGGCTTGCCGACTTTTACAATGGCAGTGAGGCCAAGCAGGGCTGGGGAAGTTCCGGCTATAGCCGCATGCTGGCCCATTATTACAACCTGATGATCCCACCCGGGTCGTCGGTCTTGGAGATCGGATGCGGTAATGGGGGACTGCTTGCGCAGATCCGAGCAGAGAAACGGGTTGGTCTCGATCTCTCCGAGCGCCGCATCGAGCAGGCGCGCCAGTCGGTCCCGGGCTGTGAGTTCCATGTCGGGAGCGGCGAGTTACTGGATCTGGAGGAGAAGTTCGACGTCATCATCCTCTCGGAGACGGTTAACGAGGCCGCCGACGTGCAGTTGCTCCTCCAGAGACTTCTTGCCGTGAGTCATCCGCAGACCCGTCTCCTGCTCAATTTTTTTAACAACCTCTTCCAGCCTCTCTCCGCACTTGCCACCCTGGTCGGAGCCAGGGGACATCACCTGCCTGCGAACTGGCTCTCCACTTCGGACGTGAAGGGACTCCTCGGCATCTCCGGTTGGGAGACCGTCACGACGAACCACCGGATCCTCTTTCCCTTTCAGGTGCCCGGAGTCGATTTCCTGCTGAATCGATGCCTTGCCCCGCTCCTCCCGCCGCTCTGCATGACTATCTTCTGCACGGCACGCCCCAAGCCCGCATTCACAGGCCCGTTGCCGAAACAGCTCTCCGTCTCTGTCCTTATCCCCGCTCGCAACGAGGAGGGGAATATCGAGGCCGCCGTTCTCAGGACGCCCTCCATGGGATCGGGCACCGAGTTGATCTTTGTCGAGGGCCATTCCTCCGACGGGACCTGGGCCGAGATCCTGCGCGTGGCCGCTGCCTACCCGGAGAAGAAGATCACCTGCCTACGCCAGCGCGGTGAGGGGAAGGGGGACGCCGTCCGCGAGGGATTCGCCGCGGCCACGGGTGACATCCTCATGATCCTCGACGCAGACCTCACCGTGCAGCCCGAGGAGTTACCGAAGTTCTACGACGCCATCGCCTTAGGTCAATCCGAGTTCGCCAACGGGGTGCGGCTTGTTTACCCGATGGAGAGGGAGTCGATGCGCTTCCTTAATCTCTGCGCCAACAAGGCCTTCGGCATGATCTTCTCCTGGATGCTGGGCCAACCGGTAAAGGACACCCTCTGCGGTACCAAGGTGCTGCTCAGGAGCGACTACCTCAGGCTCGCCGCCGGTCGAAGCTACTTCGGTGAGTTTGACCCCTTCGGCGACTTCGACCTGCTCTTTGGAGCCGGGAAGCTCGGCCTTCGCATCACAGAGATCCCCATCCGCTACCGGGAGCGAACGTACGGCTCCACGAATATCCGCCGCTGGCACCACGGTACCCTCCTCCTGCGCATGGTCGTGGTGGCGGCGAGAAAGCTCAAATTTATCTAACCTCTGACCTCCGCCACCCTATCCCATGCCCTCTGAGTGCCGCTCTCTGACCTCCTTTATGGGTATCTGGCGTATTCCCCTCATCTGTCTTGCATTAGTCACACTTGTATTCGCGTCCTATTCCCAAGTGCGTAACTTTGGATTCGTCAATTATGACGATAATGTTCTCATTTCGAACAACGGACGCATAAACGGCGGCCTTACCTTGGAAAATATCCGTTGGGCTTTAACGGCAAAGGGAAGCCTTCCAGAGCCCGGAGCATTCAGATTCCACGAAGACACCGATTATTGGCGACCTGTGAGCCTGATCTCCCACATGACAGATGTTCAACTCTTTCGCCTCAAAGCGGGATGGCACCATTTGGTGAGCGTGGGAATTCATGCGGTGTCATCGGCAGCGCTTTTTCTAACGCTATTATCCCTGACTGGGAAGCTGTGGAGGAGCGCTCTTGTTGCAGCGCTCTTCGCCATACATCCCCTTCATGTTGAATCCGTTGCTTGGTTGGCGGAGCGGAAGGATGTGTTGAGCGGCCTCTTCTTCATCCTCACCCTCGGAGCCTACACGCGGTACGCCAGAAGCCCTTGTGCACCGTTTCCAAGGGCGAATTACCTTCTAGTTATTCTTTGCGGTGCCCTTGCCATGGGAAGCAAACCGATGGTTGTTACACTTCCCTTTGTACTGTTATTACTTGATTGGTGGCCTCTTGAGAGGCTTGGTATCGATTCTTGGAAACGGCTTCTACTCGAGAAGATCCCGCTCATCGCCATGGCCATGGCTGTCACTTGGTTGACCACCCAGAGCGAAGTGCAGAAGCTGGAATTACTGAGTTCCTTGCCCCTTTCTTGGAGGCTTGGCAATGCCGCCGTATCATACGTTACCTACCTCTGCCAGATGATCTGGCCTAGTGACTTGGTGGCCTTTTATCCGCATCCCGGAAAGAATCTTCCCCTCTGGAGTATCATGGGTTCCCTAACGCTCCTTGGTGCCATGACCTGGGCAGCTATCTGGCAGAGAAGTCAACGCTATCTCGCAGTGGGTTGGCTATGGTATCTGGGGATGCTGTTACCCGTCATCGGTATCCTACACTCTGGTTCCCAAGGTCATGCCGACCGCTACACCTATCTTCCCCTCATCGGGATCTTCATCATGATTGCGTGGCTTGCTGCTGATTGGGTAGGTGTCATCAAGTGGCGTCGACATTTGATGATAATTTTGATGCCAGTTTGGATCATCTCATTGGGAGTCATGACGTGGCGGCAAACAATCTATTGGAGCGATTCCCGGATTCTTTGGAACCATGTCCTCGACTGCACCAGAGAGAATCCTGTAGCTGAAAACAATCTGGCCGACACCCTCATGGATGAGGGGAAGGCCAAGGACGCTCTCCCTCATTATGTGGCAGCCTCACAGTTTGATCTCTCAAACCCCATGGTGAAATACAACATAGCCCTGAATCTGATTGAGTTGGGACGTTGTCGGGAGGCTATCGAAGAATTACGACAAGTAATCCCCCAAGTCCCCAATTACCCGCCGGCTCACGAGGCCCTCGGTGACGCGCTCTACTCCTTGGGGTTATTTGGAGAAGCCTCTATGGAATATCAGGTCGCTCTGAAATTAACCCCTGATCCCCAGGTATTATATCAACTGGGGAGGAGCCTGTATCACGACGGAAAGAGGCGTGAGGGCATTGCTGCAATCCAGAAGGCCCAATCCATCCAGACTGAGTCAACTCAGATAGCTAACGACCTTGCCTGGATGCTGGCGACAGCCCCAGAGGATGACTTGAGGAATGGACAGGAGTCCCTCGTGTTAGCTTTGCAAGCAAACAAGTCTGCTGGGGGCAATAACCCTTATATCTTGGATACGCTTGCAGCTGCCTATGCCGAGATAGGGGATTTTGAGAACGCGTTGGAGAACGGGCGGGCAGCACTCAAAATAGTAGAGCCCTCAGCGAACAAAGAACTGACATCGAGTCTTAAAAAAGAGATGACCCTCTACAAGTCAGGAATGCCGCTAAGGGTGAAGTGATGAATATAAAAAAGCCCCATTTTATATCAATCTTGAGGAAGTATTGGCCTTGCTTAGGTTGGATACTTTTACTACCAGTCTGCCTCTATTTTCATGGGATCTGGGTTTATTGCATAGGGTTTGCCTCTATAGCATTCTTCAATGAGATTCTTGCCCGAGGTCTGTCTCGGTTCGTCGGTATCAAAAAACCGGCTTTGATACTCACACTTTGGAGCGCTTGGATTATTGGGTTTTATTTCTACACCGCGTTGAATTCATATCCGGCTTATGAATTACCTCCAGTTTCCCGAGGGGAATTTTCTAAAGCTACCCATGGTTATTACGATTTTTTGACGAAGAGCCTCGCCCAAGGGCATCTTGACCTCGGGATTCAGCCCTCTAAGAAGTTACTAGCCTTGGCTAATCCCTATGATCCGAAAGGGAGGGATCCAAATTTTTATCTACTGGATATCAGCTTGTACCAAAGCAAGTACTTCCTTTATTTCGGGATCACCCCTGTATTAACACTTTTTTTACCGTTTTACGCGCTGACAGGTTTCTTCTTTCCCAGTTATCTGGCAGCGGCACTCTTTTGCTGTCTAGGTTATCTCTTCTCGCTCTTGTCACTGATCAGTCTCTGGAGAATTTATGCCAACTCATCCGGAGATCTGATACACCAAATTGATCGGGAAGCACAGGGGCCACTCCAATCCTCCAAATCAGCCACACTCACCGCCCTTGTGTTGGGGATGGGAAACTTCGCCCCCTTCGTCCTTCAGCAACCTTATGTCTATCAGATTGCTGTTGCGTCAGGATTTTGTTTTGGGATGGGTGGGATATATGCCCTAACCCAATGCTGGAGAAGATTGGATTGCGAAATCAGTTTTCCAATCTGGATGGGAATGTCAGGACTCTTGCTTGCGCTGTCCGTTGGGAGCAGACCATCTCTCATTGTCTTGGGAGTGATTCCCATCATCCTCTTTTGGTATCTTTATCGGAGTGGAAAACTATCGTTTGTTTTTCTTGGGTCGTTTCTTCTTCCCTATGGATCCTATGGTTTGGCTTTAGCCTTTTATAACTACCTTCGGTTTGGATCTTGGTGTGAATTCGGATTTCGTTATCAACTGAACCCCCAAGACAATTTACATCGGGCAATCAGTCTTCAGAACCTTCTGGCTGGATTGAATGGCTTCCTATTGCAGCCGCCGGAAATCCTTGCAGGCTATCCCTACATCACCCTTCACTGGGTTTGGCCGTTCCCCAGTGTTTGGCATTCGGTATATCAGGATCCGGTATTGGGAGCTCTCTGGATTTTTCCCTTGGTGCCATTAGGCTTCTTTGTCCTGAGAAGCTCACATCATTTAAGCCGTAGCCCTTACTTACAGAATCTTCTGCGCGCTCTGCTGGGTATCGCAATGATTCTTTTCATCTTAAATTCTATTGTAGCAATAACACCTCGGTACCTAATGGAGGCTTTGGTTTACCTGCTGGTCCCATCTCTTTTCTGCTCATTTCTTTTTCTTAAAGAGTCCAAGCTATGGAGAAAGCAATTGTATGAACTCTGCTTCAGCATCGCTGCGATCTGGTGCGCGGGAGCTGTATTTTTTCTCTCTTCCCAAGGAGTGGATGGGTTGGACAGACTAGAAAAAATAAAACATTTCATGCGCGCTTCAGCAACGCAACCCCAGTATTGTGCTGCAGTTGGTGAGTTCTTGATGCTCAACGGCAGAGAAGAGGAGGGCATACAAGAATTCCAACGGTACTTGGAGTATTGTCCCTCATCATCGAGGGTACACCAGCGCATCGGTGTTTTGATTTTCCTTCATGGAAAAAGAAAAGAAGGGCTTGATCATCTGCTGCGCTCTTATGAGTTGGAACCTCTTCCTGACACTGCCAACGACCTGGCCTGGATGCTGGCGACAGCCCCGGAAGATGACTTGAGGAATGGACAGGAGTCCCTCGTGTTAGCTTTGCAAGCAAACAAGTCTGCTGGGGGCAAGAACCCTTATATCTTGGATACGCTTGCAGCTGCCTATGCCGAAATGGGGGATTTTGAGAACGCGTTGGAGAACGGGCGGGCAGCACTCAAAATAGCAGAGGCTTCCGGCAACAAGGAGTTAGCTTTCGGACTCAAGAAGGAAATCGCCCTTTATTACGAAGGAAAGCCATTCCGCCAGCCCTAATTTACTGAGTGAAAGAATCTATCGGAATTGTCCGCTAATTTGCTGTCCATACGAGACTCCGAAATCCCCCTTTGGGGCGCCTCCGTTAACATGAATGTAGTCCAAGAAAGTGAACGAGAGAATCAACTGGCAGAGAAAGAGGAGAATGAGGACCTTCTGTCCGTGTTTGAATGGCTGGGCCGTCATAGCGACCCAAAGTTGGACGATGGGGAAGGCGACCAGCAAGTAGTATTGAAAAACGAAAGCGGGTGAGAGGGTGAAGAGGACTCCGAGGGCGATAAAGCCGGCATTCCGACAGAGCCAAGTCTTTTCGGTCACTGCCTTTCCGCGAAAAAGAAATAATTCCCTCCACCCACCTGCAATGAGGACCAGAGTGAGAATACCGGCTAACAGACTCGCGATGAACGCAAGGTGGGTGGAGAACCCGTCGATGAGGGGATACCTCAGTAACTCAAACCACTCGTAACGCAGTGACCAGTCCAAGGTCACCCCCGACGCATTTCCCAGCCAGACCCAGAGAAACTGCAGGGGCAGTCCATCCAGTAGCCCTGACAGCGGATGGGTCTTCTCTGAAATCTGCTCGAAAAATCCGAAGAGATTCGCGGAGTAACCTAGGTCACCCCTATGAGCCACCAGATAGCCAAGCCACGGAAGCAGGGGGATCAGACCGAACAGCGAACCTGCAAGCCAATAGCCCCATTTGACTTCCCTGCGTGCAAAGATTCCCGTCCAAATGACAAATGCAGCAGCAAAGAAGTAGCCACTCATGTGAATCTGTCCCAGTAGCGCACCCAGGAGACCCCAGAGGAAAGCTCCGCTCCGACGATCTTTGAACCACCAAGCCAAAAGCAGCGACATCGAGAAAAGTGGCAGGCAGGACTGGGCCCAAATCTTGCGTTGATAGAGAAGATCGATCGGATTCACGCAGGCCAAAGCAAGTGCCCAGAGCCATACTGCTCGATCCTTCCTCTCCACGAAGCAGAGGGCAAAGAATGAGAGAAGAAGAAGAGCCGAGCAGTTTAACAACTGGACGGCCCGAGCCAGATCTGGAGGATTGCTCACGGCGAAGGCGCGCCCTAGCACCATGAAGAGCCAGCAACTCAAGCCTGGATTCGGGATTCCCACACTTGAAGTCATGCCGAGCAAGGGCCACTCCCCTAGCCGCAGATGGCTGGTGGCGTAGCCGAAGTTGGTGGCCTCGTCCCCCTTGAACTCAATATCGAGGGGCCAGACCAATCTCAAGAAGCAGCCCAGAGCGAGAAAGACAGCTACCGGAATCCAGACTGGAATGCCTGGCAGTCTCTGGGATAATTTAATCATGCCACGTGATGGAGATGCAGTGGAGTTGATGCAGTAATGGAAAAGAGGTCTCTGAACCTTTATCGGAAGGCTAGCACTTCTCATCAAGGATCCTTTTACTAGATGCCGAAGGAATTGAGGTGAAAAAGCTGGGCGACTCCCCTATGGAGTGAGGGTGATTAGTGCAACGTTTGGTAAACGACAATACCCATTAATGCCCTCCGACTCTCGATTGTTGATCACCAAGAACCCATGCTTGGTTAACTGGCGCGTTACCCTCATCTGCCTCACCCTGATCCTGATGATCGTTGTAGTCTTCGGACAGGCGCTTCACTTCGGCTTCACCCTCTACGACGACGATCTCTACGTGACTAAAAACCAGGTCGTCTTGGGCGGGTTGACTTTATCAGGTGTCTCTCGGGTCCTGACTAGTCCGATGTGCGCCTTCTTCCACCCGCTGACGATGCTCTCGCTGATGCTTGATCATCAGCTCTACGGACTGTGGGCCGGAGGGTATCACCTCACCAATCTTCTGCTCCACGCGGCATCGTCTATTCTGCTTTTTCTGGTGCTACGCTCCATGATGGGAGTGTTTTGGAAGAGCGCCCTTGTCGCAGCTCTCTTCGCCATCCATCCCCTGAGTGTGGAGCCGACAGTCTGGATCGGTCTGAGGAAAGACCTCCTAGGAGGACTCTTTTTCATGCTGACGATGGCCGCCTACCTCCGATATGTCCGTCGACCGTTCTCATGGACCAACTACCTGCTCGTGCTTCTGCTCTTTATCATGGGCCTCCTGAGCAAGCCGAACCTGGTAATGCTGCCCATGGTTTTACTACTCCTAGACTATTGGCCACTGCATCGATGGAACACTGCTCTATTCGGAAAAATGATCCTCGAGAAAGTGCCCTTATTCCTTTTTTCTTTAGTAGTCAGTGTGGTGACATATTTTGCGGAGGGCAATGCAGTGGAGACCCTCTTCAGATACTCCATTTCGGTACGGTTGGCGAATGCCCTGATCTCTTATGTCACCTACATCCGGCAGGCAGTCATTCCTCTGAGCCTTTCCAACTACTACCCCCACCCCAGTGTCTCGATTGATTGGTGGATGTCTCGTGTCTCGCTCGCGCTTCTTGTTCTTCTAAGCTGGTGGGTTCTGCGCTTGAGGAGCACTCGGCCTTATCTATTGGTCGGTTGGTTCTGGTATCTGCTCATGCTGATCCCGGTGATCGGATTGGTGCAGATCGGCAACTTCTCCCATGCTGACCGGTACATGTACCTCCCTCAGATCGGACTCTTCATCGGCGCTGTTTGGTTGATCGAGGAGTTCTCAAAGCGCATCAAGATTCCTCAGGGAGTGCTCGGAGCGCTTGTAGCAGCGCTTCTAGTCTCACTGATATTACTGGCGCACAAGCAGACGGATTACTGGAAGAACCCCTTCGCGCTGTTGACTCACTCCCTAGAGGTTACGGGCGACAATGAAACTACGCTCAATAACCTCGCCAGCTTGCTTCAGCAAAACGGGCAGTTAGAAAAGGCTCTTCTTTGCTATCGTATGGCTTTGAAAATAAGTCCACAAGATGCCAAAGTGCGCAACAACCTTGGCCTCTGTTTGGTGAAGATGGGGAGGAGAGGGGAGGCGATTGAAGAGTTCCGGGCGGCGTTGCGATCCAATCCCTATTATGTGGATGCTTATGGTAATCTTGGATGTGCTCTTATGGAAGAGGGCAAGCCGGAGGAGGCTTTGGAATATCTGAAGAAGGGATTGGCACTCAATCCGACCTCACCCCAACTTCATTACAACATGGGGATGGACTTGATCGTACTGGGTAGGGGGACGGAATCCGCTTGCGAGTTTGAAGAGGTGATTCGTCGGGACTCCGAGTTTCAGGATGTTCAGCATCAGGTTGGCAAGGCGCTGCTGCAACTGGGGCGGAGGAAGGAAGCCATCGATCATCTGGAGAGGGCGAATCTGGCCGACCCCTCTTCGACGCAGGTCATGAACGATCTGGCCTGGGCCTTGGCGACAGTTCCCGAGGAGAACTTAAGAAACGGGGAGAAAGCATTGGAGTTGGCACTAGAAGCGAATAAGGCCACGGGGGAAAGCGATCCCTACATCTTGGACACTTTAGCAGCCGCGTATGCCGAGACGGGGAACTATCCCGAGGCACTCAAGAGCGCACGCCGAGCGCAGGAATTAGCAAGAAAGGCCGGCATCAGTGAACTCGCCGACAACCTTGTAAGGGAGATTGCTCTCTATGAATCACAAAAGCCGCTTCGCGATTCGCAATGAGTAAAAAGAAGAGACCCATTCCAAAAGAAAGTACGACTACAGTCGGCAATATAACTCCTAGGTCCTATGACCTCAGATCTCCAAATTCTGTCTTGGGTGATTGGTGTATTTCACTCATCAGCATTGTCCTGACAGCCCTTGTCTTGATCGTCTTTGGCCAGACCATCCACCATGAATTCCTCAACTATGATGACAACACACTAGTTGCAGAAAACGTCCATATTCTTAAGGGTCTCTCTTTTGAAAGCTTACGATGGGCGCTGACCGTCGGATTCACGGCATGCGATCCTACCTTGGCCTTTAGGGGGGCTGTCGATAACGACTACTGGCGCCCGGTAAGCCTGATTTCGCACATGATGGATGTGCAGTTCTTTGGCCTCAGGCCAGGATGGCATCATGCGGTAAACTTACTCATCCATGCTATGGCATCGGTGGGGCTTTTTCTGACGCTTCTCACGATGACCGGCATGCTTTGGAGGAGCGCCATAGTGGCGGCACTCTTTGCCATTCACCCACTCCATGTCGAGAGCGTGGCCTGGGTGGCCGAGAGGAAAGATGTCCTGAGCGGATTCTTCTTTATGCTCACTTTATGGGCTTACGCGCACTACGTTCGTGAGGAATCCCATGAGCCTCGCCCTTTTGCATGGGGCGCTTATCTTCTAATCTTACTCTTCTGCTCCTTGGCCATGATGAGCAAGCCGATGGTGGTAACGTTACCATTTGTTCTCCTCCTACTGGATTATTGGCCTTTTGAACGGATTGGTAAAACAGCGTGGCTGAGATTACTGATTGAGAAGATCCCTGTGTTCGCGATGTCCCTCGCTGTTGCTTGGCTCACGACGCGTGGTTCGGGTGGGCTTAGTCTAGGACTCATGGATAAGCTCCCTCTTTCCTGGCGCCTTGGCAATGCGGCAACCTCATACGCGCTCTATTTGAAGCAAACCTTTTGGCCGACTGGATTGGCTGTTTTCTACCACCATCCCGGAAAAAACCTAACGATGTTGACTCTTGGTTTCTCGATGGCTCTGCTGCTGATCACCTCTGGGTGGGTGGCATGGCACTGGAAGAAGCGTTACCTCACGGTCGGTTGGCTCTGGTATATCGGCATGCTCGTGCCGGTGATCGGGATCATTCAGTCAGGGGATCAGGCCCGTGCGGACCGATACACCTACCTTCCCCTCATTGGGATATTTATTATGGTGGTCTGGTTCGCGGTGGACTGGTCACATGGTGGGGGGAGGAAAGAACGCCGTCGATTTCTCCTGTCGGGGTTTGCTTTTGCTATTCTGATTATGCTTGCCGTGGTGTCTTATCGACAGGTCTCTTTCTGGCACAATAGCCGAACACTCTGGATGCATGCTCTTGCTTGCACTTCGGATAATGAGGTCGCTCAAAACAACCTTGGAACGATCATTGAGCAAGCTCGACGCCCTGAAGAGGCACTTCCTTACTTTCGGGAGGCTGTCAGGGTAGATCCAAACTACACCTATGCGCGCAACAACCTTGGCCTCTGTTTGGTGAAGATGGGGAGGAGAGGGGAGGCGATTGAAGAGTTCCGGGCGGCGTTGCGATCCAATCCCTATTATGTGGATGCTTATGGTAATCTTGGATGTGCTCTTATGGAAGAGGGCAAGCCGGAGGAGGCTTTGGAATATCTGAAGAAGGGATTGGCACTCAATCCGACCTCACCCCAACTTCATTACAACATGGGGATGGACTTGATCGTACTGGGTAGGGGGACGGAATCCGCTTGCGAGTTTGAAGAGGTGATTCGTCGGGACTCCGAGTTTCAGGATGTTCAGCATCAGGTTGGCAAGGCGCTGCTGCAACTGGGGCGGAGGAAGGAAGCCATCGATCATCTGGAGAGGGCGAATCTGGCCGACCCCTCTTCGACGCAGGTCATGAACGATCTGGCCTGGGCCTTGGCGACAGTTCCCGAGGAGAACTTAAGAAACGGGGAGAAAGCATTGGAGTTGGCACTAGAAGCGAATAAGGCCACGGGGGAAAGCAATCCCTACATCTTGGACACTTTAGCAGCCGCGTATGCCGAGACGGGGAACTATCCCGAGGCACTCAAGAGCGCGCGCCGAGCGCAGGAATTAGCAAGAAAGGCCGGCATCAGTGAACTCGCCGACAACCTCAATGAAGAGATCGAAAGCTATCATGAGAAACAAGCTGGTCGTGATAAAAATAAATTTTGACAATATCTTAAGGCTGATCCATAAATAAACTAAACCCTCCAAATGAAAGTGAAGAACCCCTGTCTATACGTATCATCTAGCACTTCATTAGCTAGTGAAATACTAGCTCCGCACAAATCGATAGAAATAGAAAAACGTGTTTTGACGGACTCCTTCTTTCTATTCTCCAAGACGAAAGCCAATTAATTTTTATTTAAAATTTACCAGTCTCAACGATTACAAATCGCCCCGCCCAAATCACCCCACCCTAAAGCGCCAATACCAATGAAAACAACCCCCTGCAACAAAGAAAAAAGCGTAAAAAAAGTAACGTCGAAAAACAACAATCACTTTCTTAAGCTAGCTGTTTTTACAATTATCGTTTTAGCAGGGGGAACTTTGGAAGCTGCACTCTCTCCCAACTTGCAACTAACTTCCCAGAAAACCACAGTAGGCTCCACTCCGCAGCAAGTAATTGATGGATCTACTGCTACTTGGGGCACAAGTACATCATATGGATATTGGCAGGCTTATGGACCTGTTGCCAATACAACTCTAACAACTAGTAGATTTAATTATACCACAACAAGCAGCACTTGGGGTATTGGACTTGGTACAGCTCAGCCCCCTGGGCCTAATCAAGCAACTGTCCCATCAACGGCGGGAGCAGTAATTGCTGCAATTGGGGCTGGAACTATCACCGGAGCAACAGGAACAGCTGGAGCTATTCAAATAGGATCGAGTTCAGGGGGCAATTCACCAGCAGTAGCCGCTATGGTGTTTGAAAAAACTGTAGCAGGGGCGTATTCAATTACGACAGCGGCCGCGACAGTGGCGAATGCATCAATAACCATTAACGGATCTCTTGATTCTGGTGATTCCACATTTGCCCAGGGTACTTACGGAATTCAAGTAGTTTCAGGAGCGACAGCTCCGACATTTACTAACGCTGGTACTGCTACTACTACATCAATTAACATAATACTTGCGGCAAATCAAATCTGGCAAAACGCGGGAGTTGGAACGATGTTAATTAATGATAGTGTTTCAGGAGGTTTCACGCTAACGACCAAAGGAGCAATTTCTTTTGGGGGGATCACTAATTCGTTGACGGGATTAACAATTGCAGCAGGACAGACAACCTTTGCCGGGACAAGCGGATTTACCCAAGCCGCGACTGTAGTCAACGGAGGCACACTGGACTTGGCAGGAACCTCACACTCGATTGGAACTGGGGCACTAACTCTACAAAATGGTACGATCCAGAACGGAACACTTACAGCTGCCTCTTATGGTATACAATCAGGAACAATATCGGGGTCGCTTGGCACTGGAGTGGTAACTAAAACAACCACAGGAACGGTCAACATGACAGGAGCCAACTCAGGAATGACGGGCACGGTTGGAGTCAACGCAGGAACTCTAGAGTTTAATACCTCCTTGGGATCTGGTGCGGTAACTGTAAACGCCGGAACTCTTCAGTACGACGGAACCACACTAGCTGCGATTAATGGTGGCCTGACAATGTCAGGAAGCACGACTCTATCTTTGACTGGTGGTGGAAACGGAGGAATTAGTAGCACAGGAGCAGTTGCATTAGGTACAGCTTCTCAGACCAACTTTATATCACTCAGCGGTCTCTACACTGCGGGAACACTGGCGGCTCCGAACAGTTATACGCTGATCAACACAACGGGAACTGGAGCGTTAACTACACCTGGGACGCTCCAATTCACGGGAAGCACTTTGGGAAATAGCACTGTCGGAGCTAACGGGACGGCAACAGTTGGTCGCACCCAATATGTCTTTACAACGACAACAGGAACAGCAGGCTCAGTCGTGGTTGCTGTTTCAGGTGGTGGTATAGGAATCATTTGGAATGGCGGGTCTTCTGGAACATGGAATGACGCCGTTACTGCAAATACCATTTGGAACAAGGTCTCAGATACAAATTCGAGCACGCCCTTTTATAACAATGACAGTCCTACATTCGGTAGCGGAGTTTCCCCGACAGTGACAGTCGCCTCAGGTGGGGTCGCACCAGCTACAACGACTTTTTCAGGGATTAACGGGGATGTAGCCACAATCACGAACGCTGGGGTAAGCTCAGCGACTATTACTAATCAGTCTGGTATTGTTAACAGTGGAGCAGGGAAAGCGGTATTGAATACTTCGATCTCAGGAAACGGCGGCGTGACGAATAGCGGAACCGGTGAAATCGATCTTAATAACAACAATACTTACACGGGCGCTACTACAGTATCGGGTGGAAAGATTGTTGTTGGCAGCGCAGGTTCATTAGGAACAGGCGCTGTTAATGTAACAGCTGGAACACTTGATTTAGGGGGAACAACAGAATCATCGACAAGTTTTGTTATCAGTGGTGGAAAGTTGACCAACGGAGCGATCACTGCACAGTCTTATGCGCTCAATGGCGGCCAAGTTGGAGCAACGATCGGGGCAGGTGCCGTGACAGTTGGAAATAATGCAACCACCACGCTCTCCGGATCAGCAACAGCAGCCTCATCTATCTCAATTTCAAGTGGAGCAACACTAGCTTTAGGTGCTAGTGGAGTACTTTCTAGTGCGGCTTTCGCATCTCAACCTGGCACGCTTAACCTCAATGGATTCAATCAGAGTTTTGGTGCTCTCACTGGAAATGGTCCGATCAAAACAGGGACGGGAACATTAACATGGGGTATTAGTGTCGCAACTCCAAGCTACACTGGACTAACGACCATTGATTCAGGGGGTGCTGTTGTGGTTACAAATTCCATAAGCACGACAATTCCAGCCAGTCTATTCACCGGGAGCGGTACAGTCGTTTATAGCCCTAGCAACCCTAGCGCAACAACATCTTCAGCTAAGCAAATTACATTGACTGGGGAAAACACAACGTTCACTGGGACTTCCCTCCTTAATAACGCCCAAGTCAATTTTTCAGGAGTAAATGGAAGTTCAATAGTAGATGCCTTTGGAACAGGACCCATTGCAGCATCTAATGGGACTGGCCTTGTAAACATTAAATTCGCTGGAGCTGTAGGAAGTTACACTATTGCCAATGAAATCTATACCGGAACGGCGACCGAACAATTTAAGGTCTCCCCAGTAGTTAGTTCTACATTTACGCTATCAGGTGTGGTTTCGGGAGCTGGCACTCTCTCACAGGGTACTGGTGGGACTGTTATTGTAGCCAATGCAAATAACACATTTACTGGTGGATATCTCCAAGCCAATGGTGTGACTCAAATTGCAAGTGGATCTGCTCTTGGCGCGGGTCCATTCACATATGATACTACAACCGATGGATCAAGTAAGGGGATTATCCGAGTTACTGGTACAACAGAATTCACTCACAATATTAATATTGGAAGAACTGCATTACTAGCAGACATAGGTGAAATCGACGTAGATTCAGCAAAGACCTTCACAGTGAGTGGGAATATTTTAAACGCTACTAATGCTTCTTACAGCTCGTTTACTACTTACACAAATAGTGGCCTCACAAAAGGAGGTGCAGGCACACTTGTACTCACTGGTCAAAATAGTTATTCTGGAGCAACAACAGTGAGCAGTGGTGTTTTAGCGATGGATGGGACAAATACATTTTCAGCCCTAACAGTATTAACTGGTGCAACTCTTGCAGGCCACAATGGTTCTCTTGGAGCTGTTTCTCTAAATAGTGGTGCTACTTTGAATCCTGATCTCGTTTCTGGGGCAAGGAGCCTCCTTAATGTCACGAGTCTATCACTCGGTTCCACAACGACTCTTGATATTGAGTATCTGAACGCCCCCGCAGGGACAGGCTACGACCAGATACAGATTAATGGAGGGGCACTTACTTACAGTGGTGCGTTGAATATTAACTCACTCTCCTCGTTAGCAACTCTCTTTGGCGGAGCTAGTCAGAGTGTGGTGCTCTTCAGCGGAATGGTTAATCCTACTACAGGGACACTCACTTCAGTTGTGTTTAATCAGTCTGGACAAGCGGCTGATACCTTTGCATCCAGCGGAACCGGTGCTGGAGTCGTTTGGACTGACCAGACTGGTAATTACACATTCACACCGAGCACCGGAACTCTTGCTGTCATCATGGTCCCAGAGCCTGGAACTTGCGCGATGGTCGGCCTCGGACTCTCTGCTCTCGCTGTGACGATCATTCGTCGCCGTCGGAACGACTAAGACTTCGATAGTTTCTTCAAAAAAGGCCCTCCCATGAAAGTGGGAGGGTTTTATTTAGTTAAAACGGGGGCTAGAGATTCCTTATTCCAATAAAAAGTACCCGTCTCGATCGTGAGCTACTGTTAGGAAAAATCGACAAGAGAGATTTTGAGAGTCCCGTCTCCTGGAGGATTAAAAAAACTAAAAAAAATGTTGTTGCAATGAGATGTCTTATATAAGAAAGATGCAGGGTGACAATCCTCAACCCCCAACCCCCCTTAGTCCATGAATAGGACGCACCTCGTTCAACTCAGAGCGTTTCCGATGTTCGGACTCGCCTTCTTAACTACATTCTGCCTAGCCGGAATCCGAGCTCAAGCGGATACGGCCAGTAACATCTTTGCATGGACGATTCCAACCCTTACCACCACATCGGCGGCGATAGACCTAGCCAATACAGCGAGCGGGCTTTCGGATACAGCAATTACTGTAGGAAGCGGCCAATCAATCACCTCCTCAAGTAGTTCTTGGAGGTGGTCACAAAACTCCACGGGCCAGTCTACTGCAAATGATACTTACGCAAACGCAGTAGCTGGAGGAAAATACTTCCAGTGGACCTTAAATGCAGGTGCACGCACATCCTTCACCATCACAGGTTCAACAGGCTTCTTACTTACACCATCTGTAAGTACAGGCACCATGCCTCAAAGTGCTGTGCTCTACGACTCAACAGATGGCGGAACAACGTGGAATCAAGTTGGCACGTCGGCCACATATGGGGGAGCCCAAGCAAATGTCGGTAACAGCTTCTTCAGTTCTCCCATCACGGTGAATGCAGGAGGCTCGTTGATGTTCCGAATGGCAACTTTCCTTGGTGCAACTCAAGCTTCATCATCACCCAAAATTGCTTGGAACGGTACAACCACGACTACTGTCGCATCAGACGCAGTCCTCCTTGGAACAACGACTGGAGGGGCTTGGAACATTATCTGGAATGGGACTGCCAGCCAAGTATGGGATACCAATGCCCTCAATTGGCAGACAAATACAGCAGGTACTGGAACAGGACCGAATATCGCCATGGCTGGCGGCGACAATGTGACCTTCGGTAACAGTGCCACAAATGCCACCATTAATGTGACCAGTGGCGGCGTGACGGCGGGTAATGTCAATGTGACTAATACGGCAGGAACTGTGACACTAGCTGGAGGATCAGTTGGTGGTCTTCTCTACAAGTCGGGTAACGGAACCTTGGACCTCACTGCGGCCAATGCCTTTACAGGTGGCACCATTTCGGCTGGAACCGTTGTGGCGGATGCTAACTCGGCACTGGGCACCGGTGGATCGGCTGGCATCTCTCTCAACGGGGGTGGTCTATCGATTACCAATGCTTCTGTGACAGCAGTCTCGGCCAAGTTGGCGGCGGGCAACAGTGCTGGAGGATCTGTGGATGTGACCAATGGGGCCACCGTGAACCTTTCCGGTGGTATTACTGCTGCGGGAACATCAACTGGTGGAAACAAAGGGGATGCCTCCACTTACAGCACCATGACTCTGAATCCTACCGGCACGGGGACGATCATTCTTTCTTCGGCTGTGGGCTCGCAAATGTCTGTCACAGGTCCGGTAGTGACTACAGCTGGTGCCATTAGCCTCCAGATCCCCCACGGCACGGTCATCCTCACCAACTCCGCAACCCTTAACCTCGGCACGGGGATCCTGGGGGTCGGAACAAATGTAGGCAGCTACAACGGCATGACTTGGAACGGAAATGTCGACATGCTGGGCTCCACCTTGCAGATGAATGGAGGTAATATCAATGGCTCGGGAATCATCGATGTCGGAATGCAGGCTAATGGCGTTGCCGCAACCAACACGACTTCCACATTGGCGTCCCGACTAAACTTCCCATCACCCACGATCTCAAATGCAATCAGCATCGAGGCAAATAATACACTTGCCTTAAACTCACCGACTGGAGGTGGTATCAATATCGCAGGCCCCATCTCAGGATCTGGAACCATTACGGTGAATGCTAATCCTACTACACTAAGTGGCGTTGCCACCTTGAGTGGTAACAGCAGCTTCAGCGGAACCATCACCGATGCAAACGTCCTAAAAGTGACCGGCAACGTTGGATCGGCCACCCTTAATGTTACTGGGACAAGTGCTATCCTGACAGTATCCGGTGGAACAGTGGGACCCACAACTTTCAGTGGAGCCACTGAAACGCTCAATGTTGGGACTGGTAGCACCACCAATTCTGTTCCCGGTAGCATGACAGTTAATGGGGCATTGACCCTTCGTAGCGACACAGCCTCCTTTTTCACGTTGACCAATACCGTGAATGCCGGAACCGACTTCAGCCAGTTGAGTGTCAATGGAGCATTTAATTATGCCTCCAGCGCAATCAACTTCACGCTGAACAACACCAACTCACTCTTTGCTTGGAATCCCGCAGTGATCAATGTGATCAATTTCACATCGGAGGTTGGGGATGCTTCAGCAGTCACCTTCAACGATTACACCGGAACGAATCCTGTTGTTTCGGTAAGCCTTACAGAAGCCACTCCTGGAAGTGGCCTCTGGTCTGGGCTTGATGGAGCTAATACCATCACCTTCAATGCAGCGAGTGGGACTCTCGCGGTTAATTCAGTGCCAGAGCCTGGAACGTGTGCAATGGTCGGCCTTGGTATCTCGGCGCTCGCTGTGACGATCATCCGCCGCCGTCGGAACGACTAAGCTCGGATAGTTTTTTCTAAAAAAGCCCTCCCACGAACATGGGAGGGCTTTTTTGTACCTACATTGAATCTGATAGGATAAACTCATACGCTCAAGATGCTCCCCTTCCTGAACATCGCCGCCTACAAGTTCACCCATCTTGGAGAGCCTGGGCAGCCAGAGATTCTCGAGGCGCTGAGAAGGGATTTGAAGCAACTCTGCAAGGATTTTGAGTTGAAGGGGTCCATCCTCCTGAGCGGGGAGGGGATTAATCTCTTCATTGCCGGACTTCCCGAGAGGGTAGAAGCCCTCCTGACTCATCTGCGGAGTATTCCCGGACTTGAGGATCTGGAAGTGAAAAGGAGTGAGAGTGCGGAGCAACCCTTCAACCGGATGCTAGTGAAGATCAAGGAGGAGATCATCGCCTTCGGAATCGAGGGAATCGAACCCCTTCGCCACACCTCACCCAGAATTTCTCCGCACGACTTAAAAGCCCTGCTCGACGAGGGGAGTCCGGTGATCCTCCTCGATACTCGTAACGATTACGAGGTGAAGCTCGGAACTTTTACGGGGGCAACCAAATTGGGGATCGATCACTTCAGGGAGTTCCCCGAGGCGATCCGATCGCTTCCCGAATCAGTGAAGAAGTCTCTCCAAGAATCGACCGTCGTGACCTTCTGCACCGGTGGGATCCGCTGCGAGAAGGCCGCTCCCCTCCTCGAGCGAGAAGGCTTCAAAAATGTCCTCCAACTGGAGGGTGGCATCCTGAAGTACTTCGAGGAGTGTGGTGGGGCCCACTATGAGGGGGAGTGCTTTGTCTTCGACAAGCGGGTCGGTCTTGCTCCCGATCTCAAGGAGACCGGAAGCCAGCTCTGCTTTGCCTGCCAGATGCCCCTGACTGTTGAGGAACTAAAGGACCCTCGGTATAAGTACGAGGTGAGTTGCCCCTCCTGCTATCAAGAAAAGTAGTGTCTCTCAGAAGGCCTCCTGAAATGGTGCGCGATGCAGGGTTCGAACCTGCGACTTCTTGCGTGTGAAGCAAGCGCTCTACCACTGAGCTAATCGCGCGAAAGGGACGTCTGTTTCCGAAGAGAAAACACGTCTGATGGAAGAGGGTAGCCGAGCATCAAAACATGGGGCAAGGAGATTGAGCTAATCTTGGAATAGGGATACGAATCATTCGGTTGGAAAACTCACTTGTTGAGGAACTGGTCCTAATGAGTTATGGATTTGCCATCAAGGCTCTGCCGAATCCCCCGATCATTCATTCATGAAAAAAGGCATTGTTCAGGTTGCGCTCCTCGTGGATGTCTCACTTGGCTGTGGCAGAGGGATTAGCCTTGGGGTCTCCAAATATGCGGCGACCAAGGGGAACTGGATCTTTTTTCCCCACGAGCATCCCAAGCCGGAAAAGCTTCCCGAGTGGATGGAGCGGACCCGGGTCGATGCCGTGATCGCCTACAGGGCGAATCAGAACGTCCTGAAAAAAATCCGCTCACTCGGCGTGCCCGCCGTGAACGTGCACGGACACTTTCAGGATCCTTCGATCCCGGTCATCCGGACGGATGCGTCCGCCCTGATGCTGATGACTCTCCGCTTCATGGTCTCCTGCGGATTCGATCACCTCGCATTCTGCGGCTTCCCGGGTGTCTTCTACTCCGACCAGCGTGAGCAGGCGTTCAAGCACCACGCCCGTGAGTTCAGCGCATCACCGCACCACTTCGGTGGATCCGGTGAGCCGATTGTTGACTACGATCCCTACCGTCACAAAGGGTACTCTCCCGATGGGGGGCAAAACCTGGCACGATGGATCAGGTCGCTTCCCAAACCGGTTGGCATCATTGCCTGCAACGATATCCGTGCGCTTCAGGTGATCAATGCCTGCAGGGAGACGGGCATCCGCGTTCCGGAGGAAGTGGCCGTCATAGGGGTCGATAACGATGAGGTGATCTGCAGCCTGAGCAGGCCGACGCTCTCCTCCGTCGAGCAGAACACGGAGGCGATTGGGGCACTGGCCGCCTCGCTAATCGATGACATGTTGGCTGGCAAGAAAGTGCCCCTCTTTCATGAGGTTCCGCCCAAGGGGATCGTGGATAGGGAGTCCACGGATGTGGTGGTAGCCGAGGATCCCCTTGTCATAAGGGCCGCCCGAATGATCCGGGACGGGATCGCATCGGGCATCACGATGAAGGAACTCTGCTCGGCACTCTCAGTCTCTCGATCCAAGCTGGATAACCTTTTTTCCGAAAGCCTCGGTAGAACACCCTCCGAGGAGATTCAACGCATGCGGATGCGCAGGTGCAGCGATTTGCTTCTGAATACCGATTTCAAGATCACAGAGGTCGCTAAACGCTGCGGATTCTCGTCGGCAACTCATCTCGGACGCTTTTTCAAACGAGAGACCGGGGTGACTCCGTTGGAATTCAGGAGTTCCAGAGGACGCATTGGGTTGAATGAGGAAAAGGAATAACATTGCGGTGCCCCAAGGTTCAATTAGGCGAGTACGTCATGAAAAAAGGCGATTGATAACAAAAACATCCATTTCGCGCTCTCTGTAACGGTGTTAGATTTAGCTATTCCCAGATTTGCACCCTGAAAAAAGGTGCTGCAGGGATGTTTGTCCTCCCGATGAAAAACCCGATCCTCCCCCTTTTTGGCCTCGTAGCCCTCCTGATTCTTTGCGGCATCCCGGCTCAGGCAGACACGAATGCGGTCTTTGTCAGTTTTCTGGGAAGCCAGAGCAACACAAATACGGTGAATCTCATAACTATTCCGGTTCAGGGTAACGGATGGAATTACAGCGCAGCTGCGCAATTTGCGGGAAGCAAGTGGAACCAGGTCTTAAAGCCAAACCCTGCTGTCCCGGATGGAACAGCCAATGGTGGAACCTTGGGAACATTCAACATGGGATGTCCATCCAATAACATTCTGAACAATCCTGATGGAAACGCGACTGCGATCACTCTCTCGGGAACCATAACGATCGGTGCTATTGATAGCAGCACAAACCGGTTTGAGCCTAATAGTGGCAGCTGGGCAAGCAATGCACTTTCCCCCGTGGGTTTAGGGGACAATGGTTGGCGCATTTATAAGTCTCAGAACATTATGAATCTTAAATTGGCTAACCTTTCGGCCAATGCAAATTATCTGCTCTTCGTTTATGGAGCCTATGTGAGTGGGGCCGCGTACGCAGGCTGCTATATTGGCATTACTAATCCAAGCAATGTGCTTACGGGAGGAGTGAACTATCTGGATATACCCGGAAGCGCCACCGGCTATGTTTTCACCAACAACAGCGGAAATATCTCACCCGTTGCGGGTGCCCCTGCTGGTGTTAGTAATGCCGCCAGCCAGTATCCGTGGGGTGTGATTCCTGTAAAATCAGATGCAAACGGCAATCTCACTTTTAGCTCTACGCGTCCCGGCTACAATTTTGCTACAAATTCCACCGCCAATTCCGCTATCGGCGGGAGTGGTGGTAGCTGGATCAACGGCTTCCAGTTAGTTCCTTATCCTCTTCCAACGATCACATCACAACCTCCGGCAGCTCCCAGTGCGACGGTTGGAAGTGCAGCCTCCCTCAGCATCAAGGCCACCAACTGGTACACCAACAGCTTTACCTATCAATGGCAGAAAGGAGGCGTTAACCTGAGTGATGGAAGCACGGGCAATGGTGGCTCTAGCTACTCTGGGACGACCAACGCCGTTCTGAGTATCTCCAATGCACAACCGGGGGATGCCGGTAACTTCTCCTGCGTGGTTAGCAATGTCGGCGGCGCGGTGACCAGCACAGTCTCAGCGCTGGGCATCACGCAGAGTCTGATCGCCCCCTCCATCGCCTCGCAACCCGCCAATGTCAGCGTTGGCGTCGGGATCTCCACCAACCTGACCGTCTCTGCAAATGGAAGCGCTCCACTTACCTACCAGTGGCAGGTGAGCACTGACAATGGTGCCACCTACACGAGCATCACCGGGGCCACCAATGCATCCCTCTCATTTGCCTCTCCTTCCCTCAGTGATTCGGGACTCTACCAGGTGATTGTGACCAATGGAGCTGGCAGCATCACGAGCTCTGCTGCCACACTCACTGTGACCGAAGTGGCGATCAGCACCCAGCCGGTGGGTGGACTTTTCAGCACGGGGTCATCCCAGACTTTGAGCGTTACGGTGGCGGCCAATCCTCCTCCGGCTTACCAGTGGCAGCGATCCTTGGACGGCTACACGTTCACGAACATCGGCAGTGGCACAAACTCCAGTCTGACGCTAACGATTGCCGCCACCAACTCTGGCTTTTACAGGGTGGTGGCCACAAACAGCGTCGGTAGCGTCACCAGTTCCGTGGTGTTGGCCAGCGTTGCGTCAACGAATCTTGGCGCGCCGACCTTAAGTCCCTCCAATAACGCGGTCTCTGTCAACCGTGACACACCCCTCCGGTTGACTTTCTCAAGCCCACCCGTCGTGGGAAGCGCTGGGACAATCCGTGTTTACGATGCCACCAACGATGCTTTGGTGGCCTCCTATGATCTGGGGAGCATGAACATTGGGCAGGGAACGACCACGACAGGCTCCAACTATGGAGTCTACCACTACACCACTCGTACGATCAATGGGGACTCTGTGACTTACACTCCGATCATCTCACTTGGCACCCAACCGGCGCCAAGTCATCTCCCGTGGACCCCTTCTTACAGTTCCAACACGGCCCTGATTTACCTCCCCGCTTCCACGACGCTTTCCTACGGGAAGACTTACTACGTCCAGATGGATGCCGGGGTATTTGTCGATTCTAACGGCGCTGCTTTTTCTGGAATCAGCGACAAAAACACATGGCACTTCAGCACGAAGAGTTCGGGACCTTCCTTGGGTTCAACAAACATATCAATCGGGAACGACGGTAGTGTGACAGACTTCTCCACCGTCCAAGGGGCCGCCGACTTCGTGCCCTCCAATAACCTATCTCCCACCACGGTTACGCTTAGAAGTGGTCTCTATTTTGAGGATGTTCACTGGAAGTCTCCCAATGTCACCCTGCAGGGGCAGGGGCGTACGAATACAGCCATTGCCTGGCTCAATAATAACAACATCAATCCCAGTACGGCGAGTCGACCGGTCATGGATGTGGTGGCGTCCAATGTGACCCTGCAGGATCTGGCTGTCTACAACCTCACTCCTTATGGTGGAAGTCAGGCCGAGGCTCTCTACACAGGCGGTCAGCAAATTACGCTCAATAGGGTTGGGCTTTACAGTTATCAGGACACCTTCCTCCCAAACACCGGCTCTGCCTTCGTCACGGATAGTTATATCGAGGGGGCGACTGACTATATCTGGGGAACGGCTTCCGCCTACTTCGAGCGCTGTGAACTCAAGGCTAATACGAATGGAGCCTACTACACTCAGGCTCGTAATTCGCAGAACGGACGCGGTTTCTCCTTTGTGAACTGCACGCTCGATGCCTACCCGGGCGTCACGAACAACAGTGCCACTCTCTCCAGGACATTCGGTTCGACTGCTCCCTTCTCCCAGACCGCCTACGTAAATTGCCGCATGGGCCCACACATCCAGCCCATTGGCTGGTATGTTTACAATACCACAAATACCAACGCTACGCTCCAACTCTGGGAATACCAGAGCAGGGATCTGAGCAATAACCTGATTGATGTGAGTCAGCGGGCCACTTTTAACCGATCTTTCTCGGTCAATGGGACAAACATCGTCTACTCAGCTGGGCAGAGCAGTTCTCTCGATGTCCTGACCAATAATCAGATCTCGTCCGCCTTGGCGACCCTGATGACAAACTGGAGCAATCAACTTGGTGGGTGGACTCCCGTCATGGCAATAGCGGATCCGGTGGTCACTCCGAAGATTGCCACCGCAATCTATGTCTATCAGGGATCCACCTACGCTGATTCCGGGGCCACACTTCTGGATCCTGCCGGTAACAATACCGTGGCCTTTGCAGGGTCGGGATCCGTCGACACCACGACCATCGGTTCCTACACCATCACCTATCCCGGTTATACCAATGCCCTGGGCGTCTCTTTCCTATCGACTCCTCGTACTGTTACCGTGGTTCCCGTCCCCGCGCTGGTGCTCAATGGGAGCAACCCCCTCTCGGTCAACTGGGGCTCTACCTTCAGCGATCCGGGCGCGACTCTAAACGATCCGATGGACGGTACGATCACAGTGAGTGCCGCTGTCCCACCCGACACGTCAAAACTCGGTTCGACCACCTTGACCTATGCTTATACCAACTCCTTGGGGAACGTCGTCACTCCGATCCAGCGGATCGTGAATGTGGTTCCCGTGACGCCCAACCTCCCGAACATCGGTAGTAACTCTTACGACATCACGGTGCCAAATGCTTCCATCAACGGGGGCGTCGTGGCATCCACGACCAATGCCTCTTCCGTCAATGCATCGGCTATCAATGCCTTCATCGCTTACTGTAGTACAAATGGTGGTGGCACAATACAGATCCCGGCCGGAACATTTGTTTCCGACACGATCACGCTCCGCAGCAACGTGAACCTCCAGTTGGCATCCAATGCTGTCTTGAAGAACTCGAACTATAACAACACGCTGGTCACGACAACCGGTTCGCCCAGTGATATTGCCATCACGGGATCGGGGGCCATCGATGGCGGCGCCACGACAACCGTGGGTGCCAACAATCTCGTGGTCCTCACCTCCTGCACCCGGTTGCTCATCCAGGGGGTCACCATCAAGAACTCGGGCCATGAGCATCTCGTCATCCAATATGGCAATCATGTGACCGTCGATGGGGTGACGGTCACCGATGTGAACACGCTGGCCGCCAATGGTGGTGCATATCTTGCAAACACGGATGGCATCGACTACTACGGCCAGAACTTCCTCTTCAAAAACTGTAAGGTTGATGCCGGCGACGATGACATCGTGGCAAAGCCTCTAGGATCGGCCTGCGTTAACATCACCATCACAAACTGCACGATTGGCGCAGGTCACGGCATAGGTGTCGGAGGGGGAACCAAACTTGGGCTCACGAACTATCTGGTGACCGACTGCAGTCTCACTGGAACGGACTACGGTGTTAGGATCAAGGCGGGAGACAATCCGACCAACAATCCCGGAGGGATAGTCTCCAATGTGGTCTACAGGAATATTGCGATGACCAATGTTGCGCGACCGCTGGTCCTGGAAAGTTGGTATGACAGCGGGGATAACTTCCCCTCTTCCCCCACGGACTACAGCGTCTACACCACGAAGTATTCCTCCAACAACACCTTCTACACGACGAATGCCCGTGCCACGGATGCCTATACGCCGATGTTTATGAATATTTCCTACCTCAATATCACCGTCACGAATTGCATGTACCCCGGGGATTTTGAGGGGATGTACACAACGCCTCGAAATATCAATGGCCTCACCTTCTCAAATGTCACCGTCAGTGTCGCCACCAACGCATCAAGTTCGAGCCAGTTTAACCTGTGGCATGCCACCAACGTGACCATCTCCAACCTCAAGGTAACGACTTCCCCCAGAAATGCCTATTATAACGCCTCGCCCCTGAAGGGGGTCTGGACCAATGACTTGGGCAACCTGGTCTTGGTTTCCAACACGGTGACTCCGGCCACGGTCACCATCACCAATACAAATCAGACCTACGACGGCACGGCCAAAGCGGTCATGACAGCCGTTTCTCCCACCGCCGCCGCTCCGCTGAGTGTGACCTATTCGAATCTTTCCTATGCCGTGAGTACGAATCCCCCCACCAATGCCGGTGCCTACATCGTGGTGGGTTTAGTAACCAACTCCGCCTACAGCGGATCCTCTACAGCAACACTGACGATTTCGCCTGCAACGGCACTTGTGAACTTCAGCAATACCAACCAACCCTACAATGGATATGCCAGAACAGTCGTCGTGAGCACGACTCCTGGCAACCTCCTGACCACGCTTACCTACGCTGGAAGTTCAAACGCCCCGATCGGGGTGGGAAGCTATCCCCTTCAGTCGAGTGTGATCAATAGTAACTACTCGGGATCTGCGAGTGCCACCTTGGTCATCTACGATCCGGTCGCTGTCTGGCGTCAGTCCCTATTCGGTACCTCCAGTAACAGTGGCAATGCTGCCGATACCGCCTCCCCCTTCGGGATCGGCCTCAATAACCTTCAGGCCTACACCTTTGGGATTAATCCCACACAACCCTTCACCAATCCCCTCTTGAGTATTAGCAACGCTGGAAGCAATACCGTGACGCTCTCCTTCCTAGCACGCGCCGCAGGATCGGATATCGGTTACGCGGGACTGACCCGATACTATAATCTGGAGTCCACCACCAACCTCACCAACTCTTCTTGGATTTCTGTCGCTGGTTACACCAATCTCCCGGCATCAAACCAGACGATCATCTTCTCCACCAACACCTCAAGCGCCACCAAGTTTTTCTATCGGCTCAAGGCTTGGTTGCAGTAGGCGAAGTCAATGAAGTGACCGGATCCTCATGCTTGGGGATCTTGTATTCGATCACGATGTTGTCCAATGGGATCTGACTGAGGTTCTTCACCACATGGACGATGGGATCGGCATACTTGGCCGTGTCTGGAACCTGAAGTCCTCCCTTTCCCGGGCCCGCCTTCTCATGGAAGCGGGGATCGATGAGCTGGACTTCGTTGAGTCGGATGACGACCCGTTGAGCGTGGCTGTGGATGGCCCGCGTGTCGCCCGGCCCCAATTGCTCCTCAAAGATGCGGAACTCCGGTGCTTCATAAATGATGGTATTTTTGGATGGTTCTATCCACTCAGAGGGTTCCTTGAGGGGGGGGTGATCTGCCTTAAAAGAGACCTCGAAGTACTCTCCGATAATCTTGAAATTCTCCGCTGGTTTGAAGACGGCGAACTGGCCCCGATCGAGTTTCTGATCCCCCCGTGGACTTTGAATCTGCACATTCCTAAGGGCCACAATGACCCTGGAGGCGATATTGGTGTTTGCTTCCAGTGGTGCGGATGCGTTTTTCAGTACTCGGAAGTAGGGATTGTCGATGCTTTGGGAAAGCGGGGGGGTGCTATTGGTGGAGAGTCCAGATGCTAGAGAAGGGGGGGGCATTGGTTCGACAGCCATGCTGGGTTGCGCAGATGCCAGCAATGCTGCGGCGAAAACGAGGGGAAGGTAGTGGAGGCGATGCATGTGTTCAGGGAAACATTTAGAAGGGCGCATTGCTATCAGAGAGTGTCAGGAGGCGGTTGGATCAATGAAGAGTTCGGAGATTCCCAGGCCATTTTCCCCCGCCACCGAGTAGACCATATAGGTCCGGCCGTTTTCTTCAAAGATGGAGGGATCCCGAACTTCGTTGCGCCGGCCCTTGGCACCACCCACTTCGGACGGGATCAGCGGCATGGTGGTCCCTTCGTACTCGGTTTCCGGTTTGAGGACCAATGCCGGTGCCGACATGGTGTTCCCCCAATCCTTCCAATCCTTTGTCAGATCGATGCGGTTGCAGTAGATCCGCTCGGGAGCCTCTCCCGTGATCGAGTAAAAGAGATAGAGAGTGTCACCCTTGATCCAGGATCCCGAGTGGCGCATGTGGGAGGCGATCAGTGTGGGACCGGGCTCGAACGGGGTGATGCCATCCTTGGAACGTAAGAGGACTCCGCCATGTTCCCCGCGCTTGGTCACGGTGTAAAACCATCCCCCATGTTCAAAAACAGAGAAATAGGAAGGGCCCAAGGGTGTGGTGGAGGGAGTGAAGTTGATCCCATCCTGGGAAACGGCCAGGTAGGTTAATTGCACCACACCGTTCTCATCCGGTCCGTGGAAATACATCCGCACCTCCTTCTTCACCGGATCGATATGGACATCCGGGGATGCGATATGGTTTTTACAGACGGTTTGGGAGCGACGGAGCACACCGTTCTCACGCACGATCCACGGGCCCTCCAGATGATTGGCCGTTGCCAGACTGATGTGCTGGCCGTGATGATCCGCAAAATAAAGATAATACTTTCCAAGCGGGTGCTCGACCCAAGGTGGGGCAAGGACGAGGGAAGGGCCGTCCGTGTTGACTCCCTCCATGTGCTGCATGTCCTGACGGATGATCGGATTGTTCGTCAGTCGCTTGGCCTGAATCATCGGAATGGGGCAGGGGGTGGGGAGTGCTGCGGGAGCGAGGTCGTTTGCCTGGGCCACGGTCAGTAAAAGAGCCATGCCGAACACGCAAACAAGGGGGGGTAGTCTTTTCATGGGGGGAAAACTAGGCTGATGTGGTAGAAAAAGAGTGTGCTTGATGGGATAAAAAAGGGATGAAAAAATCGGATCGAATGGAACTTTTTGTAGAAGGGCTTGTGAGTGGGAAGCTCGCAAATGGGGCAGAGGCAACATTTGATCCCTGCTACCTTGGCTATTTCGAGTGCTTCAACTTGGGCGAATATTACGAAGCCCACGATGTGTTGGAGCATCTCTGGCTGAAAGAGGGGCGGGGGGCTCCCGATGATGCCTTTTACAAGGGGTTGATCCAACTCGCCGGAGCCTTTGTCCACCTGAAACTCCAGGACGCCCGTCCCCAGCATCCAAAGCACGGCAGGCGACTTCGTCCTGCGGGCCGACTCTTCCAACTCGCCCTCTCCAATATGGAATCTTACGGCGATGTCCACCATGGTTTTGACCTGCGGATCCCTCGAGAACTTGCGGGGCGCATGATTAGACTTTTAGAGGAGGGTGATTACGCCATCAATCCTTGGTGTTCTGGAAGTCTTCCCTACCTCCCAACACCCGTTTTCAGGTAGCGCTTGTTGGGAATAGGTGTGACGAACTACTCGAGCGGGTGTCCCCGTTGATTTCTTCACAAATGCCGTTGCCAGAGATGATGCTCCTTCTGCACAACTAGAGGGTGACATTCACGTTCACTTCCCTATCCACCTTTTCCACAAAGCCAAGGCTCGGACTTGTGGCCGGACTCCTGATCGCTGCTCTCCTTCAGACATTCTCGGCGGGGTTCGATCCCTACACCACGCAGGTAATGGTCTTCGCCGCGATCAATGTGATTCTGGCCGTCAGCCTGAACCTGGTGATGGGAGAGACGGGACAGTTCTCTCTCTGCCATGCGGCCTTCATGGCAGTGGGCGCTTACACCTCCGCTCTGATCACTGGTAAAGCGCTTCCAAACTTACTGCCTGACTTCCAGTGGACGGGGGCCTCATGGGCCTCTCAACTCAGCTTCCTGCCGGGGCTCGTCATTGCTGGCCTAGTGGCCGCTCTGGCCGGTCTGATTGTGGGAGGGCCCTCACTCAGACTTCGGGGCGATTATCTTGCAATGGTGACGCTCGGATTCGGTGAGATCATCAGGGTCCTACTGCAGAACACGAATGCCGTGGGGGGCGCTCGTGGAATGGAGGGTATCCTGCCCGTGACAAATCTCTTCTGGGCCGTGGGTGGGGCCGTGGTGACCCTCTACACGATGATGGCTCTTGTCCGATCCACCCATGGGAAGGGGTTTCATGCCGTGCGCGATGACGAGATCGCCGCCGCTGCCATGGGGATCGACACGACCCGCTTCAAGATCACGGCCTTCGTGATAGGGGCTTTTTTTGCGGGGATTGCTGGCGCTCTCTACGCGCATGCCGTGGAGTTCATCAGTCCGGAGGGATTCAATTTCCTGAGATCCTTTGAGATTATCGTGATGGTGATCCTGGGAGGGATGGGACGTCCCGTCGGAGTCGCGGTCGCCGCGATCCTGATCACACTCCTCAACGAATGGTTAAGGGATCTCTCCGGCTACCGGATGGTGGTCTACGCGCTCATTATTATCCTCTTCATGATTCTCAGACCGGGAGAGCGCTTGGCCGTCTGGTGGCGGCAATTTGTTAACCGGCTTCCCTTCCTTGGAAGGATGACGGGAGGAGCTACGTCGGAGATCCCATCATGAGTCCCACTGAATCCGCACTGCTCGATGTCAGGAACTGCTCGCTCCGGTTCGGAGGACTCTCCGCGCTGACCGATGTTTCGTTAACGATCAATCCGGGTGAGTTGGTCGGCCTGATTGGCCCCAACGGAGCTGGAAAGACGTCGCTCTTCAATATCCTGACCGGCGTCTACCAACCCACGAGTGGCGAGATCCTCATCGAGGGCCGGCATAGCGCGGGGCTCCCGCCCCACCGCATCAGTCGTCTCGGAATGGCACGGACATTCCAGAATATCCGTCTCTTCGGCTCGCTGGATGTCGGGATGAATGTCCGGACCTCCTTCATCGCGCGCTTGCACCATGGCCTGATCAGATCTGTTCGTCGGGGAAGGGCCTTCAGGGCGGAGGAGGCCAAGATCAGTAAGGAAGCCGGACGACTGCTCGCCTATTTCGGGCTCGAAGAAGTTGCCACAAGACCGAGCCGCAGCCTTCCTTACGGAGATCAGCGCCGGCTCGAGATTGTCCGGGCACTCGCCGCAAAGCCGCGCCTGCTTCTGCTCGATGAGCCTGCGGCAGGAATGAATCCCTCCGAGAAGGATCAACTCCGACTGCTGATCGCAAGGATCCGTACGGAATTCGGGACAGCGATCCTGCTGGTCGAGCATGACATGAAGGTCGTGATGGGGATCTGTGAGCGTCTGATCGTACTGGATCAGGGACGGGTGATCGCCTCGGGATCTCCCGCCGAGATCCGTGCAAATCCCAAAGTGATCGCCGCCTACTTGGGAGAGCCTCATAGAAAGGGGGATCATGAAGAGAGTGATCCAAATAAAGGAAAAGACCGATGAGTTCAGAATCTTCGATCAACAAGGAAGCGTCGGAAAAGAAGACCGCATCCATGATGCTCGAGATCATTAACCTTGAGGTGCGCTATGGCGTGATCCCTGCCCTTCATGGACTCTCGCTGAAAGTTCCCAAGGGGAGCATCGTGACTCTGATCGGGGCAAATGGGGCGGGAAAGTCGACCCTGCTAAGGACGATCTCCGGGCTCATTGCCCCCCATTCGGGATCCATCCTCCTTGAGGACAGGGAGATCGCTGGGACACCCGCGCATAAGATTGTGGGTGGGGGGCTTGCCCATGTCCCCGAGGGGCGACTTGTTTTCCCCGATCTCACCGTGAAGGAGAATCTGAGGATGGGAGCCTATCTACGCCGTGACCGTAAGGAAATTGCGGCTGATCTCGAATGGGTTGAGGAGTTCTTTCCCCGCCTCCGGGAGCGGATCAGCCAGTTGGCCGGCACTCTCAGCGGGGGTGAGCAACAAATGCTCGCAATCGGTCGCGCCCTGATGGGAAGCCCCCGCTGTCTGCTTCTGGACGAACCCTCGCTCGGGATCGCCCCCTTGCTGGTGGAGACGATCTTTTCACGCCTTGTCGACCTGAACCAGGAGCGTGGGATGACAATGCTCCTAGTGGAGCAGAATGCCTCGCTGGCTCTCAGGGTGAGCGATTATGCCTATGTGCTTGAAACGGGAAGGATTCATTTGGAGGGGCCCGCAGCCGAGATTAAGAATCGCCCAGAGATCCAGGCAGCGTATCTGGGGCACTGATCCCTGAGTGACTGTGAGCAGAGGGCAGAGACCAGTGGTCAGAAAGTGGGTAAGTTTGGGAGGTGACTCTTTTTTCCGGTTCCAACCCTCGTTCCAGATGGCTGACGCTTCGTCTTGCCCTGCCTCCCTAACCTAGGTTAACAAGGGAAGCTATGGTTTTCTCCGCAACAGCACTATTCCTTCTCGATGCCGCCGCCTCTGGGGCTCAGGCGCCTAGCCCCATCACACAGTTTGCTCCGCTGATTTTTATTGGCGTGATCTTCTATTTCCTGCTGATTCGCCCTCAGCAGAAGCAGCGCAAGGAGCAGCAGAAGCTGGTCTCGGCCCTCAAGACGGGTGACAAGGTGGTCACGAGCTCTGGGATTTACGGGATGATCAGCAATGTGAAGGAGACCACCGTGCTTCTGAAGGTGGCCGACAACGTGAAGATCGAGATCGACAAGGCCTCTGTGGCGACCGTGCTGCAAAGCTCCCCCGAGATCTCCGTGGAAAGTCCCGAAGCTTAAGCTTAAGGGTTTTCCTAAAAAAACATCCCTAGCCGGAATTCTGTTTTTCAGTTCCTCCCCTACGCTTCTCAACGTCATGACTCCTCTTCTCACCTTCTTTTTCGGGCTTCTGATCCTAGGGCTCTTTGCCTGGTACTTTTCCACGGAGCGGGATGCCAGAAAGCGCTGGATCGGGCTGCTCCTGACTGTCCTTCTCCTGCTCTTCTGTCTCGACTCAGCCACCCCACCCGCCAAGAAGATCCGCCTGGGACTTGATTTGCGAGGCGGTACCTCCTTCCTTCTGCAGTTGGTGCCACAGAACGGCCAGCAAATCACTGCGGACATGCTCCAGCAGGCGGTCGAGGTCATCCGTAAGCGCGTCGACCAGTTCGGCGTTGGTGAACCGGTCATTGCGCCACAGGGCACCGAGAGGATCCTTGTCCAGATTCCAGGCCTCGATCCCGCCCAGATCCAGACTACCCGTGAACAACTTCAACGCGTTGCAAAGCTTGAATTTGCGGAAGTCCATCCCGACTCGGCTTCTTTAATCGCTCAGATTGATAAGGGGGAGACGATCCTTCCACCCGGTTTTGTCATCAAGGAGCACATCCAGAACTTCGAGGGGAAGGATGTGACCGAGCGGCTTTTGGTCAAGAAGGAGGCTGACCTCACCGGAGAGCATGTCACGCATGCCTATGCCTTCTTTGACCAGCAGGGGTATGGTGTCTCCCTCAATCTGGACGGGGAGGGTGCCAATACCTTCCTAGCAGTGACCACCCAACTTGCTCCGCATCAAGGACGTCTTGCCATCCTGCTCGACGGCAAGATCCAGAGCGCTCCTTCCGTGAAGAATGCGATCGCGGGCGGTCAGGCCCAGATTACGGGGCGCTTCAAGGAGAAGGAAGCGCGTGAGTTGGCCAGCATCCTTGAGAATCCCCTGCGAACCCCGGTGACCATCGAGGAGACCCGCAGTGTCTCGCCGACGCTCGGAGCCGACTCGATCCGTAGTGGTATCGTCTCGGGCATCGGGGGACTCGCTTTGGTGATGCTTTTCGTGGTTTTCTACTACCGCCTTGCGGGATGTGTCGCCCTGATCGGACTCTGGATCAACATCGTTCTCCTCTTCGGGATGATGGCGATGTTCCACTTTGTTCTCTCGCTTCCCGGTATCGCCGGTATCATCCTGACAATTGGTCTCTCCGTGGATGCGAACGTGCTCCTGTACGAGCGTCTCCGTGAGGAGTTGGCTGCCGGCAAGTCTCTGGTCGGAGCCCTTGACGGCGCCTATAGCAAGGCCTTCAGCGCCATCTTCGATGCCAATGCCACCACGCTGATCACGGCCGGTATTCTTTTCTGGCAGGCGACCGGACCGGTGCGTGGATTCTCTGTGACGCTGATGCTCGGTATCGTGGCCTCGCTCTTCTCCGCCATTCTCTTCACCCGCACTGCCTTCCGCTGGATGATGCACTCCTGGGGCCTGAAGCGCCTCACCATGGCGAATCTGGCTCCCCGCCGACACTTTGATTTCCTCGGACGGCGTTTTGTAGCGGTCTTTGTCTCGCTGGTGCTGATCGGCGGATCGCTCGGATTCGTTGCTAAACGTGGCGTGAACAATTTCGGCATCGATTTTCGCGGGGGTGATCTTCTTGTTGTCGATTCCCAACCAGCCCTCACCGTGAACGAGGTGCGTTCTGCCCTCGAACAGCTCCACCTCACCGAGGAGACGATCCAACTTGAGCAGGCCGGCACCAAGCAGATGCTCTCGGTGCGCAGCGCCGAGGATACTTCAAGCCGGATCATGGATCGCCTCAAGGAGGTCTTCCCTCAGCGTGCAATCATGGCAGCCCAGCAGGAGAAAGTCGGGGCCCAGATCGGTGTGGAGTTCGCCAAGAAGGCACTGCTTGCCTTCGGTCTCGGAATGGTCGGCATCCTCATCTACGTGACGCTCCGATTTGAGTTTTCCTTCGCCGTCGGGGCCCTTGTCGCACTCCTCCACGATGTGATCATCACGGTGGGGGTTTTCTCCCTGGTAGGCGGCGAACTTTCACTCGTGATGGTGGGCGCGATCCTGACGATCGCGGGATACTCGATCAACGACACGATCGTGGTCTTCGATCGTATCCGTGAGGGACTCCGCAACCGGACCGGCGGCAGCGTCGAGTCTCTCATGAACCGCAGTATCAACGAGACGCTGGGACGCACGATGCTGACCGGTGGTATGACGCTTCTCTCGGTCGCCGCTCTTTTCTTCTTCGGTGGAGCAGTCCTTAAAGACTTCGCCTTTGCGATCCTGATCGGAATCCTTGTGGGAACATATTCCTCGGTCTTTGTGGCCTCACCGATCGTGCTCTGGTGTTCGAAATCCGGGTCAAACAAAGCCGCCGCAGGCAAGTAATCGATCTCCGTTTTTAACACTTTTACGTTTCACTTTTTCAACCCTGCGTTTCTCATGTCCCTACTTGTCCTTGGTTCCATAGCCCTTGACACGGTCAAGACTCCTCTCGAGGAGCGTGCCGATCTCCTTGGCGGATCCGCCTCTTTTGCTTCCGTGGCGGCAAGCTTCTTCTCTCCCGTCAATCTGGTCGGCATCGTAGGCGATGACTTCCCGAAGGAAAACATCGAGTTCTTGAAGAGTCGTCACATCGACCTTCAGGGGCTTCAGATCGTACCGGGGAAGACCTTCCGCTGGTCGGGGGAATACATGTGGGACATGAATCAGAGGGAGACCCGATCGGTCGAGTTGAACGTTTTCGAGAACTTCACGCCCAACCTTCCAGAGGCCTACCGCAATGCCAGGATGGTCCTGCTTGGAAATATTGCTCCATCACTTCAGCACCACGTGCTCGATCAACTGGTGCGCCCCCACTTCGTCATCGCCGACACAATGGATCTCTGGATCAACATCGCGAAGGAAGAACTTGTCAGCCTGCTTGCCCGTATCGACATGCTCATCCTGAATGACGGGGAGGCCCGCGAACTGACCGGTGAGACCAGCCTGATCAAGGCCGGGCGTCGCATCCGTGAAATGGGCCCCTCGACGGTTGCAATCAAGAAAGGGGAGCATGGATGCCTACTCTTCGGCGACGGTCAGTTCTTCAGTTGCCCGGCTTACCCCCTCGAAGACATCCATGATCCCACTGGCGCCGGCGATTGCTTTGCCGGCGGTCTGGCCGGTTATCTGGCCAGTCGTCACATCAGCAATGAAGATCTGGCTGAGAAGAAGGAGATCCCCTTCGAGACATTGCGTCAGGCCGTGGTGGAAGGGAGTGTCATCGCCAGTTTCAATGTCGAGAGCTTCAGCATGGAAAGACTTCGTACGATCACTCCCGCCGAGATTTCCGAGAGGTACGAGATCTTTCGGACGCTCAGCCGATTTGAGGCGATCTAGCCTAACGTGCTTTTCTTCGGCGCTTCCGGATCGTTCCGCACTTGAGTCACTGATCATTCGTCTCCCATTTCTTCTATGACCTTGTCAGAAGGGTAAAACGCGAGCATGAAGAGGGGGGATCAAGATCATGAAACCATGAAGCGATCTCCCTCCGCAGTCACCATGACATCGACTACACTCCCCCCTGAAGATCTCTATCCGCTACTGGAGTGCCGTCATAGCGATCCGCACCGGATTCTCGGGTTACGCATGTTGGGGCAGGAGACGATGGCCCGGGTCTTCCACCCGGGTGCCTCGACCGTATCGATTCTTTTGGAAAACGGCTCCAAGTACCCGCTCATCAAGGCCCATGCCGATGGCCTCTTCGAGGGGGTGATCCCCGGTGTCCAATCATCAACGCCTCTTTCTTACCAGATTGTTACGACCTTCACGGACGGGTCATCCCACTCCGGCAGGGATGCTTACGCCTTTGCCCCGCAGTTGGGCGACCTTGACCTCTACCTTCTCGGGGAGGGGAACCATCTCGAGGCCTACCGCGTGATGGGTGCCCATCCGCGCCTGGTGGAGGGAATCCCGGGCACGGCGTTCGCCGTCTGGGCTCCGAATGCCCAACGCGTGAGCGTGGTGGGGGATTTCAACGGATGGGATGGTCGCCGGCATATGATGAGGCAGCTCGGGGGATCGGGCGTCTGGGAGATCTTCGTGCCGGGGGTGATGGAGGGGGATCATTACAAATTCGAACTCAGGGGGAAGCATGGGGAGATATTCCTGAAAACCGATCCCTACGCTTTCTATGCCCAGCACGATCTTCGCACTGCCTGCATGGTGACCGATCTCGGTCATTACCGCTGGAATGATGACACTTGGATGAAGGGGCGAACGGAACGCGATCCCTATGCCTCGCCCATGTCGGTGTATGAGGTGCATCTCGGCTCCTGGCGTCGCAAGCCCGAGGATCTGAACCGACCACTCAGCTATCTGGAGCTTGCCGACGAACTGGTGAGCTACGTCACTGAGATGGGCTTCACTCATGTGGAGTTGTTGCCCGTCATGGAGCACCCGTTCGACGGTTCCTGGGGCTATCAGGTGGTGAATTTCTTTGCGCCGACAAGCCGGTTCGGCTCACCGGACGAGTTCCGGCAGTTGATCGATCGCCTCCATCAGGCCGGGATCGGTGTCATCTTGGACTGGGTGCCGGGACATTTCCCAAAGGATGCCCATGGGCTTGCCCGTTTTGATGGAACGTCCCTGTACGAACACGAGGACCCGAGGATGGGAGAACACCGTGACTGGGGGACGCTGATCTTCAACTACGGCCGGACAGAGGTCAGGAATTTCCTGATCGCCAACGCGCTCTTCTGGCTATCGGAGTATCACATCGACGGACTGCGCGTGGATGCCGTGGCCTCGATGCTTTACCTCGACTACTCCCGCAAGGCGGGGGAGTGGATTCCCAATAAATTCGGCGGTCGGGAGAATCTGGATGCGATCGAGTTCCTGAAGGCTTTCAACTCCGCCTGCTACCAACGTCACCCGGGCGTGATTACGATTGCCGAGGAGTCCACGGCGTGGCCCGGGGTTTCGAAGCCGGTCTACGAGGGTGGGCTCGGTTTTGGGTTCAAGTGGAACATGGGATGGATGAACGATTCCCTCCGGTACATTGCGCGGCCTCCGGTCCATCGTAAGTACCATCAGGGTGAGATCACCTTTTCCATGATCTATGCCTACCATGAGCACTTTGTTCTAGTCCTAAGCCACGACGAGGTGGTCCACGGAAAGGGATCACTCCTGAACAAGATGCCCGGTGATGACTGGCAGAAAGCCGCCAATCTGAGGATGTTCCTGAGTTGGATGTGGACGCATCCGGGCAAGAAACTCCTTTTTCAAGGATGCGAGATCGCCCAATGGCGGGAGTGGAACCACCTCCACAGCATCGACTGGCACCTCCTTGATCATCAACCCCACTCGGGGTTGCAGGGGATGGTGAAACGGATGAATGCGATCTACCGCGAAGAACCCGCCCTCTATCTCTTGGATGACAGTTCCGAAGGGTTTCAATGGGTCGACCACAGCGACTCCGATAACTCTGTCTGGGCCTTCCTTCGTAAGGCCCCCGCCGCCGGCAGGGATTCGGATCTTCTGGTGATCGTCAATGCGACCCCTGTCGTAAGGAAGGATTACCGGATTGGGGTGCCCCGGACAGGAGACTATCCCGTGATCTTTAATTCGGACGACATGGTCTTCGGTGGTAGCGGCCTTCTCCAAGGATCAGTGTATGCTTCCGATGCTTTGGGTTCGCATGGTTTTGCGAACACTCTGATTCTTGATCTGCCCCCATTGGCCACACTGATCCTACGGTGCCCTGTTTCCTGAATTCCCTCCAATGAGCGCTTGACCGATGAACGAATCAAACTCACTTTTAGAAAGGAAATCCCCATGAAAACCTTCAAAAAACTCACCCGCCGCATCGAAGCCTTCACGCTGATTGAACTGCTTGTGGTCATCACGATCATCGGCATCCTTGCGGGTCTTATCCTTCCAAACGTCCAGACAGCGCTGATCAAGGCCGACATGACCAAGACGATGAGCAATTACAAGCAACTTTACTCGGCTACTCAGACCGCCGCGATGGATGGAATGGCTTCCGGATCCAGTCTCGGTTTTCCCGGTGATATCAACACAAATGGGGCTCCTTCCCTTGCCGATTGGAGCAATGCACTGATCCCTGCCTACCTCTCCACCAACATCATGAACAGCCTCATGACAGTGAAGGGAAGTCAGGCAAGCACCAAGGTATACGGCGTTGGATCCTCGAATGATCCGAGTACCGTTTTCATTGCAACCGCCAATGTCTCGCAGTCGGGAGTTCAAAATCTGGCTCCTTACTTCCTGAAGGGTGCGGTCCTGGTCACCATGTCGGGTCAAGCCATGACGATCACCGGAACAAATTTCACGCAAAGCAACAATGTGATCTGGATCACCCAGACGCTGAACTAATTCAAATTTCGACCCCTTGAAAGGGGTAAATTTTACTTAAAGTACCTAAAAACGCTCAGGAAATCCAGCGATTATACTAGCAATTCCATGTCCACCAAACCCAAGACTAAGAAGGTAAAGGTTAAGAAAACGACCGCTAACGAGCGGGGTTCTGTCATGAACGGGGCCGAGATCCTCGTCGCTTCGTTAGAGCGTGAGTCCGTGGAATATGTCTTTGCATATCCGGGCGGATGTTCAATGCCGATTCATCAGGCGCTCACCAAGTCGACGAAGATCCGCACCATTCTGCCACGTCATGAGCAGGGTGGTGGCTTTGCCGCCGAAGGTTACGCCCGGGTGACTGGCAAGGCCGGAGTCTGCATGGCGACTTCAGGCCCCGGAGCCACGAATCTTGTGACCTGCATCGCGGATGCCTACATGGATTCCGTCCCTCTTGTGGCCATCACCGGACAGGTTCCCCAGGAAATGATCGGTCGTGGAGCCTTCCAAGAGACCGATTTCTTCGGCATGACCCTACCGGTGGTCAAGCACAGCTACCTTGTTTGGGATATCAACGACATCCCGCGGATCGTCAAGGAGGCCTTCCATATCGCCGAGAGTGGTCGTCCCGGCCCAGTGCTCATCGATATCCCCAAAAATATCCAGAACCAGACGGCGCAACCCGTGTTCCCAAAGAGCATCTCCTTCCGCGGCTACAACCCGGTGCGTCGGGCGGATGATCTCGCGCTGCAGGAGATGCTTGGACTTATTGCCACGGCCAAGCGGCCGATGATTTACTGCGGTGGTGGTGTGATCACTGCGGAAGCCTCGGCAGAACTAAGGGAATTTGCCGAGCGGACGCAGATCCCGGTGGCCACGACCCTCATGGGGATCGGCTGTTTCCCTGAGAACCACCCTCTTTCCCTCAAGTGGCTCGGAATGCATGGCACTGTCTACGCAAACAATGCCGTCAACGAAGCCGACCTGCTTCTTGCCATCGGAGTACGTTTTGACGACCGCGTGACCGGCAAGGTCGAGAAGTTCTGCGAGCATGGAACGATCGTTCACATTGATATCGATAACTCCGAGATCAATAAAAATAGGGCCGTCAAGTTACCGATCCTTGGTGACGTGAAGGATGCCTTGACGCGTCTGAACGCCGAACTCGACCGTGCTGGCAGAAATCCGGTGAAGAAAGGTCACACCCTCTTCCCTGCCTGGTACAAGCAGATCGACAAGTGGAAAAAGGATTTTCCTCTCAGTTACAAGGACACTCCGGACGCGATCCAGCCTCAGCATGTCATCGAACTCCTCATGGAGTTGACCAAAGGTGAGGCGATCATCACCACAGGTGTTGGTCAGCACCAGATGTGGGCCGCTCAGTTCTACAATTTCACCGAACCCCGCACTCTGATCACTTCTGCCGGCTTGGGATCCATGGGATTCGGTTATCCCGCAGCGCTTGGTGCCAAGCTTGGGCGACCCGATAAACAGGTCGTCGATATCGATGGTGATGGTTCCTTCCTGATGAACGTACAGGAATTGGCAACCGCTCATGTCGATGGCATCGCACCCAAGGTGATCATCCTTAATAACCAGCACCTCGGAATGGTGGTTCAATGGGAGGATCGTTTTTACGAGAGCAACCGTGGTCATACCTTCTTGGGTGATCCCAAGGATCTGAAACGCATCTACCCTGATTATCTCGGGATCTGCAAGGGATTCGGAGTGCCTGCTGAGAGAGTCCTGCATAAGAAGGACCTGCGGGCCGCCCTTCAGCGGATGCTCGACTCCAAGGAAACCTTCGTCTTGGACGTGATGACGCCTTACACCGAGCACGTGCTTCCGATGATCCCTTCGGGAAAAACCTACAAGGATATCATCACCGAGTAGTCTCATTGCCAATGGGCTATCTTGGTTAACCCAAACCTATAGGTTGAAGGGATCACTTCAGCCTTCCTTTTTATAAAATAGGAAGGCTGATCATATCTTGGCTTCGGTGACTTGGTGCGGCGGAAGTTAACTGATAAACTTTCGGTGAAATCTTTTCCTTCAGGTTTTACAGTTCAGATTTCATCCTTCTCTCCCATGTCTGCATTCGCTCGTATCCTGATCGACCGCTCCGAGGGGAGGGAACTCGACTATGCGGTTCCGTCCGAATTTTCAGGGGAAATCCGGATCGGGGTGCGCGTAGTGGTGATGGTGCGCAATCGGAGAGCTGTGGGTACGGTGATGGAGATTCTAGAGGAGTCCAAAGTTCCCGGTCTTCGTCCGATTCTCGGCCTTGTTGGTGGGGAGACGACCATTACCCCCGTTATGATGCGTTTGGCACGATGGATGGCTGATTACTACTGCGCCCCCCTAGCTTCGGTCATGAAGGCGATGCTTCCTCCCATGCTGAGGGGGGAGAGGGTTGCGGCAAAAATGGTCCGTATGGCACGGCTCAATTCGATCCCTTCCGAGGATGATCTGATCGCTGTCGGCAAGAGGGCACCCAAACAGAGGCAGGTGTTGGAGCGGTTAGTCCATGAAAAGGACTCTGTGCCCGTTTCAGAATTACTCAGCAACTGCAAGGCCTCCGATGCCACGCTGAAAGCTCTCACAAAAGCGGGGTGGGTCGATTGTACGGAGTTGAGGAGGAGCTCATTTACCGGTGAAGCAGAAGAAGTCCTTCCCGCTAGACGTCCGGTTCTTAATTCTGATCAGGAAAGTGTCGTGCAAATGCTTTTCAAGGCGCTTGAAGCGCAGGAAAAAAAAGATGAGACGCCGACTCCATTTCTCCTGCATGGCGTTACGGGAAGCGGCAAGACGGAGGTCTATCTCAGGGCGATGGAAAGGGTGCTCGAATCGGGGAAAAGCGCCCTGGTGCTTGTTCCGGAAATAGCACTGACGCCGCAGACCGTGGAGCGCTTCAGATCACGCTTTGATCATCCAGGAGAGGGGGGGGTCAGGATTGCAGTGCTCCACAGTCACCTCACCGATGCTGAAAGAAGGGAGGAATGGATGAAGATCCAACGCGGCGAAGCCAGAATCGCCATCGGAGCCCGAAGCGCGGTCTTTGCACCGCTCTCCAACCTGGGACTCATCATCGTCGACGAGGAGCATGAGAACACCTACAAGCAGGAAGAGACCCCCCGATACCATGCCCGTGATATTGCCGTCATGAGGGCTCGCCTTGAGGAGTGTCCCGTGATTCTCGGAAGTGCCACTCCATCCGTGGAGAGTTACTGCAATGCACAGAGTGGAAAATACTCGCTACTTGAGCTTCCCAAGCGTGCCGATGGTCAACTCATGCCTCTGATTCGACTCGTGGATCTTCGTCTTCAGGGAAAACGCTCGAAAACCGATGGAGGTCTCTCAACACCGCTTAGGATCGGAATCACACGCCGACTCGAGCTCGGTCAGCAGATAATCCTCTTTTTGAATCGGAGGGGCTTCTCCACTTCTCTGCTTTGCCAGCAGTGTGGTCACGTCTGCCGCTGCCCGAATTGCAGCCTTTCCCTGACGCTGCATCGGGCAGACGATCGCTTGGCCTGCCATCTTTGCGGCCACTCGGCGAAGCCTCCTTCGCGCTGTCCCGAATGCCGGGATCCCGGAATTCAGCATGCCGGTATCGGAACCCAGAGGGTTGAGGAAACTCTACGGGTCCTCTTTCCCAAGGCCCGCATCGCCCGCATGGACGCGGATACAATGAGTCGGAGGGGCTCCTATGCCGAGGTGCTTGGAAAGTTTAGGGCTCGGCAAATCGATATCCTGCTAGGTACCCAGATGATTGCCAAGGGGCTGGACTTTCCGAATGTCACGCTTGTCGGAATCATTAACGCGGATATAGGCCTGCACTCACCCGACTTCAGGGCTGGGGAACGTACATTCCAGTTGCTGACACAGGTGGCGGGACGAGCTGGTCGGGGAGAGACGGAGGGGGAGGTGATCGTCCAGACCTTCTCTCCCGCAAGTCCCTCGATTCAGCACGCCAGACACCATGATTATGCCGGATTTTTCGAGCAGGAAACCTCTTTCAGGAGGGCCTTCCGCCACCCCCCCTTCACCCGCTTGCTACTTGTTCAGATCCGAGGAGTCTGCCGTGAGGAAACTTTTGATGCCGCAACTTCTCTTGCCAAAACATTGAATGCAATGGCACCTCCTGTGGTGGAAGTCTCGGATGCCGCTCCCGCACCGCTCGAGAGGGCTCACGGGCAATACAGATTCCATGTCACCCTGAAATCGGCTTCCGGTGCGCTTCTTGGACAACTGGCCCGTGAACTGAACAAAGCAATGAGTTTTCCAGAAGGGATCATCATGACGATGGATATGGATCCTTATTCCCTGATGTAAATCCAAGTCTGCCGATGCTTTCCGACACCCTTCTTTCGATTCTCCCGTTGCTTTACAATGGGGCTCTCAATTCGGAAAGTTGAGGAATGTCCTATCACTCACTCCGCAATGCCCGAAACCGGGATGATAAAGGGGGTGGTGGTTGGAAGCCGCCATGGCGCAAGATCGAGGATGTTCTGCGCTACGTGGTTGCCTGGTCTTTTGGGATTTTCTTTTTTCTCTGCATTGTCGGGATCCCGGTGCTCTTGGTGATCACCACAACATATGGTCTCGGAGATCCCATTAGGCACAGGGCAGAGGAGATGCTGAGTGGCAAGTTTTACCGGGTCAGTGTGGGGAGAGTCCTCTTCAGTCCGTTGCATGGCTTTAGATTGGATCGCCTGCAAATCCGCGACACGACTCCGTCGGCCCGCCTTCTTGTAACCGCCAACCGATTGGAGGTCTCGCCTAACATGGATTCCTTGCTGAGGCGGCAACCCCACCTCGATAAGATTTCCCTCAGGGATGCGACGCTTGATGTGCCTCTGGGACCCTCGGAGGAGCCACGCCTCAGGTTGGACCATGTCAGGGCGCTTATTCTCTGGACGCCTGAAGAATTCAATCTTTCCTCTGCTTCCTTTGATGTGGCCGGCATCACCGTCAATGTGACGGGAAGATTTCTGAATCCTAAAAAATTCTCGCCGATCCCCGTCAACTCCGAGGGGCCTGGAAAGACAGCACTGACGATCGACTTGATCCAGCGGGAGTTGGGTTCGATCCGATGGGAGGTGGAAGGAGATCACCCTACACTCTCTTTTGATGCAGGTGGAGATTTGGGTGACACGAAGAGCCTCTGGATTAATCACGCCAACTTCCTGGCCGGAGCAGGCTCGTGGCATGGAGTTCCTTTTCAGGGAATCCACTTCTCGCTTGAATACGGTGAACAGAAGCTCGCTCTGGAGAAATTCCTTCTGGATGACGGGGCAGGGCAACTTCAGGTGGCCGGTGGTGCTGATTTTTTTACTAAAAAGGGATCAGTGGAGATGCTTGGGGATTTCAACGCGGGAATCGTGACGAAATTGCTTTTTCCCAGAGATCAGGGAACCGACTGCCAGTGGATCGATCCGACCCGCATTAGCGGTAGTTTTTCCATGGACTGGAATGCTACCAAACTTGATGTCAAGGGGTTTGCGGAGATCGCCTCAGGTCGCTTCAGTTACAAGGGTATCAAAATGGACCGTCTTTCTGCGGGTGTGTCTCTCCGTGAAGACAAGGTCTTGTTACGCGACATCGATGCCGAGGGCGATCCTGGTAAAATTAATGCGGACCTGCTTCTGGCACCAGGCGATAACCGCCTGCGCTTGAAAGCAGAACTCTTCCCTGCACGATTGATTGCAGCAACCTCGGGAAAAACAGCGGAGGCGCTCTCTTCCATGGAGTTTAATGATCCCCTTAGGATCAACTTCGAGGGGGGGATGCCGGGCACCGATCCACTTCAGATCAATGGAAGCGGCACGCTGAATCTCGGGAAAGGAGCAATGCGCGGATCTTGGATCGATAGCCTGAATGCCAACTTTCAATTCAGCGCCGGTGCAGCTTCCTTCCGTGATATCGTGGTTCGGATGGGTAACGGGATGGGTCGCGGAGAATTTATCTACGATTACAGGAACTGGGAGGGGCGCTTTCCAAAAGTCGAATCTACTCTTGATCCCGTAAAGTTGATGATGTGGATTGATCCGCGTATTGCGGATTCCCTGCGCGACTATCGCTTTGCCACTCCTCCCAAATTAAAAATCACGGGAAAAATAGGTCTTCGTAACCCCGATAAAAACGACCTACACATAGCCTTGAACGCTCCGGATGGTCTAAATTACACCCTCATCGGAAGGGATCTGCCTTTCGGAGAAACTTCGGGTACAGTCGTGCTCAAAGGACAGCAACTTGCCGTTGACCTACCACGTTCGCATCTTTTCGGGGGTGATGTGGCCATGAGGGCTGACGTCTCGGTTGCCCCCGGTGACGGACGCTACGGAGCCTCCATCCATCTTGATGATGTCGATTTCAAGACACTGACAAAACTCTATTTCGACTACAATGATTCCAGCGGGAAGTTAACCGCCGATTATTCATTCCGAACGGTCGGAGGCGATGCCCAATCGATGACTGGCAAAGGAAATCTCCTGATCAAAAACGGCAACATTCTTGCCATGCCGATTCTTGGTCCCCTTTCATTGCTCTTGAACGATATTATTCCGGGATTCGGCTACCAATCAGCCCGGAAAGCCAGCACGGATTTCACCGTTGATCATGGCGTGATAACCACACGCAATCTCCTGATCGAGGGAACTGGCTTCAGTATGATTGGAAATGGCGACATTTATTATCTGGATGACACGATGAATATGAATATTCGGCTTAATGCACAGGGCCTGCCCGGGGTCGTGCTCTTCCCCGTGAGCAAGATCCTCGAATACGAATCCGTTGGCTCGGCCAAGCATCCCAAATGGCGCCCAAAAATTCTCCCAGGACACTCCGCAAAGCCGCCAGCATCCGCCAAGCCGACACCTTCTTAAGAAGGTGTAGAGTGGGGTGTCTTCTCCATCCAGATGGCCTGACGTGATACCGGGAAACGGGCCTGATGGAAGCCCTTCCAGCCAGCCTCCTTGGCAAGCTCGCCAAGTTCACGGAATGAGAAGGATCGTCTGATCGAGAGGCGGGCATCGTGCACCGTCATGGGATCACGCAGGAGAAGGGCTGTAAGTAACCAGATTGAGATTACTCCCATGAAATTCCTTTCAAGATCGGCAACCAGCAGGCGGGAAGTGCTCCGATTGAAAGCGTTCCTCAGGACAAGAACGGCATCTTCCTGACTGAAGTGATGAAGTGCCAGCGAGCAGAGGACGATGTCCCAAGTACCTGTTCCCCACGTCCTGATATCACCCTCATGAAAGGTAATCTCAGGAAAATCGCGACTTCGATCCATAGCAACCGCCAGCGTTGCGGCATTCGTATCGACTGCATCGATTGCGACCTCAATGCGGTGCTTGCGACACCACGCCACGACCTCTCTTGGAAGATCAGCCTCCCCGGTTGCAAGGTCCAGGATCCTCAGCGTGGACGAGTTCGGGGGACGATCGGATTCCCATTTTCGGAGAAATCGGAGCAGGAGCGAAACGGCTCCAAATTTCTTGTTCAGCCACCGCAGATTGGTGAGATCTTTCTGAAGTTCCAGCGTGGGCTTTCCATGGACCAGTACAGCCTGGTCCATGAGTTCAGGTATATCGGGGTGAAAATTTCTCTTCACTGATCGGAGTGTATTCTCATGACTCGGGAAGCAGTGTGAGCGTTGCCAGCATTCTTCCGGTGAGTCCCAACTCCCTTCGGTAGGAGTAGTAGAGTTCAGGATGGCAAGCAGTGCAGATCATCTGATCATGGATTTCCTTTACTCCTGTTTCCGAGGCCTGCCGCCAGATTTCAGCTGCAAAGTCCGTCTCATAGCAGGGGGGGCGGATGCAGGGACCAATCACAAGAACAAGATCCCTGGGGATAAGATCGGTCATCGTACAGAGTTGACGGATACCTTCGGGTACAATACCCAACGCCGTTCCTTTTTTACCCGAATGCAGTAACGCTCCGGCAGAACCGTCTCGGGCCACCACCCAGACAGGGGCGCAGTCCGCGACATAGATGCAAAGAGTGATCCCTTTGCAATCTGTGATCAGTCCATCGGCACCAACTGAGGGAGAAGTGGAACCGGATGTCACATGGCTTAACTTGTTTCCATGGACCTGCTCTGCGGTGGCTGTAGGGAAGGTCCCCAGACCATATCTCTCAAGAAGTTTCGAATGGTACGGCTCGATCCTCTGCATTGCTTCCGCCTTCTCGGCGGAGACGTTCAGACCCGGAATTCTCCCAAAAAACTTTGCGTCGACACGCGGGATGGCATCGAGTGCTGCAAATGACTCGAATTGATTGGGAGTCAACTTGACTAGGGTTAGTCGTTGGCCTTGGAGGAAGTATTTTTTTCCTGCTTACGGACTGTAGAACTCTTGATCAAGTCGCTGAATTGATCTGATGGTGGAAGAGGGTCATCCTTGCGCAAGGAGCGTGGGAGTGCCGGGCGCTGCTTCTTATTGTCATTGATATCCTTATAGCGCTTCTGTTCCCACTTGTTCATTGGGTCGTTGAAGAACTCTTCGTACTGCGTGTTCAGCGAGAGCGCCTGGTCGTACTGGGCCAGTCCCTGAATATAGCTGAAGAAGGCATTCAACACCGAGGTCTGGGCTTGAAGAAGTTGGACTTGGGCATTGATTACGTCGAGTTGCACACCAGCCCCGGCGTCGAGGCGTTCTCTTGAGAGGCGTAGGGCTTCGACCGCCTGTTCCACGGTTGATTTCTGGCTGACAATTGTTTCTTGGGCCTGCTTCAGGTTGGAAATGGCCTGCTGGACCTGAAGGATGACTTGGCGGACGCCGTTGTCGTAAGCAACTTTGTAGTTCATCATCGTGGCATTGGCTGATTTCACACTTCCGTAGGTGGATAAGCCGTCAAAAAGCGCCCAGCTTCCAGTGGCGCCCGCGAACCAGCCTTGGAGAGTGGCATTCAGATTTCGACCCTGATAACCTTCGATTTGTCGACCGGCATTGGCATTGATAGAAGGCATCCAGCCGGAAATGGCGGCGGTAATTTGCTTGGCGGCAACAAGAATGTTCATGCGCTGCGCTTTAAGTTGCGGGTTGCGAACAAGAGCCGTATGGATTGAGGCATTACTGTCAATCTTTCGGGGGGTGTAATCGAGGTTGCCCACCACATCGAAGGGGATCTCGATATTCTGAATGTTGGGGTAATTCAGGCCGATTGTCGTCACCAGTGTGAAGAGTGCCACACGCAGGTTATTCTTAGCCTGAATAAGAGGAGGTTCGGCATTGGCCAACTGTACCTGGGCCTGAAGCACATTGAAGCGTGGCACCGTTCCGGCATCGTAGCGGCTTTGCTGGTCAGTGACCTGTGTCTGGTAAAGAGCTACCTGCTGTTCGTTGGCAATCACCAGAGCGCGATCTAGGACTACCTGGTAAAATTGCTGGATAACGGTTGCTATGGTTGCGTCGATGGTTTGGCGAAGCTGGAAATAAGCGATCTCCTCAGAGAGTTTTGCGGCAGCGGTGAGGGAGGGGGTTTTCCATCCGTCAAAAATAAGCTGTTGGCCTCCAAGTTGGATATTCCATGATTGAAAGGGTTGGTCTGTCCTTCCCGAACCTGATATCCGGTTCACTCCCTGATTGATCTCACCATAACTGTACTGGTAGGAGCCGTTTGTGGCTCCGAGGTGAGGGAGAAGACCGGAGCGGACCGTGATGTAGTTGCCGGAAGCTTGTCGGATTGCGGCGATGGCCGTCAGGATCTGCGGGTTTTTCTGGAGGGTTAACTGGACGCAGTCATCAATGGTCAGCTTTTGTGCATTTTTTGCAATAACCCCGGGAATTACCTGATTGCCTGCCTTGGCGAGGGCTTCCGCCGTCAGGGGGATATCTTTAACGCTGTTCTTGAGGCCGAAGGCATTGGTCCCCGCTGTCGGCATCTTAATGGGGCCTCCTGTGGAAGTTGGAAGCGGCGCCGGGAGTGAACTCGGGGTGATCGCGTTGGTGATCTGGGCGGCTTCAGGAAGATTCGGGACGGCTATGTTGGGAAGGTTGGGGAGAGTGTTGGTGCCGGCATTCAATCCCATCGGTGTGATGGGAGGATTTGTAGCAAGGCTCGGATCCACGGAGCTTCCACTGACCGATTGGTCGGAGAGGGAGGGGGTGTTGGTCGAAACAGTGGTGATGGCACCTTGATTGGTCACCGAAAGACCCGAAAGAGACTGATCTCCTGCGGTCGGTTGATTCGTAGCGATAATAGTGTTTGAACTAACAACCTGAAGAGCATCGATGGCTTTGGTGGCAATCGCACTTTCCGAGTAATTATTCGTGGCGGATTGCTGTCCAAAAAGAGAAGTCGAAAGCAAGGTGCAGACCGCACACTGGAGTAGTGAAGGAAGTTTCATCTGTGACAGGAAAATGAATAATCGGTGATTTTCTTATAAATGTCCAACCAAGCCCGTTGTTCTCCCGGATCGAGACGTTGCATCATCTTTTCAAGATTTCTAACCATCTCTTGGCGGATGCTCTCCACCAGACGGGTTCCCTTCGGAGTTGCGGTGACCATGACCTTGCGGCGGTCACTTGTCTCATGGGATCGGCTGACATGTCCGAGTTTCTCGAGGCGTTGTACTAAACCAGTGGCGGCGGGCGTGCTATGGCCCATGAGTTCAGCAATTCGACTCATCCCAATAGGCCCAAGGGAGCAGAGGTGACCTAAAAGAAAAAACTGAGGGAAGGAGACCTTTCCTCGGGCCAGTTCACCCATGAGTCCCGGCATAAAACGGCGCTGCATGATCATGATCATTCCTGCCAACGATCCAATCTCCTCCACACAAAGCGAGGGATTTAGCTGATCAGATGGAGATGGGTTTTTCATTTCAGGGTGAACTGTTAAGATGCTTAACAAAAAGCAGATTCGGGATAAGCGGGATCGGAGTCAATCCTACACCTTGGATTCGCTGGACTTAGGGATCACTGCTGGACGGTCTGACTGGGAACAGGGTTGCCGTCGATAATGTCGGCGATAAAATAGGGAAGTTGGAGTTCGGAGACTTTGAGGTGGGCTGGTCCTCCCGCTGCACCGGTGACCAGCAACTCGCTTCCCGAGGTCACCAGAACACCGGGTTCCAGTTCCACGATCACGTAGCTTCCATCATTGGAAAGAGTCCGTATGGTTCCGATCCTTCGGAGAGCGAGCGCCTTAGGAGGAGGTGTTTTGCGGGGAGGAAAAAGGTGAAATTCCTCAAGGGGATGCATAATGAAATGAAATAACCCGTTTTTTTTGCGTGGAGCGGACGATTCTTCGGATGAGGTCGTGGTGGGCCTTGGATTATTGGTGGGAACCAAATTTTCCTGCCCGGTTGGGCTTCCGCTTGGGGTGTGAGAATATAGGAGCGTGCAACTGCTCAGCAGTAGACCCCCTAGTGTCACGGAAAGAATACGGAGGAGATTCATGCGGTTAATCACACGAGAGTAAATGATCCCAGATGACAAAAAAATCAACTTATGCTCGTTTTACCTCTCATGATTTTGCGCCTCTTCAAATTCCAAGCGCTCGGAAGCTCTTGCTCACAAGCGCTACAAGCATCATAAATGCATCAGACATGCCATCTTTAGCATCCGCACCCGTTGCCTATCTCGGGCCAGAAGGGACTTTCTCCAACCTTGTTGCTGCACGTAGGTTCCCCAAGAGTCCAGGACTTGCCTGCGCTACCATTACCGAGGTGATCCATGCTATCCGCTCAGGAGTCGCTGCCTGCGGGATTGTCCCGATCGAGAATTCATCGGGAGGTACCATTACGGAGACCGTCGACCTTCTGATCGAACAGGCAGGCGGTCTCTTTGTCCGCGAAGGACTCACCCTTGATGTGAGGCTCGCGCTCCTCGGGCGTTCCGGTACGGATTTCAAGAAGATCCGGTCACTTTATTCACATGTCATGCCTCTCCGGCATCATCGGGAATGGATCCGGGAGAATCTCCCTGGAGTCAAGATGATCGAGAGTTCAAGCACCGCTGAAGCAGCTAGAAAGGCGTCTCTCTCCCCGACCTCCGCGGCCCTTGCGGCTCCTGGAGCTGCAGCGCTCTACGGACTCTCTATTCTTAAGTTTCCCGTACGTCCGGAGGCTCTCAATGTCACCAATTTCTTGGTCCTTGGCACACACCCACTCATAGCCAAGACATCCACTTCCGGACTCATCAGGACCGCGATTGTGGCCGCCTTGCCGCAGACCTCGGGCAGTCTCCACGGCTTTCTTGGACCCTTTGCCCGCGCCGGGGTCAATCTCTGCAGGATTGTTTCACGTCCCGTTCCGGGTGCTCCGGAGACCTATGTCTTCTATCTTGAGATCGAGGGCTCAGCAGAGGAGGCCACGGTGAAGAAGGCCCTAGCTGGAGCAAAGCGTCTTGCTGCCAGTCTCCAGATCCTAGGTTCCTATCCCGTAAGGGCGCGCTACCGCGCTCTCAACCGCTAATTTTACCCCAGCCACGACTTGCCAAAAAACGCCCGATGTTTCAGAACGATTTTGTGAACCTATGAACAGACGCCATCAACTTCTACCACTTAGTGCCCTATTCATCCTCTTTGGAATCTCCCTCCTCAATGCTACAGAAGCCCCGACGATCACCGTCCGTAAAAGTGATGCACTGAATATCTCTTTCAGCGGCATTGGGGGGAGTGAGGGTGCTTCCGCAAGCAAGGTCGTTCAGAACGATCTGAGTCTGGCGGGATGGTTTTCGCTTGTTCAGCCAGCCATTGCCACATTCTCGATCAGCGGAACCTTTGCCGGGGGAGTTCTTCAGGGCAAGGTGCTAAAGGGAGGAGAAGTTGTTCTGGAGAAGGCTTATCAGGGGAGTGCACGTTCTGCCGCGCATCAGTTTGTGGACGATATCGTGCAGACACTCACCGGACACAAGGGGATTGCTTCCAGCACCCTCGCATTTGTTAGTACCCGCACGGGTCACAAGGAGGTTTATCTTGCCGATTACGACGGGGCTAACGGCCGTCAAATCACCCATGACAACACCCTGAGTGTCTCCCCCGCTCTTAGCCCGAACGGACGCCGTCTTGCCTACACCGGCTATCAGGCCGGCTATGCCGATATCTACGTAATCGATCTGGTCAGCGGATCGCGGGTGCGTCTTGTGAAATTTCCGGGAACGAACTCAGGAGCCCGCTTCTCACCGGATGGTAATCTGATCGCCTGCACGATCAGTAAGGATGGGAATCCCGAACTTTACGTCGTCGGATTGGGCGGAGGAGCCCGACGTCTTACCCACACACGCGGGGCTGAGTCATCACCAACGTGGGCACCTAACGGGTCGGAAATCATCTATGCCTGTGATGTAGCAGGAGCGCCCCAACTCTACCGGATCAGTGCCGGCGGCGGATCGGGGAGTCTTGTTCCCACAGGTTTCGGATACTGTACTGAGCCGAGTTGGTCACCGGATGGTCAGCGCCTTGCTTTTAATGTTCGATCTGGCGGCGGCTTTGCCATTGCCGTTATGGATGTGAACGGAGGAGGTGCTCGGATTGTTGGTCAGGGCGAGAATCCTGTCTGGGGTGCTGATTCACGGCACCTGATTTACAGCACTGGAAGCACCATTTCCCTGCTTGATGTGCCGACGGGTAAATCCGTTCCGGTTATCTCGGGACTCGGTAAGGTCACCGAGCCTACTTGGTCAAGATAGTAGCCTAATGAAGGATCTTCGTTTTGAGAGGGTCCTTTTTTAGAACTGCAATCCTTGATCTTTTTGCCGGATTATCCCTGAATATGACCATGCGTTTCCAACAAGTTACAATTCTCTCACTTTTTGCCCTGCTCGCATTCTCCGGATGCGCGAACAAAAAAGGTAAACAATACGCCGGCGTCGATGGTGATTACGTGAACGGAACACCTCTTGGCGAACGTAGCGAAGGAGCCAATTTCCTCGGGGCCAATGTCCAGCGTGGCCAGTATGCACCAGTTCAGTTCGGTTACGACAGTTCCTCCGTTTCGCCCGATCAGGAGTCGAAAGTTGCAGCTGTCGCCTCAGCCCTCAAGGGAACGGGTAAGACGGTCATTGTCGCCGGCTTCACCGATGAGCGTGGTACTCAGGAGTACAACCGCAGCCTCGGCGAAAAGCGTGCCCTTGCCGTTCGTGAAGCCCTCATCGCCAAGGGCCTCCAAGCCAACAATGTCCAGACCGTCAGCTTCGGAGCCGAGATGCCTGTTGATTCCGCCAGCAACGATGCGGCTTGGGCCAAGAATCGCCGTGCCGAGTTCGGCATCGTGAAGTAAGGCTCACCCTTTTCCGCTCCGTGCCAGTCCCTCTCTTTGACCTGAGCCGACTCGGACCTCAGGTCGACGAGGCGGTCCGCGATGCGGCACTCCGCGTCCTCGGTCACCGGGGCTATGTCCTCGGCGCCGAAGTTGAAGCCTTTGAGAAGGATCTCGAGGCCTATCTGGCCCAGAATCGTGAGGAATGCCACGCCGTCGGGATGTCCTCCGGAACCGATGCGCAACTAGCTCTCCTCATGGCTTTGGGGATCGGGCACGGCGATGCTGTTATTTCCACCCCCTATACCTTCTTTGCCACGGCTGGGTGCATCCACCGTACCGGTGCCGAGATCCTCTTCTGCGACATCAATCCGTCCACCTTCATGATGGATCCGGAAAGTTTGCGCTCACTGCTTGCCTCGCTCCAACGGGGGAGCGATGGATTCCTCCATTCGCCGAAAGGCAATCGTGTTCGGTTGATTGTTCCGATCCATCTCTTCGGAGCCATCTGCGATCTGGAAAAGATCATGGCGATCTCAGCCGAATTCGGGGTTGAGGTCCTTGAGGACGCGGCCCAGATCCTTGGAGGCGAATATCTTTGGAAGCAGGGTACAAAAAAGGCCGGCATCATCGCGCCGACCTCCTACGTAAGCTTCTACCCGAGCAAGAATCTTGGTGCCGCAGGGGATGCTGGAGTGGCCCTCTGTCTTGATGCAGAAATGGCCGAGAATCTCCGCCGTATCCGTAATCACGGAATGGAGCAACGTTACTATCACAAGGTCGTCGGTGGGAATTTCCGTATCGACGCCATTCAGGCAGCCGTCCTTCGAGCCAAACTCCCCTTCCTGGACGGATGGAATGCCACACGCCGCGCGAATGCCGCCGAATACCGCGCTGCCTTCACCGCCGCAGGCCTTCTGGATCGGGTCACCCTTCCTGCCGAACCGCACCTATCCAGCGGTCTGACCAATCACCACATTTATCACCAGTATGTGATCAGGGTGAAAGATCGCGGCGCCGTCATGGCCCGTCTGACCGAGAAGAAGATCGGATGTGCGATCTACTATCCGGTGCCGCTTCATCTTCAAGAGTGCTTTGCCTACCTCGGACACAAGTCCGGAGACTTCCCTGTCAGCGAGTTGGCAGCGAAGGAGTCGCTGGCGTTACCGATCTTCCCAGGCTTACGCCAAGATGAAATCGGGGAAGTCGTCGCTGGAATTCGCGAATCCATTGCTTAAGCTTGGGGTTTTCGCTGTCCGCGTTGTTCTGCGGCGCTCGCAGTATAAGTTACACATCTTTGCTTGCAGGCCTGGCGGGTGCATCAAAAACTTCCTGAGCCTTTCGCGGGAAAGGCACTTCAGTATCCTAACTGTCTTCCGTCTGAAGACGCTAAACTTCTTCCGCCGTTAGGCGGTGAGCGCTTCCCGCTCATTGCCCAACGCCCCGACCTTCTCCAGGAAGTCATCATAAGTACCGAGATGAGGAGTCACTTTGCCGTTGTTCACATGAAGAACCTTGGTGGCGAGTTTACGGATGAAGTGAACGTCGTGGCTAATGAAGACCAGTGTCCCCTCATAGGCTCCGAGCGCCATGATGAGCGACTCAACGGTGTGGATGTCGAGGTGGGTCGTCGGTTCATCCATGAGGAGAAGGTTAGGGGGATCGACAAGGAACTTGACGAGATTGAGGCGGGTCTTCTCACCCCCGCTCAAGACAGCGGTCTTCTTGTAGATGTCATCCTTGCGGAAGAGGAACGAGCCGAGGATGCCCCGAGCGTCATTCTCGGAGAGTTCACCGTTCGCAGCCCTGACCTCTTCGAGGACGGATTTGTTTGAGTCCAGTGTGGCGGCTCGATGCTGGCTAAAGTAACCGATCTTTGCGTTCGGGCCCTCGATTCGCTTTCCCTTCTGAAATTCCAACTGGTCGGCGAGGATCTTGAGTAACGTCGACTTGCCCGCCCCATTGGGTCCGACAAGGACGGTGCGCTCTCCCCGCTCAATGGTGAGGTCGAGTCCCTCGTAGACGGGACGCGTTGCCGCCGTAGTGGACGAGCTGGGGTAGGCCATGTGGATCCCCTCGAGGATCACGGAACGCTGGCCGCCGCGTGGAGGTTGGGGAATCTGGAAACGGAACGGCTTGCGGGGAGGCATGGGCTTTTCAATCAACTCCATCCGCTCGATCTGCTTGAGCTTGCTCATGGCCTGGGAGGCCTTGGAGGCAACCTGACGGAATCGGTCGTAGAACTCCCTTAGCGAGGTGATCTCCTTCTGCTGGTTCTTGTAGGCGTTATTCTGCCGTTCGTAACGTGCCTCACGCTCCTCAAGGAATGCAGAGTAGTTCCCGGAGTAGGAATGGAGGCGACTCTCGGAGATCTCGTAGACAGTCTGGATGATCTCATCCATGAATTGCCTGTCGTGGGAGATAAGGAGAATGGCCCCCGAGTAGGTCTTGAGATAGTTCTGCAACCAGAGCAGGGAGACGAGGTCGAGGTGGTTGGTCGGTTCATCCAGCAGGAGGAGGTCCGGTTCCATGACAAGGAGCCTGGCCAGATGGGCACGCATGACCCATCCGCCACTGAGTTCCTTGGCCTTACGTTCAAAGTCCTCCTGTTTGTAGCCGAGTCCCACGAGAATTTTCTTCGCCTTGGCCTCGACCTTGGGATCGCTGAGAGCGGTATGTTTCGAGGAGGCCTCTGCATACTCGGAGCCATCCACAGTGCCGGCCTCTTCAAGTTCCTTTAGAAGTTTTTCCAGAGCGGGGATCTCACCGGCTCGTCCTGTGGCCACATCAAGCACGGTTTCATCACCGATCGCTTCCCCTTCCTGCGCAAGGTGGCCGATCATGGTCCACTCATCGCGTTCAATGGTTCCCGAATCCGCCTCATCTTTCTTGAGAAGGAGTGAGAAGAGTGTCGATTTGCCAGCACCATTGGGTCCCACAAGGGCGACACGTTCACCGTAATTCACCTGCATGTCGGCCTCTTCAAAGAGGGTGCGTCCGCCTAGGGTTTTCTTGAGTTTGCGAATGGTCAGCATGGGAAAATGAGGTGAGTTAACATGTAAAAAAGTTAGAAGCGTTAAAAAATGAAGGATGCAAAGAGAAGTGCATTTTAACCTTTTAACGGTTCCACGGCACTCAGTGATTCTTTAACAGTAGCAGTCACCATCTCCACGGTAAGTTCATTCATGCAGCGGAAGTCGATGGGGCACTCTCGAAGGTAGCATGGATTGCACTCGACCTTGCGCCGCAGAATGCGGTGAGGAGGGACGGTGACACCAACCGGACCTGTCAGGTCAGGTTCCGTGGAACCGAAAAGCGCCACCACCGGGATTCCCAGCAGGTCGGCGAGATGCATTGTTCCCGTATCGTTGGTCAGCAGGAGTTGGAATTTTTTCAGCTCTACGATGAGTTCGGAAAGGGTGGTCTTGCCGCAGAGATTTTCCACCTTGCCGGAGAAATTGCGTGCCAGTTCTGCACCAAATGGCTCGTCTTTGATCGTTCCCACGATGACCCACGTGATGTCGTGATCCTTTGAAATGTCCTCAATGACGGATCGGTAGCGCTCCAAGGGCCAACGCTTGGCTGATCCATACTCGGCACCTGGACAGAGTCCGATACGGGGAGTCATGTTCGATACGTGTTTTTTATTAACACAATCCGAACCGCTGGAGCGGATTGTCCGTGGTGTTGGTGCTGATCCCCCCAACTGGCGGACGATGGCAAGCAGGTCCTCGGATTGATGAATTGTGGGGTGGCGTTGATGCTTGCCCGTCATCCGCTGATTGATGAGTTTGCCACCTCGGTGGATCATTCGGCCAACTCGACGGGGAATCCCTGCAAGGCAAACCTCAAGGGCGCTACGGATTGAGTTAGGTAAGAGGAAGGCTGCGTCGTAACGCCCGGATTTCCTGATCAACTTGGCAACGCTCAATGGTGAGGCCTTGGCCGGAATTTCGAGAACCGCATCGACCTCCGCAATCTCATGCCAGAGTGAAGCTAACTTTGCCGGTGAAAGAATCGTGAGATGCATGTCGGGGCGTCCTTCCTTTAAGGCGCGGATCGATGGTGCGGACATGCAGGCATCACCGAGCCAGTTTGGTGAGCGGACAAGGAGTCGGAAGGGTTGGAGATCCCCGGAGGATGTACCTGGCGGTAGATAAACTCCCCGCTTGGCTTCTTTTAGTAAAAAATTGGGATGGGGAGTTTTCCAACGGTTGTGAACCCAGAACCAATCGGAGGGAGAATGCCTGACCTCTTGTTCCAGAAGATGGTTAAGATCCATGGTGATCTCTTCAATCCCGCGACCCTCGGTCTGTACCGGACTGCTGGTGTGGATAACCCATCGGGCAAGGCCGACGGTACGCACGCTTACCTGGACAAGCAGGGAGTCGGTCCGCTGGGCAAGGCTTGCGGCGAGCGGGGAGGTGGAGGCAAGTTTTCCGAAAAGAGGCATCCATATTCCGGCATTTCCCGCATGCTGATCTGTTAAGACTCCAACGACACCACCGGCCTTCAGCAGGGTAGCGGCTCCCTGCATTTCTTTCTTGCGGTCGAAGGTGTGGACCCCCCTGCTGCGGCGGTCGCGGTTCACCAAGTCATCCATGAGGGGGCTTCGCAGGGCCTGATAGACACATCCAGCCTGTCGAGGTTTCACGAATTCCGCGATCTGGGCGTTGATCTCCCAGTTCCCGAAATGACTGAGGGCAGCCACGGTGCCATGGTCGCCTGCCTTGGCACCGACGACCCAGTCGATCCAGTTCTGCTCCTGATCGAAACCGAGGCGGGAGCGTAGTTCTTGCTCGCTCAGCGCAGGGATCTTGATGGAACTGACGATATTGGCTCCCAGATTCACAAAATGTTTTAGGGTGATGAGGGAGGTCTCCCTGTCACTCATTGAGGAACCGAAAGCTATGCGGAGATTCTGTTTGGAGAGACGGCGGTAGCTAGGCAGAATGACCCATATGAAGAGTCCGAGGAATTGACCCGCCACGAAGCAAACCGTGATGGGAAGAATCCGGATGAGTGTGACAAGTCCCAGTGCCAGCAGATAAAGGAGACGATCCATGAGAAAAAGCGAAGCCATTATAGATAACGGACAGGGGGTAACTCCGAAAGAGAAAACCCCTTCGATTACAGGAGCTTTTTTACCGGGTGCAACGCTGGGCATTCTCGGTAGCGGTCAACTTGGGAGGATGTCCGCGATGGCCGCCAAGAGTCTTGGATACCGGGTGGTGGTCTATGATGAGACGCCCGAGGGGCCTGCCGTCTCCTGTGCCGACCTTGCTATCACGGCTTCCTTTAACGATCCGGTGGCGCTGGTCCGCTTTGCCAGCGAGGTCGACGTGGTGACGGTTGAATTTGAAAATATCCCTGTTTCCGTGCTGGAGTTCCTTGAGAAAAGAAAACCTGTCAGGCCCTCCTCCCGGGTTGTGCTGATCTGTCAGGACCGGATCAGGGAAAAAGAGTTCCTCCTCTCGGTGGGAATCGCTGTAGCTCCGTTCCGAGCGATCACCTCGGCATTGCAACTCAAGAAGGCACTGGCTGCCTTAGGGGGGGATTCGATCCTGAAGACGGCGGCTCTTGGATACGATGGCAAGGGGCAGATCAGTCTGAAACCCGGCAATGATGTCACTGCAGCCTGGGAACAACTTTCCGCACCGCTTGCGGTGCTTGAGCAGAAGATTGCTTTTCAATCCGAGGCTTCTGTGATCTGTGCCCGTTCAGTCAGCGGAGAATCTCTCTGCTTTCCCGTCCAGACGAATGTGCATCGCGACGGCATCCTTGATGTCACCACCGTGCCAGCCAATCTTCCTGAATCGGTGGCATCGAAGGCCCGTGCGATTGCTTCTGACATCGCGGAAAAACTCGGGGTGATAGGCCTTATCACGGTCGAGTTCTTTGTCTTGGCTGATGGAAGTCTACTCGTGAATGAACTAGCTCCACGCCCCCATAACTCAGGGCATCACACCCTTGAGACGACGATGACCAGCCAGTTTGCGCAGCATATCAGGGCTGTCTGCGGCCTCCCCTTGGGGCCTGTCATGCTTCGTTCCCCAGGTGTAATGATTAATCTCCTGGGGGATCTCTGGAAAGCAGGGCAACCCGATTGGAAGTTACTCCTGAGGGAATCCGGTATTTTCCTCCATTTGTATGGCAAGAAAGGGGCCAAGCCAGGGCGCAAAATGGGGCATTTTACTCTTCTGGGGGAAGGTGCGACCGTTCGGGATCGGGCAATCGGACTTCGGACTCTCCTGAGTCACTCCGAATCCTGAACAGGTCTTGAAACTTTTTTTGAACAACGAGGATTCTCTCTTGTCTCAGTTTTCGCTGACCCGTATCAGCAACGTCATCACTTTTTCAACATAACCAAACAGACTCACATCCCATGAATCCAACCGTTCAAGAACTAGACCGCCGCGTCCAGGAAACCAGCACTTGGGTCAAGCCTCTCTCTCAGGAAATGAGTCGTGTGGTGATTGGGCAGCAGGGATTGGTGCGCAGTCTTATGATCGGTCTCCTTGGTAATGGACACGTCCTCTTGGAGGGAGTTCCGGGACTAGCCAAGACACTGACAGTCCGCACTCTTTCCTCCTGCATTCATGCAGCTTTTTCCCGTATCCAGTTCACTCCTGATCTCCTTCCGGCCGATCTTGTCGGTACTTTGATCTACAACCCTCGGGAGGGTGTCTTTACGACCCGGAAGGGGCCGATCTTCGCCAATCTGATCCTGGCTGATGAAATTAATCGTGCTCCGGCCAAAGTTCAGAGCGCGCTCCTTGAAGCGATGCAGGAGCGGCAGGTGACGATCGGCGACGAGACGTTCAAGCTGCCCGATCCCTTCCTCGTACTTGCAACGCAAAACCCCCTGGAACAGGAGGGGACCTATCCGCTTCCCGAGGCCCAGTTGGACCGTTTCATGCTCAAGGTTGTGGTCGGTTACCCCAGCCGAACCGAGGAACGTTCGATTCTGGACGCCATGGCGACCTCCTCTCCCCGGCTTTCGGTCGATCCTCTCGTCACCACGGAGCAGATCCTAGAGGCCCGTAAGGTCGTCAACGAGATCTATGTCGATGACAGGGTGAAGGACTACATTGTCGATCTTGTCTGGGCTACCCGCGAACCATCCAACTACAATCTCAAACTTGATGGTCTGATCCGCTACGGAGCTTCGCCCCGTGCCACGATCTATCTGACACTTGCCGCGAAAGCACATGCCTTCCTGAATGGTCGTGGCTATGTCACCCCCCACGATGTAAAATCCGTTGGTATTGAGGTGATGCGCCATCGTATCGCTGTCAGTTATGAAGCCGAGGCGGAATCAATCACCCCAGAAGATATCGTGAAGCGGGTCTTTGAGGGGCTGCAAGTTCCCTGAATCAGGTGAGTTCCGGTAAGAGGAACGCAAGTGTGCGCCCTCTCATCCCGGGCAGCCGCATGATGCAATTCCACTGATGAACGACACTCGCGAGATTCTCCGTAAGATTCGACGCCTTGAGCTGCGCACCCGGCGACTTGTTGCCTCATCCTTTGCCGGTCAGTACCAGAGCGTGTTCAAGGGAAGGGGGATGAATTTCGAGGAGGTCCGTCCCTACAGTCCGGGCGATGAAATCAGGGCGATCGACTGGAATGTGACCGCTAGAACCGGGGAACCCTACATCAAGAAGTTCACGGAGGAGCGTGAAATGACGGTGATGATCGTGCTTGATGTGAGTGCCTCCGGAAACTTCGGCAGCGTGGAGGAGAGTAAGAGGGAGCTGGCTGCCGAAGTGGCGGCGATTCTGGCCTTCAGCGCCATCACCAATAATGACAAGGTTGGCCTTCTTCTCTTCAGCGACCGGGTGGAACTATTCATCCCTCCCAAGAAGGGGCGACTCCACATCCTAAGGCTGATCAGGGAGATGCTTTTTTTCCGCCCGAAAGGAAAGGGGACAGATCTTTCGGGAACCCTTGAATACCTCAATAAAGTGGTTACCCGGCGCGCCGTGGTTTTCCTCATCTCCGATTTTCTCACGGGTGATTTTTCCAAGCCCCTGACCATCTCTGCAAAACGCCATGACATGGTAGCCATCCCGGTCATTGACCCCGCAGAGGAGATGCTACCCGACGTGGGGGTGATCCTGTTGGAGGATCCGGAGACGGGTGAACAGATCGAGGTCGATACCTCGCGCCGAGTTCTTTCCAAAGGATATGCCGAGATGGCTGAAAAGCGCTCCAAGGAACTGTTTTCTCTCTTCGGAGCCCGCAGGATCGACACACTTCCCTTGAGGACCGATAAGGATTACCTCCCTGTGCTCCGTAGTTTCTTCGATCGTCGAGGGAGGAGGATTGGATCATGAACCAGCAACCCGGAGTCAGCTTCGCTCCCCTCTCTGGAGGGGCTCCATCGACTGCAATCGGCGCCCCGACACCGGCTCCGATCCACGACATTATTGGCCCTCTTCCCTTTTTTTCGGGGCCTTTATGGATCATTGGCGCTGTTTTTCTCGGAGTGGCTTTTGTAGGGGTGCTACTCTGGTGGTTCCTGGGTAGGAAGAAAACAAAGGCCCCGACACCTGATGTGACTGCGCTTGCTGCCCTGCTACGGCTGCGGGAAAAAGTTTCCGAGGGGGGCGACCATGATTTCGGCGTGGGAGTCTCTGATGTTCTGAGGAAATTCCTAGGAGAAGCTCTGGGTCTTGCCGCACCGAGACAGACCACCGAGGAGTTTCTGACATCGCTGAAGGGATCACTCCGCTTCCTGCCAGCCGAACAGGAAGCGCTTTCCGTATTCCTCCAGCAAGCCGATTATTTGAAATATGCCCGCGGGGAGGCGACTAGGGAGCAACGTTTGGCGCTCATTGAAGCTGCTGAGTCATTTGTTCTCAGTGGACGTGAGAAAGCTTTGGAACCTTACCAAGCTGAGTCCGATCAATCACCCAATTTATCCATCCCGCCAACATTGCCGCAGGAGATTCTCTCAAAGAGTTCCAAAAAGGAGGGTGTATGAGTGGAATTTTCCAACTTCCTGTGATGCTTGCCTCCGGAATATTCTTTTCCTTCCTTCATCCTTGGATGCTTTTGGCCCTGATGGGTCTTCCCCTCCTTGCGTTGCTCAAAGGGAGGATAGGGGGAACTCCCGGCATCCTCTTCTCCTCCACCCAGCTCGTTGTTGCGGTCGGGAAAAAACGCCGCGCGAAAGCCGGAGCAGTATTGGCCTCATTAGTTTATGTGGCGATGGCGCTTTTTGTCATCGCTCTGGCGCGCCCCCAACTCGGAAGGATGCTTGAACATGTCACTGCTAGCGGGGTGGATATCATGCTTGTGCTGGATGTTTCAGGTTCGATGACTGCTGAGGATTATGTGATCGGGAGTCAGCGTGCAAATAGGATTGATACCGTGAAGAGAGTGACCCAGCAGTTCATTGAGGCACGACCCAACGACCGGATCGGCATCATCGCTTTTGCCGGAAGGCCTTATCTGGTGAGTCCACTCACGCTCGATCACGACTGGCTTATCAGTAATCTGGACCGCGTTCAAATCGGCATGGTTGAGGATAGCACGGCGATCGGTTCTGCTTTGGCATCCGCCGCAAATCGCCTTAAGGACCGTGATTCAAAGACCAAGATAATCGTTCTTCTGACCGATGGAGCGAATAATGCCGGCAAGGTCCTTCCCTTGACTGCTGCCGAGGTAGCACATGCTCTGGGGATCAAGATCTATACTATAGGAGCTGGGAGTGACGGCCCAGTTCCCGTCCCCCTGAAGGATCCTTTTGGTCGAACCGTCTACCAGAACATGGTCTTTGATTTTGACGAGAAACTCCTCGATCAGGTGGCCAAGCTTGCCGATGGTAAATATTTCCGAGCTGCCGACACGGCCTCCATGGGTAATACATTCCACGAGATCGATCGACTGGAGAAGACCAAGATCCAAGTCGACAAGAGTGCGGATTATCGAGACCTCTTCCCCTTTTGCATCTTGCTGGGAACTTTTCTGCTGCTTTCTGAAGCACTCCTTTCGCAGACCCTGTGGCGCCGTCTCCCATGATCCTGTCCATGAAACCGATTCTCCTGATTTCCCTCGATGACGGTCTTTCTTTCGGTCATTCCGCCTGGTTGTGGGCACTCTTTCTTCTGCTGCCATTGCTTTGGCTTTTTATTGATGCAGGAAGCCGTCGTGAAACATTGCTCTCAAGAATCCTGGCGCCCCGATTACAGCAACAGCTTGCCGGTCAGGTTAGTGGCCTGATGAGAAATCTCAGGATAGCTCTGCTGCTTTCGGCAATCGCCTTTAGTTTTCTTGCCCTTGCCCAACCACGTCTTGGATCCATCGAACAGCAGGTCAAGTCGAAGGGGCGTGATGTGATCATAGCGATCGACACCTCACGCAGCATGCTCTCGACAGACACGGCACCAACCAGGCTTGGCCGAGCCAAACTTATCTCACAAGATCTCCTGAATCTTCTCAAGGGCGACCGGGTCGGTCTCATCGCGTTTGCCGGAACGTCTTTCCTTCAAGCCCCGTTGACGCTCGATAAGGGGGCCGTGCTTACATCAATCACCGACCTCGACAGCAATACTATCCCCAAGGGGGGCACTGATATCGCCTCGGCCATCCGTCTCTCCATAGCAGCCTTTGGGAAGGGGGAGACGATGAGCAGGGCGTTAGTACTCATGACTGATGGGGAGGAACTCAACGGGGATAGTCTGGAGGCGGCCAAGGAGGCGCAGGCTTCCAGCGTGAGAATCTACACTATTGGATTCGGATCCCCGGAGGGGTCCCTGATACCAATTAAGACGGAGGAAGGGCGGAATGACTTTGTGAGGGACGAGTCCGGACGGTCGGTGAACTCCAAACTTGACGCCTCACGTCTCAGGCAGATCGCCAAGGAGACGGGAGGGTTTTATCTCCCCTATGGCCAGGATGATGCCGCGGTTATCTACGAAAAAGGGATTGTTTCGATGGAAGAGGAGGAGACGGGGGTCATGAGTGCCCGCAAACCAATCGAGCGTTATGCGTGGCCTCTGGGTGCAGTCCTTCTTGTATTGACTCTGTGGTCCGTGCTGGGCGAGGGGAAAATAAGATGGTGGGGGAAACGGATGGTCTCTTCATTGTTTTGGGCGATGCTGCTCTTCCCCTTAGATGGATCACAGGGTTCCCTTAAGGCAGCCACTTCGGGCATCAAGGAATATCAGTCGGGAGACTATGAGGCTGCACTCAAGGATTTTGAACACAGGATCGAGTCGGGAGCCAACGCCTCTGAAATCAGGTTCGATGCCGGTGCTGCCGCCTACAAGGCGGGTGATTACAAGAAGGCGGCAGACTACTTCGCCGGGGCGATGACTTCGCGGAATTCGAAGATCCGGGATGCGGCTACCTACAATCTGGCCAATTCTCTGGTCCGCTCTGGAGAGTCGGCTCAAGAGAAGGAGGCTAAACTCTCGGATTGGAAAAATGCGCTGCAACACTACGAAACAGTCCTCAAGGATCACCCTGAAGACAAACCGACCAAGGAAAATCGGGAAATTGTACGGAAGTTGATCGAGAAACTCCAGAAGCAGCAGGAGCAGGACAAAAAGAACGACAAAGATCAAAAAGACAAAAACAAGGATCAGGACAAGAGCAAGAGTGACCAATCCCAAGGTGGGGGTGGGGGGCAGAAAGACTCCAAGGATAAGGGGAAAGATCAGCAAAAAAACGATCAGTCCCAAGGGGAAAACGGCAAGGATCAGGATAAGGATAAGGGTGAAAACAAGCCCCAGGATTCCAAGCAGGGTCAATCTGATCAGAAAAAGGATCAAGGAAATCAAGGCCAGCAACAGGCTTCCCCAACACCGACTCCCGATCAAGGTGGTGGGGGATCTCAAGAGAAGTCGGAATCTCCACAACAAGGAAGTCAGTCTCAGTCAGAAAAGCAGCAACAGGCTGACCAACAGGCCGGACATGGCGTTCAGCCCACTCCGACTCCGAGTGATAAGAAACAAGGAAACCTCACTGGAGGCCAGCAGGGTGAAAAAAAGGAGGGTCAGCAGGCCGAAGTAGCTGAATCCGACGACGGAAAGGATGGGAAGATGTCGCCCAATCAGGCCAGGTCCCTCTTGCGATCCGTACAGGATGAAGAAGCCCATCAGTTGAATAACCAGCAGAACAGGGCGGTGGAACAACCGCTTCGCGACTGGTAATAGTCTCCACGAGATGAAAATACGATTTTCCAGCTTTTTTTCTCTTTTCCTTCTTTTAGTAGGCATCAACCCTCTTCTTGCCGATGGAATCTCGGTGAACGCTGGGATTTCGAGACCAGAGGTAAACTCCGGGGATATGGCGGAACTTCAGATTAAGGTTTCAGGCGCCCAGCAGGCTGATGTGCCGCAACAGATTGCTGTCGAAGGCTTGAATATTCGCCTTACCGGCCAGTCCACCCAGGTGCAGATGGTCAATTTCAAGGTCACTTCCTCAGTCGTGTACAGCTATATCGTGATGCCCCTGCGCACCGGTAAATTCCTGATCCCCTCGGTAACCGTGAGTGCTGACGGACGCCAGTTCCGAACACAGTCCCTCTCCTTTTCTGTTCTGGATGCCACCGGTCCCACTGCGGCCGCTTCGGTGCCAGCAACTTCATCACCACCCGGCATGCCTGGGTTCTCCCAATCCCGTCCCCGTGCCGCCACTCCAAAGCCTGATATGGGACGGGTTGCCTTCGGTGAGATCGATTGTTCGAAAAAGACTCTCTACGCCGGAGAAATGGTGCCCGTTGAGATCAGGTATTATTTTGATGCCCGCTACGCAACGCAGGTTCGAGGTAGGGTTGATTTCGGAGGCGAGGGTGTTCTTGTCGAGCGTTTTCCCGATCCCAAGGAGGGAAGGGAGGAGCGCAATGGAGTTCTCTACAATGTCCTTACCTTTCATTCACTCCTATCTGGTGTGAAACCTGGCTCCATTGATCTTGCACCGGCAAAACTTGATTGTCAGATCCAGTTGCCGGGAGAACTACCGCCCGGCTTTGATGATCCAGTCTTTCAGCAACTGCTCGGCGGACAGGCCCGTTTTGGTCAGACCCGTGAGCTTGCAGTCAAGACTGCTCCACTCCACTTGGAGGTACTGCCTCTTCCCAAGGAGGGAAGGCCGGCTTCATTTGCCGGGGCTGTTGGTCAGTTTGATATCGATGCAATCGTCAGCAATAACCACCCCTCTCCGGGTGACCCAGCCATGCTGAATGTGAAAATCGGAGGTAAGGGAAATTTCAAGGGGATGGGACCGCCTGTACTAACGGCTACGGATGTTTGGAGAACCTATCCCCCTACCGATAAGTTCGACAGCTCGGATGAACTTTCCTACACAGGGGTCAAGTCATTCGACTTCACTCTGATTGCTCAAAAGTCGACCCATGTCTCGCCGGGAGCAGAATTTTCATTCTTTGATCCTCAATCTGGAAAGTATCAGACCCTGATCACAAAACCTCTTCCGTTGGAGGCCTCGCCCGAAAATACGGCTATTGTCCCAGCAAACAACCTGTCAGGGAAACAATCCCAACCCACTCCTTCACCAGGATCAAAGCCCTCCCTGACCCCAAGGAAAGGTGATCCGATCGCGGGATTGACCCTTCATTCTTGGAAGACGCCGGTTCAGCGATCCGAGTTCCTGACCGCTTCGATCTCCATGCTCGTTGCCACAGGCGCTCTTGCCGGAGTTCTCTGGTTTCGTGATCTCCAAGCCCGCGGGGGGACAGCTACCTCCCGTCGCAAGCGCCGTCTTTCGGCGCTTTGGGCAAACCTTACCGATGAGACCATGGATGCCGTTACCACGTATGATGCGGCCGTGGAATATCTGGAGATGACTGCGCAGGGGGATTCATGCCATGCAATACTTGCCTCCGTCAACGCCAAGCGGGATCACCTCAAGTACGGAACTGGAGGGACATACCCTCTCAATCAAGCCGATAGGGAAAAGCTGCTCTCCGACCTTCGTCTTTACATCACGACTCCCAAACATGAATAAAAAACTGACTCGAACCATCATTGCTGGATGCCTGTTCATTGTCTGTTCCACAGACCCGATCTGTGCTGGGCTTGTGGATCAGGTTACTTCAGCAAACGCCTCACTTGCCGGGGGACATCCCATTGAGGCACTTGATTCCTACAAGGCGATCCTTTCTTCTCCCGAGCTGTCAGAGTCTAGTTCGGCGGAACTCTGGTTCAATCGTGCTCTTGCCGAGGAGAAAAATGGTAATGCGCCCGCTGCCTCGCTCTCCTTAAGGCGGGCCCTCCTGCTTGATCCCGGATTTGCACCAGCTCGCCGGCAATTGGGCGTTCTGTTGGGTGGGCGTGGCATTCCGCTTGCCTCTGGATGGCGAGAGGCCATGACAGAAATGATTCCTCCAGAATTCCTGATTCTGGGTGGTTCCATAATCGGTTGGATTGGTATCTTTGCCCTGATAATTTTTTTGATGTTGGGGCCTCGGAAGAAGAGAATTGTTCTTTTAGCAATCATTCTGGCGGGTGCAGGACATGGCGTCTGCGTGTTGGGGACTTTAATCGATCCCCGGTTGGTGGCCGCAAAACAGGCCGTTATCACGGCCAAGGAGGCCCAGGAGTTAAAATCCACTCCCGCTGATAACGCCGCTTCTTTGGGTTCCGCAGTTCCTGGAACACTGATCAGGATTGTGTCGCGCAATGGGTCTTGGTGGTGTGTTTCTGTAGGCCCCGGCGTCTCGGGGTGGATACACTCTGACACGGTCTCACCACTCCTACCCTCATCTAAGGGAGTCTGACTTTCTTTTTCCTCTTTCGGTTGATAATGCTGTTGGCTAAACCATCACAGCTTATCCCTTCGTGATTGTTTTGCTTGCTCGTTTCATAACACCCAAATTTCAGAGCCTTGAGATCAGGAGTTCGCGCTGGAAAATGAGTTCCTTCGGAAGGTGGCTATAGAGCTTCATGAAGAGTTCGTCCTGAAGAAGAAGCTCGCGGTGCCATTCCGAAGGATCGATAGCCTGCAATTGCTCAAAGGCTTCGGGAGTGATTTTTTCCTCGAGGCCTTTCATGTCGAGATCTTTGTATTCTGGGATCCATCCTACTGAGGTCTCAAGAGCATGAGCTCCAAGCTGACAGCGCTGAACAATCCACTTGAGAACACGCATGTTGTCCCCGAATCCAGGCCAAAGGAATTTGCCTTCAGGGCTCTTGCGGAACCAGTTGACGTGAAAGATGCGAGGGACATATTTCACGAGACGGCGTATCTCGAGCCAGTGGGCGAAATAGTCGCCCATATTATAGCCGCAGAAGGGAAGCATCGCCATTGGATCACGGCGGACTTGGCCGATTGTCCCGGCAGCAGCAGCTGTCATCTCGGAGCCAACCGTGGCTCCTAGGTAAACGCCGTGCACCCAGTTGAAAGCCTGAAAAATCAGAGGCATGGTAGTGGCCCTGCGGCCTCCGAAGATCATGGCACTGATTCGGACGCCCTCGGGATTCTCCCAGTCAGGGTCGATGATGGGACAGTTGCCGGCTGGGGCTGTGAAGCGGCTGTTCGGATGACTCGAGAGGATGGGCTTACCATCCGCATCCCTTTTATCCGGAGTCCAATCCTTGCCCTTCCAATCGATCAGATGGGCGGGAGATTCCTTAGTCATTCCCTCCCACCAGACGTCACCATCGTCAGTGAGGGCGACGTTTGTGAAGATGGTGTCTTTTTTGATCGAATCCATCGCCATCGGGTTGCTCTCGTAGGATGTGCCGGGGGCTACGCCGAAAAATCCGGCTTCAGGATTGATCGCTCTCAGCCACCCGTCGGGACCGGGCTTAATCCAGGCAATGTCATCTCCGACGCAGGAGACTTCCCAGCCCTCTTCCTTAAGATGTTTTGGGGGAATGATCATAGCAAAGTTCGTCTTGCCGCAGGCACTCGGAAAAGCGGCGGTGACATAGGTTTTCACTCCGGCGGGATCCTTCACCCCGAGGATAAGCATGTGCTCAGCCATCCATCCCTCGTCACGGCCCATGGCCGAGGCGATGCGGAGGGCGAAGCATTTCTTGCCAAGTAAAGCATTGCCACCGTATCCCGAGCCGAAGCTAATGATCAGTCTGTCTTCAGGGAAGTGGGTGACATAGGTGTTCTCTGGGTCACATGGCCAAGGGACATCCTGTTTTTCATTTTCCACCGGGAAACCGACGGAATGCAGGCATTTTACGAAATCCCCGCTTTTGGAGATCTGCTCATAAACTGCGGATCCCATGCGTGTCATGGTGCGCATGTTGGCCACGACATAAGGGCTGTCCGAGATCTCGATGCCGTACTGAGCAATGGGGGATCCGATCGGCCCCATGCTGAATGGGATGACGTACAGGGTGCGACCCTTCATGCATCCATTGAGGAGTCCGTTTAACTTCGCCTTCATGACGGAGGGGTCGCGCCAATTATTGGTGGGTCCCGCGTCTTTCTTGGCTTTACAGCAGATAAAGGTGCGCTCCTCCACGCGAGCGACATCTCGCGGATCACTGCGTACCAAAAGAGAATTGGGGCGTTTATCGGCATTCAGCCAGAGACCTGATCCGGAGGCCACGATTCGGTCGCGCATCAGTTTGTCCTCTGCCTCCGAGCCGTCGCACCAAAAAATCGATTTCGGTGTAGTGATGGCTGCAACCTCTTTGACCCATTCGGTCAGACTGGCAATCTTTGGGATTTTGGATCCAAGTTCAGAGGATAATGTCGAAGTGGTCATGGCTCTGTTGTGAGATATTTTCCCGTGCAGTGCAAGGGGCATGCAACCACAACACGATGTACCAAGTCTTGCCCCCTAGGAATGAAAGATCGATAGTTGATTTGTGTGATCATGGATCTCACCAAAACCTCGACCTCTCAAGATTTCTGATATGGAAAATTTCAATATCGAGTCGCTCTCGAAGCTGATGCAGCTCTCGATTTCCCCTACCGTGCTGATATCAGCGGTGGGACTCCTGCTTCTTTCAGTGACCAACCGGCTGGGACGTGCCATTGATCGCTCACGAAGCATCGTTAAGGAACTAGACCTCGAGGAACTCGTCGCCCGAGAGGATAGCACGGCGCAGTTGAACATCCTCATTCGCAGAGCCTCCCTCTTGCGCCTCTCGGTCTGTCTCCTGGTAATGAGCATCTTCTTCTCCTGCCTGATGATCCTATTTCTCTTTCTGAAAGGTTTTTGGGAGATGCAGATCGATATGGTAGTAATTGGAATCTTTTCCATGAATATGGCTGTCCTTTTGGGGGCAATGGGCTATCTGTTGGCCGATATTTTTCTCTCCTTAAGAGCTCTTAAAATCGAGGTTTCACGACATCTGAAGTTAGTTGATCAGGCTAAAATCCGCTAAGCTGTTCCTTCCCCCTTGTCTGGAAGCCCCAACCGGTTAATTTCAATTCATGTCAGCTTTCATTCTTCCCAGAGAGAACGCCCCCCTTTTCTATCTCGGGGAGTTTCCTGTTCGTCTCATCACGCTCTTGGTCGCGCTCCATAGTGCTACCATGATTGCCGCTGCACTCCTGCTTGCCGCAGGGCATGGTGCCCAGATTGACGCGCTGGCCTATAGTAGTTCCGCTGTTGCTCATGGTCAGGTCTGGCGCCTCCTGACCTATGCCTTCGTGGCCACACCCTCCATCTGGTTTCTTTTTGAAATGCTGATGCTTTATTATTTTGGCCGTGAGGTGGAGAATGGACTCGGATGGCGTCGTTTTGGGATTCTCTATGCGGGCCTCTTGCTGTTAGGGCCTATGCTCCTTCAGGGATTTTCCTATGCGGGAATTCCTCAGTCGAGTGTGGGAGCCCAGGAGGTGAATTTTGCTGTCTTTGCCGCTTTTGTGGCGATGCATCCTGGGGCACAGTTCTTCTTTGGCCTGGCGGCACGGTGGGTGTTCGTTGGACTGTTGGCCATCTCTTCACTTCAGATGCTTGCCGATCACCAGGCGACCCGGGTTCTCGTGCTTGTGTGCTCCAGCGTGCTCGCGATCCAGCTTGTGAGGCGTTCCGGATTCGAGGAACCCCTGTTTGGTTGGTCATTCAGCCTCTCCTTGCCATCTTTTAAACAGCGTCAGGATTCGTTTTCCGTACTGAATGGAGGGCTTGCCGCATCCAGTCAAAAAACTACTACTACTGGCCATGAAGCCAAGGCGGGCAAAATAGGCAAGTTGTCTATGGCTATTAATGGTGATCACATTGATCCCGAGATGGTAATGGACTCCCTCCTAGAGAAAATTAGTAACAAGGGGATGACGAGTCTCAGCGCCGAGGAGCGCTCCTCGCTTGAGCAGGCCCGCCAGGCGATCCTTGCCCGAGGGACTGGTGGAACTCCTCGATAAGCGGAGAGCCGATTAAAGATGAGCTCCTCCATGGAATATCTCCGGGAGGTCGTTGCGCGTCTGCGTGCACCTGGAGGCTGTCCTTGGGATCAGGAGCAGACGCCTCGTTCCCTCTGTCCCTCGCTGATCGAGGAAGCTTACGAAGTTGTGGATGCCATCGAGCATGGCCAATCCGGCGATCTCGAGGAAGAGTTGGGCGATCTTCTGATCAATATTCTCATGCAGGCGGAGATTGCCGCCGAGCACCAAACCTTCACGATTGACTCGATCGCTTCCAAGGCTGCGGAGAAACTTGTGCGTCGCCATCCCCATGTTTTCGGCGATTCGAATGTAGGAACAAGCAATGCTGTCCTTATTCAGTGGGAGGAGATCAAACGCTCCGAAAGGAAATCAAAAGGACTCAATCAGGATGGAAAAGAATCTTTACTTGCTGGCGTGGCTCGCGCCTTTCCTGCTCTTGTAAGAGCTCAGAGGATCCAAAAAAAAGCGGCCAAGGCAGGTTTTGACTGGGAGCATCCGAAGGATGTGCTGGAAAAGATTCGTGAGGAGATCCATGAAGTCGAGGTAGAGATGAACGCAAATAACGTCGGTGAGCGATTGGTTGAGGAGATGGGGGATCTCCTCTTTGCCGTGGTGAATCTCTCAAGGGCTCTTTCAATAGATGCCGAGTCCGGATTGCACGCAGCCACCGAGAAATTTTGCCGACGCTTTGAGATGATGGAACGTCAGCATGTTGAAGGCATGCGCGATATGGAGTTTTCCAAACTCTCCTTCGCGGAGATGAACGCACTATGGGAGAAAGTCAAATCGTTGGAGAAAACTCCATGAATCTACTCAAGGAACCCCCTCCGGTATCCCTCGCGATCACCTCCTACAATGAAGTTAGGAGGTTGGCAAAGTGTCTTGCTAGCGCTGCCGGACTTACCCGTGAAATCATCGTGATCGACAGCGGATCGACTGATGGGACGGTAGACCTTGCCAAAGCCTCCGGAGCGATTGTCATTGCGCAGGAATGGCTCGGGCATTCTGCCCAGAAACAGGTGGCGCTCGATCACTGCACCCAGCCCTGGGTTCTGATTCTGGATTGCGATGAGGAGATCTCCGAAGAACTCCACAACTCCATTTCCGGATTTTTTGAGAGCGGTGATGCCGACTGGTTCCGAGGTGCATGCTTTAACCGCAAGGTCTTTTTTCTCGGTCGCTGGATCAACCACGGCGACTGGTATCCGGATACGAAACTCCGCCTTGTTCGCCGAGAAAATGCCCGCATGGAGGGGAATGCGGCCCATGATACTGTAAAAGTCGATGGTTCCGTGAAGCACCTCAGGGGTGATCTCCTCCACGATTCTTACCCAACCATCCAAAGTTATCTCGACAAGATTGGTCCGTTCGCAGGAGATTTTTTCGAGCGTCAGCAAAGGGCGGGGAAAAGTTGGTCACTTGCCGCCAACTTGTTACGTCCGTTATGGCGTTTTATTCGCGCTTATATTTTGAGGCTTGGATTCTTGGATGGATTTCCGGGGTTCTGGATCGCCTATGCCACGGCTTTTTCAGTCTTTGTGCGATACAGTCGAGGCTACGAGCACGAAGTGAGAACAGGGAATGATGCTCTAGACTCACGCTAATTGGGCAAGTTCCGTAAATTAGGACAAAATTCAGCTTTTCATACTCAGGCTTTGGGTATCAGCATCTATACATGTCCCTCACACGTCGCTCCTTTCTTGGCATGCTCGGCCTTCTTCCCGCTGCTCAGGCGCTGGGTGTTCCGGCCACAAGTTCCGAAACCCTTACCGGAACGATCCCGCGCAGGAAATTCGGTCGTCACGACGAGATGTTCAGCATCATTGGGCTCGGTGGTCACACCCTTGCTTTGGCTCCCACTGTCGAGGAAGCCACGAACATTGCCCATTACGCGATCGATCAGGGAGTAAACTTTTTTGATAACTGCTACGAGTACCATGATGGACGGGCCGAGGTTTGGATGGGGCAGGCGCTTGCCGGAGGATGGCGCGACAAGGTCAACATTATGTCGAAGGTATGTATTCATCGAGGCAAACCCTCCAAACATCCCTACACAGGCACTGATAAAGAAATTGCCCTTCAGATGCTTCAGGAGCAACTAAAGCGTCTTAAAACAGACCATCTTGATCTCTGGATGATCCATGAAGTCAAGGATGTCGATGTCGCGCCTGCATATGCAAAGGGTGGAGTCATTGAGGCCCTTGTGGAAGCCCAGCAGAAAGGAATGGTTCGCTACACCGGCTTTACTGGTCATGACAGCCCACAGGCTCATGTGAAGATGATTGAGGGAGGTTTTCCCTTCGATGCCTCACTCATGCCAGTCTCGGTGCTTGGAAACACCCTTCAAGCGAAGGAATTTGATACCGTTGTGATGCCTCTACTCAAGGAGAAGGGGATCGCCTGCATCGGCATGAAAGGGTTTGGCGGCAGCAAGCGTGCGAACCTGCATGGTCTGGTCACCATCAATCAGGTGATCAACTACGCACTCAGCTATCCTAATGTGACGACCCAGTGTGTAGGGATCGATTCCATGACTTTTGCTCAGCAGGCGGTTGCTGCATCCCGTGTTGCCAATCCCATGACCCCTGAAGAGCGTCAGAAGTTCATCGTTTCCATACAGGCGCGGGGCGGGGCTGATTACGCAATGCATCTTCAACCCGGGTACCACGATGGCGCCTGCTGCATCTCCTGACATTTTTACTGTTTTTCTTCAAGGTAGTCCATTCGACCCGCCGTAAGGGGATGGATTTAGCACGCAAAAAATTTTCGGCGTCATTCACATGTCTTTTCTTTCGCTTCTCCCCTTGGAAGCGGTGATATTTTGGCGACTTGGAAGGGATCATTAGTATCAGGGCACAAAAAAGCCGGAGCCGCTTCTAAGCATGCCCCGGCTTTTAAAGAAATGAAACTTACGGATTAATTGGAAGACTTCTTAGGCTTGATAGGGGTCGATGCAGGTACTGCATTTGTTCCCTTGGCTGCCTGCTGAGCCTGGATCTGCGAGGCTAGGTTCTGAACGGCCTGTTGGAGATCGGTGAGAGGAACCCATCCGATCAGATTGCCCTGTTGTCCTGTTGATTTGTCAGCGAAGGAAGCCGCGTTGAGAAGACGGGCTTCGCCAGTTTTCGTGTTCCACTGCACGACTGAATCGACCTGCTTGTCGGCGATTGTGAGTTTAGTGGAGATACACTGGAAAGTACCGGCTGTGGCGTCGTCTGACGCCTTGGAGGTGTTTACGACTGCACCAAGGAGGGCAACCGTAAGGAGGGATGATGTGATGAACTTCATAGAAATTAAAATCTCACTCAGAGTAGTACGCTTATCAAGAGGAAAAGCTCATTGTCCTTGCGTCGGCTTGGGCGGAAGTTGCCTTTTTCTTTCATGGGTGGAGATTTTAAAACAATTTTTCATGAATTTTATCTCGTTGATGGATGTTTGATGAGGCAAAGTTCTCTACTATGCCGATCCGTGCCATCCTCTTTGATCTTGATGATACACTTGCCGTTGATGAGGCGGTTTCCCACGAATCTTTTGACCATACGGCGGCCCTTGCAAAATCGCGCTTTGGGATTGATCCCATAGCTTTTACCCATGATGCCACGTCCATCTCCCGTGAACTATGGGCTTCGGGGGAATGCCGCCCGTTCTGTCGTGAAATCGGAATCAGTGCGTTTGAATGCCTCTGGGGTGGGTTTGACGGTGAGTCAAATGAGTTGACCTCCCTTCGTAACTGGTCCCGCACTTATCGCAGGGAGGTATTCCAAAGGACTTTGACGGAGCAACTTGAGGATTTCCCTGCCGAGGCGGCGGAATTGCTCTCGGTCGAGTTTGCCGCCGCCCGCCGCTCCCGTCAGCGTCTCATGCCGGGAGCTCGTGAAATCATTGCTAAGCTATCTCCGACCTATCGGATCGCATTGCTGACCAATGGCGCTCCCGATCTACAGCGTGAAAAGATAGAGGCTTCGGGGTTGGGAGACCAGTTTCACGCCATCGCGATTTCTGGGGAATATGGTATCGGAAAGCCTAACCCGGAGATTTTTCACCGACTACTGGCAGAGTTGCATATTTCTCCAGAGGAGGCCCTGATGGTGGGGAACAGCCTAGAGCGTGACATTTCTGGGGCTAGAAATGCCGGAATCCGTTCCATTTGGATCAAGGTTCCGGGATCCGAGGAGCACGCGAATGTCACGGCTGACCATACGATCACCAGTTTGAGCGAGATTTCGGGAATTCTTGAACAATACGCCTCTTCCGAGGGGAAATAGCGGCTTGACCAGAGTCACTAATCAACCCATGAAATAACGTTTGTTTTTGACAGGTGAAATCGACAACTTCCGCAACATGATCCGCACTCGAAATTTAAATGCCCTGCTGATCGCACTGGTTGCAGCCTTCGTGGGGGCATTTATGTCGTATGCCTGGGCTCAGGTTCCCCAGCAAGCTCCCATCGTTCAGGAGATTGATGTCCGTTTTCTGGGCCCCACCACGCTTAGCAAGCAGAGGGTTCTTGATAATCTGGCCACCAAGCCTGGGGCTCCCTACAATGATCGACTTGTTGAGGAGGATATCAAGGCCCTCTATGCCACTGGCAACGTTTCTAATGCCCGCATGTTCGCCGAACCGGTGACAGGGGGCCTTAAAGTCACCGTCCTATTGCAGGGTAGGTTGACGGTGGGTGAGGTTCAGATCGAGGGTGCGGAAGCGGTGAAGCCCGCTAAAATTCGCAAGGAAATTGCCACCAAGCCCGGGGAACCGATGAGTGACGACCGACTCAACGATGACCGTCAAAAGATCATCAAGCTCTACGAGGACAGGAACTTTACTGATGTGAAGGTCGAAGCCAAGACGTCGGAACTTCCAGATAAAAGAATCAGAGTGGTTTTTTCGGTTAATGAGGGCCCTAAACTTGTGATTCGACGCATCAGTTTTACCGGAAATGACTCCGTGTTTCCAAAGGATCTCCTCAAGGTGATGAAAACTAAAACGGCAAATCTACTTTCCTTCCTTACAAAAGCGGGAAGGCTTCTACCGGCCCAGATGGAGGAGGACAAGGAGGCGATCAGGACGCTTTACATGAACCGCGGATTTGCGGACATGCGTGTCACCGATGTGCAGACGACCCCCTTACCTAACGGGAAAGGTATCGATCTGGTGATCTCTATCTCCGAGGGAACGCAGTACCGTGTGAAGAAGCTCGCTGTTGAAGGGGCCTCCATCGTCCCCTCCGCTGACCTCGAGCGCCAACTCAAGATGAATTCGGGATCGCTCTATACGCCGGACGGCATGGGGGCTGATATGAAAAAGCTTCGCGATTTTTACGGTTCCCGCGGATATGTCGACATGGTGGCGCAGCCGCAGATCACGCCCTCAGGAGAGGGGCAGATCGACCTGACCTATCGCATCGACGAGGGGGTTCAGTCCTATGTCAACCTGATCAATGTTCAAGGCAACACCAAGACAAAGGATAACGTGATTCGCAGGGAGTTGGCGGTGCAGCCCGGAGGAGTTTTTGATACTACCCTTGTCGATCTCAGCAAGACGCGGCTGATGAATTTAAATTATTTCTCCAAGGTCGACATGGCTCCTCAGGACACACTTGTCCCCGGGCGAAAGAATCTCGACGTCATCGTGGACGAAAAGAAGACCGGTTCCTTCAATTTCGGTGCAGGATTCAGCTCGATTGACAGCCTTGTTGGATTTGCCGAACTCCAGCAGTCGAACTTCGATCTCTTCAACTGGCCCTATTTTACAGGTGCGGGCGAACGTTTTAGGATTCGAGTGCAGTATGGTCTTCAGCGTCAGGATTTCACGATGTCTCTGACGGAACCTTGGTTCATGGGGTACAAGGTTTCCGTGGGTGAGGAGCTTTACTACCATGCAGCGACCTTCCTGAGTCCGGTCTATAGCCAGTCAAATCTCGGAGGGGCGCTTCAGGCCCGCAAGGCGATCACTCCCTTCACCGCCCTGCGCGGCGAATACAGACTTGAAGATATTAGAATATACAACCTGACCGGCAACTATGGACAGGCAATCAACCAAGCCGGTGCCAACTCTCCCTACACGAAAAGCGCCATCCTGCTTGGATTGGATTACGATAATCGCGACAGTCTTTTCCTAACCCACAAAGGTCAATCTATTAACTTGAGTGGTGTCGTGGCGGGTGGGGGCTTGGGGGGCAACGTGCAGGATTATGGACTGAATCTGGAAGCCAAGAAATACTTCCCACTTCCTTGGGATATGATTCTTCTGACGAAGGGTTCAGTTGGAGTCATGAACCCTTGGGGTAGCGGCACAAAGGGAACCATCAACAATGCTCCGCCGATCTTTGACGAACTCTACCTCGGTGGTGCCAATGACATGAGAGGATTTGCCTTCCGGGAAGTTGGTCCCAAGGATTTCTTCGGTAACCCGATCGGGGGAAGCACTTCCGTCTATGGAACGGCAGAAATCACTTTTCCGATTATTCCGCGACTCAGAGGTGCATTCTTCTCGGATTGGGGATTTGTCAACGCGGGAACGTTTGACTTTAATCCAACTCAGGTCACGACTGGTCTTCCTAAGACAACTGCCAGTGGCTATTCACTAAACAATTATTCATTAAGCTCTACTTCTGGAGGTCTCAACGGCGACGTCGGAATTGGTGCCCGTATCGAACTCCCGATCGGCCCCATTCGCATCGACTGGGGATATCCCGTAATGTCTGACCAATGGAACAAAAGCAACGGGCAGTTTAACTTTAATGTTGGCTACACTTTTTAAGATCGGTTAAAACAACCCCAAGAATCATCTACTATTTCCATGAAAAAATTCATCCGCACCGCACTTCTTGCCACACTATTGCTAATGGGAGGGGGTTCTCTCGCAAATGCCCAAGTCAAATTCGGGACTGTCGACATGAACAGGGTTTTTAGTGAGTACTACAAGACCAAGAATGCACAGGCCAAGTACGCTGAAGCCGAGAAAGCTGCGAATGACGATCTCAATGGCCGGGTCGACACTCTCAAGAAGAGCATGCAGGAGATCAGTGCAATCAATTCTGATTTGGAAAAAACGGATCTATCCAAGGAGGCTCGTGATGCCAAACTCAAGGATCAGCAGACAAAAGTGGCTGCCGCCCGCTCTATGGACCGTGAGATCGCTGACTTCCGCAGTGCCAAGCAGAAGACCCTGCAGGATCAGTTTCTCAGGATGCGCAAGGATATCGTCGATGACATCATGAAAACGGTGAACGATCTCGTGAAAGCCAAGGGCTACGATATTGTCTTTGATAAATCAGGACTCAGCGCCGGTGCGGTTCCCGTAGTCCTATTTTCCCGTGATGATCTAGATTTCAGTCAGGACGTGATCACGGCCCTGAACAAGAACGCTCCTGTCTCAAAATAAAGGCCAAATTGATAGGTGTCTGATACCAAGGGAAGTCTCTTGGTTCTTCTGTCTTCATTCGCTAAAGGAATAGTTGAACTAATCCGATGAAGTTGCGTGAATTGGCCATTTTTATTGGAGTGGAATTACCAAGTGACACTCCAGATGCCGAGATAACCGGACCAGCATCCCTGCTTGAAGCCCGCGCAGGAGAGGTTAGTTTTTTTGGAAATCCACGCTATCTTTCCCAACTCCGTATCAGTAAAGCTTCTGCAGTTATTGCTCCTCTGGATTTCAAAGAAGAGGTCCCTGCTCTGCTATTGCGTGTAGCTAACCCGTCGGAAGCCTTTGCTCGGATTGTCAGGATGTTTGTGCCTGATGAAATCATACCCAAACAGGGCGTGCACCCCTCGGCTATCGTTGATGCCACGGCGAAAATCGGAGAAGGGTCATCGATAGGAGCCCTTGCAGTCATCGGTGAAAATGTGGTCATCGGCACCGGTTCGATTATTGGCGAAGGTTGTCTAATCGGTCCTGAAACGCGTCTGGGATCGGGTTGCAGGCTCTATCCGGGAGTGATCATCAGGGAGCGCTGTCTCTTGGGAGACAGGGTGATTATCCAACCTGGTGCGGTGATCGGTTCTTGTGGTTTTGGGTATGAACTTGTGGAGGGAAAGCAGCGTAAAATTCCCCAGACAGGAATTGTCGAAATAGGGAATGATGTCGAAATTGGAGCCAATACGACTGTTGACAGGGCGCGTTTTGGCAGGACGGTGATCGGAGAGGGGAGTAAAATTGATAACCTTGTCCAGATTGCTCACAATGTGCAGATCGGCCCGCACTCAATCATCTGCTCCCAAGTAGGAATTTCTGGGAGTACAAGAACAGGGTCGCATGTCACACTGGCAGGTCAAGTGGGATTGGCCGGACACCTGGAGATCGGTGACAACGCGATTTTGGGGGCCAAAGCAGGAGTTTCTAAAAATGTGCCAGCCGGCAGTTTGTTGATCGGCGCTCCTGCCAAACCGATGAAGGAGTGGAAGGAAATGAATTTCTATATTTCGCAACTTCACAAACTTTTCGAGAGGGTCAAGGAGTTGGAAAAGCAGACACAGAAAGATTGAGACGGTTGGTTTTTCGATTTTTGGGTAAAAGTCCTGAGGTCGAGAGCGTCGTCAAAATTTCCACTTTCTTACTTTTCACATGATCAGCCCGTACTCTATATTGTGGGAAGTAAACCCTTAATCGCCGAAATGGCCCAATCCCTTGTATAACCAGAACGAAAAAGTAGAACCGATCGATGTGGCCGAGGAAATCTCGAGATCCTTTCTCGATTATTCCATGTCCGTCATCATTTCAAGGGCTTTGCCTGATGCTCGTGACGGCCTCAAACCCTCCCAGCGCCGCATCCTCTTCGCTATGAGCGAGCTTGGAGTGATGCCGACGCGCAAGCATCTCAAATGCGCTAAAATTGTCGGTGAGACGATGGGTAACTACCATCCCCACGGAGATCAGGCCATCTACCCGACCCTTGTTCACATGGCTCAGAAATGGGCGATGAGGGAGACACTTATCGAGGGGCAGGGTAATTTCGGATCCGTCGAGGGAGATCCGCCGGCTTCCATGCGTTATACCGAGGCAAGGTTGCGCCCCTTGGGAGCGGTCCTGATGGAGGACATGGATCACGACACGGTCAATTTCGTTCCGAACTACGACGATACCCGTGAAGAACCTACAGTCTTTCCTGCAGCCATTCCAAACCTTCTGGTGAACGGTGGCACTGGTATTGCCGTCGGTATGGCAACCAATATTCCTCCCCATAATCTCGGAGAAACCATCGATGCCGTTTGTGCCCAGGTAGACAATCCAGACATCACGCTCGACGAGTTGATGAAATACATCAAAGGGCCTGATTTTCCAACGGGTTGCCAACTCTGTGGTATTGGAGGCATTCGACAATATTTTGAGACTGGTCGTGGATCGGTGAAAGTTCGGGGCAGGGCTGGGGTCGAGGAGATCAAGGGAGGGCGTGAGCAGATTGTCATCACGGAAATACCCTACAATGTAAACCGTGCCACCTTGGTGGAGCGGATTGCAGGCCTAGTAAATGAAAAAATCATTACCGACATCAGTGCGATCCGCGACGAGTCGGATGAGAACACAAGAGTGGTGATCGAACTCAAGCGGGATGCAATCCCCAAGGTCGTCATCAATAATCTCTACAAGCACACCGCGCTGGAGTCCTCTTTCTCGGTTTCCATGCTCGCCATTGACCGTGGCCGTCCGAAGCTTCTATCACTAAAGGAAGCCATCACCTGCTTCATTGAGCATCGTCGCGAGGTCATTCTGCGCCGTACCCGCTTTCTCCTTCGTGAAGCGGAAACACGTGCTGAGAAACTTGAGGGATACCTTATCGCCCTCGCCAACCTGGATAACTTCATCAAGATTATCCGCGACTCCTTGAACCGCGACGAGGCTCGCACCCGCCTGCTGGCTCTTGATTTCTCGAAGAAAGAAGTAGAGAAATTCGGCATCCTGCTCCGCCACGAATCGCGTCTCAACGATAAGGGGCAGTACTGCTTCAGTGAGACGCAGACCGATGCGATCCTCGAATTGCGTCTCTACCAACTCACGGGTCTTGAGCGCGACAAACTTAATAACGAGTATCAGGAACTTCTTAAGACCATTGCCAATCTCGTCGATATCCTTGGAAGCGAGGAGAGGGTTCTCTCCATCATCAAGACCGAGCTCAAGATAATCCGGGAGAAGCATGCTGGTCCGCGACTCACCGAACTTGTTCCCGAAGAGGGAGAGATCTCCATTGAGGACCTGATCGCCAATGAAGGATGCATCATCACCGTCACGCACAAGGGACTAATAAAGCGTACTGCCGTCAGCGCCTACCGCTCGCAGAAGCGAGGTGGCAAGGGAGTCATTGGCATGACCACCAAGGAGGCGCAGAACGATACCGAAGACGATGACTTCGTGGAGCATCTCTTCACTGCCAGCACGCACGATTACCTTGTCTTCTTTACCAAGACGGGACGCTGCTATGTCGAACGGGTCTACGAGATTCCCGAGATGAGTCGTACGGCCAAAGGTAAATCAATCGCCAACATCCTGAACCTGCAATCAGGTGAGCAGATAGCTGCCACACTCCGCATCGAGTCGACCACGAGCGGGGGTGCGGGCGGGATTGAGACAACGTGGAATCCTGACAAGCACATCTTCTTCGCAACCCGCAGTGGCATCGTTAAGAAATCCAATCTAGGTGACTTCTCCAATATTCGTAAGGGGGGGATCATCGCAATCGAGATTGAGGAGGGTGATGTGCTCATCTCCGCCTCTATCACCGATGGTCATGATGAGGTTGTTCTTGTGACCAAAGAGGGAATGAGTATCCGCTTCAGTGAGGAGGAACTACGTGATCAGGGCCGCAAAACAGTTGGTGTTTGGGGAATCCGACCAAGTGAAGGGGATGAGGTTGTCTCTGTTAGCCTTGTTCGCAACGACTGTATGCTTCTTGTTGCTGGAGAGAACGGCATCGGCAAGCGCACCTCTTTCGATGAGTACCGCAAACAGTCGCGAGGTGGGAAAGGCATCATCACCATGAAGACCGGCGACAAGGTGGGTTGCGTGGTGGGTGCTCTCTCGGTTACTGATTCTGATGAGATCATGCTTATTACCTCAGGAGGTCAGATGGTACGCACTCCCGTGGATAAAATCCGTGAAACGGGACGGAATGCTATGGGAGTACGCCTTATCAATCTTCCCAAGGGAGAGAAGTTGCAGTGTATTGCTCCAGTGGTATCTCAAAAAGAGGACGAAGTAGCACCCGCTGATTCACTCTAGGACGGAAACAGAAAGCAAGTTGCGTGCAGGGTATTAGACCATGCCTCCCAAGAGGCATGAGAGAGTTTCCTTAACTAGGTGATGATTGCTTTTGGGTTGTGAAAGCAAAAGTATGATGCTTTAGGGCCTCAATCGGTTCCTTTTTCGAATAAGATGTTTTGGTAAGAAGAATTTTTAGCCGCTGGTATCAGTGCGTAGCTTAAGTTGGACTGGGATCAATCGACTGCACTGTTTTAGGTTGATCCCACCATTTATCAATCAAGATTCTTGAGGCTAGGCAGGTCGTATTTCTTGAAAAATGAAGAAATTACACTGAATCGAATTGACGTGCATGCGGAATGGTGGGTAAAAGTGGGGTGTAGTGGTGAAAAGTGGATTATTCACCCTCTGTTTCATACATGCCCACAACACTTCCAAATTCAATCAGTTATGCGGGTACCTTCGAGAGGTCCATGGACTCGAAGAAGAGGGTGACCATTCCTGCCGCCTGGCTGAATGGCGGTGTGAGCGGATTTCACGCGATTCCTGCACCTTCCGGCGAGTATCTGATGATCATGCCTCCCCTTGAATTCGATGCTTGGGAAGAGCGCATTAGGGCAAGCGGACTTCCCAATGATGTTCAACGAAAAGCGATCCGCCAATTCTACAGTCAGGCCCGAGCCGTATCGGCTGACAGTAACGGGCGGATCTTACTTCCCGAAGAGCAGTGTAATTTGCTGATGCTTGAGGGGGAGGTCGTCCTCGTGGGTGGTCGCAGCCGTTTTGAAATCTGGAATACCAAACGCTGGGCTGCGGTTTCTGCTGAGGAATCCAACTCTTACCGCCAGGTGGCTGAATTAATTGGGCTTTAGACCACCGTGACCAGATGACGCGACTCCCATTCAATCTCCTTAGGAACAGATTTCATAGAGCGCACCACGATCTGGCTTCACCGACCAATTCCCGGATTCCTAAAACCATGAACGCCTCCTTCCATCACGAGTCAGTTTTATCGGCCGAGGTGATTGATTTCCTTCGCCCTGCGATGGGGCGTACCATTGTAGATGGAACTCTTGGTGGAGGAGGGCACAGTTCACTACTACTGCATGGTGGGGCGAGAGTTGTTGGTTTTGATCGCGATCCTGATGCCCTCCACTATAGTCGGAAGAAGCTCACCTCCTATGGAGATCTCTTCACTGCCGTTGAAGGAAACTTTGCTGAGGCTCCGCGGATTCTGGCCACTCTTGGAATAGAGAAACTTGATGGGATCCTGCTCGATCTAGGAGTCTCCTCGCACCAGCTTGATACAGCGGAGAGAGGATTCTCATTCCAAAGTCAAGGCCCCTTGGACATGCGAATGGCCAAGAGTGGGCTGACGGCAGCCGATATAGTGAATACCTTGGAGGCTTCCGAACTAGCACGGATATTCCGTGAATATGGTGATGAGCCAAGGGCCATACAGTTTGCAGCACGTATTGTCCGCGCACGTCAACACGGGGCCATCAGTTCCACCAGGCAGCTTGCAGAACTCATAGCAGCGGGAAGATCGGGGCCAAGGCATCCGGCAACACGAGTTTTCCAAGCTCTTAGGATCGCCGTGAACGATGAGATCGGATCCCTTGAGCGAGCTCTTCCTTCCTTTGGGAACCTTCTGGCGCCGGGTGGCAGAATGGCCGTCATCACGTTTCATTCGCTTGAGGATAGGATTGTGAAGCATTTTTTCCGGAGGCACTCCCTTGTTGAAATTGATGATCCGACATGGCCGTCAGCCCGACCGAACCCAGATCTGTTGTTCGATACCCTTACTCCTAGATCGATCACTGCTTCACCGGTTGAGCTTGAACGGAACCCCCGCTCACGAAGCGCACGCTTGCGTGTCGTCGAGCGCCTGTTGACACCACAAAAAAAGGGGGCAGCATGAATCAGAACCGCCGGCGACCAAGCAACACCATAGAGGTTAACTTTCTGGCGAGATGGCTTGTACTCGTTTTCATGATTGGATTGGCAGGACTGTTTTTCGTTTATCTCAAAAATCAGCAACATTCGATCGGTGATCAAACTCGGGGGATTGAAAGCGAACTCAGAGAGGCGGAAGCTTTAAATGCATCACTTGATGCTAAAATTACCGGTATGACTTCGCGTGGTGCGCTTCAGCGACGACTGGAGGAAGGTTATCTGAAACTTGAGGGCATCAGAGATACAGCAATCGCCCGAATCACACCGGCTCAACCGGCGGAACCTGATGGGGTTTTGCGCACCGCTTCCCACGATCCGGATAGCCGGTTCGATACTGAAGCGTCCCCGCGTACCATGAACAGGTGAGAGGAATCAGAAGCAGGATAGGCATTGTCTGCGGTTTACTGGCTTTGATTTTTACGTTATTTGCCTGGCGGTTGATTTACCTGCAGGTGCTTAAACACGATTATTATTCAGGAATAGCAGCAGAGAAAAATGACAGAAGAAAAGTAATCCCTGCTCGTCGTGGACGTATCCTCGATAGGAACGGCGAGGAACTTGCTGTGAATATTCCGGTTCAATTGGTTTATGCCGATGGTTCGCATATCCATGATCCTACGGCGGTCGCAAGTGTGTCAGCACCTTTTCTTGAAATCCCTGTGAAGGAACTCACCCAGAAACTCTCGACCAAAAGTAAGTATGTAGTGATCCGAAAGGTGATGAACGACGACAAAGCTCATGACATGATCAGAGCCTTGGATCGTGCCAATCTCCACGGACTTTACCTTGAAGAGGGGTCCGTAAGGAGCTATCCGAATTGCGACATGCTCTGCCATGTGCTGGGCTATGTGGATCACTCGGGTCACGGAGCAGACGGGATCGAGAAGATGTTCAATCATGAACTGACTGGACAGGATGGATTCAGGTGGATTGAGCATGATCGTAAGGGGCGTGAAATAGTCGTTTATCGCGGGCAGGAACAGTTGCCCGAAAATGGTACTGACATACGACTGACAATCGACATGGGGCTTCAGGCAATAGCCGAAAAAGAAGTCGATGCAACTTATAAGAAACTCCACCCTGTGGCTGCTACAGCCATCTTGGCCGATCCCATTACAGGAGAGATTTTGGCGATGGCAAGTCGTCCCAACTACGACCCCAATCACTTTGGTGATGCAACGCCGGAAAAGCTTAGAAATAGGGCCATCAGTGACATGTACGAGCCTGGATCAACCTTCAAGATTGTGGTGACATCAGCTGCATTCAATGAGGGAATCGTAAATCAAAACACCCGTATTTTTTGTGAAAACGGTAGGTTTTCCTTCTGTGGAAAAACCATCAAGGACCATCACGGAAGCGGCGACCTTACCATTCCAGAAATTCTGATGAAATCCTCCAATGTGGGAGCTGCCAAAATCGCCCTTCGGATGAGCGATGACAAATATTACGACTACGTCAGAAGATTTGGCTTTGGTCAGAAGACGGGACTTCCCCTTCCAGGCGAAATCTCAGGATTGGTAAATCCACCCAACCGATGGGACAAATTGACAAAATCGCGGATGGCTTTCGGCCAGTCTGTTTGTGTAACCCCCATCCAGATGGTCATGGCGATGTCGACCATAGCCAACGGTGGGAGTCTTATGAAGCCGCGCCTTGTCATGAACAAAGGTGAGGGTGATAAAATGGAGGCTCCTGAGACGATCAGGGAAGTGATTTCAAAAAAGACATCCTCATTCATCTCCCAGGCACTTGTGACAGTCCTCAGCGATCAGGGCACTGCAGCACTGGCACGTGTCAACGGATTTACGGCAGCTGGCAAAACGGGGACGGCACAAAAAATAAGCCCCCATGGAGGCTATTTTGAGAACCGCTACATCGTTTCTTTTGCCGGGTATTTGCCAGTGGAGAGCCCACGCCTAATGGGACTAGTCATCGTCGACGATGCACCTCTTAGCGAATCCATGAACTATGGAGGTGCTGTTGCGGGCCCTGTTTTTTCACAGATTGCGGGGCAGGCAGTACGACACCTTGATTTGGAGCCCGAAGCTGGAAGTGCTTTGATGCAGTCGGCAAATTCTGGAAGTAAATCCGCCAGCCTTCGATAATAAGCATGAGGGAATTGCCTCCATCAAGTCCTTGGAAAATTGAGGAGCTCATTGTCAAGACGAGAATCATTTCGATCACGGGAAGGCCTGCAGGATTCGTAACAGAAATAAGTAGTGATTCCCGAACAACGGAAACGGGTGATCTCTTTGTATCTCTCGCAAAAAATGTCGAAGATGCCACGAAACATGCAAAGGAAGCAGCATTACGTGGGGCCTGTGCCGTGGTTTCAGAAATGGAGTTGTCTGAATTGATCATTCCGCTGATCCGGGTTTCCTCAGTCCGTGAAACAATAGCCGATATCGCCTCTGTATTTTATGGCAACCCTTCGCTTTCGCTTTCTATGGCAGGTGTGACGGGCACCAACGGAAAGACAACGACGTCCTGGATCATTCGTCATCTGTGTAATACCGTTGGAAGACCCTCTGGGTTAATCGGAACTTTGGAATACATCCTTCCTGGAATCGTCAAGGATGCGCCTCGCACAACTCCGGAATCACTCGAGCTCCACGGTTTGCTTGCTCAAATGAGGGATGGTGGGTTTCGTGCCGCAGCCATGGAGGTTTCAAGCCATGCGTTGGTTCAGAATCGCGTCCGGAATCTTGAATTCGATGTGGCGGTTTTTACAAACCTGACTTTGGATCATCTCGATTTTCATCATTCTATGGAAGAGTACTTTGAGGCTAAAGTCTCACTGTTTACACGGCTAGGAGAGCAAAAAGAAAAGAAAGGAAGAGCGATTATTAATGCGGATGACCGGTACGGTCACCGTTTGATCGATCGTCTGGCTCGCGTACCTGTATTCACCTATGGCCAGGGGAGCAACTGTCATTTTCGTGCAAGCAATATCAAATACACCGCCGAGGGCAGTACTTTCTGTCTCGACGCCAAGGGAAGGAGTTATTTGGTAAGAACACCATTGATCGGTCTGTTCAATATTTATAATACCCTTGCCGCTATTGCCGCCTGTTCCTCAATGGGACTGGAACTTCGGAGGATTGTGGCGGCTGCAGCAACGATACCCCAGGTGCCAGGACGCCTGGAAAGCGTTCCAGGTAGGAGAAACTTCCAAGTTTATGTGGATTATGCGCACACACCCGATGCGCTGGAAAATGTCCTTAAGACCATTCGCCAACTTGAACCGGCAAGGGTAGTGACTGTTTTCGGATGTGGGGGGGATCGGGATCGCTCAAAGCGTCCTCTGATGGCAGCGATAGCCGAGGGACTTTCAGACAAGGTGATCGTGACTTCAGACAACCCGCGTCATGAGGATCCAATGAATATTCTGCGTGAAGTGGAGAAAGGGTTCAGCGGAAGCTCCCATGAGACTTTTGTCGATAGGGAGAGTGCCATTAAGCGTGCGGTGGAACTTGCCGGCCCCCGGGATATTGTTCTTATTGCTGGAAAGGGGCATGAGAAATTTCAAGAAACGGCGTTAGGGCGCCAACCTTTCAGTGATGTCGCGATTGCCGCCAGTGCTATGGCGACAAAACCACTTGCGGGAACCAGCAAATGAATCCTCTGCCTCTCTCTCAACTAGCTGAAATGAGTGGTGCGATCCAATTGGCGGGTGACCCTGCGGCGACTGCACTTAGAATCAGCACTGATACAAGGAGCCTGCTTCCAGGCGATCTTTATGTGGCCCTCAAGGGGGAACGTCATGACGGCAATTGCTATCTTGTAGAAGCGGCATCAAAGGGTGCGGTTGGAGCCCTCTGCGATGTAGAAGTTCCGGTAGCTCTACCGAAAGAATTCGGAGTCCTTTCAATATCCGATTCGTTAAGCGGGCTGACATTAATGGCTTCTGCATGGCGGTCTCAATTAGCCTTAAAGTCGGTCGTCATAACGGGGAGCAGTGGCAAGACCTCAACGAAAGATTTCACGGCAGCCGTTCTAAGAAAAAAATTAAGAGTTACGGCAACGGTGGGAAACCTTAATAATCACATAGGACTCCCTCTATCAGTTCTCGCGGCAGTGCGCGATGACGAGGCGGCCGTGTGGGAAATAGGGATGAACCACCCTGGGGAAATCTCTCCTTTGGCCGGATTGGCGCAACCACAAATCGCCATCATCACGGGTATTGGAACAGCACATATCGAGCATCTTGGGAGCCGCAAAGAGATTGCTCGGGAGAAGGGAGATCTGCTTGAAAAATTACCAGCATCTGGAGTTGGCATCATCCCTTTCGAGGATGATTTCAGGTCCGAGTTGCGGTCGCGAACAGCTGCCAGGATCCTTGAAGTGGGGATTGAGGTGGGGGATCTTCGTGCAGAGAACCTAGTCAGTGAAGGCAATGGGAGTCGTTTTGATATCAGCGGGGAATTTGGCCGTTGCGAGGCTTATCTCCCAGTGCCCGGAAAACATATGGTAAGGAATGCCCTCCTTGCAGTGGCAACCGGCCTTCTATGCGATGTATCTCTTGATGACTGCGCTCTGGCGCTCGGAGAGATCAAGCCTTCTCAGGGAAGGCTCAGCAGGCAGATGAGGAGGAATGTTTGCCTGTTAGACGATACTTACAATGCAAACCCCGATTCGATGGTTGCCGCGCTTGAAACTTTACGATCGCTGCCGTATTCGGGACGTAAAATCGCGGTTTTGGGTAGGATGGGTGAACTAGGTGAACATGCCGCTGAGGGATACACACGGGTGGGCAGGTCAGCTGTATCAATGTGCGATATCCTTGTTTGCATCGGTGAAGAGGCTTCTAGCATGGCAAAATCAGCCGTCGAAAAAGGATTCAGCGATGTCCACATCGTCAGTGATAATAAAGATGCAGCCCGCCTGGTCTCGTCTCTTGCTGTCTCCGGGGATGTGATTCTGTTTAAGGGAAGCCGGAGTGCCCGGCTCGAAGAAGTCATCCAACATTTTTCCTAATGCTTTATTATCTCACACATTTTGTGGACTGCCTTGGTTGGTTTCGAGGAGCGAGGGTGTTGAATGTCTTCCAATATATATCCTTCAGGGCGCTCGGTGCCGGACTCACAGCGTTTTTGGTCTGTGTTTTTTTTGGGGAGATGGTGATCAGAGGGCTTGTAAGTCTCAAATTGGGACAACCGATACGAAGTGCTGAAGAGGTTCATCGACTGAATGAGCTGCACGGTAGTAAGAAAGGAACTCCGACCATGGGTGGCATCCTCTTGATAGGAGCCGTGCTTGTTTCCGTATTTTTGTGGGCACGTCCAGACAATCCCTTCGTCTGGCTGGCGCTTGTCACGATGGTAGTCTTGGGTGGATTGGGGTTTTATGACGACTGGCTGAAAATAAGAAAAAAAAACTCCATAGGCATCAGCAGTCGATTGAAGTTTCTTGTTCAATGCCTTCTTGCTGCAGGCATCACCGCTTATTTTCTTCTGACTCCCTCACTCACCAAGCAGGCTCAGGAACTTTATCTCCCCTTTATGAAGGGACCAGTTCTCAATCTTGGGCTCTGGACATATCTTTTCTACCTTCTGATTATCGTTGGTTCTTCTAATGCCGTGAACTTAACGGATGGGCTCGACGGGTTGGCAGCCGGATGCACCGTGATGACAGGGATCTGCTTCGGTGTTTTTACATATCTTGCCGGAAATTACAAAGCTGCTACCTACTTGCAGATACCCTACTACTATTTTTCAGGGGAACTCGCTGTGGTGAGTCTCGCCTTGGCAGGGGCATCACTTGGATTTCTCTGGTGGAATTGCCATCCCGCGAAAGTTTTTATGGGAGACACCGGTTCGTTAGCCATCGGAGGCCTTCTCGGAATATTGGCCATCTGTTGCAAACAGGAGCTTCTCCTAGCGGTGGTAGGAGGCGTTTTTGTCGCCGAGGCATTATCAGTCATCCTTCAGGTTGCTAGCTTCAAGCTAACTGGAAAAAGGATTTTCAAAATGTCACCGCTTCATCACCACTTTGAATTGTCAGGTTGGAAAGAGAGTACTGTGACGGTCCGCTTCTGGATCATGGGAATTATTTTGGGATTTTTAGGTCTTGCCACACTCAAACTGCGTTAAAAATGGCACCCATCGTAAGCAACAGCTTCTATTTTGGAAAAAAAGTCTGTGTGCTTGGACTTGGAAGAAGCGGCATGGCCGCTGCTCGACTCCTCATGAAATGTGGAGCGGTTGTGACAGTGTATGATAGCTCGAATAGCCCCCATCTTTTAGAACGAGCTGAGACGCTTCGCAGGGAGGGCATTCATGTGATGATAGGCCCAGATGCAGAGAAGGACTCCGCCTGTTACGAGTTGGCAATCATTAGCCCGGGAATAGAGGAAGAATCAGCACTTGTACTAAACATTAAAGCAAAGGGAATACCTCTGATCGGTGAACTCGAGTTGGCTTACACGCTTTGCAGTTGTCCTATTGTTGCCATCACTGGTAGTAACGGGAAAACTACGACGACCGAACTGACCACACTGATACTCGAGAGCGCAGGACTCAATGTATCCTCGTGCGGAAACATCGGCACTCCTATGTCAGAACTCTTGTTGAAGGGTGACGTATGGGACGCTTTGGTTGTCGAGACGAGTTCCTTCCAACTGGAGACGATTCGGACATTCCGACCCAAGGTTGCAGTCTGGTTGAATTTGAGTCCAAACCACCTCGACCGTTACCCCTCATTAAAGGAGTACCGTGATGCAAAACTGAGAATTTTTGAGAACCAGCATCATGATGACGTCGCAGTGCTACCCCATGGACAAGAATTTTCTTCGGTAAAAGCCAGCAGGATCTCGTTTAGTACAAAGGAGAGCTCCGCAGACCTGACGCTCCGTGGCACCGAGATCCTGTACAAGGGGATAATGATCCTCGACCTGAAAGAGACAAATATGAAAGGTGCTCACAATGCGGCCAATGTGATGGCAGCCTTTGCAGGAGCCATGGGCATCACACCAACAATCCCAACCTTGACTGGCGTTCTTAGGAATTACAAGACACCGGCTCACCGATGCGAGCTTATCGCTGAACACCGTGGTGTGCGCTGGATCAATGATTCAAAGGCAACAAACCTGGATGCCATGGAGCAGGCAATTCGATCTGTTCAGGGACCACTCATCCTTATTGCTGGTGGCAAGGACAAGGGATTTGGGTTTGCGCCGATCGCTCCGCTAGTTCAAGAGCGTGTAACTTTTGCCATTTTGATCGGTGAGATCCGGGACCGTATTTCCGAGGAGTGGGCATCCGTTCCATCCGCTACCGTCGATTCGATGGAGGAAGCTGTTCTCCTTGCTTCGCGGATCGCCGATCCGGATTCAGGTAGTTCGGTGCTGCTCTCACCGGGAACTTCTTCGTTTGATATGTTCCGCGATTATATCGAACGCGGTGAAGCATTCAGGGCACTGGTCAACCGATTATCATCAACTCCCGAATTGAGTGAGTACTAGTATTTTAACACACCAATAATCAGCTACATCACCAACAAGACACCAAAACACATGATGCCGAAAATCCCAAAACGCACACGACGCCTACGCGCGCGAGCCGCTGTCATGAATCAACACGAAGCCGACTACGAGGAGTACGGCCCAGAGCCCAACATGAAGCTATCCCACGCTTTCATGGTTGTCCTTTTATTGCACGTCATCGCGGTCGGTGGCCTCTATGCATTCAATTCGATGAAAGCTGGGAAAAGCTCACCAGTGAAGGTCTCCAAGACGGGAGTTAATGGAGACACCTCCTCACCGGAAAAAAGTCAGAATGAACCAAAGCGGGGAAATTCAGATAACGAGCCTCCTCGGCTTAAACAGACGCCCATTGTTGCAAAAACATTGGAGGCTCCCAAGGCAAACATGAATCAGGAAGCAACTAAGCCTCGTGGATTGATTGCTAATGCGAGGTCTGCTATGCAGCGACTCACCGGAATTTGTGTTGTTACCGGAAATTTACACGCCGCCACGCCTGTTGTTAGTGAAAGCCAGAATTCTGTTTCGGGAAGTATTGCTGGGAATAGTGAAGAAACTAAAACCACTAATTACGCAGTGCAGGTTTCTACACCTTTAACGAATACAACAAAACCCTATACGGTAAAGTCGGGCGATACGATGACGCGAATCGCCGCCTCACTGGGAGTAACTATTCCCGACCTAGAGAAGGCAAACGGGCTTACTGAAAGCTCTGTATTAAGAGTGGGGCAATCACTCAAGTTGCCCGGGAAAATTGTCGAATCAGTTGAGCCTGCTGTCAGTCAGTCCGTGAATCAGGTCCCTGCGGCTCAGCTTGAGGGGGGCTCACCGGTAGCTAAAGCTGAGGCTGCCGATACAAAAAGCTTTGATAAAGAATATATCGTTGTAAAGGGGGATAGTCCTTACAAGATAGCCAAAAAATTCAGAATTACCCCGGATGAGCTTGTTAAAGCCAACGGTATCACTGATCCAAAGAAAATCCAAATCGGTCAGAAGCTGAAAATACCCCCTTCCTCTAAGAAGGGAGGGAAATAAAAATTCACACGGGAAAACCCTATGCAACGTTGTAGCATCTACCTTCTACTGATCTCAGTGGTGGGATTAGTTGCGCTCGGGTTGGTGATGCTCTTCAGTACCAGCGCCTACGCCCAAGAGGCACATGGCGACATGTACTATTTTATCAAAAAGGATGTCTTCTGGCTGATCATAGGAATTGGAGTGTGCATTCTTGGAGCCCTGACCGATTATCATTTGTGGCAACGCACATGGAAAATCTGGTTCGGGGTCTCCGCCGTGCTTTTGGTTCTGTGCTTCGTTCCACATATCGGAATGAAGATCAACGGCTCCCACCGCTGGGTTAAACTATTGTTCATGCCGTTCCAGCCAAGTGAACTTGCAAAGATTGCGGCAGTATTTTTTGTCGCTTGGTGGTTTTCCCGCCAGGAGACGGATCCCCGTAAATTTCTTCAGGGATTTTTGATCCCCTTTGGAATCGTTGCCATTCTGATAGGACTGATCGCAAAAGAGGTCGATCTTGGCACTGCCGCACTCATTGGCGCCACAACCCTTTTCATGTGCTTTATAGGGGGCGCTAATTGGATCTTGATTGCAGGTTTTTTCGGTACCGGATTGGCAGGTTTGCTTTCAGTAGCCATGTTTATCCCAGAGCGCGCCGCCCGCATGATGAGTTTCTTGCATCCGGAGGCGGACAGATTGGGCAAGGGGCTTCAACAGTGGCAGGCCCTCATCGCCTTTGGTTCCGGAGGATTCGAGGGACTTGGTCTGGGGAATGGTCGCCAAAAACTGCTTTATCTACCGTACGCCCACACAGACTTCATCTTTCCCATGATCGGCGAGGAACTAGGACTTCTCTTCACCTGGCTTGTCGTTCTCGGATTCATTCTTATCATCCTTTGCGCCGGCCTTATTGCCGCGAATGCAAAGGATCGTTTTGGAAAACTACTTGCCCTGGGAATCATCCTATTGATCTCGCTTCAGGCAGCGGTCAATATAGGTATGACCACTTCACTGCTTCCGAACAAGGGAATGCCTTTGCCGTTTATCAGTTACGGCGGCAGCAACCTTGCCGTATGTCTTTTCATGGTAGGAATCCTCGTCAATATTCACCGCATAGGAATACCGATCGCCCCTCTCCCAGAGCGCCACATCGTGCTGGCTGCGCGTTCAGTTCCGAGAATCTAATCTTTTGAGAATGGGTGTTCCCAAACAATTCATTATCGCTTGCGGCGGAACTGGAGGACATCTTTTCCCCGGTCTGGCCGTTGCGGAGACGCTTCACGGACGCGGTCATGGAGTGATGCTGCTCGTATCCGAAAAGGAGATTGATGCAACCGCACTAAGGGATCATCCCGAATTCAGACGTGAAAAACTTCCGTCCATAGGAATGCCCTCGATTCTCTCCCCGGCATTCGCAAGATTCATCAAGAGAAGTTGGGAAAGTTTTTCCACCTGCAGTCATCTTTACTCACGTTATCTTCCCTCTGCTGTCCTTGGTATGGGTGGGTTCACATCGGCAGCACCACTGCTTGCAGCTCACCTGAGAAAGATTCCCTGTTTCCTTCACGAGTCCAATGCAATCCCTGGTAGGGCCAACAAGCTTGCCGCCCGATGGACGAACAAGGTCCTCTTGGGGTTGCAAGACTGCGAGGCATCCTTTCAAGGCAGGGAGTGCATTATTACTGGAACGCCCGTTCGTAAAGACTTGGGTATCCCCCTATCGAAATACGAAGCCCGTACCGCATTTGGCTTGGATCCAAATCTTCCCACACTGCTGGTGATGGGAGGCAGTCAGGGAGCTGCAGGGATTAATCAACTGCTTTTCCGAGCAGCAGTATTTTTGAAGGGAGAACCGATCCAGATCATTCATCTTACGGGCGACAGGGATGACAACCTTGCTGCCATCAATTATCAGCGGGAGGGTATCAGGGCCCACGTTTCACCTTTTCATCACCGGATGGCCGAAGTCTATTCTGCCGCGGATCTTGTTGTCTCCAGAGCCGGAGCCGCAAGTTTGAGCGAGATTTCTCAATTTGGCCTGCCATCCATCCTTATTCCCTTCCCATTCGCAGCCGATCAGCACCAGCACCGGAATGCGGAAGCCTTCCGTAATTGCCATGCTGCGGAGATACTTGAGGAGAAGTCGACAGAACCGGAGGCTGTCGCCCTTCTAATTAGAAATCTTCTCAACGACGAGAGACGAAGGTCACGAATGGCCGAGGCAGCGCAAGGAATATTGCCTCGTGGAGCTGCGGAGCGCGTTGCCGATGTCCTTGAGGAGGCAGGAAGATGAGCCTTGTTACGGGTTCGCATGCTGCCGTTACTGAACCTGAGGCTCTGGCTTCTTTTTTGCTTGGGCATGAACCCCGGCGTATCCATCTTATCGGGGTTGCAGGTTCTGGAATGAGCGGTATTGCGGCACTCTTGTTGGCCCTTGGTCATCATGTCACGGGATCCGACAAGGTCGAAACGCTTGAGATTGATCGTCTGAGGCGCAAAGGACTGGAATTTGAAACTCCGCACGGTACCAAGCTTGTCGAGCTAGCAGAATTGGTGATTTATTCCTCCGCGATCCATCCCGGAAATCCTGCCCTGGATACAGCATTATCTCTTGGTAAAAAGTTAGCCCGACGCGCCGAGATTCTTGCTGCAGTGATGTCCGGAAAAGAAGGGATCGTTGTCTGTGGGATGCATGGGAAAACAACCACATCAGCTATGGCCGCTCACGTTCTACGAGCAGGGGGATTGAAACCGTCCCATTATGTGGGAGCCGAAATTCCAATTCTGGGTACGAATGCGAGATGGGTTTCCGAAGGTAAATATTTTGTGGCGGAGGGGGATGAAAGCGACGGAACGTTGGTGCATTACCATCCAAGTCATGCGCTTCTGCTCAATATTGAACCGGAACACCTCGATCATTACGAAGATATTGAGGCGATTAACAGGGTCTTTGGTCAACTTCTCAGCCAGACCTCCGGAAATGTTTATTATTGGGCTGATGACGAGGGAGCCTCCCGGGTCTGTTCTTCTCACGAGCGCTCTATTCCTGTGGGAACCAGTAAGCAATGCCGTTACAGGATCGAGGGGCTAGAGGAGAACGGATTTGTGACCCGCTTCGCTGTTTTTAAAGGAGAGGAGTTACTCGGCAGCGTTCTGTTGGGTATTTCGGGAGCTCATAACGCCAGCAATGCAATGCTCGTCATCGCTCTGGCTTGTGATCTCGGAATTCAATTTGAGACAATTGCAACAGCTCTTGAATCTTTTCGTGGAGCAAAACGTCGGTTTGAACTGAAGTATCACGATCCTTCAAACAGGATTTTTGATGACTATGGACATCACCCGACAGAAATCCAGGCCACGCTTGCCACAGCCCGCAAAGGCCTCACTGGAAAAGGTAGATTGGTTGTTCTATTTCAGCCGCACCGATTCACTCGGACCGCAGCCTTACGGGAGCAATTCGGAAAGGCCTTCCGGGATGCGGACGTTGTGTTTGTCACGCCCGTTTATTCAGCGGGAGAGAACCCGATTGAGGGGGCTGATGCCGGGTCGATCGTCATGGCTGCGAAAGCGGATGGACATCCTTCAATCGCCACTGTTGGTTCCTTAAAGAAGGGTGCCAATGCGGTTGCGGCCTGTCTGAAAGAGGGAGATTTACTTCTTACTCTTGGAGCGGGGAATATTCATGAAGCGGCCTCCTACTTGGCTGAAGAACTACAGTTGGGAGCACGACTACGGGAAGTTGTCGGATCAGGCTCCCTGCGTTTTTCCGAACCGCTTTCAAAGCACACCACCATGAGGGTGGGGGGGCCTGCCCGGTTCTGGGTTGAACCGGAGACCGAGGAGGGATTTTCCGAGCTGGTTCGTTTCTGCCATGATGAAAATATTCCCTTCATGGTCATGGGCAGGGGATCCAACCTGATCGTGAGAGATGGAGGATTTCCCGGGGTTGTGGCTCATTTGGCCCGTGGTTGTTTTTCCGAATGCCGCGTCCTAGGAAATAAAATCACAGTTGGTGTTGGTGTGAAACTGAAGCAACTGGCCGCCACAGCGCGCAATGCCGGTCTGACCGGATTCGAATGGATGGATGGGATTCCCGGAAATCTTGGTGGTGCCCTCCGTATGAATGCCGGGGCAATGGGAGTCCAGACTTTTGAACAAGTGGAGAGCATTCGTTTCTCCGACAGCGACGGAAATATCATTTCACGTACTCCGGCCGAGATGGAAGTCCGATATCGTGACATTCCTCTGCTTAAGGATCACTTTGCACTCTCAGCAACCTTGATCGGGGTGCCAGCAAGCACTGAGACAATAGACGACCTTCTTGCCACCTCACTCAGGCATCGCAAAGAAAGCCAGCCTGTAGCGGCAAGTTCCGGTTGCGTGTTCAAAAATCCCTCAGGTATCTCGGCCGGTCGACTCATAGACGAACTTGGACTGAAAAATCACTCCCTTGGAGGAGCTCGTGTCTCCGATATCCATGCCAATTTCATTGTTAACGATGGCAATGCAACAGCCTCCGAGATTCTCGGACTCATCCAACAGGTAAGGGATGCGGCCCTTGAAAAGAGGGGGGTTCTTTTGGAAACAGAAGTCAGTATCATTGGATTGGATCAAACAGAATAAGATGCCCCTGAAATGAGCAAACTCTCGCCATATGATCCGTGTGACCGCAATCTGACAGTCCTGATGGGTGGGCCGGGAGCCGAGGCCGAGGTATCCATGCGTTCGGGTGCGGCAGTATCGGCAGCGCTGCGTTCTTCCGGGGCTAGGGTGAGGGAGATCAAGGTGGAAAATTGCGATGTTTTGATCCCGGAAGGGACGGAATTAGTATTTAATCTCATTCACGGAACATTCGGGGAAGACGGGGCTTTGCAGCAGATTCTGGACGTTATGGGCATTGCCTACACGGGCGAGGGGGCGGCAGAAAGCCGTCTGGCTTTCGACAAAATCCTTACAAAAAAAGCACTCGAAAAGTACGGAGTTCCAACACCCCGTTGGGAAATCTTAAGAAAGGGAGAAATGCCCTCCTTGTCCTTACCGATTGTCATCAAAGCTCCAAAGCAGGGATCGAGTGTTGGGGTGCACTTGATTCACAGCGGTGAAAAAATTGCTCCAGCAATGTCTGATTGCTTCCTTTATGGAGAGGAGATTCTTGTGGAAGAACTCGTGTCCGGGAGAGAACTAACGGTCGGTATTTTAGGGACCGAAGCGTTACCGGTTGTTGAAATAAAACCCCATGAAGGTTTTTATGATTACACCAACAAGTACACCAAAGGAGCGACTCAGTATCTGGTGCCCGCTCCCTTGACGACTTCCGAGACCTCTTGCGTGCAAGAGGTCGCTCTAGCTGCTACCAGAGCGCTGGGATTGAAGGTCTATTGTCGCGTTGATGTTCTCCTCGCAGAATCGGGCCCCACGGTCCTTGAAATCAATACGATTCCCGGAATGACGGAGACGAGCCTTCTTCCTAAGGCTGCGGCCTTCGTCGGACTGGATTTTATCTCACTTTGCTGCAGAATAGCTGCACTATCGCTTGCCAAACCCGTATGAACACAAAACGTTCCGGATTGAATCGCAGAAAAGTGGGGAGATCCCCGGGACGGCAGCACCTCATGGAGCTCAATGTCCGCACGGCTAGTCTTAAACGACAAAGACGCCAGAAGGCAGGGAATCTGCTCTGGAAGGTTTTTTCAACTGTGATCATTTTGTGTCTTTTGGCCGGAGCTGGAAGGTTAGCCGCTCAAAAATTCTTTTTTAAAAACAGCGAATACTCGCTCAAGCACATTGAAGCTCACTTTGACGGCATCATGAACATGGAGGAGTTTGTGCAGGCAACAGGATTCACCAACGGTCAAAATCTCTTTCTCCTCGATCTGGATCAGGCCAATAAGAAACTGACTGCTCATCCGGAGGTTCTCTCTGTGAACCTTGAACGCATTCTTCCTGATACCATCAAGGTTGACTTAGAGCGCCGCCATCCGGTCTTCCTAATTCTAGTAAACAATGAGGACGCCGAGGGTGACACTTATATTCCCGGGAAGAGTTTCCTCTGCGATGAAAACGGATATTTGTTCGTACCCACAAGATTGAATCCCGAGTTTTTGAACCTTCCGACGCTCCAGGGAATTGATATGTCCGATACGGTATCCGGCAAGCGCATGGAGAATGAACGTGTTCATTTTGCTCTGCACCTTCAGAAAGCTCTCTCTGAAATTCCAGAGGATACATTCAAGATCCGCACGATAGATGCTTCCAAACCCTACTCCGTCGTGGTTACCGATGCTTCAAATGCGAGATTCACCTTTGGAAGAAAGGACATCCCTTCGCAGATTGAACGTTTGAGAAAATTACTGGAGCACTGTCAGGAAACAGGGAGGCACCTAGAAACTGCCAATCTGATGATCGCGCGGAACACTCCCGTGACCTTTGTACTCACACCTGAGAAGACGAGCGCTAAGATTATGCCGTTAAATTCTGGGAAAAAGGGAACTCAAAAGTAAAAAACTACTTCCATGCCTTCAGATCAAATCTTTGTAGGTCTTGAAATTGGAACGACGAAAATCTGCGTTATTGTCTCGGAAGGAAGGTCTGACGGCACAATTAGCATCCTGGGTGTTGGTGAAACACCCTCCCGTGGTGTTCGCAAAGGAGAGATCGTGGATCTCACAACGGTCAGCGAATGCATTCACGAGGCCCTTATAGATGCCGAGGAGAAGACGAACGTAGAGATACGCAACGTGTGGGTGGCGATTTCCGGATCCCATCTGAAAAGCTTCAATAACCGTGGTGCATTCATGCTCCCCGAAGAACGCGATGTCATCATCGAGGAAGATCTGAAGACCGTTGAAACCAATGCCAAAGAAGTCTCCCTGCCTGCGCAGAACATTTTTCTTCACACGATCCTTCAAGGGTACCATGTGGATGGCAGAAGGGATGTCATTGATCCCATCAGCATGGAGTGCCAGACCTTGGAAGCTGATTTTCATATTGTACATGGGATCAAGACAAGAATTCACAACACTCTCCGGTGCATCGAATCGCTGAAACTTGGCATTGAGGATGTGGTTTTGAGTTCTCTCGCCAGCTCCCAGGTAGCAGTGACGCAGCATCAGAAGGATCTAGGCGCTCTTGTGATTGATATCGGTGGGGGGACGACTGATTTTCTTGTCTATTACAACGGATCGGTCCGACATTCCGGAGTTCTTCCCCTTGGAGGGGATCACATCACGAATGATATTTCCATCGGACTGAGGTTGCCCATGCAACGCTCTGAACTGTTGAAAATCCAAGAGGGTTCAGCAATCGATCCCGGAGGTGCCGACCTAGGCACGATTACACTTAAAAATGATCTTGGCTTCCTTGGATGCGATATCAGCAAGACTTCTCTACAAATCATCATTCATCAGCGTGTGCATGAAATCTTTGAACTTGTCAGAAAAGACATCGAGGGATCGCATGAGGGAATGATCGGAATGCTGCGTGCAGGAGTGATGATTACGGGGGGTAGTTCACGTCTACGGGGCATTGCTACGGTAGCGGAGGATGTTTTTGAACTTCCAGCCCACCTGACCAGAGCGAAGGAAGTTGGCGGTGCCACACAGACCTTTGAAAACCCCCAGTTCTCCACCGCAATAGGACTGACAAAGTACGCGATGGCCGTTAGCGAAAATATTCCAGAAGAGAGCGTTTTTGAGAAATTAACAAAGGGAATCGGGGGTATTTTCCGCAGGAGGTCCCGATGACAAGTCAGCTTCGCCAGCGCATGTTGATTGGTGTTGGTAACGCCGGAGTCGGAATTCTGGATCGCCTGAACATTGAAAACCCAGGTGTGACAGGCACCCTAATTATAAATAATGATCCCGAATCCCTCGGTGCCTCCATTGTCACGAAAAAGATGACGCTGCCACCCGGCGATGTAAGGGAAGGCTTTCTTTCAATTGAGGATGACTTTGTAAAGGCCATTGAGGGATCCGCATCAGTGCTATTCTGTGCCGGACTAGGAGGGGACACAGCTTCGTTGATGATTCCGCTACTGGCTGCTCGTGCTAAGACCATGGGATTGGTCACGTTGGCCTGCGTCGGCATCCCATTCGGATTTGAGGGAAAGCAGAAAAGGGAGCTGGCAAATTCTGCCTTAAAAAAACTTCAGGGTGTCTGTGATGCCGTCGCGGTCATCGAGAACGATCGGCTTACGGGAACCGATCCCACTCAAACCTCGGTGGGATCGGCTTTTCAACTTTCAGACGACCTGCTTTACTCTTCCGTGAGAGCGGTGCAGGGAATGCTAATCACGACCGGTCCGATGAAGATCACCCGCGGTGATCTCGCCCTTGCATTGGGGAAAGCCAGTCCGATGCATTTCGGACATGGCCGGTCAGAGGGGGGTAACCGTCTTCATGAAGCCCTTGAGCGTGCGCTTCGTTCCCCTCTGATGAAAAAGAAAGAGGGCCTCCCCGTGATTAGCGAGGCTGGGATGATTCTGCTGTTATTAAAAGGCCCCAAAGATCTTTCATTCGCTGAAATGCAAGTTGCCGTGGAGGAAATCGAACGAATTGCAGGAAAAAAATGTCAAATAAAAGTGGGGGTCGATGCGAATTCGTTTTCAACTTCAGAACTTGAGATTTTCATCATTGTCACGACCGATGAATCAGAAGTTTCAGAGCAGGAAAATAATTTTGCGGGAGTCGTGCTCAAAGATTCCCCGGTGACTTCGACGCAAATGCGTCCTAAAAGAGAAATTGCTAACAAGGCCAAGCAGACAACTCCCGCTGTCAAATCAACCTCTGCCACCAACCAAACACAAGGGGTGCTTGAACTGAACTCTTACCAGCGTGGTCGTTTTGACAAGAGCGAGCCCACGATTTTCGAAGGCGAAGATCTTGATGTTCCGACATTCCTTCGCCGCGGGATCAAACTTGTTGCTCCACCCAAATAAATTCACCTCACCCATAAAAAACCCCATGAGACCCGATAAATTCACGGCCAAGATGCAGGAAGCTTTTAATGGCGCGATCGGTATCGCCTCTGGTTTGGGGCAACAGGAATTAGGCAATGAGCACTTCATGCTCTCCCTGCTAGCGCAGAGCGAAGGGCTCACAAGACCAATTCTCGAGAAAATGGGGGTTATCATCCCCCTCTTTATCACTAAGTTAGAATCGCTTGTAGCAGGGCTTTCAAAAGTACACGGGGGTTCACAGCCTTTTGTTGGCAATGAACTTCGCGTTACGATCGAAGGGGCGGAGCGGGAAATGAAAAAGCTGCGCGACGAATTTCTCTCCGCGGAGCATTATCTGCTGGCCCTAAGTCAGGAAAAAAATTCCTCTTCTAAACTCCTTCAGGAGAACGGCGTGACGCATCAAGGATTAATGAAGGCCCTTGTCGAGGTTCGAGGAAGTCAGCGGGTGACTGATCAAAACCCCGAGGGTAAATACCAGGCTCTTGAAAAATACGGTCGAGATATTACCGAGCTCGCCCGGAAGGGAAAAATTGACCCCGTGATAGGCCGTGACGAGGAGATCAGGCGGACGATGCAGGTACTCTCACGCCGCACCAAGAATAATCCCGTTCTGATCGGGGAACCGGGTGTTGGAAAAACGGCAATCGTGGAAGGATTAGCCCGACGTATCGTTAGCGGTGATGTGCCCGAGTCCCTCAAAAACAAGAGGGTTGTTGCCATGGATATCGGATCCATGGTCGCAGGAGCCAAGTTTCGGGGAGAGTTTGAGGATCGCCTCAAAGCCTTCCTCAAGGAAGTAACCTCATCCGAAGGTGAAATCATTCTCTTCATCGATGAACTTCATACCATTGTCGGAGCAGGTGCCGCGGAAGGATCAATGGATGCTTCCAATCTTCTCAAGCCCCAGCTTGCGCGGGGTGAACTGCGGACGATCGGCGCAACCACGCTGGATGAGTACCGAAAGTACATCGAGAAGGATGCTGCCTTGGAACGGCGCTTTCAGCCTGTGATGGTCAACGAACCAAGTGTCGAGGACACGATCGCCATTTTGCGCGGACTCAAAGAACGCTACGAAGTCCACCATGGAGTCCGCATTCAGGATGCTGCCCTTGTGGCTGCAGCTATCCTTTCAAACCGATATATTTCCGATCGTTTTCTTCCCGATAAGGCTGTTGATCTGATCGATGAAGCAGCCTCGCGTCTCAAAATAGAAATTGAATCGATGCCGACCGAAATCGATCAGATGGAGAGGCAAATCATGATGCTTGAGATGGAGCGTCAGGCTCTGCGGAAGGAAAAAGATTCAGTCAGCAAAGAGCGACTTGAGAAACTGGAAAAGGAACTGGCCGGCATCAAGGAGACGGGTGCAGGATTAAAGGCTCGTTGGCAGAAGGAGAAAGAGGAAATCGGAAAATCCCAGAAAATAAACGAGCAGATCGAACAGCTGAAAAACGAACTTCTGATCGCGCAGCGCCACGGTGATTTCGCCAAAGCCAGCGAGATTCAGTATGGTAGCATTCCCGACCTAACGGCAAAACTTGAAGCCCACAACTCGAAGTTGGCAGAAAGCGGCCAATCATCTCTCCTTCAGGAAGAGGTCACCGAGGAGGATATCGCCAAGGTTGTCTCGGTTTGGACTGGTATTCCTGTTTCCAATCTCCAGGAGGGGGAGCGTCAGAAGTTGGTCAGGATGGAGGAACGGCTGATTGAGCGGGTTATCGGACAGGGACAGGCTATCAAAGCCGTCTCCAATGCGGTTCGCCGTGCCCGTGCAGGCCTTCAGGAAGAGAATCGTCCCATCGGATCCTTCATGTTCCTGGGGCCAACGGGTGTGGGAAAAACGGAGCTTTCGAAAGCCCTAGCCGAATTTCTCTTCGATGATGAGAACGCCATCATAAGGATCGACATGTCCGAGTATATGGAGAAGCACACTGTGGCTCGATTAATTGGGGCGCCTCCGGGATACGTAGGCTATGAGGAGGGGGGACAACTCAGCGAGGCCGTCCGTCGGAAACCTTACTCGGTGGTGCTTTTTGACGAGGTGGAAAAGGCGCACGGTGATGTGTTCAACGTGCTGCTACAGGTTCTTGATGATGGTCGCATCACTGACGGACAGGGTAGGACGATTGATTTTAAAAACACGGTGCTCATTATGACCAGCAACTTAGGCAGTCAGTTCATCATGGAAGATCTTTCCGTGGAGGAGCGGAATAAACGGGTGATTGAAGCACTCCGAGGGCATTTCAGACCCGAGTTCCTCAACAGAATCGATGAGATCGTGATCTTCGACCGCCTGAGCGATAAGGAGATCGGAAAAATCGTGGATATCCAACTCTCCAGACTTCAGAGGCGTCTTGAGGGACAGAAGCTCAACCTTGAGCTTAGTGACAAAGCCCGGGCATATCTCGCCAAGGAAGGTTATGACCCCGCCTATGGGGCTCGACCTCTCAAGCGCGTCATTCAGCACAAGATCCTCGATCCGCTGAGCCTTGAGATTCTGGATGGTAGGATTCATGAAGGCCAGACGATCAAGGCCGACGTTTCTGGTGGTGAGCTAGTCTTCAAGACAAAGTGAGGGATGTCACTGCTCCGTGAGATCACGATCAAGGAGGGGTTGCCGACTCTGGAGGAGGCGAAGAGAAGGCTCTTCCTTGAGGTGAGGAGATGCCATGGAGAGGGCGTCAGCGTACTCAAGATCATCCACGGCTATGGTTCCGGCGGCAGGGGAGGAATCTTAAGGACCGGACTAAGAAAAATCTTCGCCGAGTATCAGCGTGATGGTGATCTCCTTGGCTACGCCTCAGGCGAGGAATTTTCCATTTTTCACCCCATGTCCCTCGAGATGATAAGTGCTGCTCCTGAACTCCGGAGCGATCGTGATCTGGAGCGTTCGAATCCAGGAGTGAGCTTTCTTTGGATTCAGTAAAGATAATTCAAGGGGCCAAGACTCAACCCTCCCACCTGAAATCAACGGTGGAATCAATGTCAGGTGAGAGACTCTGTTTTACGGGGCAAGCTTTGGCTGACCCCTCCAAGAGAGGACGCTGCGGGTGATCAGCGGGAAGTGGAATCGACATCTCGGACCGCAGGCTAATGATCCGGCGTGGCAGATCACCACTCATTACCTTAGAAATGGTGACCGAGGTTCCCGCAAGGTTGATTCCGTGTCGCGCCGCGGCAATCCCCATGACAGTCAGCATGCAGTTGGCCACTGCGGTGGCTACCAGATCGGTTGGTGAAAAGCTCTCTCCCTTGCCGTGGTTGTCGATCGGTGCATCCGTGATAAGTTGGATGCCCGATGGGGTATGGGTTGCTGTGCATCTGAGGCCGCCATCATAAACTGAAGTGATCTTTACCATGAGATTGGATGTAGCATGAACAATTGAAGGTAGGAAATAACCCTTTGTTTTTTTAGTGGATGTAGAGGTTTTAGAGAATGCATTTGATAAAAAAGGAGCGGGGGCGATCCCTCCCGGAACCACCCCCGCATAGTGTGACGGCTGTAAGCCGGATTCTGTCAGGCTGGATTACTCCAGCTTGGATGGTCATTTCTCTCAGAACTCTCCGGCGAACCGGAGTTTTCCGCCCGTCTTGCGACGGGTGCGACGTTACCCGGGGTCCCGACTGACCATTGGTCAATCATTGAAGCCGGCGGCTTCTTCCCCTGTTCTGTCTTGCACCGCATAGGGTTTTTCGTGCCCCCGTGCTCACGCACGGGGCGGTGGGCTCTTACCCCGCCTTTTCACCCTTACCTCCGGCCAACATTTCTTGCGAAGTATTGAGCGCAGGTGGTCTGTTTTCTGTGACACTTTCCGTCGGCCGGAATTTTCATTCCTGCCTCCCGCGTATTGTACACGGTATGCCGCCGTATGGTGTCCGGACTTTCCTCCAGGATCTCTCCCAGCGACCATCCGCCATCACTCTGAAAGGTTAAAGGCAAAAACGTCATGATGCAAGGCCCTGACACCCTTGGTATGGACCAATGATTCCGTCTTACCGCTCTACAAGGATTCCTATTTTCTAACTAGGATCTCTCTGAGGAATGGCGCTGTTCGACTGACCTTGCTCTTTGCGACATCTTCAGGGGTGCCTGTGGCCACGATCTCGCCACCACGCTTTCCTGCTTCCGGACCAACATCCACGAGGTAATCGGCTTCCGCGATAAGATCCATATGATGCTCGACAACGATCACTGTATGACCCTCGTCAACGAGGCGATGGAGCACGCTCTGAAGGAGTTCCACATCGGCGGCATGAAGCCCGATGGTCGGTTCTTCAAGGATGTAGAGAGTTCCTCCACGATTCCCCATTCTAGGGCGATCGGATGTCCCACCCCTAGCCAGTTGGGTGACGAGTTTGATGCGTTGAGCCTCTCCACCGCTCAGTGTGGGGCTCGGTTGTCCGAGGCGCAGGTAGCCCAGTCCTGTTTCCAAGAGAAGATGGAGGGGTTTTCTGATTTTTGGGTGAGCGGAGAAAAAATCGGCGGCTTGCTCGACGGTCATATCCAGAACATCACCGATGGACTTGCCATCATATTTAACCTCAAGAGTCTGGCGGTTGAATCGACTTCCCGAGCAATCCTCGCAAGGCATGAACGAGGTGGGAAGGAAGTTCATTTCTAGGCGGATGACTCCCTGGCCCTCGCAGGTCTGGCATCTGCCTTCCTGATTATTGAAAGAAAAACGACTTCCCGTGTAACCTCGGAGACGAGCCTCGGGAAGACCTGCGTAAACGGTACGGATCGCATCGAAGATTTTGAGGTAGGTTGCAGGAGTGGAGCGAGAGGTCTTGCCGATCGGCGACTGGTCCACTTCGATGACCTGCGAGAGATGCTGAGTTCCCGAGACCGATTTCCAGTACTGAGGTCCTGATTTTTTCCGTAGGCGGGTTCGTTTCAGTGACTCCTCCACGGCAGGAAGAAGAACCCCGCGCAGGAGAGTGCTTTTTCCGGATCCGCTGATGCCACTGATGGCTGTCAGGCGCTGCAGGGGGAACTTTACGTCAACATTATTGAGATTGTGGCGCTTGGCGCCTTTCAATTCGAGCCAGTTGGCGACATCAGTAATGGATCGACGAGAGCCTTTTTGCGGGTGAACTGGTGGCTCGCGCAGAAACTTTCCAGTAAGCGATCCGGGATTGGCCATCACTTCTGACATAGTTCCGAAGGCCATGATTTCGCCACCATGACTTCCTGCCTTTGGTCCAAGATCGATGATTCTTGAGGCGCGACGCATGGTCTCCTCGTCATGTTCCACAATGAGAAGTGAGTTGCCCTGTGCTGATAATTCCTCAAGAGCGTCGAGTAGTCTGGTGTTATCCCGTGGATGAAGCCCGATTGTCGGCTCATCGAGAACATAGAGGACGCCTCGGAGATTTGAGCCGAGTTGCGCTGCCAAGCGGATACGCTGAGATTCACCTCCACTGAGCGTCTTTGCGGAGCGGTCAAGCTGAAGATAATCAAGGCCAACGCGGGCGAGGAATGAGAGTCTTTGCCTGATTTCCGGAAGGATATCCCGAGCGATGGTCTCGTCGCGTCCACTGAATTTCCAATCAGCGGTTCGGCTCAGCGCATCACTTGCCGGTCGTGAGGAGAACGAGGCAATGCTTTCACCCGCTACAAGAACAGCGCAAGCGACGGGATTGAGCCGGTTTCCTTGGCAGACAGGACAGGGACGAGTTTCCCCTTCCTCCCGGTTTTCAAAGGACTTTTCGGCGGCCAGATCTGCCTCCAATTGAGAGTCAAAATCCTTTGCGGATGGAATTTCGCTCCATACTTCTCCGAACCCCCTACAGTGCTCGCACCATCCATGAGGGGAGTTAAACGAGAAAAGCCGGGGATCCAACTCCTCGAAGGAACGACCGCAGTCAGCGCAGTTCATTTCGGAGCTTAGAATCCTGAACTCCCCGTCGGCGTAATCAGAGTTGGGGAGTGCTTCACTCTTATCGGTCTTGGAGAATTTTTTCCCCTTAACGGACCTTGATTCCTTTTTGATTTTTTGAGCCGCTGGTGATTTTTGAGCTGAGGTTCTTGCCTTTGCCGTGCCATTTCCGATTTCCAAGGCCCTTTTGGCAAGCTCCAGAACTCCCTTGGTCTCACCTTTCTCAATGGTACCAACGAGCACGTCGATCGTGTGCTCCTTGAAGCGTTCCAAGGGTTTGAAGTCCGACACCTCGATAAGTTCACCATCCACAAGCAGTGATTGAAAACCATGCTCCTCGGCCCATCGCGCCACATCGGTGTGGAAGCCTTTGCGGCCCCTAACCCTTGGGGCGAAGAGTTGGACGGGAGAGTCGGCACTCATCGTCTCGATTTCCTTGGCCACGGCGGTCAGCGAACTTTTCTGTACGGCTGTGCTGCATTCGGGACAGTGCTGCACTCCCAGTTTTGAGAAGAGAAGACGCAGGAACTGGTGGATTTCCGTGACGGTCGCCACGGTGGATTTTCCACCGCCGCGAGTGATACGTTGCTCGATGGCCACGCTGGGGGGCAGTCCTTCGATCGAATCTACGTCGGGTTTTTCCAACTGCTCTACGAACTGCCTCGCGTAGGGTGACATGCTGTCAAGAAAGCGCCTTTGCCCCTCAGCGAAGAGGATATCAAAGGCCAGAGTCGATTTGCCGCTTCCGCTCAAGCCGGTGACCACCAGCATCTCACCCCTTGGGATATCGATGTCAAAATTTTTGAGATTATGCTCACGCGCTCCGCGGATCCGGATGGCTCCGATGCTCTCGTGGGGTGTTTGGGGAGCTTCCGCTTTCTCCAGAAGAATCGGAGCTCTCCCCTTCAGCACTTCGATGAGATGGCGCCCCGTGTGGGATGTTTTTTCAGCGGCAACTTTTTCCGGAGTCCCGGCTACAACTAGTTTGCCTCCTCCTTCGCCCCCCTCCGGACCGATATCAATGACCCAATCTGCCGTTTTAATCACATCCAGGTTATGCTCAATGACAACAACACTGTTCCCTTCCGCAACGAGGCGTTCAAAGGCTTTGAGCAGAATCGATATGTCATCGATATGCAGACCGGTTGTTGGTTCGTCGAAGATGAGCAATGCGCCGCCCGGTTCATGACCGGCGAGACGGGCTGCCAGTTTAAGGCGCTGGGATTCTCCTCCGCTAAGGACATTCAGGGGTTGCCCAAGTTTCAGATAATCAAGGCCCACATCCGCAAGGAGTTGAAGCGGGGCGCAGATGGCCTCGGCCTTGGGCCCCTTCTTGAAGAAGGCAATCGCTTCACTGGCGGTCATCTCAAGCACTTCGTGGATCGTTTTTCCACGATGACGGATGGCGAGCACCCTCTCCTGATAGCGGCGTCCCTCGCACTCGGGGCAGCGGATGAAGAGATCACTCAAAAACTGCATCTCAACTTTTTCAAAACCGAGTCCCGAACAACGGTCGCACCGACCCTGACCCGAGTTAAAAGAGAAGGCGGAGGGACTCATTCCCGCCCTAATGGCTTCATCCTCCATTCCGAAAAGCTCCCGGATGGAATCAAAGACTCCCAAGTAGAGAGCGGGGGTGGAACGGGGAGTCCGAGAGAGCGGAGACTGGTCGACCATTACCACGTCGGAGAGGTCGTCACCACCCTTGATGGAGCGGCACCTGCCTGCGGCCTCACCCTCCTCTGCGGCGGCGGAGGTGAGATTTCTAAAGAGAACATCACGCACCAACGAGCTTTTCCCAGAGCCAGACACGCCTGTAACACAGCAGAAAACCCCAAGTGGGAAACTGATATCGATCTTGTTCAGGTTATGATGACGGATTCCCTTAATCTCGATCCACTCCGAGGGCTTGCGCCGTTTTTTTGGGATGCCGATCGCTTTATCGCCCCGAAGGTAGGCCGCGGTGAGTGATTCCTTGGAGGATGCAAGTTCTGACAAAGGGCCCGAGAACATCAACTCACCCCCGTTCTGACCGCGTCCTGGACCCAGATCGACGATGTGATCCGCCGAGCGGATGATGGACTCCTCATGCTCCACGACAAGGATGGTGTTTCCCTTGTCGCGCAGGGCTTTCATGATCCCAAGTAACTTGCCGATATCCCTCGGATGTAGTCCCACGCTGGGCTCGTCCATCACAAAGAGTGTATTAACCAACGAAGCACCGAGGCATGTTGTCAGGTTTACCCGTTCGATCTCGCCACCACTGAGGGTTTTGGTTGTGCGATCGAGGGTGAGATATCCAAGTCCCACCGATTCCAAGTACCCAAGCCTTGAGACGATCTGCTGGCGGAGCATGGCCGTTCCCGAGTCTCCGATTGGCAAGGGAAGATGGCGAAGGAGTTCCGAGAGTTTTGAAACGGGAGTTGCCGCGATCTCCGGAAGCGTTAGGGGCCTCTCCGGAACCGGGAGGCGATAGTTCAAGGTTTCCGGTTGGAAGCGTCCCCCCTTGCACGATGTGCATGGGGTGTAGTTGCGGTAGCGGCTCAGGAAGACGCGGATATGCATCTTGTAGGTCCTTTTCTCCATCCATTTGAAGAATCCTTGAACCCCGTACCAGCGCTTGTTTTCCCAAAGTTCCTCCGATGAGAGATCCGCATCCTGTTCACCTTCGATGACGAATTGCTGGTCGGCCTCCGGAAGCTCTTCAAAGGGAAGATGGACGTCCACATCCCGCATGGCGCAGGCACGCAGAAGATCCCGTTGGCAATCCCGGGATTGACCGCTCTGGAATGGTTTGACCACACCTGAGGCGATGCTCATCGAGCGGTCAGGCATGATTCGGTCATAATCCAGGCCGATCACTCTGCCAAACCCGCGGCAGTCGGGGCAGGCGCCAAGGGGATTGTTGAAACTGAAAAGGCCCGAGGAAGGGGGACGGATATCAATGTCGCAATGGGCGCAATGCCACCCTGAGGAGTGGGGGAAGGTCTCTCCCGTGTCCGGGTCGAGAAGAGTGACCCGCTCCTTACCAAGCCGAAGAGCCGTCTCGATGGCTTCCGTGAGGCGGCCTCGCTCTTTTTGGCTAATTTCAAGCCGGTCCTGGATGACGGAGACAATAGGTGGCAGGCGCTTGATGGCGGGAGGCTCGTCCGTCCGGTGGATTGCCCCATCGATCCAGACGCGGAGATACCCCTGCTCTTGGAGAAATGTGAAAAAATCAGCAGGTTTTCGAGCTTTTGGCTCTTGCTCCCCCTCTCGGGCCTCGGAGTGAGTTGTTACCGGGAAGGTGATGAGAAGCCTGCGCCCCTCAAGAGATTTGAGGAGGGTTTCGGTGACTGATTCGGGGGACTCGGGCGATACTCTCCTCCCACAACCGGGGCACGAGGCCAAGGCAGCACGGGTCATCAGGAGTTTCAGATAGTCATTGATTTCCGTGATCGTTCCGACCGTGGAGCGCGTTGTTTTGACACTGTTGCTCTGCTCGATGGCAATGGCCGGCGGAATCCCCTCGATGGATTCCGCGCGAGGCTTGTCCATTCGGTCAAGAAACTGCCGCGTGTAGGGACTGAACGTTTCCACATACCGTCTTTGCCCCTCGGCATAGATGGTGTCGAAAGCGAGGCTTGATTTTCCGGAGCCGCTCGGGCCTGTAACCACAATGAGGGACCCTGTGGGAAGGTCCAGATCAATGCCTTTGAGATTGTTCTGCGTTACGCCCTTAAGGCGTATGCGGGGAGTTTCGGGCACCTGTTGATTGCTACAGTGAAGGAATCATCCCGGGGGATCACTCTGTGCCGCTTGATTTGACCTCGGTCGAATTTCTAAGTTCTTCGGTACGGAGCAGTACGCGTTGGCGCATGATCTTTCCAGACTTGAATTTGACTGTGGCCCTGGAGGGGATTGGGACATCGACATCTGGAAGATTGGGATTACGACCGATGCGGGAACGGGTCAAACGCACCTCAAACACCCCAAAATTACGAAGTTCGACCCCGTCACCTTTGGCCAGTGCTTCCGTGATATGTTCCAAGGTCTTTTGGATCACGTTAAAGACATCGCTCTGGATCAGACCTGTTTCATTGCTGATGGCGACGACGAGGTCCCGTTTGGTTAGATTGGCCATGATGATTGGAGGTGGGAGTGGTTTTTCTCTGAAATGGAAGGCTAGAGAGCATTAAAGGAATCGGATGTCCTACTCTCGGAAAGGGAGAATTGCAAGCACGGATGAATAGAACCCTAAGAAGTTGCTAGTGGCGGTCATGCCGGATGACGGCTATACGCCAGTCTGAAAGAAGACTTCCTTGGAGTCGGTTCCAATCTGAGACCGGTACGGGAAGTCGTGCGGTCCAATTTGCGAGACCGACGGCACCCGGCACATTGAACCTTAAAGAGGAGGCAAAAAGATCCGTGATCATGGGGATAACGATCCACGAGTTACAGGAGAGCAAGCCCTCCAATAACGCCAAGTGAACCTTCCCGGGAAAGGGGGTCATCCTATCGATTTCAGGATGGCCCGCAAAATCCAGCAGTTCATCCAGGATTTTCCGGCAACCTAGGCCCTCGTCCCCTTCCTTCACCGCCCCCTTTTGCCATTCTTCCCAGAGAGTGATCAGTGGCGGATGATCGTGTGTCGCATAGGTTGCCACGGAAATCCTCTCGTAGGCGCTTGCCGGAATCATAAAACCGCTTTCAAAGCGTTCCCACATCGGGATTTTGAAACCAGGGAGCCCCATTTGACTCATGACGGGACGAACGTAGGGAGCGACCTCCCCAAGATCCTCGGCAATCAGCCTATGGTTGCCTATTTCCTCGTTCAGAATCGAGAGAAGGATCTCCCCATGGCAGCGGTTATGCTCCCGATGCTCGGTGGTATCATCATCGACATCGATGAATCCAGGAAGAGGCCCTCCAGTAAGTGCCCGGGCCTGTTCCTCGGAAAGTCCTGTGAATTCAGAATTGCGGCTAGGTTGCCAGGGGAAGCTGTAGATACGGAAAAAACCGAGCGCATGATCGACTCGAAGCATGTGGAAGATGGAGCGCAGAAGCCTCAGGCGCCTACGCCACCAAATGAAATTTCCGTGCGCCATCACTTCCCATCTGTAAAGAGGGAATCCCCAGTTCTGCCCCCACTGCTCGGTGAAGGGATCGGACTTGAAGACCTTCTCGGGAGGCGCTCCGCAGGAACGTGTGAGATCGAAATGACCCGGAGAGGCAAAGACATCAGCACCTCCCGCCGATACCCCCACTGGCACATCCCCGATCAAGGCCACGCCCAAAGTGTCGGCGAGATCCGCGATCATGGACCATTGTGAGAAAGCAATCCACTGGATGAATGCAAAATAAAGACGCCTTTCCTCAAAGGCCTGACGCTCGGATGAATTGAGACCGGAAAGCCAAACCCTGGCCTCCTCGGCACTCCGCTGTCCGCGGGGCCATGAAGTAAAATCCTCGATGCCTCCATTCCTTTCAAGCAGCACGCGGTAAAGCGTGTAATCAGGTAGCCATCCGGAGTGCTGTTCGAGGAAGTGCGAAAAAAGTTTACCCCGTCCATTACGCCCATCACCTCTGTTAAAGCGCTTCCATGCGGCTTCCAGGAGTTCTCTCTTGAGAGCCTTGACGGCAGTATAATCGACCGGCCCTTTGCGAAGGGCCTCAAGATCATGACGCTCCACGATAGTCCTGTAGTCGCCCGGAGTCAGTTCCGGAAGCCGGGAGGGGTGAGTTGTGATGGTTGTGAGATCCAGGGCGAAAGCACTCAGGACATTATAGGGGCTGTTATCCCCCCCCGTCTCGTTGACCGGCAGAATCTGGAGCGCCCGGAAGTTGTTTTCAGCCGCCCAAGTGATGGCCTCGCCGAGAGCTTCGGTATCTCCGATGCCAAGGTCATGTCGGCCTCGTAGCGCGAACAGTGGCATTAGGATGCCGGCAATCTTTTGATTCGGATCAAGGTTCATCGGTTTGAATGGAGTGGAGCAGAACAGGGCAAGAAATCCATGAGATCCCCTCCTTTTGTGTCCGGACAAGAGTGAGTCTGAAGGGGCATTGGTGCAAGCGATAGCTCTCTGCCCGGCAGAGAAGTTTCTCCTTCGCTCTTGGCGTTTCCGCAAGATTAGGGACAGAATCCAGGTATGAAGATCACCAGTTATGGCCACGCCTGTTTTTCCGTCAACGTGGGTGGAAAGACACTGCTCTTTGATCCCTTTATTACTCCGAATCCACTGGCCTCCGACATCGATATTGGGTCACTTCACCCCGATTACATACTCCTCACGCACGGGCATTTTGACCACGTTGCTGATGTTGAAACGATCGCCCAGACGAGTGGAGCAACCCTCATCGGCAATTACGAGGTGATCCATTGGTTTGCTAGCAAGGGGTTAAAAAAAGTTCATCCCATGAACTCCGGCGGATCCTGGAACTTTGACTTCGGAAAGGTCACCTTTACTACGTCCGTCCATTCCAGCAGCATGCCGGACGGATCCTATGGAGGCCAGGCGGGAGGGTTTCTCCTGGAGACCCAGGAGGGATCCTTTTATTACAGCGGCGACACGGCCCTGAATCACGATATCAAGTTGATCAAAAGCTCTTCCCCGCTGAAGTTTGCCGCTCTTTGCTTGGGGGGGAATTTTACGATGGGTGTGGCCGAGGCCGTTGTTGCGGCGGGATGGCTTGCTTGTGAGGACATTCTGGGCGTCCACTACGATACGTTCCCGCTGATCGCCATTGATCATGAGGAGGCCAAAGAGGCCTTTCTTAAAAATAATCGCCGCTTGCATCTGCTCAAACCCGGTGAGGAATGGCAGTTTTAGGGGTGATTGGAAAAAAGCGTTGACACCTGCCGGTCATCTGTTTCCCTTCTTGAAGAGTTTCGGTCTTCTAGGCCCTTTCCCCAAACAAAGTCCGGGGTGAGATGATTTGCCAAAGAAGCTTTTCGAAATCTTCACAATCCAACGCAGAGAACCCCAAGGCGTGCTCGGTCGTTGTCGCAGGAGGTTACCGGCTTAGTGCGAGTTGCTGAGACACGGGTGAATCCGATTGCGGGCGACTAGACATTACGAGGGAATGATAGCTCAGATCATGAGAAGGGATTCCTTTCGGGAATCCAATCCATAAGACACCAGAAAAATTCGGTAAACGGGAATTCCGAGGAAATCGTTCCTCCATGGGAACCCCGTTTTCTTTTCAGATTTCCCCGAAAGATCCAGTCCCCAAGCCACCAAGCACCCTTCATCGATAGGTCAGACTTTAATAAAGCATCCAATCCAATTTTTCCCATGAGCGACGAACCACAGAATCAACCTTCACAGTCACCCCAGTCAGGATCCCCGCAGAAAGAAAGCCCCGCGACTCCATCAGCTCCCGGATCTGCAGACCAACCCATCGGGGATTCCGGAGGGCAGGGCCAGGGTGGCCAAGGTGAAAGGCAATTTAACCGACCCCGTCGTGGAGGTGGTCGCAACCCCCGTGGTCGCAGGCCGTTCAGGAACCATCGGGGGGATGACCGCGGTCCTGGTGAGGGAAGAAATCAGGCTCCCCATGCTGATCAGGGGGCAGGGGGTGATGATTTTGCCGGCTCCAATCCCGTGGAGGGCGATGCCGTCCGTCAGGATGGACCGCCACCAGAGCCGACTTTTGCAGAGGGTATTGTAGAACTCTCGGGAAAGGGATTCGGATTCCTTCGGGAGGCCAAACGTGCCTACGCGGCCACGCAGAATGACATCTTCATCACACCCGAGGTGATCCGTCAGCACAACCTTCGCGACGGTGTGCTCATCAAAGGTGAGACCCGTCGTGGCCCGCGCGGCATTCAGTTGTTCCGTGCCACTGAAATCGAAGGAGCCGATCCCGAAAAGTACGTGAATATCCCCCTCTTCGAGGAACTCACGACCATCAGTCCCAACAAACGCATCAGGTTGGAGACGACGCCCGAACGTTTTACCACGCGTGTGATCGACCTCATGACTCCCGTGGGTAAGGGTCAGAGGGGCCTTATTGTGGCGCCCCCCCGCACCGGTAAGACCACCCTGCTTCAGCATATCGCCGATGCAGTGGTCAAGAATCACCCTGAGGTGAAGCTCATCATCCTGCTCGTGGACGAGCGTCCGGAGGAGGTGACCGAGACCCGTCGCACGGTCCCGCAGGCAGAACTCTATGCGAGCTCGAACGACAGCGACCTGCGGAGCCACACACGCATTGCCCAGATCGCGGTTGACCGCGCCAAGCGTCTTGTCGAACAGGGTAAGGATGTCTTTGTCCTGATGGACTCGCTTACCCGTATCGGCCGCGCCTTTAACAATGCGATGGGTGGTGGCGGGCGCACCATGAGCGGTGGCATGGATTCCCGGGCAATGGAGATTCCCCGTAAGCTTTTTGCCGCTGCACGCAATACCGAGGAAGCTGGTTCTCTAACGATCATGGCGACGGCGTTGATTGAGACGAACAGTCGCATGGACGATCTTATTTTCCAGGAATTCAAGGGAACCGGCAACATGGAGCTCGTCCTGGACCGGAAGATCAGCGAGCAGCGCATCTACCCTGCTGTCGATATTTTCCTTTCTGGCACGCGGCGCGAGGAGCTCATCCTGTCCCCGGAAGAAATGCACAAGATCAACGTCATCCGTCGGGGACTGGCGGGTCATAAGCCGATTGAGGCCATTGAGAGACTCCTCTTCTTTATTCGGCGCTATCCGACCAACGCCGAACTACTGAAAAACATCCCCGGTTAAGAGCTTTCTCTTGGTGACTAGGGGCGGAGTCGATCGATGGACTGCGTGAGATCCTGAATCGTCACCTTGTCACTCACCTGAGCCGATCCTAGTTGAGACGTCAGCACAAAGCGGACGGCCCCCCGGTCAAATTTCTTGTCACGTTGGAGGGCTGCTAGAAGTAACTCCGTCGATAGTGACGATGGGAGTTTGTGAGGGAGTCCGCAGGACATGATGGTTTCAAGAACCTGCTCCGCCTGGGCAATGGGAAGCCCGGCCAACCGGACCGAGAGGTCGAGGGCGGCGATCATGCCGATCGCAACAGCCTCCCCGTGGGAGAGAACGCCGTAACCAGCTACCGACTCTACGGCGTGTCCGATGGTATGACCGAAGTTAAGTAGGGCTCGCGTGCCCTTGGTCTCAAACTCATCCGCTGCCACAATGGAGGCCTTGATGGCTACATTCCTCGCGATCAGCAGGGTGAGATCCTTGGTGCTATCCGTAGGAAGGATTGAGAGAAGTGAAGCATCGGCGATCACCGCATGTTTGATGGCCTCGGCAAGACCCTCCCTGAAAATCCGCTCCGGTAGGGAGGAAAGTGTCGCCGTATCCGCAATCACGAGGAGGGGTTGGTGGAACGAGCCGATCAGATTTTTGCCAAGGTGACTATTCACACCGGTTTTTCCGCCTACAGAGCTGTCAATCTGGGAGATCACCGTGGTGGGGATCTGAATCACGGGAATGCCGCGGTAGAAGATTGAGGCGACAAAACCCGCCAGATCCCCGATCACACCCCCTCCAAGGGCAAAGATAGCCCCCCCGCGATCGAGCCCCAATTCGATCAACCGGTCGCAGAGTTCAGTTGCGGAGACCATCGACTTTGATTGCTCTCCCGCAGGAATCACAACCAGATGAGGATCGAAGCCGGCGCTCTTGAGCGACTCCATGACTACCCCGGAATGGAGTGGCGCCACGTTTTCATCCGTGATCACGGCACAGTGGCATGGGCTGATGACGTATCTGGAATATTCCCCGACCATCGGGAGAAGCCCTTTGCTGATGAGAACTTCATAGGGGCGTGCGGCAAGTGCAACGCGAACCTTTTGGATCTCTGGGGGCGCTGGGATCGTGGAATTCATGGCGGGAGTTCTAATTCATTCCAAAGCCCGTGGGAAATCCCATTTGCCTCAATCTACGACTTGCTGGCAGGTAGGCTCCGAAATATTTTACTTCTCTACCGTGACGGGCGTCTTGATCGGGGTCACCGTGAAGAAGATTTTGGCCATCTTGTCAGGCAGACGAATGCAACCATGGGAGTCTGGCACTCCGGGTAGGAACCCAGTGTGCATGCCCACGCCTGGTGCAAACTGCATGAACCAGGGCATTGAGGAGCCTTGGAAGTGAGTGCCAGGAGGGGCCTTGTCGACCTTGTAAGTGACGTTTTTGACAATAACCTTGCCGTTGGCATCCACGAAGTCCCCGTAGAGATTTGAGGCATGATCCTTTTCCTTCAGTTGGACCTTGAATTTACCAACTGGGGAATCATGCCCCTCCCTTCCCGTGGAAACGGCGGATACTCCGACGAGTTTTCCCGACTTGTAATAGTAAAGCTTTTGATCGCCCAGCTTGATCACGATAGCTGCGGGGCCATTGACCGAATCACCGGCCCAATAGGAGGCACGCTCGGAGAGAGATGACGTCGATGTTCTGGTAACAATGGAGCCGTCTGTGCCGAGATACTGAGTGGTGCTGGAATTTAAGCGACCATCATAAGATGCGCATGCGGAAAGCAAGAAGGAGCAAAGAATGAAGGAGAGGAAGTTTAAAACCACTCTTGGTGAGGCATGAACCATGTCTCCTATTCTTATTGCTCAACTTCCTTCTGCGTCAAGAGGAGGTGCTGAAAGATTTAGGCGGATCCAAAGAACCCCTCCTCGATTTTGAAATCGTCGGGAGTGAAGCGTTCCTTTGCTTCGGTTCCCAAGTGTCATCTCTTTGACACACAGTTTTCAACGGGATAACTCGGGGATGACTTCGATAAAAAACGTCGATTTTCCATTTCCTGCGTGCGTGGGATGACTTTTGGAAGGTAACCTATCAAAACTTTCATGAACGGCTCACCCGAACTTCGGATTTTTACAGGATCAGCTCACCGTCAGCTTGCCCAAGACATCGCAGACTACCTGGGGCAACCCCTCGGAGATGCCACTGTGACTTCGTTCCCCGACGGAGAGACGTTCGTGAAAATCAACGACAATGTCCGCGGTCGTGATGTCTTTATTGTTCAGCCTACCTGCCCTCCGAGCAACCAGAACATCATGGAACTCCTGATCATGGTCGATGCCGCCCGCAGGGCCAGCGCCAACAGGATCACGGCGGTTATCCCTTTCTTCGGTTACGCAAGACAGGATCGCAAGGATCAGCCTCGGGTGCCCATCACCGCGAAACTGGTGGCGAATATCCTGGTCGCTGCTGGCGTCAATCGGGTGCTCACCATGGACCTGCACGCCCAGCAGTTGCAGGGATTCTTTGATATTCCTGTTGACCACCTCTACGCACTCCCCGTGATGGTCGACTACATCCGCCGTAAGAACATTGAAAATCTCGTGGTGGTTTCCCCAGACGTCGGAGGAGTCAAGATGGCAAGTTCCTACGCCGAGGCCCTTGGGGCAGGACTAGCCATCGTCGTGAAGCGCCGTCGCAATGCCACCGAAGTCGACGCCCTCCATGTCATCGGCGAGGTCGAGGGAAAGAATGTCCTGATCTTGGACGACATTACCGAGACGGCCGGAACACTGACGAGCGCAGCAAAAATTCTTCGCACCATGGGCGTTGGTGATATTTATGCTGGCGTCTCGCACGCAGTACTGACAGATTTAGCGGTTCAGCGGTTGGAGGGCTCCGAGATCAAGGAGCTCATCACCACCGACAGCGTCCCTGTCCGACAAGGATCGGGTGATCGCGTACGGGTTCTTTCCATAGCCGAACTTCTCGGCGAGGGAATCCGCCGCATCCATGGAGGCGAGTCGGTCAGCTCGCTGTTCCAGCTCAAGCACTAACCGCACTCCAGCAACAATCGTCCCAACTTCCCAAATCTATGGCAAAACAGGTTAAACTTTCCGCCCGGCCCCGCGCCGATGTCGGCCGCAACTCCGTCAAGCACCTTCGCAGCCGCGGTGTCGTTCCTGCCGTGATCTACGGTCACAAGGATCAGCCCGCCAACCTTGAGATCAATACCCGCGAGATCGCGGCTCTCCTCAAGCATGCTATCGGTGAGAACATTCTTGTGGAACTCGACATCGCCGGATCAGCCACCAAGCTCTCCTTGATTCAGGAAGTCCAGCACCATCCCGTGCGCGGCGACATTCTCCACGTTGACTTCCTTGAAGTCGCCATGGATGAAATGCTTCACACAGAAGTGCCCATTGAAGCCTTCGGTGATGCGGACGGGGTCAAGAACTTCGGTGGTCTTCTCGAACACAGCCTCCGTTCGCTGGCCATCGAGTGTCTGCCCAAGGATCTTCCTGAGATCATCCGCGTCGATGTCAGTAGCTTGGGGCTCAACCAGGCACTCCATGTCCGTGACATCGTTCTTCCATCCGGTGTCTCCGCAACCACGGATGCTGACCTTACCGTCTTCATTGTGGCTGAGTCCAAGGTGGAGGTGGCACCGGTCGCCGGAGCGGAGCCCTCCAAGGGCCCTGAGGTGATCAAGGAGAAGAAGCCCGTTGAGGGGGCTGATGCCTCCAAGGCCAAGAAATAGCCTAGGCTTTTCAACCAGTCCCCTTTCTTGACTCCGGATACCTCATCCTCAGGTATCCGTCTTGTGGCCGGATTAGGTAATCCCGGCAGCGAATATGTGGGGACACGTCACAATATAGGTTTTGCGGTCATTGATCGCATTGCTTCACTTCTTCAAGTGGAGTGCGTCAAGGAGCCGAAATGGCGTGCCTTCATCGCCAAGGGAGTACCCGGTACGGAAGATGCCAGTCTGACCTTGATCAAGCCGACAACCTTCATGAACCTCAGTGGTGAGGCCGTGGTGGAATATGCGCGTTTTTTCAGGATTCCATCCCACTCCACCCTCGTGATCATTGATGACATCGCACTTCCACTCGGGGCGCTCCGTTTGAGGATAGAAGGTGGATCAGGCGGACAGAAGGGGCTGGAATCGGTGCTCATGCACTTTGCCACCGAACAGGTGCCTCGCCTTAGGGTCGGCATTGGTGGAGCCACTGCCGGGGATCTCTCTAGTCACGTACTCTCACGCTTTCTTCCCGAGGAGCAATCGGCTGCTTCTGAAGCAGTGAACCGGGCTGCTGAAGCAACACTCTGCGTCCTACGCAAAGGACTGCCCTACGCGATGAATCTTTACAACGCAGCACCCTCTTCTGCTAAAACTGAAGACAACACAGAAAAACAACCATGAAAAACAGATACGAAATCCTCCTTGCGCTTAACGTGGCCGGGAAAGAAGAAACCAACAAGGACCTCATCGAGCGCCTCGAAAAGACGCTCGCAGCTGAAGGCGCTAGTGTGGAGCAAGTGCAACGCCTGGAACGCCGTGAGTTCTCCTACCCGCACGACAAGCTCAAGAGTGCTTACTTTGTGAACTATATCGTCACAGCTGAACCTGCAGCCATTGCCAAGATTCGCACCAAATTGACACTTGATGAGGAGGTCGTGTTGCAAAACTATCTCCGCAAAGGCGATGTCAAGGCTGTCGGAAAGGCTCGCAAAGCTGCCAAGAAGACAGCGAAGGCCGCCTAAATAAGGCTCTAGCGGTTTAGGCTAAAGGCTGGTAGGAAGAGACCTGACAGCCATCTTAATTTTACTCCAACTCCCAGTACCCACACCATCATGGCCAACCTTAACAAAGTGATGCTCATCGGAAACGTGACCCGTGACCCTGAGATCAAATACACCCCGAAGGGCAGCGCGGTCACTGACCTTGGCATAGCGGTTAATCGAGTTTTCACCCCAGATGGTGGAGAAAAGCGCGAAGAGACCACCTACGTCGATGTGACCCTCTGGGGCAGGCAGGCAGAAATTGCGGGTGAATACTGCAAGAAGGGACGTTCCATCTATATCGAGGGTCGTCTTCAACTTGATAGTTGGGAGGATAAAACCTCGGGGCAGAAACGCACGAAACTTCGTGTCGTCGGAGAGAGTTTTCAACTTCTGGGGCCCCGTCCCGGAGGTGGAGCCGGTGGTGGATCTGGTAATGAGGAGGACTACTCGGAGCGTCCGTCTCGCAGGGAGTCATCGAGCGGCGGATCAGGTGGATTCAGCAGTGGTCGTTCCCCGGCTCCTCAAGCACCCATTGAGGAAGACGACATCCCGTTTTAAGCGGTATCAATCGTTCGTGTTTACTGAGGCCCCTTTTCAAGGGGCCTTTTTGTTGCGCCATCGCATGTGGGTGAATTGACCTGCGCGCATTCATGAATTAGAGTCGCACATTCATGATGCGACTGCATTCTTCCTTATTCTAGCGTGGAACCAATTTCTGAAATTTCGGAATCAGTCTTAGAAAGTCCGTTTTTTTTAGGTCTATCAAGGCAGGATTTGGAGAAGAATCTCCTCGGGGGGAATGAGCGCATTGCGTTTGCAACGGGTGAGGATCTCATCACACCCGGAGAGCCGCCTCTTTTTGTATATATTTTACTGGATGGTCGTGCGCGCCAATTGGGTGGAGGGGGAGGGGAACTTGTTTCGCTCGAACTTTTGAATGCAGGTGGCGTGGCCGGATTGTTTTCTCTGGCCACAGGAGTTCATTGCGAATGGGTGAGGGCCTCAGGCCCCCTCAACGCACTCAAAATTCCTGCGGAAAAAGTCCTCGGGTTTTTTGCCACCCACCCGGAATGGCATGATACGCTTTGTTCCAGGACAGCCCTTTCGGAACTTTTTCCTCTCCTCTGTGATGTGTTAAAAAAACGGGGACTCCCCGTTCTCTCAGCAAAGCAGATCGCACTCGAGATTCTCCTCCAGACTGTGGTGATGGATGCTTCGACTCCTGAAGAGGCGACGCCCGTTCAAACAACGGTCATCTCCTCCTCCGAATCAGAGTTGCCGAAGGCGGATGATCGCCAACCTGCGGAAGCAACGTTGGTTCCGGAAGTTGTGGGAATGGAGATTACGACAACCTCTCTCGGCAAGAGTGGAGAAATGGCAACGCCCCCTTTGACACGTCTGGTTTCTTCCAATCAAAGAATTCTCGGTGTGCCGAGTGACCTGCTGGAGGCCCTTCTGCAGGTCATTACTCCCGTGGATGGGGGAATCAACCCCTCCGTTGGGAATGCTGATGATCCTGAGCAGCATGCCAAACCTCGCCCGGACTCTGAATCAACCTCTCTCTCGATCGGAAAGAGTCCACCGCCCTATCATCCATCCCGCAACAAGGAGGAATCAATCCTGGCATGCCTCAGGATGCTTGCGGGGCAACTCAATCTTCCCTTCAGGGAGGAAGTGGTTCGTTCCGCCTTAAAATTTCAATTAGAAGGGACGATGCCCCTGACTTTCCATCGCATAGGAACGGTGGCGGACATGATCGGTGTGGCCACACAACCCCTGATGCTTCCGATCAAGGCATTGAGAGATCAGGATCCGCCATTTCTCGTCATGATCGACGGGTCGCCCGTAGTCGTGCAGGCCGTCACGCACCATGGTGTGCTGATTGCTGATCCGATGGCGGCGGAGGCATCCTCCCAGCAGAAATGGACCGACTGGGATGACCTGCCGGAGGCAGGCGAGCAGGGATATGCGATCCTTCTCTGCCGCCGTTCCAGATCTCCAAAGGGGGAAGCATTCGGCTTCAGAACCTTCATTCCCTACATTAAGAAGCATACCCGCACCTTTATCGAGGTTATCATCGCCTCGCTTTTCATTCAGGTGTTTGCCTTGGCCAATCCGCTGCTCCTTCAGGTCATTATCGACAAGGTGATCGTGCAGGAAAATCTCAGTTCTCTGAACGTGCTGGGAGGACTACTGATTATCTGCACGATCTTTGGAGCGGCATTGACCGCAATCCGGACGTTCCTCTTCACAGATGCGACGAACAGGATCGATTTGGCCCTTGGAATGAAGGTATTGGAACATCTTTACCGGTTGCCTCTTTCCTACTTTCACGAACGTCCGGTTGGAGAAGTAGCCTCCCGACTCAGGGAACTCGACAAGATCCGCAACTTTCTTACAGGGACCGCTCTGACGGCCATTCTCGATTCGATATTCTCCATCGGCTTCATCGTCATCATGTTTATTTATAGCCCGATGCTGACGGTGATTTCTCTCCTTGGGGTTCCCTTGCTGGTGATTCTGATGCTTTTCGTCTCCCCGATCATACGCCGTCAGATTAAGGATCGATCGGAAAAGGGTGCTGCCATGGAGTCTCACCTGGTGGAGTCATTAACGGGAATCCAGACCATCAAGGGGCAGAACATCGAGACCCGAAGTCGCTGGAGATGGTACAAGCGCAATGGTGACATGATTGCGGCTTCCTTTCGCAACACGATTACCTCCACCAGCGCAAGTACCCTTGGTATGCTCATCAACCGCTTCAATGATTTGGCCGTGCTCTGGATAGGGGTCTATATGGTGATTGATCAGAAACTCTCACTCGGACAGTTGATCGCCTTCAGGATGCTTGCCGGCAATGTCACGAGCCCCCTGCTCAGGCTTGCCCAGTCGTGGCAGAGCTTCCAGGAGGCGGCGCTCTCGGTTGACAGGCTAGGAGATGTCACAAACCGCCCCAGGGAAGATGAGGGTGTCGATGATCAGATCCCGATGCCCGAGATTCAGGGACACGTGGTTTGCCGAGACCTCGACTTCGGATATGCCGTGGGCAAACTCCAGCTTGAAAATGTCACCCTTGAGGTTCCTGCCGGGAAGCTCGTCGCGATGGTCGGGTTAAGCGGTTCTGGCAAGAGCACACTTCTCAAGGTGATCGGGCGACTCTACGAACCCGTGAAGGGAAGCATTGAAATTGACGGCTTCAATATCTCCAAAGTCGAGTTGAACTCGCTGCGCCGCCAGATCGGTATGGTCTTTCAGGAGACCCTCCTCATGGGAGGATCGATTCTGGACAACATCGCCATGAGTAATCCTGATGCACCCACCAGTGATGTCATTGAGGCTGCCAAACTTGCCGAAGCCCATGACTTTATCATGAAGCTCTCCAACGGATATGCGACACCGGTCGGGGAGCAAGGTCGTAATCTTTCAGGTGGTCAACGCCAGCGCATCGCCCTTGCACGGCTCATCATGCAGTCCCCGAACATCCTTCTCCTTGATGAGGCCACAAGCGCTCTGGACGCACCTACCGAACTGCGGGTTATCACCAACATCCAACGCAGGTATCGGGGCAAGACCATCTTCTTTGCCACCCATCGGCTCTCAACCGTGAAACTTGCCGACCTTATTTTCTACATGGAGAATGGGGTTCTCAAGGAAAGCGGCACCCATCAGGAACTCATGGAAAGGAAAGGACTCTACTACGCCCTCTCCCTCCAACAGGAAGTCGCGGAGTAATGGATTAAGGAGAACTCGATGG